>Ga0207706_10006617_pt1 | contig 10731 bp, 9 predicted proteins | sample KBSC53metaG_FD_184318 | JGI IMG/M metagenome (GOLD analysis project Ga0207706, IMG submission 184318) | Corn rhizosphere microbial communities from Kellogg Biological Station, Michigan, USA - KBS C5-3 metaG (SPAdes) (version 2) | ecosystem: Host-associated > Plants > Roots > Rhizosphere > Soil ... | reverse complement strand
CGGCGAGTGGCCAGCCCTTCAGTCCCAGTGGGTATACAGCCGCGCATCGCACGCTGCCCTTCGGATCGCGCGTAACGGTGACGAACCCTCAGAACGGGAACTCTGTTACGGTGGTGATTAATGACCGCGGCCCATTTACACGCGGAGTGACACTTGATCTATCGCGTGGCGCCGCTCGTGCGATTGGCATGCACCGAACGCAGTGGCTGTGCATGCTTTGAGAGCGAGTGGCCTTCATTGACCGTGGCGAAAATGGCGGCACCTACAACCTTGAGACATGCCGACCGGCTGTGACGATGGCCGCGTCCGGGGGAAGGCCGGAAGTTGTCGGTCTTCGTCGCCATGTGAAAGGCCATACCCTACTCAGCTGGCGCAATTACATTTCGTTCGCCGGCAATCCCGCGTTCGCAGCGGTACACCTGCCACCCGAACATCAACACGTACGAGCGACCCGATAGCTGCAAGTGGCTCGCCGGCCAGCGGCCGATCGCGTTCAACCGCGACAACGCATATAAGATTTCATCGTCACTACAACGGTGACGCGCACGTCACAATGCCGACAAGGTCGCCCGGCGCCAGCTCCCAGCACGAACAGTACACTGGCACTGTTACCTCGTAGGCAGGCCCCTACGCGGGGAGCAGAGCGCTCTCCCAAATTGTCGGAACAGCTCCTGCCATCCCGGAGTGAGAGACACTCCTGGGTCGGCGGGGCATGGCCTACCGCGCCGGACGTCGCCCAGGTCTAAGCGCGATTTCGGCTTTGCGAGTTCGCCGTCCCTTTTACGGTATACTCGCGTTCCGCTACTCGAGCGCCTCCAGCTTTGCTGTCTTTCCGTCGACGACTTTGAACACGACATATCGCGGCTGCAACTGTCCGTTCGGCAGGAATTGCGCATCGCCGAATACCGTGCCCTTGATGGTCTTGCCGCGGATCGCTTCGGCCACCGTCTTACGATCCAGCGATTTGGTCGCCTCGACGGCGCGGGCCCAGACCTGTAGCGCGGCCGCGCCCAGTGCTGCGCTCTTGTCCGGCTCGACGCCATACGCCTTCTTAAAGGCGGCGACGAAAGACTTGCTTTCCGCGATTGCGTCGAACGGTGGGAGGTTCCAAAAGTAGATATCAGCAGAGATGATGCCGTTATTGGCGTCGCCCGCCACTTTGAATACCGTCGGCAGCATAATGCCAACCGCGCCGACAAAGGTCGATTTCAGATCAGCCTGACGATATTGTTCAACCATCGCCGGCAAGCCGGAGGAGTTTGATGAGTTGGTGACGATGATTGCGTCCGGATTGGCACTCTTGAGACTGGTGAGCTGAACTCGAAAATCAGTATCCTTGAACGCGAATTTCTCCGTCGTCACGATCTGACCGGAGAAGTTCAATTTCTTGAACTCGGCCTCAACCGCGGTCTGAAATCCGTTTCCATAGACGTCGTTCTGGGTCAGGAACGCGACCTTCTTTGCTTTCAGGGTTTCGGCGACATATTTTGCGATGACTCCCGCATCGAAACCATTCGAACTATTGATGCGAATTGCAAGAGGATTGGTTTCGCCGGCCAGAATCAGATCGGATTTCGACACCGCGGTGATATCGAGAACCCCCGCGCGCGCGAGGATCGGCTGCATTGCCAGCGTCACCGGCGAGTTCCAGCCTTCGATTACGACGTCGACTTTTTCGGCGATCATCTCATTGGCGCGACTGACGCCGACGGCCGGCGTGCTCTCGTCGTCCTTGGAGATCAGCGTGATCTTGCGCCCGAGCAAGCCACCCTTTTCGTTGATCTGCTCGATCGCAAGCTTGACGGCATTGGTCACGGATTGGCCGTCGGGCCCGGCGCCGCCACTGAGCGGGAAGATAGTTCCCACCTTGATGTCCTGCGCCATTGCCGGGCTGGTTAGTCCCAGCAACAAGGCGATCGCCACCTTGATTGTTTTTTTCATGATTGCTTCTCCCTCTCTGTTCTATTGTTCACGAAAGTTTCTGCGTAGGATGCTCATGCCCTCGTCTTGCCGAACCGGCGAAAAAATCCCACAAGCCCGGTCGGCCAAAAGATCAAAACCAGCGCCAGCACCGAACCAAGAATGATCTTGTTCCAATCGCCGCCGAGCGACAGGAGGTTTTGCTGGGCGATCAGGATCGCAGTGCCAATCAGCGGGCCGACAAGGACCCGCCGTCCGATCAGGACCACGGCGGTCAGCATCATGACGAGAAAATAGCTCTCGAACATATCCGGTCCAACATAGGCGCGCTGATAGGCGTAAAGCCATCCTGCAAGCCCCGTGATCGGAGCGGATATCAAGAACACAGCGAGCCTGACCTTGCGCGGGTCAATCCCGAGGCTTGCAGCAAGCGGCGGGTTCATTTGAACCATGAGCGCCGTTGTGCCAAGCCGCGAGCGGCGAAAGCGGGCGATAAAGGCCAGCGTCAGCAACAGCAGCACGAATGCAATCGGCCACAGCTCTTCCTGTGTACCACCCACATAGGTCGCAAACCCGAACGGCAGCTTCAGGGCGGAAATTCCCACGATGCCATCCGATCCACCGATGGCATCCCAGTTGAAGGCGATTTCGTAAGCCACGACGGCGGCTGCATAGGTCACCAATGAGAACACGAATTCCCGCGTTCGCAGGGTTACCGCCCCCAGAAATCCGGCCGCGACGACGCAAAGGCCAACCGTCGCAAGCGCGGTGCTCCAGCCATTGAGGCCGTATTTTACCGAGAGATTGGCGGCGGTGTAACCTCCGACCGCCCAGAACAGCGTATGGCCGAGACTGACTTCGCCAAGATAGGACAGCACGACATCGACGCCATAGCACATGACCGCGAAGATCGCGATTGTGGTGAGGGTCGAGTAGGCGACCGAGGTGCCGCCAAGAAGGCGCGGAAGGAAAAACCCAACAACTATCAGGACGGCAATGGCCGCTGACCGTGCCATTGGTAGTTGGTTCGTTGAACGGGATTCGATAACGGTCATTTGGTAGCCAATCCCGCGGGACGGATAACGAGTAGGGCCAACAGCACCGCAAATGCTGCCGCGGTCGTGTAGGCATGCGCCACGAACGCGCCGAAGAATGCAATGAAGAGGCCGAGACCGAGCCCTGCCGCCAACGCGCCGCCAATCGAGCCTATTCCGCCAAGCACGACGACCACGAAGGTCATGATGACTTCGTTGAAGCCCATGCTGGTAAGGATCGGTGAGCGAGGGGCGACCAACGCAGCACCAAGAGCAACCGCCGAGCACTCGAACACGAAGACGAGGAGATAGACCACCTTGGCGTTGATGCCGAACAACTCCGCCAACTTTGGATCTTCAGCGACGGCGCGAATAACCGATCCGAAGCGCGTCTTCTGCGTGAACAGCCACACCGCACCGTAGAGCGCGAGGGTTGCGGCCAGCACCAGGACATCCTGCCACGTGAACCATAGCGATCCGAGATCGACTTTGGCGCGTGCAAGTGTGCCCGGTATCGTCTGCGGATTGCCGCCAAAAATCAGTGCACTGCCGCCTTGCAGCACATAACCGAGGCCGAGCGTCACGATCATCAGGCTGGTCAGGTTCTGGGTCATGACCAGACCCATCATTGCGCTCTGCATAAGTGCGCCCAGGATCGCAAGCGCGACGATCGCAGCAAGAATGGCCAGGGGATATGGCATTCCCAATCGGGTCATCGCATACCAGGTCACGAAAGCGCCCAGCATGTATAGCTGGCCGTGCGCAAAGTTCACCAATCGAGCAACGCCGAGCAAAATGGTCCAGCCGAGTGCGATGCACGCATAGCCGGAACCCAGCACAAGGCCGTTGATGATCTGTTGGGCAACATTCATGCGCGATCTCCGGCAGCGATTGTGCCGAGATAAGCTTCGACAATACGATGGTCCGCAACCATTACATTGGCTGGGCCTTCTCCGACGATGCGACCGCGCTCAAGCAGATAGAGGTGGTCGACCACCTTCAATGCCGCCTTCACATTCTGCTCGACCAACAGCACCGGGAGACCACGATCCACCAGCAGCCGAACCCGCGACAACAGATCGGATATCAGCCGGGGCGCCAGACCGGCAGATGGTTCGTCCAGCATAAGTACGCGCGGGCCGGCCAGCAGCGCGCGCCCCACAGCCAGCATTTGCCGTTCGCCACCCGAGAGCGCGGCGCCCTTATGGTGACGCCGTTCGGCGAGACGGGGAAAGAAGTCGAAAACCTCGGGGATGCGAAAGATATGACGGCCCTTTATGTCCGGGGGTGGACGTATCAAACCCAAATTCTCATCGACCGTCAGCTCAACAAAGATATTCTTGCCTTCCGGTACGAGCGTGAGACCACGACTGACCCGCTGATGCGACGCCAGGGTACTGATATTCTGGCCCTCGAGGTTGACGTTGCCCGACACGACCGCGCGACCGCGTGACCAGCCGGCGAGCGCGTTGACGAGCGTCGACTTGCCGGCGCCGTTGGCACCGACCAAACCGACCATCTTTCCCGCTTGCACGTTGATGCTGACGCCGGATAACGCAACATTGCCGGCGTATCGCACACTCAGATTATCGCATTGGAGTACGCCGGTCATTCGTCGCGCCCCAGATAGGCTTCGCGCACTTTCGGGTCGCGCTGGATTTCCGCAGGTGTCCCGGTCGCCAGCATGACGCCTTGATCGATCATCACAATACGATCCGCAATCGACATGATCAGGTCCATGTGATGCTCGATGACCACCAGCGCTAGATTACGTTTCCGCAGGTCAACAAGGACGTCAGCGAGCCTTTGCATATCGCTGCCGCCGAGGCCCGCGGCGGGCTCATCCAGCAACAACACCCTGGAGCCGGTGCCATAAGCCAGCGCCACCGACAATAGCCGTTGCACACCATAAGGAATGTCGCCGGGTAGCTTGTCGTGATACTGCGCGGCGATGCCGATGAATTCCAGGAGTTGCGACGCAACCAATTCGGCTTGACGCCGGGTTGCAATCTCGCCCCAGGGAAGCAACAGCGACGCCGTCAGACTTGCGGAATATTCCCGCACGATCGCGGCAACAGCATTCTGCAAAACCGTCAACTCGCCGAAGAAGGAGTTCTGTTGGAACGTCCGGCGCAGGCCCCGACTGGCGAGATCAAACGTCTTCGTCAACGAGACGTCGGTATTGTCCAAAAAGGTCCGACCTGAATGACCGACGGCATTGGTAACCGCCGCAAAGCAACTGCTCTTGCCTGCGCCATTCGGTCCGATAATCCCGAGGATCTCGCCCGATCGTACCGACCAGCTGACATCGCGAAGGGCAATCAGCGCGCCATAACGCACCGTCAGGTTCTCAACCCGAAGCACCTCGGCGCCCTCATTGCGCAGCGTTTCCCCTGAACTTGCCACCCCAGCCAATCCGCCCTGTTTTCTCGGTCGCTTGTGTGTCGCCGATTTCTTATTACAGCAACGAACATCGCATTTGTCAGGAGGTCAAGTGTGCCTTCGGGAATAGCTGAGCAGCCGCGCCGGGATGGATGACTACTTCTGGCGCGCAAAGCGGACGTCGACGGTGCGGTCCCAAACCCTATCATAGGCGAGACGGCAGCGACTCGGCGCTGCTGTTCAATTCTGTTCGGCTTTCCAGTCGCGCTTGATCTTTTTGGCCAGCGACCATTTGTGGACTTCGGTCGGACCATCATAGATGCGGAAGGCGCGGATCTCGCGGAAAGCCTGCTCGACGATCGTTTCAGTCGAGACGCCGGTGCCTCCCATCACCTGCACGCAGCGATCGGCGACCCGCATGAGCGCTTCCGACACCGCAACCTTGGCCATCGAACTCTCGGCGGTCCCGAGCGAGCCGGTGTCGAGCACGCCTGCGCACCAGTCGATCATCAGTTCCGACTGTTTGAGATCGATAAGGTTCTCCGCCAGCATGAAGCCGACGCCTTCGTGATCGACCAGCGGCTTTCCGAACGCGTGGCGGCGGCAGGCATAAGCAGTGGCGATTTCGTTGGCGCGGATCGCCAAGCCCAGCCAACGCATGCAGTGCGACAGGCGCGCCGGGCTGAGGCGGATTTGCGCATATTTGAAACCGTCGCCGGACGCGCCGAGCATCTGGTCGGCGGATACGCGAAGGTTCTCGATCTCGATCTCGGCATGTCCGCCGGGCATCGAACTATCGATCGTATCCAGCACGCGCAGCGTGCGGATCGCGGGATCCGGCAGATCGACCAGGAACATGCACGCGCCATCGTCCGACTTCGCCATGACGATGCCGACCCGGGCGCCCTCGGCTCCGGTGATGAACTTCTTTCGTCCATTGATGACCCAGTGATTGCCATCCAGCCTGCACGTGGTCTGCATCATCGACGGGTCGGATCCTGCACCGCCTGCGTCCGCCGGCTCGGTCATGAAGAACGCCGAACGCGCTTTGCCCGACACCAGGGGCTCCAGGAAGCGCGCCTTCTGCTCGGCGCTTCCGACCTTGCCGAGCAGATACATATTGCCCTCATCGGGCGCCATCGTGTTGCAGGCAAGCGGTCCCAATGGCGAGAGGCCGGATTTGATCAGGGCCCTCGCGGTTTCGCATTGCGTGAGATGTGATCCATCCGGCAGAATATGCGGCGTCAGGACGCCCGCCTTGCGTGCCTTGGCACGCAGTTCCTGCACCAGTTCGTCGCTGGGACCGTGCGGACCCGTCCGCGGATCCTTCTCGTAGGGGATCACGTCGGTGCGGATGAAAGCCTCGATCTTGGCGGCAATGGTGTCGGCTCGAGCAGTCATGGATGCGGATACTCCGGTCGATCTCCGTCTGGGCGGAGACTCGGTAGCTGGGCTTTCAGCCTGGTGCGCTCATGAGGTTGCGACGCTTCCGGCCGTACCGCAACCCGGGGATCGTCGCATAATCGAGATTGAAGGGCGGAGCAATGGCATCGGTGCAATGATTACGCCAGACGCCTTCGCCAGCTTAAGGCTCATAAATACCTTTGTCGGTATGCTGCCTCGCCCGCGTGCGCGCGCCTAATTGTCGAAACCGACAAACACCGTAGCTTCGTCGAGAGACTTCCGTTCCGACACGACCGCATTTGCCGGGAAGCTTTCATCGGGCCAGCCCAGCGCGATACTTTTCATAATGACCTGATCGTCAGCTATTCCGGCGTGCTCACGCACCACCGGTGACTGCATGATGCCCTGGCTGTTAATCACGGCGCCCAGCCCGCGAGACCAGGCGGCGTTGACCAGGGCGTTCGCCACAGCGCCGCAATCGAACGCCGTATCGTCGCTGCCGTGCAGCACGCGGTCATAGGTCACGATCACGCATACAGGCGCGTCGAATTGACGGAAGCCACGTAGTACCCAGTCCTGGCGCTTATCCTTGTCATCCCGCTCGATCCCCATTGCGGAGAACAATTGCTTGGCGACGCCAACCTGCCTGTCGCGATGCTGACCTGCAAAGGCCTGACCCGTGCGGAACTCGCGCGACTGCGGTACGCCTGCCACCATCCGCTCGGTATTGCCTGCGCGGATCCGATCCAGCGGTTCGCCGGTGATGATGTAGAAATGCCAGGGCTGGGTGTTCATCGACGACGGAGCGCGCATCGCCAAACCGATGATTTCCTCGATCAGCGCCTTGGGTACCAGATCGGGTTTGTAACCGCGGATGCTTCGGCGACCGAGGATAACGTCATCAAACCGCATTTGTTTGGAATTCTCCCGGATTATTCTTGAACAGGTTTGGATATTCGCGGCTTCCCGGCCTTCGCGCAAGATAAAGGTGAGATTTGGAAGAAACGGACGAGATCCAAGCGATCAGTCCTTGCACATCCTGTAACGAACCGATCAACGACTGGATCCCGGCCGTTGATCGGCTCGACGAGGTTCACTCCACCGATATCGCGGTCACTTTGACCCAATCCTGTCCGTCGAACTTCTGCACGACAAGCTGCTTGAACGGGACGTAATTATCCGGGCTCGTGTTGTAAGTAGTACCGGGCAGCAAGGAAGGCGCGGGCACGTTGTTCAAATGCGTTGCATGGTACAGGAGATTCTCGCGGGTGAGATCGTCCCCGCAAGCCTCGATGATCTTGCCCATCATGTAGGCGAAAGAGTAGACCGCAAAACCGATTTCATTCTTGGAGTCTTCGTTCGGTAGATATTTCTTCATGAAGGCCTGATAGGCGATCACGTCAGGGTCGTCGGCCCATTTGGGGCTTGTAATTTGTTTGTACGGCGTCGCAGCGATGATTCCCGTGACGGCGTCAAGTCCTGCAGCTTCGAGAAATTGACGCCCGACCGACGGGCTGACGACGAGCTGCAGCGGCTTCCAACCAAGTTCGTAGGCCTTCCTGAATGATTGCGATGCGGCCTTGCCCAGGGAGACGTTGAAGAACGTGTTGGCTCCCGACGACTTGAGTTGTGCGATCTGCGAGTCCAGCGTCGGATCGGTGAGCTCATACGGGACTTCCTTTACAATCATCGTCGACGCCTTGTCGCCGAGTCCCTTCTTGAACCCGGAGACGTAATCACGACCGAAGTCGTCGTTCTGCATCAGGATCGCGACCTTTGCGTCGGGTTTGATCGAAAGCAGGTATTTCGCGAGTATCTCGCCTTCGGTGCCGTAGAGGTGGAAGGCGGGAGTCGACCAACGGAAGGTTTTGGGCTGGTTCCACTTGTTCGCGCCCGTGGACACCAGCAATTGCGGCACCCCTTTGGTGTTCAGGTACTTCTGGACCGACGATTGCGCTGCCGTACCGGAAGATCCGAACATCGCCAAAACGCCGTCGCCCTCGACGAGCTTGCGGGTTTGTTCGACCGTCTTCGGCGGGGAGAATGCGTCATCGAGCGAGATCAGGTTGATCTTGCGCCCGTTGATGCCACCTTTCTCTTCGTTCAGCATGCGGAAATAGGCAACTTCGGTGCGTCCTTGAATGCCATGGATCGACAGAGGGCCGCTGTAAGGCATCGTTTGACCCAGCTTGACCTCCGTGTCGGACGCGCCTTCATCATACTTCTTGTCCGCCGCTTGCGCAGATGCGGCGAGCAACAGCGCGGCCGCGGCCAACGTGATCGTCGATGCGATTCTTTTCATCTCATCCTCCCGATTATTGGTTGTTGGTTTCTTATCCGAGTGGCGTCCCGAATTTATCAGCAATCTCCTGACGGAGCCGCGTCTTGACGATCTTGCCACTCGCGGTACGTGGCAGCTCGTCCGTGCGTAAATCGACGTGGACGGGCAACTTGAAGGCGGCCAGCCTTGGCCGCAGATACTCGATGACGTCCCGCGCGTCGATCGCCGCACCGCTCTTGAGCTGAACCACCGCGCCGACCAGTTCGCCGAGCACGCGATCGGGAATTCCGACGACCGCGGCGTCTAGGATGTCGGGATGCGAGAGCAGGGCGTCTTCGATCTCGACGCAATAGATGTTTTCGCCGCCGCGGATCAGCATGTCTTTTGCCCGATCGAGCAGATACACAAAGCCTTCGTCGTCCATGCGAACGATGTCGCCGGTACGATACCAGCCTTCCCGAAAGGCTTTGGATGTCGCTTCCGGATTGTTCCAGTAACCCTTGACGACGTTCCCGCCGTAGATTTCGAGCTCGCCGATGGCGCCGACCGGGAGCACGTTGCCGTCGGGGTCGATGACGCGCAAATCGCAGCCAGGTACAGCCGGTCCCACGGAATCCGGTCGCGTGAGATAGTCTTCGGCGCCGTTCGAGGTCGATACCGATGACGTTTCAGTCGCCCCATAACCCTGGCTCGCGAACTTGCCGGGAAAGAGTGCCGCGATCTTGCGCGCGAGTTCGGGAGACGCCGCGGCTCCGCCGTACGAAAGCCCTTCGAGACTCCTGAGATTGCGCTTCTCGAAATCTGGAGATTCGAGCAATTGCCAGGTCATCGACGGTACGCCGGACATCGTCGCGACGTGCTCGCGCTCCATCAACTCCAGCGCTTTTTCCGGATGCCATTTGTGCATGAGCACGATCTTCGTGCCGTTGGCGACGGCGGGGATCATGGCGGAATGACAACCCGTCACATGGAAGAACGGCACCGGTAGCAGGATCGCTTTCTGGACGTCCGAAGGAGCAGGCAAGGGGACGCCCCGCCGGATCGCGGCGCGTGCGCCAGCGAACGTGATATTCACGAGATTACACGCGATGTTCCGATGTGTGCCGAGCGCTCCTTTCGGGCGCCCCGTCGTACCGGATGTGTAGAGGATAGTGGCGTCATCGTCGGGCTCGATATTTCGATCCGGCGGGGCGCGATCGGGGAGCGCTTTGTAGTCTTCGGAACGGCCGATCAGGTCCTGCAGGGCCATCGCGGCGCCAAGCTTGTCTCGAGGCGCGCGCACCGCAATGAGCGCGGAAGTATATACATCTGATGGCAACGACCCGAGACGCTCCAACCGCTCGCCGTCGACGATGGCCACCCGGGCGCCGGAATCGCCAAGCCCGTACGCGAGATCGGCGCCGGTTCCCCAGGCATTGAGCGGGACCGCGACCGCGCCGATCACGGTCGAGGCCCAGAACGCGATCGGCCATTCCGGATAATTTCGCATGGCGATCGCTACGCGATCGCCCTTTTGCACGCTATAATCTTCGGCCAGGCGCCAGGCGAGCGTTGACGCAGCCCGGTAGTGATCATGGAAGGACAGGCGTTCGTTCTCGTAGACGACGAACGTTCGGTCCTTCCATGCAAGGCTGCCGTCGAATATCGCGCGCAGATCCCGATGAGCCTTCTTGTAGACCCGAACCGAGCGTCCATCGACGTCGATCGTTT
>Ga0207706_10006610_pt1 | contig 10735 bp, 7 predicted proteins | sample KBSC53metaG_FD_184318 | JGI IMG/M metagenome (GOLD analysis project Ga0207706, IMG submission 184318) | Corn rhizosphere microbial communities from Kellogg Biological Station, Michigan, USA - KBS C5-3 metaG (SPAdes) (version 2) | ecosystem: Host-associated > Plants > Roots > Rhizosphere > Soil ... | reverse complement strand
CATGAAGATGTCCCTGATCAGTCCAGACGCCCAGTGCAACAGGTCAGTGTCTTTCAGCTGCTGACCACCGATGCCGCTTCCCGGCCGCGGCACGAGCACCGATCCAGCCGCGTTCTTGATCACGCTGCCTGGGTAGAGCCGCTGCAGCCGCAACGCCCGTGACTCCGGCAAGTGTGCGGGCCCGAAGCGCAGGAATCGGCCTTGCCCGACGATCTCGTGCAGCCCCGTCGAGCGTGCCAGGAGTCGAAACCTCGCCACCTCGATCAAGTTGAGCACCTCCGGCGGCGGCGCGCCGTAACGGTCGTGGAGCTCGGCCTCGACTGCCTTGATGTCGGCCTCGGCACGGACTTCGGCGAGTCGCTTGTACATCTCCAGCCGGAGCCGCTCAGACTCGACGTAGTCCGCAGGCAGGTGCGCATCGACCGGCAGTTCGATCCGCACCTCGGGTTCCGGCTCGGCGTCCTGGCCGCGGTACTCCGCAACAGCCTCCCCGACCAACTGGATGTACAGGTCGAAGCCGACATCGGCGATGTGACCTGACTGCTGGCCGCCCAGCAGGTTGCCCGCGCCCCGAATCTCCAGGTCCTTCATGGCGATGGCCATTCCTGAGCCCAGGTCGCTGTGCGCGGCGATGGTGCTGATCCGGTCGTACGCGGTCTCGGTCAGGGGCTTTTCAGGCGGATAGAGGAAGTAGGCGTAGCCACGCTCCCGCCCGCGACCGACCCGGCCGCGCAGCTGATGCAGCTGGGACAGGCCGAGCAGGTCGGAACGCTCGATCAGCAAGGTGTTCGCGGTCGAGATGTCCAGGCCTGCCTCAACGATCGTGGTACACACCAGCACATCAGCTCGGCGTTCCCAGAAGTCGATCATGACCTGTTCCAGACGCTGCTCGCTCATCTGGCCGTGCGCAGTGACGACGTGCGCCTCGGGTACCAGGTCGGCAATCCGCCGCGCGGCCTTGTCAATGCTTTGGACTCTGTTGTGCACATAGAACACCTGGCCCTCACGAAGCAGCTCGCGGCGGATCGCCGCGGTTACCTGAGCGTCGTCGTACGGGCCCGCAAACGTGAGCACCGGGTGACGTTCTTCCGGCGGAGTCATGATCGTGCTCATCTCGCGAATGCCGGTGACGGCCATCTCCAAGGTTCGTGGGATCGGCGTGGCGGACATCGCAAGAACGTCGACCGCCGTACGCAGCCGCTTGAGTTGTTCCTTGTGCTCCACGCCGAAGCGCTGCTCCTCATCGATAACGACAAGGCCTAGATCCTTGAATTTCACTTCATCGGACAGCAGTCGGTGAGTGCCCACAACGACGTCGACCCGGCCGTCGGCGAGCCCTTCGATGGTCGACTTCGCCTCGCCCTCGGAGGAGAACCGGCTGAGAGGGGCGACATTGACCGGGAAGCCGGCGTAACGATCGGCAAAGGTGGCGTAATGCTGCTGTACCAGCAGGGTGGTCGGCACCAAGATCGCCACCTGCTTGCCGTCCTGGACAGCCTTGAACGCGGCGCGCACCGCAATCTCGGTCTTGCCGTAGCCGACATCGCCACAGATCAACCGATCCATTGGGACAATCTGCTCCATGTCGCGCTTGACGTCCTCGATCGCACCGAACTGGTCCGGTGTCTCGACGAAGGCGAAGGCGTCCTCAAGCTCGCGCTGCCAGGTGGTGTCGGGTGAGAACGCATGGCCGCGGGTCGCCTGCCGCGCGGCGTACAGCTTGATCAATTCGGCCGCGATCTCACGAACAGCCCGGCGAGCTCGTCCCTTGCGCTTCGCCCAGTCCGCGCCGCCCAGCTTGTCCAACGACGGACTTTCTCCACCGACGTACCGCGTCACTTGATCAAGAGAGTCCATCGGAACATAGAGACGGTCGCCCGGCTGGCCGCGTCTTGATGGCGCGTACTCGATCACCAGGTATTCCCGCGTCGCGCCGGCCACCGTGCGTTGCACCATCTCGACGTAGCGACCTACCCCATGCTGGCTGTGTACGACGGGGTCGCCAGCGATCAGCTCGAGCGGGTTGATCTGATTCTTGCGACGGGCCGGCATTCTTCGACTGGCCCGGTCGGTAACCCGCTGGCCGGACAGATCAGCTGCAGTGAAGACCGCGAGCCGAATCTCCTCCGCCAGGAATCCATGGTTCAGCTGGCCGGTGACGACGGTGGCGAGACCAGCGGTAGGCGCCTCGTCGAGCGAGGTTCGGATGCGGACAGGCAACTCATGTTCGGTGAGCACCTCGGCGATCCGGTCGGCAGTACCTCGACCCTCGGCCATGACGACCACCCGCCACATGTCACGAATGCGCTTCGTGATCTCGTTGACAGCCGCCTCGGTGTCGCCGCGATAGGTCTCGCCGACCTGTCCGAGCACGATTCGCGATTCCACGCCTGCTCCGCTGACCGAGGAGGAAAGATCGATGATCTCGCCGTCCTCGGTCCGGATGGGCTGGAATCCGTCATCTCCTGCCGCAGAGCCGTTCATTGGACCGGCACTGAACGGTGACAGCGTCCACCAGGCCATTCCTCGGGCAAGGGCGGCGGCACGCACCCCGGCGAGCGGCTGATAGGCCGAGGCACCCAGATCGATCGGCGCCCGGCCGCCACCCGCAGCGGCGGCCCAGGACGCATGCAGGAACTCCTCGCTGGTCTTGACCAGGTCAATCGCCCGGCCCCGCACTAGCTCCGGATCGCAGATGAGGACGTGGGTGTCGGTCGGCAGCAGATCTATCAGCAGTTCCATGCCGTCGACCAGGGCTGGTGAGAGTGCTTCCATGCCGTCGACCGGATGTCCCTGAGCGATCTTGTCCAGCATCTCGATCAGCTCAGGATGTTGCTCAGCGAGCGCGGCTGCTCGGCTGCGCACCTCATTGGTCAGCAGCAGTTCCCGACACGGCGACGCGGTGATCTCGGTCAGGGTGATATCCGTCGATCGCTGATCGGCGACAGAGAAATACCGAATCTCCTCAACGGTGTCGCCGAAGAAGTCGACGCGTACGGGATGCTCCTCGGTCGGCGGAAAGACGTCGACGATGCCGCCGCGTACCGCGAACTCCCCGCGCCGCTCGACGAGATCGACCCGTGTGTACGCGGCGCCGACCAGGGCCGCCGCAAGATCGGTCAGATCGATGTCCGAGCCAACCGCGAGGCGGATCGGCGTCAGCCGGCCTAGCCCTTTCACTTGCGGCTGAAGGATGCTGCGTACCGGAGCAACGACGATCCGCGGCGGAGCGGAGCCGTTGCCCGCCAGTCGCCGCAGCAGCTCGAGCCGGCGGCCGACCGTATCGGACCGCGGACTCAGTCGCTCGTGCGGCAACGTCTCCCACGCCGGGTAGTAGGCCACGTCTTCCTCACCGACCAGGGACTGCAGCGCGGCAGTCAGCTCCTCTGCTTCGCGAAATGTGGAGCTGACCAATAGCACCGGACGGTTGCCGCCACCATGCTCGGTTGACGCGCATAATGCGGCAGCGATCAGCGGCCGCATCGGCGCAGGAGCAGTCACGTCCAGCACGGACGGGCGTTGCGCGCGCGCGTCACCGATGGTCTGGACGATGGTGGGTTCGGTGCAGAAGAGATCGACGAGTCCCGTGAGGGTCACCCAGAGAGGCTACCGGCTGGCTCGGACAGCGCTCGGGGCAGCCGCGCGAACGCGCGGACCGGAACGTTCCGACCTGCGGATCTTGGCCGGCGCCGCACTCAATCAAGCGCCAGTCGGTCGTACAGCCCCCAAATTCATCCCGGCGTCAGCCGTTGAAGGCGTTCTGGGTTCGGTCCAACCCGAGCAAGGCCAGTGACTCGACCGCATCCGTCGCGCGACTGATCTCCACCTCAACATCCTCGCGGGTACTCGCAGGGAAGTTGCTGAGCAAGAAGTCGGCAGGATCCTGGCGCCCTGGCGGACGCCCGACTCCGACGCGTACTCGGTAGAAGTCGCCGGTGCCGAGCGAGGCACGGATCGATCGCAGGCCGTTGTGGCCGTTATCGCCGCCACCAAATTTCACTCGCAGCTGCCCGGGGTCGAGGTCCAGCTCATCATGCACAGTGATCATCTGGGCCGGCTGCAGCTTGTAGTACGCGAGCAGCCGGGTGACTGCCCAGCCGGTCTCGTTCATGAACGTCCGCGATTTGGCCACGATCAGCCGCGGAGCGTCTGCCCCCGGCTGTCCAACCCGGCCCTCGGCAACCTCGGCCCGGATGCCGCGCGCTACTCGGAATCGCACGCCCATCCGGCGGGCCAGCTCCTCGGCGACCCGGTAGCCGATGTTGTGACGTTGTGCTGCGAACGCCGGGCCGGGATTGCCAAGGCCGACGACCAGCCATGAGGTCATGGCGTATGCAGCTGGCCAGCTAGGCGCTCTCGGACTCGGCCAGCGCCTCGTCCGGAGTCGGCTCGACCGTCGGTGCCATCGTCGGCTCGATGCCAGCTTCCGCCTCTGCCTCGGCCAGCTCCGCCTCGAGAGCCTCCGCAGTCGGCGCGTTCGTAATGTTGACGATCAAGGTTTCCGGGTCAAGATCGACTGACGAACCGTCGGGAAGCTGAAGATCACGGGCAAGGATCTGGGTACCAGGCGGTAGCTCCTCGACAGAGACCACGATCTGCGTCGGGATCTGAGTGGCTTCAGCCTCCACCGGAACAGTGTTGTGATCAACGACAACGAGCGTGTCGGGACCCGCCTCCCCCACCAGGTGGATGGCTACGTCGACGGTCACCTTCTCGCCACGCCTGACGATGACCAGATCAACGTGCTCGATGGTGTGCCTAAGTGGGTCACGCTGCACCTGTTTGGGGAGTGCGAGCTGGGAACTGCCGTCCACCTCGATGGACAGCAGCGCGTTTGCAGTACGCAGCGCGAGCAGGGTCTCGTGACCAGGCAGCGCAATGTGGATCGGGGCAGTGCCGTGGCCGTACAACACGGCCGGCACCTTGTCTGCGCGACGGATCCGGCGGGCAGCGCCCTTGCCGAACTCGGTACGCAGTTCGGCGATGAGCTTTACCTCGGGCACGAACGAACTCCTCAAACTAACGTCGGTGATCACGATCAAGACTCAGCCAGGGGACGCAGTTCGTTCGACCTAGTCGATCACGGTCCGCGACCCTCGCCGAGGCAACCGCTCAACCTTAGCCGACAAGGTCCAATAGTCGCCAACCGATCCCGTAACGAGGGAAAGTCGTAATCTGCGAAGGTCCACAAATTTGCGCGAGCAGACAGGCTCAGAAAATCACGCCTGGCCGTTGAAGAGGCTGGTCACGGAGCCGTCTTCGAATACCTCGCGGATGGCCCGAGCGATCAGAGGTGCGATCGACAGCACGGTCAGGGAGTCGAACCGACGTTCTTCGGGGATCGGCAGGGTGTTCGTGACGATCACCTCCTCGAAGTCGGCGGCCTTGAGTCGGTCCGTGGCCGGGCCGGACAAGACCGGATGGGTCGCGGCCGCGATCACCGCACGTGCACCGCGCGACTTCAACGCCTCCGCCGCCTGGCAGATCGTGCCGGCGGTATCGATCATGTCGTCGACCAGCAGGCACACCCGGTCTTCCACCTCGCCAACCACCTCATGGATGGCGACCGTGTTCGCAACGTCCGGATCTCGCCGCTTATGAATGATGGCCAGAGAGCTGTTCAGCCTGTCGGTCCACATGTCGGCGAGCCGCACTCGGCCGGCGTCTGGAGAGACCACGGTCATCTCCGAGGTGTCGTACTTGGTGGACAGATAGTTCGACAGCACCGGCAGTGCCCAGAGGTGATCAACCGGCCCATCGAAGAATCCCTGGATCTGCGCCGCGTGCAGGTCGACCGACATCAGCCTGTTGGCTCCGGCCGTGCGGAACAGGTCAGCGATGAGGCGGGCGGAGATGGGCTCGCGGCCGCGATGCTTCTTGTCCTGGCGGGCATAGGGATAAAAAGGTGCGACAACGGTGATCCGCTTGGCAGATGCGCGCTTCAGTGCATCCACCATGATCAACTGTTCCATCGTCCACTCGTTGACCGGAGCCGCATGGCTCTGAATCACAAAGGCATCGCAGCCGCGTACCGATTCCTCGAACCGCACATAGATCTCGGAGTTGGCGTAGGTGATCGCGCGAGTCGGCACGAGCTCGACGTTCATGAGCGCGGCTATCTCGTTAGCAAGCTCGGGGTGCGCCCGCCCGGAGAAGAGCATGAGGTGCTTCTGGTTCGGGCGTTTGAGGCCGCTCATGACGGTTCCTTCTGTTCAAGCGCCGCCTCGGCGGCTCGCGCGGTCTTGGTTTCGGCCCGCTTGCGCGCCACCCAGCCGGGCACATTGCGCTGCCGGCTACGGCTCACGGCAAGTTCACCGGGTCCGACGTTGCCGGTGATCGTCGAGCCAGCGGCAATGTAGGCACCGTCGGCTATCTCGACCGGCGCGACCAGCACCGAGTTGCTGCCGACGAAGTCGTACGCCCCAACTGTGGTTGTCGACTTGCGTACCCCGTCGTAGTTCGCGAAGATCACGCCGGCTCCGATGTTGGCGCCCTCACCGATCACCGCGTCGCCCAGGTAGCTGAGGTGCGGCGCCTTGGCTCCGGCCCCGATGCGAGCGTTCTTGGCCTCCACGAAAGTGCCGATCTTCCCGCCCGCGCCGAGCGTCGTACCGGGCCGAAGGTAGGCGAAGGGGCCGACGTTGGCGCCCGGCCCGATCACACTCAGTGAGCCCTGGGTACGGGTGACCATCGCGTTCTCCCCGACCTCGACATCGATCAACGTGGTGTCCGGGCCGATCCGAGCTCCCGCCGCTACAGACGTCGCGCCCTCCAGCGACGTACCTGGCAGCAAGACGACGTCCGGTGCAAGATCAACCGAGGCATGTACCCAGGTTGTCGCAGGATCCACGACCGAGACACCTTCGCGCATCCAGTGCTGCAGAATTCGGCGGTTCACCTCCGTGTTCATTCGGGAAAGTTGGATCCGGTCGTTGATTCCTTCGGTCTGCCATCGGTCATCGATCAACAACGCACCCACCGGCTCGCCAGCCTGGCGTACCACGGCCAGTACGTCAGTCAGGTACAGCTCACCTTGATCATTGGTCGGCGCGATCTCGGTCAGGGCGGCCCGCAAGACTGTGGCGTCGAAGACGTAGGTCCCGGAGTTGATCTCGGAGATCTGCCGCTGAGCATCATCGGCGTCGCGGTGCTCGACGATGCCGCTCACCAAGCCTTCGGCGTCGCGCAGAATTCGTCCGTATCCGGTCGGGTCCGGAACCTGCGCCGTGAGCACGGTGACTGCAGCTCGTTGGGTGCGATGCTCATTGAGCAACGCGGCCAGGGTCTCACCGGTGAGCATCGGAACATCACCCAAGGTCACGACCACGTCGCCGTTGAGATCGGCAAGCTGGCCTAGCGCGGCTTGCACGGCATGGCCGGTGCCGAGCTGATCCTCTTGCACCGCGATCAACACGTGCGGTGCGATCTCAGCGAGATGGGCCTCGACCTGATCACGAAGATGACCAACAACGACGACAATGTGCTCCGGCTGCACCGCTGTCGCGGCCGTCACCGCGTAGCTCAGCATCGAGTGGCCGGCGATCTCGTGGAGCAACTTGGAACGCGAGGACTTCATCCGCTTCCCCTCGCCGGCCGCCAGAATGACGACAGCTGCGACAGGGTTGGGAGTTTGATCGGAGTAGACGGACAACAGCTGGCTCCTTACTAGCTGAGTGACGCTCCGCTCCCCGGGTAGGAGTCGAACCTACGTCGCTAATCCTGATTCAAAGTCAGGCGGGCCCTGCCGACAGACCAACCGGGGAATGTGTGGCCCGGCCAATCCTCCCATCACCTAGCCGGCCCGCGGGCCGTTGGTTTCGAATCGAGATGTCCTCACCCCACACCTGACCAACCCGTGGATCGGCCCCCGTGGGTTGGACAGAGCCCAGGGTACGCATCACATCGTCGGCCCGCGGTGTCAGCTCCCACCTCGTGACCGCGGGTGTCCGAACGGGAGGCGGCCCGCAGGAAACGCCGTGCACGTGCGTTTCTGACGCAGCTGGTCCGCTTTTGCCAGGACAAGCCATCATGCGTAGAGTAGGAATCTCTACTAAATCGATACAGAAAGCCTGAATGACAGCCACAGCAACCGTTACCAACCAGCTTGCGGGCCGAACCGCGGCTATAGCGGTGACCTTGATGTTCCTCGCTAACGGCACGGTGATCGGCGGGTACGGCGGCTCGCTCCCCTCGCTGCGCGACAAGCTCGGTATCGATGCAACGCACATCGCGATCATGCTTTTCTGCGCTGGAGCGGCGGCCATTCTTGCAATGCAGATCGGGGGACGGCTGGCCGACGCGCTCGGCGCTCGTGAAATCACCTTGGCCGCTCTTCCCCTCCTGATCGCCGGGATGATCACGATCGGGCTGGCGGGCAACTTCACAATTGCGATCATCGGCGTTGTTCTCATCGGGCTAGGCAATGGGGCAATGGATGTTTCCATGAACGCGATCGGTGTCCAAGTGGAGGCCGCGCGACAGAGGCCGATCATGAGCTTCTTTCACGCCTTCTGGTCCATCGGCACCTTCATCGGCGCCGGCGCTGTGTTGCTGCTTGCCGCTTTGCTGGGGTTGCATGGCGCCGCGATCGTCACGCCTGTGTCGATCTTCGTCGCTGTCGCGACAGCCCTCGCGCTCGGCGTGCTTTTCAAGATCACACCCAAGGCTGCTGTGGTACATCACACGGTCGACGGGGTGAAGACTCCGATTCCCAAGGCCGCCTGGATTCTGGGCATCATGGCCCTGGCGTTCGGTCTCTCCGAAGGCACCGCGACCGACTGGTCGTCCCTGCATGTCACCGACGTCGCCGGCGTCGACCCGACCACCGGCGCGCTCGGCCTGATTACGGTCAGCGCCTTCATGGTCATCATCCGGTTGCTGGGCGATCGGCTGGTGACTCGCTTCGGTAGGCGTACGGTCGTACGTTTCGGCGCACTATTTGCGGCCATTGGCTATCTGATGGTCACGCTCGTGAGCAGCCTGCCCATGCTGGTCGTCGGCTGGGCATTGGTTGGCTTCGGCGTGGGCATGATCGCGCCACAGGTCTACGCCGTTGCTGGCCATATCGGCGGCGGCCGAGTGCTAGCTGTGGTCGTGACATTCGGTTATGCCGCGTTTCTGCTTGGCCCAGCTTTCATGGGATTCCTGGTCAACCACGTCGGAATCCATCACGCCATGGCCGTACCGGCGTTGCTATGCGCCGGCATTATCGCCCTGGCGTCGACCATGCCGCGCAGCGACGCGGGCTTGAGCCAGGGCTAGCGAGCAGCGTCGAGGAGAATCTGCGCCAGTTCGCTCGGCTGGGAGAACATCGGCCAATGGCCCGTGTCCATCGTGACCAAACGCCAGCGATCACCGGTCAACAGCTTGGCAACGGCGAAGATCTTTGCCGGCAATCTCGTCGACAATGTCTTTGACGTGGGTCTGCTGACCGGCCGGCGTGCCTTGCTTCTCGGCGAGCCCGGACAATGTCAACGGGTGGGCACTGTGGCCGCCCGCACGCAGCGCCGGCACCACCTCATCCCAAGCCCACGATCCGAGCCAGGCGCCTGGCACGAGTACGAATTCCGCCATGGCGGCAACCTAGTGCGTCCACGTGAAGCTCCGTACCGCGGCGCGCGATCTCCGCCGCTCGCAGCCCATCTAGACTCCGGGTGTGACCGGCCAGCCGCGGGATGAGGTCGACACCATCGTCGAGGCGTGGCGACGGGAACGTCCGGATCTCGATCTTGCGCCAATGGAGGTGCTCTCTCGGATTAGCCGGCTGGCTCGGCGCTTGGACCGCCTCCGCGCGAGTGCGTTCAGCGCCCATGATCTGGAGTATTGGGAGTTCGACGTGCTGGCCGCGCTGCGCCGCGCCGGACCGCCGTACCGGCTCTCACCTGGTCAACTGCTTCACGAGACGCTCGTGACGTCAGGAACGATGACCAATCGCGTAGACCGGCTCGCCGACCGCGGATTTGTCACCCGGCATGATCATCCCAAGGACCGTCGCGGTGTTCTGGTTCAGCTGACCGATTCCGGCAAGAACGTGGTCGATGCGGCGCTGGCAGAGCTGATGGCCGCGGAACGCCAGATCATGGGCGCGCTCGACCCCGCGGATCATGATCAACTTACTCGGACACTGAGACAGCTGCTCGCTCGGTCCGCCAGCGATGAGGCAGCCTCGGACGGGCAGCTCAATTGATGATTCTGGCTCCTAGCACCGGAGCCGTCGCACGCCGGACCGCTCGGCACAGCCCTTCGGCGCTAAGCGACACCGAGAGATCGACGGCAGCTGATTCACTCTCCACCAAAAACGCGCACGTCGGACCCGACCCCGACACCAGGGCCCCGAGCGCGCCATACTCGAGGCCGGTTTCCAGCACGGTCCGCAACCGGGGTTGCAGATCGAGTGCAGCCGGCTGAAGATCGTTGCTCAACGCAGCACCGAGCAACCGCGGATCGCCGCTGCGAAGCGCATTCATCAACTCTGCCGGCACCTCAGGTCGCCCGGCGTCGGGGCTGAGGTCATCGAAGCGCCGATAGACCGCGGCTGTGGACAGGCCGTGGTAGCCGAACGCCAGCACCCACTGGTAGATCCCGCGGGCCAGCGCCGGCGCGACATCCTCGCCCCGTCCGCTCCCCACCGCAGTGCCGCCGATCAAGGCAAAAGGCACATCGCTGCCGAGCTCAGCCGCCAGCCCCCGCAGGTCCTCGGGCCCCACGTCGAGATCCCACAAGGCGGCACAGGCCA
>Ga0207706_10006604_pt1 | contig 10743 bp, 6 predicted proteins | sample KBSC53metaG_FD_184318 | JGI IMG/M metagenome (GOLD analysis project Ga0207706, IMG submission 184318) | Corn rhizosphere microbial communities from Kellogg Biological Station, Michigan, USA - KBS C5-3 metaG (SPAdes) (version 2) | ecosystem: Host-associated > Plants > Roots > Rhizosphere > Soil ... | reverse complement strand
TTGAAGAAATCGTTGCCCTTGTCGTCCACCAGGATGAACGCCGGAAAATCTTCCACTTCAATCTTCCAGATCGCCTCCATACCGAGCTCGGGATATTCGAGCACTTCGACTTTCTTAATGTTTTCTTTGGCCAGGATGGCCGCCGGCCCGCCGATCGATCCCAAATAAAAACCGCCGTATTTTTTGCACGCATCGGTGACTTGCTGGCTGCGATTGCCTTTTGCAAGCGTGATCATCGCGCCACCGTGCGACTGAAACAGATCGACATAGGAATCCATTCGACCCGCTGTGGTCGGCCCAAATGATCCCGAGGGCATGCCTTCGGGAGTCTTCGCGGGACCTGCGTAATAAATCGGATGATCCTTCATGTACTGCGGCAATCCCTCGCCGCGGTCGAGCCGTTCCTTGAGCTTTGCATGCGCGATATCGCGTGCGACGACCATCGTACCGGTAAGTGAAAGCTGGGTTGTCACCGGATATTTCGAGAGCTGCGCCAGGATCTCCTTCATCGGTCGGTTGAGATCGACATGGACGACATTGCTCGCAATCTTGTCACGGTATTCTTCGGGAATAAGACGACCCGGTTCCCGCTCGAGTTCCTCGAGCCAGACTCCTTCTCGGTTGATTTTCGCTTTGGCATTGCGATCTGCAGAGCATGAAACGCCCATACCGACCGGGCACGAAGCCCCATGGCGCGGCAAACGAACAATGCGCACATCCAGCGCGAAGTACTTTCCGCCGAACTGAGCGCCATAGCCGGACTTGTAGGCCTGCTCCAACATCCGATTTTCCAGCTCGACGTCACGAAAAGCTCGTCCGTGCGCGTTACCGGAGGTCGGCAGATGATCGAGATAGCCGGTCGTTGCGAGCTTCACGGTTTTCAAGCACGCTTCGGCCGACGTTCCACCGATCACGAACGCTAGATGATACGGGGGACAACCGGCGGTACCGAGGGTTTTCATTTTCTCGGTCAAGAATTTTTCCAGGCTCGCCGGATTGAGCAGCGCCTTGGTTTCTTGATAGAGCATCGTCTTGTTCGCCGAACCGCCGCCCTTAGTCACGAACAGAAACTGATACTCCATTCCGTCGCTGGCCATGATGTCAATTTGCGCCGGCAAATTCGTTCCGGTATCCACCTCATCGTACATGTTGAGCGGCGCCGTCTGCGAATAGCGCAGGTTTTCTTCGGTGTAGGTCTTGTAAACCCCTCTGGCAAGATACTCTTCGTCTTTAACCCCGGTCCAGACTCTCTGACCTTTTTTCGCGACGATGGTCGCCGTCCCGGTGTCCTGGCAAAATGGTAGAATTCCCTTCGCCGCGGTGTCGGCATTGCGAAGCATCGCCAGGGCAACATAACGATCGTTGCTCGAAGCGTTCGGATCCTTGAGAATCGCCGCGACTTTTTCCAGATGCGCCGTACGCAACAAAAACGAAACGTCGCGGATCGCGACGTTCGCCAACAAGGTCAAGGCAGCTGGATCGACCTTGAGAATTTCATGGCCTTCAAACTCTGTGACTGAAACGTAATCTTTGGTCAGGAGCCGATAGCGCGTGGCGTCCTTTTCGATAGGAAGCGGGTCTTGATAAACGAATTCCGGCGTAGCCATTAAACTTCACCTCTTTCACTAAATCCTAAATGAATTTTCCCATTTTGTCGACGCGGTGCTGAGGATCCATTTTCTGTCACGCGAGCAAAATTTTTCTGTCGTTTACATCGCAGGTCCTATTTCGAACAAGCCCCTGGTTACGAATCATCCGCTCTGCCATTCAAAATCTTCGATAGGCTCAGGGTTAATTCCGTGAGAAATCTTTCCCCTTTCTTTCCAAAGTCATGCCCAGGAGTCTCGCCCTTCCGCGTCCAAAGGTTGACAGAACCGCCTCAACTCACTAGCTTTCCCAGGTCGGGAGGTTTCATGAATTGGATCTTTGCTTTGCTCATCGTTCTTGCCGTGCCAGTTGTAGCGGCGGCGCAAACGCAAGACCAACTCATCGCCGGCGCGAAGAACGAGGGCAGACTGGTACTTTATGCTTCGGCGGCGACACAGCAATTACAGATGTACATGGTAGCGTTCAACAAACGTTACCCCTTCATTAAGACCGAGTACTTCCGCACGGACAAGCAGAAACTCGTCACTCGCGTGTTGCTCGAGGAGCAGACCAAGCAGCGGATCGCCGATCTCATTCACACCAGCGTCATCGAGACTCACATTCTGAAAAAACGCGGCGCGCTTAGCCGCTACGTACCCGCGGAGTCAGCTTCCTATCCAAGCCAGTACAAAGATCCGGAAGGTTATTGGACCTCGGTGTATGCGAGCGGTACGTTGATGGGATTCAACACGCAGCAGGTGAAGCGCGCGGAAGCGCCAAAAACCTATGAAGATTTGCTCAATCCGCGATGGAAAAACAATCTCGGCATCGATAATACGAAAATCGAATGGTTCTCTATGCTGCTCAAGCTCAAAGGCCGCTCTTTTATGGAAAAGCTGGCCGCGCAAAACCCGCGTGTCTATGCCGGCAACACCAACGCGCTCAATCTTCTCGCAGCCGGCGAGTTCCCGATCATGCCCGGTGTTTACGAGTATTCCGTTGACAGTCTGAAAACGAAGGGCGCACCCGTCGATTGGATTGGCCTCGAGCCGGTGATCACCTACACCGTTGCAGTTTCGCTTCCATCCAATCCGCCACATCCATTCGCCGCAAAACTATTCACGGAATGGTTGTTGACCAAGGAAGGGCAAGAGGTGATCAATCAATACGGACGCGTGCCGATTCGCGACGACATCGATTCCAGATACGGGAAGATTCTCAAGCAGCACAAGCTGCTGATGACCGATGTCGACCTCAGCCAGCGCGAGGTCGAAGTGAACGAAATGATCCGCAAGCTTTTTCGGTGATTAACAGGGCGGAGGTATCGCCGCTCATGGTTCAACAAGCTCACCACGAGCGGTTTGGATTAGTTTAGACTCAAGCATTTAGCCGTTCACTGAGCTCCGTTGAAGGACATCGCTGCGCTTCTCGGAATGACACGAAGAAGCCCGAGTAGACTTGGCACGGTGTGTTGCGCGACCCGCCGTCGAAAAGGCCCTTAATAGATCTCTGAGGAGATTCTCCAAATCGCGACCGAGAAATTTCCAACCTACTGCGCGATGTGCACATCGCGCTGCGGCGTGATTGCAACCGTCGAAAACGGCAGGCTCACCGCCGTCAATGCCGATCCCGAACACCCCAACGGCTGCATCTGCGTAAAAGGCGCCGCCGCGCCAGACATCGTCTACTCGCCGGATCGCGTGCAATACCCCCTGCTGCGCTCACGAGCTAAAGGTGATCCCGATCCTGGCTGGGTGCGTGTGACTTGGGATCAAGCCTTGAATCTTACGGCTCTGCGCCTGAACGATATCAAAACGCGCTACGGCGCTGAAGCCGTGGTGTTTTCCCGCGCGACAACCGCGGGGAGCGCCGCTATCGATTATGACGGCTGGTTGCAGCGCCTGGCGAATGCTTTCGGGAGCCCAAATTTTCTCACGTCTAATCACATCTGCACGTGGAATCGCCGCGTCGGCTCTAAATATACCTACGGGGTCGGCATGCCGCTGCCGGATTTCGATCAGACGCGCTGTATTTTGCTCTGGGGAATCAACCCGACCGCGACATCGCCCGCTCAGGCAGTGCGTGTGAATCGAGCTCTCAATCGCGGCGCTAAACTGATCGTCGTCGATCCACGCAAAACGACTCTGGCTGGCAAGGCGGACTATTGGCTACGGGTCTGCCCTGGTACCGACGGCGAGCTCGCCATGGCCATGATCGACGTGCTTCTCGCCGAAAAACTCTTCGACGCAGAATTCACACGCAAATGGACCAATGCTCCCTATCTGGTCCGCAACGACACCGGTCACTTGCTTAGTGAAGCTGATTTCCGCGACGATGGTCGCGTAGATACATGGTTGGTTTGGGACGAACACAAGAAGTTTCCTGTCAATTGCGCTGCTGGCGGCGTTTCGCCGGCGCTTTTCGGTTCATTCGCCGTTCGACTTTTAAACGGTAAGACGATTCAATGTCGGCCGGCGCTTCAGTTACTCAAAGAAGCCGCCGCCGAGTTCACACCGGAAATATCGGAGAAGACCACCACCATCCCGGCCGACGAGGTTCGCAAAGCTGTGCGGCTGTTCGCGACCGAAAAACCTTCCTGCTACTGCACCTGGGTCGGGCTCGAACAAGACCGCGATGCCATGCAAACAAACCGCGCGGTGTGCATGTTCTATGGATTGACTGGGCAGTTCGACCAGCGCGGCAGCAACGTGCTGTTCGCGACCACTCCGACGAATCCGATAAATGGTCGTGAATTGCTGCCCAAAGAAAAAGATGTGATGAGGCTCGGACTCGCCGAGCACCCTTTGGGTCCTCCGCGTGATACCGGCATCGTCCAAGCGGCGCGGGTTTACGACGCCATTCTCACGGAAAAACCCTATCCGGTGAAGGCGCTGGTCGCGTTCGGTAGCGACGCCCTCCTGGGTCATGGCGATCCCGTGCGTGGGAAAGCGGCCCTCGAGAGCCTCGAATTTTACGTCCATCTCGATACGACGATCAACCCGAGTGCAATGTTTGCCGATTTGATCCTTCCGGGCACGAGTTGTTGGGAGCGCGCAGCACTGTTGCCGTCATCTGAGATCGCCGAGGACACGATGAATTGGGCACAACTCCGTCCGGCGGTTGTGAATCCCGTATACGAGTCACGCTCGGACATAGAAATTATTTTTGAACTCGCCAACCGACTGGAGCTCTCTGACAATTTTTTTGGCGGCGACCTCGAGGCCGGGTTCGACTATCACTTGATGCCTTCAGGCCTTAGCAACCAGCAATTGAGCGCGCATCCGCATGGGATCCGAGCTGACGTTCAAACTCGCCATCGAAAGTATGCCGAGATCGATGCTGCCAGCGGTCAACTGCGCGGATTCGAAACGCCGAGCGGCAAAATCGAGATCTTCTCCTCCATATTTGCACAGACCGGATATACTCCACTCCCCGGCTTTTCGCGCAACCCGTTCACCGCCGAACAGCAAGTCTATCCGCTGATCCTTACTTTTTTCCGGGATATTCACTTCTGTGATGAGCAACATCGAAATATTCCCCGACTGCGCCGCGCGCTGCCCGATCCCTTCCTCGAGATTCACCCGAGCACCGCACTGACGCGTGAAATCCAAAACGGCGATCGGATCTTACTCGAGACAGCAGCTGGAACAGTGCAACTGAAAGCCAAATTCAACGAATCCCTTCATCCGTCCGTCGTCGCAACTGTCTACGGCTGGTGGCAAGCCTGTAAAGAACTGGACCTCTCCGGTCACGACCCGTTCAGTGCAAATGGCGCAAATCTAAATTTGCTTGTTCCAAACGACGACGCCGACCCAATCAGCGCCTCCGTCGCCCATCGCGGTCAGCGATGCCGAGTGATAAAGCTTAGCTGAACTCGGCGCATATCCTCGATATTCTCTATGTAGGGCGCCGCATGCCGCGCCCAGCGCTGACTTAATATTGTTCAACTAGCAAATTCCGCCGCCACGAAGTTAGAGACGGTGAAATGGGCTAGTCATCTATGAAGTTAATGGGGATCTAAGATGGACATGTTCTGGGAGGAGCTAACCTCCGGACTACCTGACGCGCGGCAGTTAGTACACGTACTTATCAAGCTCATTGCCGCCAGCTTGCTTGGCGCTGTGGTCGGCTTGCAAAGGGAGAAGGCCCACAAGCCGGCAGGGCTCAGGACACACATACTGGTCAGCCTCGGCACAGCTGTCTTGGTCCTGGCTTGCTCCGGAGTCGGCATGTCCCTCGATGGCATATCGCGAGTAATTCAAGGCATCGCTACCGGCATCGGCTTTGTAGGTGCGGGCTCCATTCTCAAGCTGAACGAGGAGCGGCACATACAGGGGCTAACGACCGCGGCTGGGGTGTGGATGACGGCAGCGATCGGGGTGGCGGTAGGGTTGGGCAGCCTCGGTGTGGCGTTGCTCAGCACGTTGTTCACTTTGATAGTTCTTGCCCTGGCGGGACCTCTCGAGGATAAGCCTGAGTGAACGCATGACGTGAAAGATGAAGAGACGAGTCATTGAGCATCCGGGCGCGGTGATCGCAGTGCATACAAATCGCATCCATGGGAACCCGCAAAGCGAGTTCGTGTTTAGGCCCAGTGTAGCACGGCCCGCTAATCCCGGCGTTGGCGCTGATCCTTAATTCAACTCCAAGAACAACTCCTCCAGCGCCATCTTCTTGGTCATCAATCCCTGATCCAACGAGTAGCCGACGAACCGTTCGAGATTCGGACGATTTCTCTCCAACCCGAACGGCCACGGATCCGGTCCTAAGAGTTTTTCTTGTTCCTCAAATTCATGCCGACCCCAGGCGAGCCATGACCAGTTCGGATCGGCGTAGAACTCGCGGCAGATTTTTTTTGCCTCCGTAAACGCATCGAACAGATTCTGCGCGGCTTCAGGAAATTTCTTCAGCACTCCGTCTTTGAACGCCACCACATGCATGATCGGAAAGAAGCCGTTTTTTGTGTAGTAGCGCAAGTCTTCGGCTTTAGGATCTTCGAACAAGCGGCGAATTTTGCTCGAGCCGCGCAGGACTGGCTTCGGCGGATGGGGCGTCATCATGGCGCTGATCTCGCCGGATTCGAGCAGATCGCCAGCATCCGTGCCCTTCGGCAGCTGATCGATCTTCACGCCCTTCTCCGGTTCAAACGGGATATTATCCCTTTTACTGAGCACCCAATGAACTTCACGCCATGGGACCGCAAATTCGCTCTGTAGATCGCCCTTGGCTAAAGTCGCCAGAGTGTTTTGAAAACTGTGCAGGCCGACTTTTTTGCCGATCAAATCGAACGGCCGCTCGATACCCGCTTCGATATTTACCCACATCTGCGACAGGCTGAACAACCGGCGCGGAAATACCGGGATCGCGGTAAACGGCATGCCGCGGCTTTTCGCCATCAGATACGATGAAAGCGAAAGCTCCGCTACGTCGAATTCGCCTTGCTGCAACATACGCTCGTGGCGCTCTTCGCCGTCACGCTGCCGGTCCGATTGGCCGACGATCAACACGTGGAGATCGATCTCGGCGAGTCTTACCGTTCCATCGAAAAACGGCACGTGGCGATCATAGTGTGACAGCGCAATCGTAATTTCCGATTTAGCCATTGTTTCTCCCTAATCTGATTTTCGCCCGAGTATCAGCTTCATTCAGAAAGAGGCAGTGCCATCCTAAGGCGATAGCCGAAGGATCTCAGCATAGCGCACAGGCAAAGAACAAGATGCTTCGCCCTGCTCAGCATGACATGTGCTTGCGTTTTTAGATTTTGCTGGCCAGTGCGAAGACAAGCAGATTCCTCCATCACATCACCATCATCAACTTTGTCAAATCGCGCACGTTACTCACGAACTCAATCTGGCGGATCGCAGCGATAACTTGATCCGAATTCGTTTTCCCGAGGATTGGCTCGAGCAACCATGCCGCTTTTTTCTCCACTTCCTCCGGGCTCATGGGGTTTTCCGGGCGTCCCCGGCAGTTGATCACGTGCTCGCGCAAGGTGCGACCGTCTTTCAAAGTAATTTCCACCAGACCTTGAAAGCGGTACCCCGATTTTTCCAACTCGGCATCGCCGATCAATTGTACTTTTTCTTTCAAAGCCAACACGCGCGAGTTTTGAAACCGTTCATAATCGTGTGCCAGCTCGAAACTCAATTTTCCCTCGAGCAGGATCGCCGCGACCATGTATTGGACGTTCACGTCCGGCATATGCCGATTGTTCACCGTCCGCGCGCCGCTTTCGGGAATGCGCACGATGATCTTATCGATCTGTTCGAGCGGAATCGGCTGCTTGGCGAGCAGCGCCAGAGTGGCATCGACGGTTTCCATCATCGGGGAACCGACCGGATATTTTTTTATCAGGCAGTTCGTGATCGTGAAGTGCTGCCCGAGCGCGCCTAAAATCTTCGCCGGGTCGCACGGCGCATAGGTTTTGATAATCCCTTGATCGCCCTCGAGCACGTCTCGGTTGCCCGTGAAGCCCGATTGAATCAAGAGCGCCGCCGTGACGCCGTTTCGCGCGGGCATTGCCGCATAATCGAAGGCTTTTTCGATGTGATCATCGTCGCCAACCCACGCGCGCGAACCCGAGGCCTGTTGAGCGGCATAGGAGATGAGATAGCGATGCTGCAACTCACTCAATTCTGCCAAGGCTCCCGCAGCCGCCGCTGCGCCGAAGGTCGCGCCGAAGCTCGTGGAACGCGGCTCGAAAGCCTGATGAAAACGAAACCCGATGTCGTAGCCGAGAATCACCGCGCGAAGCAACGCCTCGCCGCCGCGGTTTTGCGATTCGGCGATCGCCAAAGCCGCGGGAACGATGGCGCAACCGGGGTGGAGCTGACTGTTCGAATCGTCGGTCTCGTCCGCGTGGCCCGACATACCGTTCGCGAAAGCTGCCAGAAGGGGCGTCGTTTTTAAATTCGATCCGAGCACGATGCACTCGGGGCTAACCGCCTGGCGTTGCACGTGATGTAAGCCGAGTTTGCCGGGCCTCAAGGTTGATCCTGAAACGATCGCCGCCAGCGAATCCAGCAGGTGGCTTTTGCCCTTTTGGATGACTTCCGGCGGCAATTTCGTCTGGCGCGCCGCAAGCATGTAATCGGTCAGCGATTCAATGATTTTCGCCATCAAACCTCCCCGCAAAGCTGGAATATGGGATGAGGGAGTATTGGAGGGATGCGGATCAGAAATGCTTTCTCCTAATGCTGTACTCCATTTTCTGCTATGCGTTCTTAGTCCCGGCCGCGCTGTGCTGTCAACTAACATTGACACGACTTCTCACATCGCGATATGACGCCTGTGTCATCTTGAGACGAAGCCGAACGATCTGGCGTTATGATCATTCATCGAGATTCTTCACGGATTCTATCGTGAGCTTTGACGAACGATTCAGAGCGGGACTGGTACCTTAACGTCCACGTTTGTCGAACCGAGAAGGTGGCTATGGGTCAGAAAACGGCAGGCTGGAACCGAAGAGAATTTCTAAAAACCACCGCATCCTTCGTTGCGCTCGCGCCACTCGGGTCTGTCGCGGCGAGAGACGCGTTTGCGCAATCCGCGGGTCGCAATCGTATCACCGTGGCACACGGCGTCGGCGTTTACTCTCTGAATCCGTATGCGGTCAACACCTCGCCGCTCCAGGCGGTATGGGGCTCGATCATGGAACCGTTGATCGATGCCGATTACGAAAAACGCGGGTATCGCGGCGTTCTCGCTGAATCGTGGCAGATAAAAGGACCGAAGCTTCAGTTCAAACTCCGCAGAAATATCCGCTTTCATGACGGCGCACCGTTCACGAGCCGCGATGTGCTCGCGTCTTTCAAACGCATATTGACCGACAAGCAGAGTCTTCAAGCGCCGAATCTGCAAAACATCGGCGAAATGGATGCTCCCGACGATTACACGGTGATACTCACGTTGAAGAAGGCCGATGCCAATGCGCTCGAAGACATCAACAGCCGCGTTATCATGAAACAGTCCGCGGCGGAAAAAATGGCTGAAGCCGATAACCGTCCGATCGGCACCGGGCCATTCAAATTCACGAGTTGGGAACGGAGCGGGCAATTCGTGATGCGCCGCAACGAAAATTACTGGGGACAAGCGGCGAAAATTGATGAAGTGATTTATAAGTCGATTCAAGAAGACGCGGCCCGGATCGCTGCGCTCGAATCGGGCCAAGCCGATATCATCAGCAATATTCCACCCCACGAGGTCGCGCGATTGAAAGCCAATCCGCGCATTCGTGTCCAGCAGGTACAGGGTCTGCGACCGATTTTTCTGGTGCTCAGCCCGGCCTACAAACCCCTCGATAATCTCAAAGTCCGCCGCGCGATCACCCAGGCTATCGATCGGGAACGGATTATCAAACATATTCTTGAAGGCTACGCTTACCCACTCAGCGGGCTGTTGAGTCCGCAGGTCTTCGGTTACGAGCCGGGCGCAAAAGCCTTTCCCTACGACCCGGAAAGAGCGAAACAGCTTTTGAACGAAGCAGGCTTCTCGAACGGATTGGAAATCGATTATTACAGCCCCACCGGACGCTATCCCAAAGATCGCGAGGTAGCGCAGGTGATTGTCGAACAACTCTCGAAGGTCGGGATCAAAGCCAACCTGAAGACACCGGAGTGGAGTATCTTCAATACCGATTACAAAAACGGCAAGTATCCCTTCTATCTCACCGGACGCGGCAGCCTCACAGATGCCGACACCCTATTTCAGCAGTACTTCAGAACCGGAATGACCAAGCGTGTGCTTGGCTACAGTAATCCCAAGCTCGACGAGCTTCTCGATCTGGAGCAAGTGACTTTCGATGTCAAAAAGCGGGAAAAGCTTCTTTGGGACGCCCATCGCATTATTTTGGAAGATGCTCCAGCCATACCGCTGTGGAACGCGATGGACATCTATGCGCACCGCGCAGATCTCCAGTGGAGTGCGCCATCCGATGAAAAGGTGGAGCTAAAAACCGCTTATCTCAGGACGAAATGGCCACGGTAGGGGTTGCACGACGGATTCATTGTCACGCGCCGAGAGGATAAGCAGTGACAAGAAGAAAAGGATTTGTCATTCTGGGCAAGCTAGCGATAGCGAGCGCGACCCGGAATCCAGAAGATTGAAATCCCCTCGATGCCGGTTTTTCACCGGCATGACAATAAAGGATGCTTCGAC
>Ga0207706_10006602_pt1 | contig 10745 bp, 10 predicted proteins | sample KBSC53metaG_FD_184318 | JGI IMG/M metagenome (GOLD analysis project Ga0207706, IMG submission 184318) | Corn rhizosphere microbial communities from Kellogg Biological Station, Michigan, USA - KBS C5-3 metaG (SPAdes) (version 2) | ecosystem: Host-associated > Plants > Roots > Rhizosphere > Soil ... | reverse complement strand
CTCGGCGGCGGACAGCACGCAAACCCTGGACGCCGTCGAAGAACGGCGGCCGTCGATGGTGCTCCTCGACGTCTGGCTGCAGGGCTCGAAGCTCGACGGGCTCCAGCTTCTGCAGGAAATCAAGCGGCGCGACCCGACCATTCCGGTCCTGATGATCTCTGGCCATGGCAATCTCGACACTGCGGTTGCTGCGGTCAGGGAAGGGGCCATCGACTTCATCGAGAAGCCGTTTGAGGCCGAACGGCTGATCTACCTCGTCGACCGGGCAACCGAGACAGAGCGGCTGCGTCGCGAGAATGAGACGTTGCGGCTGCAGGTCGGGCAGGAAGACCAGCTGCACGGCAGCTCCGTCGCCATCAACACGGTTCGGGCGACCCTCAAGCGTGTCGCTCCCACGGGAAGCCGGGTCCTGATTTCGGGACCGCCAGGCGTCGGCAAGGAGATTGCCGCCCGCATGATCCATCAATGGAGCCCGCGGTCCAAGGCTCCCTTCATCGTCCTGTCGGCGGCAATGATGAGCCCGGAGCGGGTCGAAGAGGAGCTCTTCGGGTCCGAGGGCGACGGCGTGATGCGTCCGGGCCTTCTGGAGCATGCGCACGGCGGAACGCTTTTCCTCGACGAGATCGCCGACATGCCGCTGACGACTCAGGCGAAGATCCTGCGCGTGCTCACGGACCAAAGCTACACGCGCGTCGGGGGGCAGCGGCCAGTGAAGGTCGACGTCCGCGTTCTGTCTGCGACTTCGCGCAACCTGCAGGAAGAGATTGCGGCGGGACGGTTCCGCGAGGACCTGTTCTACCGGCTCAACGTCGTCCCGGTGAAGCTTCCGCCGCTTCGCGAACGCCGCGAGGACATCCCCGAACTGGTGAGCCATTTCCTAGCGCGGTTCGCTGGGGAGCGCAGAATGGGTGCTCCGGCAATCTCGGAAGAAGCGATGGCAGCGCTCCAGGCGCATGATTGGCCGGGCAACGTCCGGCAGTTGAGGAACATCATCGAACGGACCCTGATCCTGGCGCCGGGCGATCGGGCTTCGTGCATCGAGGTCGACCTCCTTCCGCCAGAGGTCCTTGAAAACCAGGGCCCGATGAGTGGGGCGGGTACCGCGATGGCGATCATGGGAAGTCCCCTTCGCGAGGCCCGCGAATCGTTCGAGCGCGAGTATCTCAAGATCCAGATCCGCCGTTTTTCGGGCAACATCTCGCGCACCGCGTCGTTCATCGGCATGGAGCGGTCGGCATTGCACCGGAAGCTGAAAGCCCTCGGAATCGGCGACAAGAAGGAGGGCGAAGAGTAGGAGGGTGGCGTCATGCCGGCCAAGTCACTGAGTCTGCAGGATCATTTCCTGAACAGCCTGCGACGCGCACGGCTCCCGGTGACGATTTTTCTCGTCAAAGGCGTCAAGTTGCAGGGCGTCGTGACCTGGTTCGACGCTTTCTCTCTCCTCCTCCGCCGCGATGGGGCATCCCAGCTCGTCTACAAGCACTCGATCTCCACCATCATGCCGTCCGATACCTTGCCCGATTTCGTTTCTACAACGATCGCTGCGGATGGCCCGAAAGCCGGCTTGCAGGACCTGTTCCTGGCGGCGGCTGCGCGGGAACAGGAGCGAATGACTTTGTTCCTCATCAATGGCGTGATGTTGCAGGGCTCGATCACCGGCTTCGATCAGTTCAGCCTCATTCTGGAGCGCGGCGGTCAGATCCAGCTCGTCTACAAGCACGCAATCTCGACCCTGCAGCCTGCACATGCCCTCGATCTCGGCAGTGAGGCGAACGGCGAGGGGGAGGCACAGTCCTGAGCTCGACGTTCGACGGTAATGGCGCGATGGAGGTCGCTCGCGGCGAGCGGGCGGTCATCGCAATTCCGGAGCTGCCGCGGGAAGCCGCACGGCGGTCGGCCGATGCGCGTGCCGAGGAGGCGGAGGGCCTTGCGGAAGCGATCGGCATCGATGTCGTCGCATCGCGGCCCTTTCGCGTCAGGGCAGTCCGTCCGGCCACGCTGCTCGGTAAGGGACAGGTTGAGGAGCTAGCCGCGGCCGCGAAGGAAGAGGGCGCGGGCCTCCTGATCGTGGATGCGGCGCTTTCCCCAATCCAGCAGAAGAACCTCGAGGAGGAGGTCGGCACCAAGGTCATCGATCGAACCGGCCTCATTCTGGAGATTTTCGGGGAGCGGGCGGCGACCGCGGAGGGGCGGCTGCAGGTGGAGCTGGCGCATCTCGATTATCAGGCGGGCCGCCTCGTCCGCAGCTGGACCCATCTCGAACGCCAGCGCGGCGGCTTCGGTTTTCTAGGCGGGCCTGGCGAAACGCAGATCGAAGCCGACCGGCGCATGATCCGCGACCGCATGGCGAAGATCCGGCGCGAGCTTGAGCAGGTGAAGAGGACGCGTTCCTTGCACCGCGACCGGCGCCAGCGCGCGCCTTGGCCAGTCGTCGCCCTCGTCGGCTATACCAATGCTGGGAAGTCGACCCTTTTCAATCGCCTGACAGGCGAGACCGTGTTTGCGGAGAACCTGCTGTTCGCGACCCTGGATCCGACGATGCGCGACATCCGCCTGCCCGGCTTCGACAAGGTGATCCTTTCGGACACGGTCGGTTTCGTCTCGGACCTGCCCACCGAGTTGATCGCAGCCTTTCGCGCGACTCTCGAGGAGGTCCGGGAAGCGGACCTGCTGATCCACGTTCGGAACATGGCGCATCCCGATCGTGAGGCGCAGCGCGAGGACGTTGAGGACGTGCTGATGTCGCTCGGCCTCGGGGAGGAGGGGGCGCCGGCGAGGATTGAGGCGTGGAACAAGGTCGACTTACTGTCTGCCGAGGAGCGCGGCCGCCTGGATGAGGAGGCGCGGCGCCGCGAGGACGTCGTGCCCATTTCAGCGGTCACCGGCGACGGGCTCGATGCGTTGCGCGACTGCATGGCGGCGAAGCTCAGGAGCGGTGAGCAGATTCACCAGATCAGGCTGCCGGCAATCGATGGCGAACGCATCGCCTGGCTCCATTCACGTGGAGAGGTGCTCGAGCAGACGCTCGATCATGACGAGATGGAGATGTCGGTAAGGCTTTCGCCCGACAATTGGGCGCGGTTTCAGGCGCTGGTTTCGGCCTGAGCTTTCTTCGCTTTCACCCAGAGGGCTTCTTTTTCTTCGAGCGACATTTCGGAGAATCCCGGCGCCTGCTCGATTGCCCTGAAGCGCTGCTCGAACTTGCGACTGGCTTCTCTCAGCGCAGTTTCCGGCTCGACGTTAAGATGGCGTGCGAGGTTCACTACGGCGAATAAAAGGTCTCCGAGTTCCTCCAGCCTGCGGTCATGCTCGGTCTCGGCGTCCAGCTCGGCAAGTTCCTCCTCGATCTTTGCGCGCGGACCTTCGACGTCCGGCCAATCAAACCCAACGCGCGCCGCGCGCCGTTGAAGCTTTGCCGCGCGTTCGAGGGCCGGCAGCGCCAGGGCGACACCGGCCAGCGCGCTCTTGTCGGGATCGGCGGCGCGCTCTTCGGCCTTGATGATTTCCCAGAGATGATGGCCGCCATGCTCGGCGTCGCCGAAGATATGCGGATGACGGCGCTCCATTTTGTCGCTGATGCGCGTGACGACGTCTTCTAGCGTGAAGAGACCGGCTTCCTCGGCCATCTGCGCGTGGAACACGACCTGGAGCTGGAGATCGCCAAGCTCATCGGCAAGCGCGTCCATGTCCTTGCGCGCGATCGCGTCCGCGACCTCATAGGCTTCCTCGATCGTGTAGGGCGCGATCGTGTCGAACGTCTGGACCGTATCCCATTCGCAGCCGGCCTTCGGATCGCGGAGGCGCCGCATGATCTCCCTAAGGCGCTCAAGCGGCATGAGGGGCCCTTTTCCTGTCTGCATCGGAAAGTATGATAATATGTATTATGTAAAGTGTCATCATAGTCAGGCCGTCAAAACCAGCCATCGCCCTTCCACGCCCCAGCGGCTCAAGGAAGACAGATAATTCATTCCCAACACGTTGAGATCGTCATTGTCCGCGATCTCCAGAGCGACGTCGCGTCGCGTGATCCCTCCGACGGTCAGCTCATCCGCGCGACCGCTCGCGACGCGGATCACGCCGTTTCCGGTTCGAACATAGCGATCGCGTTGCTCCGATACGCTCACCCCGGCAGACCTAGCGGTATTGCGGTCAATCGTCGTGGTCGTCGCGCCGCTGTCCACCAGGAATTTGACGTCACGGCCATTGACCTTGGCGGTTACCCAGAAATGCCCGTCGATGGCCATTGGTATGCGCGTTTCCTGGCCTTGCTGGACCGGCGTTCCGACGGCCTCAGCCCTCAGTCGCTGCGCTACCCAGCCGAGATTGTCGCGAAACGTGAACAGGACAAAGCCGGCGCCGAAAATCGCAACCCAGGCCAGCGCCATAGTCAGCAGCTTTGCGGCAGGCTCACGCCGGATCATCAGTCCGCCGGCCACAAGCATGATGGCCATCAGCAGATAAACGCCGCCCAACATGAGGTCGTTGGTCATCATGAGCTGAACTCGAGCCCGTCGTGGGCTGGCGCTGCCCAATCAGGCAACTCTGCGCAGAGTTGCCGATAGTCGAGGCCGTTGCCCATATGGACCAGATATAACTGGCCGACCTTCAAGTCTCGGGCTGCTGCAAGCAAGCCGTCGAGATGCATGTGAGTTGGATGCGGAGTGCGTGTGAGGCAGTCGGCGACCCAGACATCCACACCTTGATAAAGTGCAGCCATGTCGTCGCTCAATTCACTGAAATCTATTCCATATCCCACAGAGAACCCGCCTTCATCGAAGCGCAGTCCCAGCGAAGTCGGCCCTCCATGGGGCTGGTCAACGTAGCGAACGGTGGAACTTCCGAAGTTCAGCTCCTCGCCGAGCTCCCTCGCCTCGGCAATGGCGCGGTAGAAGTCCGACTGCGCGAAGGCATAAGCGAAGCGCAGCTCCAGTTCGTTGAGAACGTCCCGGCGGGCATGGAGCGGCACCGGACGGCCAATCGCTTGGGAAACCGGTCGCAGCTCGTCGATCCCATGGCAATGATCGCCATGCGCATGAGTGACGATGACGCCGTCGAGGTGCGAGACTTGCGCCGCGAGCAGCTGCTGCCGGAGATCCGGGCCGCAATCGACCAGGATCTGCTCGCCAGCGCTTTCGACGAGGATGGAGGTCCTGAGACGCGCATTTCGCGGCTCATTTGGGTCGCACTGTCCCCACTCATTCCCGATCTTCGGTACGCCGGTGGACGTCCCGCAGCCGAGAATGCGAACCTTCACGCCGCTTTGCTGAACAATTTGAAGAAGTTGGCGGTCGTGGTCTCCGCTAGTTGCTCAGGCTCTTCTCCCCTGAGACCGGCAACGAAGGCTGCCGTGTCAGCGACGAAAGCCGGCTCACACTTCTGGCCACGGTGCGGAACGGGTGCGAGGAAGGGCGCGTCGGTTTCGACCAGCATCTGGTCGGCAGGCAGCCACTTGGCAGTTTCCTGAAGGTCCTGGGCGTTCTTGAACGTGACGATGCCGGACAGCGAGACGTAAAAGCCAAGGTCGAGGCCCTTCCGCGCGAGATCGGCCGAGCCCGTGAAACAGTGGAGGACTCCCGTGACGCCGCCTTGCCGCACCGCGGCCGAGAGGATTTCGGCGGTGTCCGCTTCCGCCTCTCGCGTGTGGACGACCAGCGGCAGGCCGGTTTGTCGGGCGGCCTCGATATGCGCCTCGAAGCGCTCGCGCTGCGCCTGGCGGTCCGACTTGTCGTAATAATAATCGAGCCCGCACTCGCCGATGGCGATGACGCGCGGATGGTCGGCTGCCGCAACGAGCGCGCCGGCGCCCAGATCAGGATGAGCGTCGGCCTCGTGCGGGTGCACGCCGATGCTTGCCCAGACATCGGCCTCACGTTCGGCGAGGGCGACGATCTCAGCCCATTCTCGCTGTCGGGTCGAGATGTTGAGGAAGCCGGCGACGCCGCGGTCACGCGCATTCTGGAGGACTTCGTCCTGGCGTTCGGCCAAGCCTTCGTAATTGAGGTGGCAGTGGCTGTCGATCAGCCTCATGCCGCGGCTTCCTCCCCCTCGTCGGGTAGCTCGAGCCGCGGGAAGAGCGGCGTCGGCTGCGGGATTGGCGCGCCACCCTCTCCCGCTTCGATAAGGCTGAGCAGCTTCCTTGCGGATTCCGGAATGATCGGCTCGATTGCCAGCGCCAGCTCGCGGACAGCCGCAACAAGGGTGCCCAGCACAGCGGCCATCCGATCGGGATCGGTCTTGCGCAAGGCCCAGGGGGCCTGCGTGTCGACGTAGGCGTTGCAGGCGAAGACCGCTCGAAGCCAGGCCTCGATACCGACCGAGAATGCAAAGCGATCGAATGCTTGCGGCAGCTCTTCAATAGTCGCCTTGCGCACGAGATCGAGCAATTGCAGGTCTTCCGCTGCCTCTCCCGCAGCGGGAATTACGCCGCCCAAATTCTTGACGATCATGGACAAAGTGCGCTGTGCGAGATTTCCGAAGCTGTTCGCGAGCTCTGCATTGGCGCGATTGACGATCGCATCCGCGCTGTAGCTTCCATCCTGCCCGAAAGAGACTTCGCGAAGCAGGAAGTAACGCAGGGCGTCGACGCCGAAATGGTCGGCGAGGACCATCGGATCGACGACATTGCCCACGCTCTTGGACATCTTCTCACCGCGGCTGAGCAGGAAACCGTGGCCGTAGACCTGCATGGGAAGCTCGATGCCGGCGCTCATCAGAAAGGCCGGCCAGTAGACCGCATGAAAGCGGACCACGTCCTTGCCGATCAGATGGACGTTTGCGGGCCAGTAACGCCGCCAGAGTTCGGTATCGTCGGGATAGCCCAGGCCGGTGATGTAATTGGTGAGCGCGTCGAGCCAGACATACATCACATGATGATTGCCGCCGGGAACCGGCACGCCCCAGTCGAAGCTCGTCCGCGAGATGCTGAGGTCTTTGAGGCCGCCTTCGACAAAGCGGACGACCTCATTGCGGCGGCTGTCCGGGCGGATGAAGTCGGGATCGGCGGCATAATGGTCAAGCAACGGCTGCTGATACTTGGACAGGCGGAAGAACCAGCTTTCCTCGACCGTCCATTCGACTGGTGTTCCCTGTGGCGACAGCTTGGAGCCGTCCTCCGCGCTGACCAGCTCTTCCGGCTCGTAATAAGCTTCGTCGCGGACGGAATACCAACCCTCGTATCGATCGAGGTAGAGGTCCCCCCTCTCCTCCATCGCCCTCCAGATCGCCTGGCTCGCTGAATAATGATCCGGCTGCGACGTACGAATGAACCTATCGTACGAGATGTTTAGTGTGTCGCACATGTCCTGGAAAAGACGCGACATCTTGTCCGCGAATGCTCGCGGCTCGACGCCGTCCGCACGAGCCGCCTGCGCCATCTTGAGGCCATGCTCGTCAGTGCCGGTCTGGAAGCGAACATCGCGGCCCTGCGCGCGCTGGAAGCGGGCCATCGCATCGGCCGCAATGGCCTCATAAGCGTGCCCGATGTGTGGGGGGCCGTTCGGGTAGCTTATCGCCGTCGTGATATAGAAAGGGTCTGACATGCTTGGGCCCGCACGTAGCGGGGCATGACTAGCGCTTCAAGGAAGCCGGCTCCGCTACATCCGCGAGGATACCGCCGATCTGGAACACGGTCGCTGCCGGATCGAGCGACAGCCGCGGCGCGATGAGCGCAAGCTCCCGCGCCCGGCCGTAGGCGTCGAGGGCACGCTCGCGGCGCCTCCCTTCCGACGCTCGCGCTTCCCGCGCGATCAGCGACGGCGCGAGATCGAGGAAAGCCGCATAGCGCTCGGCCGACGCCTTCTTGCCGAGCTCGGATGCGAGGTCCGACCGCCGGGCGTTGGTCGGGTCGCCCTGCCGGAGGATCGTCAGCGCAGCATCTTCGAGCTTGGCGAGATCCAGTTCGGCGAATGCGAGAGCTCTGGCGGCCGAGCCGCTCGACATGGCGATGATGCGCCGGCGTTCCCCCTCGCCCAGTTTCGGGGCGTGCGTCTCGAGAATTGACGTCATGGCGTCATCGTCGAGCTCGGCGAAATCCAGCCGACGGCAGCGCGACCGAATGGTCGGCAACAGCCGCCCCGGCGCGTGGCTGACGAGGAAGAAAAGGGTGTTGGCCGGCGGCTCCTCGAGGATCTTCAGGAGCGCGTTTGCGCCCGACGGCTCCAGATCATCCACCGTGTCAATCACCGCGACCCGCCACGGCGACATGGCGGCGGTCATACTCATGAACTCGCCAAGCTCCCGAATCTGGTCGACGCTGATGTTTCGGGCGAGGTTGCCGGTCTTCTCGTTCACCAGCCGCTCGAGCCATCGCATGTCCGGGTGACTGCCGGCCTCGACCAGCTTCACGATCGGATGTTCGCCATTGGTGTCGATACCCGGCAAGTCGAAGGCCGGGCCTGCCGCTTCCGCCAGCACCCGTCTGGTCGCGGCATGCGCAAAACTGCGCTTGCCCACGCCTTTGGGCCCGGCGAGCAGCCACGCATGATGCAGTTTGCGCGACGTCCAGGCGCTGGTGAACTGATCGACAGCGCGTTGCTGGCCTAGTATCATTGCAGCAGGTCCGCGATGGCGTCCAGCAGCCGCTGCGTGACCTCCTCCGCCGCTCCCGATGCATCGATGATGGTCACTCGATCGGGTTCCTCAGCCGCGATGATATGGAAAGCCGCCTCGACTTTTCGATGATAGTCGTCAGGACGACCTCCGATCCGGTCGCTGCCCTCCGTATCGCGGGCTCGGGCGCGCTCAGCGCCTTCCTTCAGCGTCAGGACCAAGGTCCGATCAGGAAAATCCTCGCCGATGCCGAAACTGTTGATCGCGCGCACCGCCTCGATGCCGAGCCCGCCCGCGCCACCCTGATAGGCGAGCGAGCTGTCGATGAAGCGGTCCGCGATCACCCATTGGCCATTCTCTAGCGCCGGCCTGATCGTCTTCGCGACATGGTCGGCCCGTGCGGCGGCGAAGAGAAGCGCTTCCGACCGTGGGCACCAGCGGTCGTCGCTGCCGCTCAGGAGCAGCTCGCGAACCTTCTCGGCCCCCTCGCTTCCGCCAGGCTCCCGGGTGACGAGCACGTCGATGCCGCGCTGGTTGAGCGCTGCGGCAAGGGCCTTGACCTGGGTCGACTTGCCGACCCCCTCTCCGCCCTCGAGGCTGATGAACCTGCCGCGGCTCACGCCATCCCGAACAGCGACTTGAGCCCGAGCCAGATGCGGCCGAAGAAACCGGCGCGGCCGACGTCCTCGCCGGCGACGAGCGGCACGATCTGCGGCGGGGTGTCACCGGTCGTGATCACCAGCTGTGCGACCTCCTGCCCCTTCTTGATCGGCGCGACGAGCGGACCTTCGTAGCGGATCCTGGTCCGGATCGCTCCGCTCGACAGCCCCGCAGGTACCGTAACCGCTAGATTGCGGGGCGCGACCAGCGGCACTTCGCTGGAACTCCCCAGCTGGATCTTGGCGGTTCCGACCTTCGCGCCCTGCTGGAACAGGGGTTTGGCAGTCCAGGCGTTGAAGCCCCACTGGATGAGCCGCGTCGATTCCTCGACTCGCGCATTCCAGCTGCCGAGCCCGGCGACGACCTCTATCAGGCGGCGACCATTCTGGTCGGCAGAGCCGGTAAAGCCGTATCCGGCCTCGTCCGTGTGACCGGTCTTCAGCCCGTCGGCGCCGGGGACCTTGCCGAGGATCGGGTTGCGGTTCCCCTGAGTGATGTCCTGTCCCGACCCAAGCGTTTTGCCCCAGGTGAAGCTCGGCTGCGAATAGAACTTCCTGTAGAGCGTATAGTGCTTCTCGATCTCGCTGCGAGCGAGCGTCGCGAGGTCGCGTGCGCTGACGTAAGTTACGCCATTGTCCGGCCAGCCGTTCGCCGTGCCGAAGTGGCTGTTGGTAAGGCCGAGGCGTTTGGCGAGCGCGTTCATCTGTTCCGTGAAGGCCTGCTCGGTTCCGGCGATGCACTCGGCTAGGACGACAGAGGCATCGTTTCCGGACAAGGTCACGATGCCGTGAAGGAGGTTTTCCACGCTGACCTGCTCGTTGACCGACAGGAACATCGTGGATCCGGCGGCTGGGCCGTGCCATTTTTGCCAGGTCTCGGGCCGAACGGTGCACATCTTGTTGAGGGCCAGTTGCTTGCTGTCGATGAGCTCGAAGGCAACCTCGACCGTCATCATCTTGGCCATGGACGCTGGGGGCATCCGAACGTCCGCATTCTTGGCGTAGAGAGTCGCGCCCGATGAGACGTCAATGAGAAACGCGACCTTGGCCGGCGTTTCAAACGCCGGTGCTGCGGCGGGCGCCGCGCTGGAGACTAGCAACGAAGCGGCGGTGGCTAAGAAAATGATGCGCGGCATGGGCTTGAACAGCGTCCCCGATTCAATGGTGAAGACACTGTCTATCGCCGCGCAATCGCGTCCGCCAGAACCCCGACCGAGATCGCGTAGAAATTCGAACAATTATAGTCGAGGATCGCTCGATAGTTGGTCGTCAGCAGATAGGCCGTCGAATCATAGCCGTCCGGCTCGATGAGGCTTGCCATCTCATTATCAGGCAGGGAGCGACCGAGCGGCGTCACGCCCAATGCCCGCCATTCGCGCATCGTCAGCCAGCGGCTGTGTCGGCGATAGACCTGGGGACAGCGCGGTGCAGTCGTCCGGCTGACGAGCGCGGCACGGTTGAGGTTGGACGGCGTGCGGACGGGAATTCCCCACGCGACGTTGGGCTTCCAGCCGGCATCGCGCAAATAATTGGCGATCG
>Ga0207706_10006600_pt1 | contig 10745 bp, 7 predicted proteins | sample KBSC53metaG_FD_184318 | JGI IMG/M metagenome (GOLD analysis project Ga0207706, IMG submission 184318) | Corn rhizosphere microbial communities from Kellogg Biological Station, Michigan, USA - KBS C5-3 metaG (SPAdes) (version 2) | ecosystem: Host-associated > Plants > Roots > Rhizosphere > Soil ... | reverse complement strand
TGAGCCGGTCCTCGGCTTTCTCGATCGCCTTCTCGTTGGCGCCGATCATCTCGACGCCGTACTTCTGCAGCACGCCGTGCTTGTGCAGGTCGAGCGCGCAATTGAGCGCGGTCTGCCCGCCCATCGTCGGCAGGATCGCGTCGGGACGCTCCTTGGCGATGATCTTCTCGACCGTGTTCCACGTGATCGGCTCGACGTAGGTGACGTCGGCCATCCCGGGGTCGGTCATGATCGTCGCCGGGTTCGAGTTGACGAGGACGACGCGATAGCCCTCCTCGCGCAGCGCCTTGCACGCCTGGGCGCCGGAGTAGTCGAACTCGCACGCCTGGCCGATGACGATCGGGCCGGCGCCGATGATCAGGATCGAGCGGAGGTCGCTGCGCTTAGGCATGCGAGCTCCTCGCCGCGTCGCCGCGCGCCGCATCCATCATCGCAATGAAGCGGTCGAACAGGTAGCCGATGTCGTGCGGCCCGGGCGACGCTTCCGGATGGCCCTGGAAGCAGAACGCCGGCTTCGAGACGTGCGCGAGGCCCTGCAGCGTGCCGTCGAAGAGCGAGACGTGCGTCGGCCTGAGCGTCGCCGGCAGCGACTCGGGATCGACGGCGAAGCCGTGGTTCTGGCTCGTGATGCTGACACGCCCGGTGTCGACGTCCTTGACCGGATGGTTGGCGCCGTGGTGGCCGAACTTCATCTTGTACGTGCGCGCGCCGGCGGCGAGCGCCATGATCTGGTGGCCGAGGCAGATGCCGAACGTCGGCACATCGCGCGCGATCAGCTCGCGCGTCGCCGCGATCGCGTAGCTGCACGGCTCGGGATCGCCCGGACCGTTGGCGAGGAAGACGCCGTCGGGCTTGCGCGCGAGGACGTCTTCGACCGGCGTCTCGGCCGGCACGACGGTGACGCGGCAGCCGCGCGCCGCGATCATCCGCAGGATGTTGAACTTGACGCCGAAGTCGTAGGCGACGACGTGGCGGCGCGCGTCGGCGAGCGCGCCGAAGCCGCGGCCGAGCGCCCACGTCGTTTCGTTCCACTCGTACGGCTCGCGAACGCTCACGACCTTGGCGAGGTCGAGGCCCGACATGCTCGGCGTCGTGCGCGCCGCAGCGATCGCCTTCTCGACGGCCGCCGGCGTCGCTTCCTCGCCGCGCGCGAGCGCGACGATGCAGCCGTTCTGCGCGCCGCCGCTGCGCAGGAGCCGCGTCAGCCGGCGCGTGTCGATGCCCGCGATCGCGACGGTGTTGGAGCGACGCAGGTAGTCGCCGAGCGATGCCGTGCTGCGAAAGTTCGACTCGCGCGCCGGCACGTCGCGGACGATGAGGCCGGCGGCGAAGACGCGCGCCGACTCGACGTCTTCGCCGCTCGTGCCGTAGTTGCCGATGTGCGGATACGTCAGGGTGACGAGCTGCCGGCAGTAGCTCGGGTCGGTGAGGATCTCCTGATAGCCGGTGAGCGCGGTGTTGAAGACGACCTCGCCGGTCGTCTGACCCGTCGCGCCGACCGATCTGCCGAAGAACACCGTCCCGTCGGCGAGAGCCAGGAGGGCGCGGGCGTGGTCGGGCAGCAGCGGGGACAAGCGAAGGGCTCCGGTCGGGGCGCGGGGCCGGCACGCGGGGCGCCGGGACCGTCGGCAGATCGGAACACCGGCGGTTGCAACAGCCGAGAATCGCGCGGGCTGGAGCGATGCAATTGTAGCGGACGCCCCCGCTCTATCGTTTGACCGCAGCGCGTCGGCAGGGCTTGAATTCGAGCGTCGCGCACCCACCTTGGGCGCGATCGGTCGCTTCGGCAAAGGCGCCGGACGGGCGCTCGGCCGGCGCCGCGGGAACTAGAATCGCCGCCGGTAGTCAGAGACAGCTGCAATTCATCTTTCCTTTGGGAGGATCCATGGACGAAGGTCTGCGAACGACTCAGAACCAATTCGGCGGTTACGCGGTCCCCAGCGTCGAGCAGCGCAACCGCGTCCTGCGCAACACCTACTGGCTGCTCGCGCTCTCGATGGTGCCGACGGTGCTCGGCGCCTGGCTCGGCGTCGCGACGGGAATCGTCGCGGCGATGGGCGTCGGGATGAGCTTCATCGTGTTCATGGTCGGCGCGTTCGGCTTCATCTACGCGATCGAGAAGACCAAGAACTCGGCCGCCGGCGTGCCGGTACTGCTCGGCTTCACGTTCTTCATGGGCCTGATGCTGTCGCGCCTGCTCGCCTTCGTGCTCGGCATGAATGGCGGCTCGGCGCTGATCATGACGGCGTTCGGCGGCACCGCGGTCGCGTTCCTCGCGATGGCGACGCTCTCGACCATGATCAAGCGCGACCTGTCGACGATGGGCAAGTTCCTGTCGATCGGCGCGGTGATGCTGCTGGTCGCGATCGTGGTGAACCTGTTCGTGCAGTCGAGCGCGCTGTTCGTGACGATCGCCGTGCTGATGGTGGGCATCTTCTCGGCGTTCATCGTCTACGACCTGAAGCGGGTCCGCGACGGCGAGGAAACCAACTACATCAGCGCGACGCTGGCGATCTACCTCGACCTCTACAACGTCTTCCAGGCGCTGCTCTCGCTGCTCGGCTTCGCCGGCAGCAGGGATTGATCGGACCCTCCGCGGAGCGAACGCTTCGCTGAACTCGAGACGGGGCCAATGGGCCCCGTTTTGTTTGGCTTCCGCGTTGCTCGATCTTTCGACCGATCGCGCCGCCGCGGACGCCGGGTGACCGGTTCCGCTCCATGTCCCCCGGCCCTGGCCTGAACGGCCGGCCCTCCTCCCAATACTTCCGCTCCACCGGTCACCCGACGTCCGCGGCAGCGTCCACCGACGCATTCGTGCCGCTCGGTGTCGAGAAGCGCTGCGGTGGGGTGGCTGGATGGAGCGAAGTAAAGGAGGAGGGCCGGCCGTTCAGGCCAGGCCCGGGGGACATGAGCGCAACCCAGCCACCCCGCCGCAGTGCTCCGCGCAGAACTTGGCGGCGGCGGAACTAGGTAGCGACGTGGCCGATCGAGTTGGCGTAGTAGCGAAGAAGCGTCAGCTCGCCGGGATCGGCGACGAAGAGGCCGTCGCGTTCGACGACGAGGCCGCGCAAGATCAGCATCCGCAGGCCGACGCTGACCGCGTAGTCGCGGTCGGCCCGCGGCACGTAGACCTGGCCGCCCGCCGCCTCGACGCGCGCCATCAGCGCGTGCACCTCCGACTTCAGCTCGAGTTCGCCGAGCGGCCGGGCCGGATCGCGCAGCAGCACGCTCGCGACGAGGGGCACCGGCAGCACGGGGACGATCGCGCCGATGCGCGCCATCAGGAGCGCGCCGACTGCCGCGACCGCCGGGCGGCGCTCGTTGTCGCCGAGACTGCGGAAGTCGACGCCGTGCTCGCGCACGTGCGCGCGCATCGAGAGCGGGCGGCCGAAATTGACGCAGGCGTAGCCATGCCGGTAGCGCCTGCCGATGACCGCGAGCGCCGCCTGCCGGCCGACGAAGCGTGCCGTCGTCGTCACCGTCGCAGCGAGTCCGACGCGCGGCGCGTCGCGGTCGAGCTTGCGAACGAGCGTGCGGTCCTCGAGGACCCGGTCGTAGTTGATGCCGACCGGGACGAAGACGACGTCGCGCTCGCCGTTCGGGTCGAACGCCTTCAGCATGTAGTCGAGCAGGCCGAGCTTGGGCGGGCGGAGCCGCCCGTCGGTGGTGAGGCCCCCCTCGGGGTACATCGCCTGCGGCACGCCGCCCTCGGTCGCCATCTGGACGTAGCGCTGCAGGACGAGCCGGTAGAGCGGATCGCCCGAGTCGCGGCGGACGAAGTACGCGCCCATCGCGCGGATCAGCGACTGCAGCGGCCAGACGCGCGCCCACTCGCCGACCGCGTAGCTGAGCGCCGTGCGCTCGGCAGCGAGGAACGAGACGAGGACGTAGTCCATGTTGCTGCGGTGGTTCATCACGAACACCACCGTCGCCTCGGGGTCGATCGCGGCCAGCGCGTCGGCGTCGCTGCTGCCGAGGCGGACGCGGTACGTCATGCGCGCGAACGTCTTCGCGACCCAGTAGCCGACGCGGAAGTACGCGTACGCGTTGAATGCCGGCACGATCTCGCGCGCGTAGCCGGCGACGCGCTGCACGAGGACGTCGCGCGGCACCTGGCCTTCGGCGGCGTGCTTCTGGATCGCGGCGCGGACGCGAGGGTCGCTCGTCAACCGGTCGATCAGCGCGGCGCGACGCGTCAGCTTGAACTCGGGAAGCCGGATGTTGAGGCGCGTGCCGATCTCGTCCATGACGCGGCGCACCTTGCGGCGGAAATACCAGCGCACGCTCGGCAGCAGCAGCCACTCGAGCGTCGCGACGAGCGCGAACGCCGCGAGCACGACGAAGAGCCAGAGCGGAACGGCGACGGTCTCGGTCATCGCTCGCAGCCGTCGCGATCGAACACCGCAACGCTCTCGACGTGCGCGGTGTGCGGGAACATGTTGACGACTCCCGCCGCCGCGCAGCGATAGCCGGCTCGATGGACCAGCAGGCCTGCGTCGCGCGCGAGCGTGGCCGGATTGCAGCTGACGTAGACGATGCGCAGGGGCGGCCGCCATGGCGCGCCACCGAGTGGCGCATCGCCGGATGCAAGGTCGGCGAGCGCCTTCGCGATCGCGAACGCCCCCTCGCGCGGCGGATCGACGAGCCAGCGGTCGGCGGCGCCGAACGCGACGAGCGCGGCGGCGTCGATCTCGAACAGGTTGCGGACCTCGAACGACGTCTTCGCGGCGAGCCCGTTCGCTGCCGCCGCCGCCGCAGCGCGCTCGACGAGAGCCTGGCTGCCCTCGACGCCGACGACGTGCGCCCCGCGCGTCGCGATCGGCAGCGTGAAGTTGCCGAGGCCGCAGAACCAATCGATCACGACGTCATCGGCATGCGGCGCGAGCAGCCGCAACGCGCGCGACACGAGCGCTTCGTTGATCGCGTGGTTGACCTGGGTGAAGTCGGTCGGCCTGAACGACACCGTCACGCCGAATTCGGGCAGCCCGTACCCGAGCCGCGAGCCGCCGCCGTCGAGCGGCCGCGCCGAGTCGGGGCCGTGCGGCTGCACCCACCACTCGATGGCGTGCTCGCTGGCGAACGCACGCAGCAGCGCGAGGTCACGCTCGGGCAGCGGCTCGAGGTGGCGCAGCACGAGCGCGGTGACGCCGTCGCCGACCGCGAGCTCGATCTGCGGCAGCCGATCGCGCGTCGCCATCGCCCCGATCAGCGCGCGCAGCGGCAGCAGCAGCTCGCTGACGTGGCGCGGCAGCACGTCACAGCTGCGAATGTCGGCGACGAAGCTGGACTTCCGCTCATGAAACCCGACGAGCACGGTCTGCTTCTTGACGACGTGGCGCACCGAGAGCCGCGCGCGCTGGCGGTAGCCCCACGACGGACCGTGCATCGGCCGCAGGATCCGCTCCGGCCGCACCTTGCCGAGGTGCCAGAGCGCATCCTCGAGCGCGCGCTGCTTGACCGCGACCTGCGCGGCGACGTCGAGGTGCTGCATCTTGCAGCCGCCGCAGACGCCGAAGTGCGGACAGCGCGGGGCGACGCGCTGTGCGCTCTCGTCGCGCAGCTCGACGATCGACGCCTGCTCCCAGGCGTTCTTGCTGCGGCGGACGGCGACGCGCACCGCCTCGCCCGGCAGCGCGTCCTCGACGAAGACGACCTTGCCCGCGGCGTTGTGGGCGACGCCTTGCGCCTCGAGGTCGAGCGACTCGATGCGCAGCCATTCCGCTTCGCCGGTCATCGCCCGATTCTCCTCGACGCCCGCTGCTACACTCGCCGCGCCAGGAGAGAGCGTCGCTCGCGCGACGCCGCCGAAGGCGCAGACCCGCGGGTCGAACGCTCAGGCAACAGGGACTGGCAAACGCTTGCTCGCAAGCGTCCTTGCTGGAGAGAGGCCCGTCGCGAGCGGGTCCACCGAAGGGGCAAGCAGCGCCGTTCGCGGCGCTGCCAATCTCTCAGGTAGAGCGGACAGCAGGAGCGATTCAAGCCGTCGGGCAAGCGCCCGGCGGGCAACGAACATGCTCCGGAGGGCCGCCGATGTCCGATCCGAACGATTCGCAGGCGTTGCAGCGCACGCCGCTCCACGCGCTGCACGTCGAGCTCGGCGCGAGGATGGTGCCGTTCGCCGGCTACGAGATGCCGGTCTCGTATCCCGCGGGGATCGTCGCCGAGCACCGCCAGTGCCGCGACGCGGCGGCGCTCTTCGACGTCTCGCACATGGGGCAGCTGCGCCTCGTCGGCGACGACGCGGCGGCGGCGCTCGAGACGCTGGTCCCGGTCGACGTCGTCGGCCTCGCCGAGGGCAAACAGCGCTACGCGCTCTTCACCAACGACAGCGGCGGCATCCTCGACGACTTGATGGTGACGCGGCGCGCCGACCACCTCTTTCTCGTCGTCAACGCCGGCTGCAAGGTCGCCGACATCGACCATCTGCGCGCCGAGATCGGCCGCCGCTGCGCGATCGAGCCGATGCCCGAGCACGCGCTGCTCGCGCTGCAGGGGCCTGCGGCCGGCGCGGTCATGCAGCGGCTGTCGCCATCGCTCGCGAAGCTGACGTTCATGAGCGGCGCTGTGACGAAGATCGCCGGGATCGACTGCTTTGCGACGCGCTCGGGCTACACCGGCGAGGACGGCTTCGAGATCTCGGTGGCCGGCGCGAACGCCGAGGCGCTCGCACGCGCTCTCCTCGCCGCGCCCGAGGTCAAGCCCGCAGGACTCGGCGCACGCGACACGCTGCGTCTCGAGGCCGGCCTCTGTCTCTACGGCCACGACATCGACACGTCGACGACGCCGATCGAGGCGGCGCTGGCGTGGGCGATCCAGAAGGTGCGACGGCCGGGCGGCGCGCGCGCCGGCGGCTATCCCGGGGCGGCGACGATCGAGCGCCAGCTCGCGAGCGGCACCGCACGCAAGCGCGTCGGCCTCGTCGGCCTCGATCGCGCGCCCGTGCGCGAGGGCGCGGCGATCGTCGACGAAGGCGGCGGCGCGATCGGCCGCGTGACGAGCGGCACCGTCGGGCCGAGCGTCGGCAAGCCCGTCGCGCTCGCGTACGTGCCGAGCGCGCTCGCCGCGGTCGGAACTCCGCTCGACGCCGACGTCCGCGGCAAGCGTCAGCCGATGCAGGTCCAGGCGCTGCCGTTCGCCCCGCACCGCTACTTCCGCGGCTGAACGCCGCCCACCAGAGGAATCGCCATGCCCGTTTTCTTCACCCCCGACCACGAGTGGATCGACAGCGATGGCGCGACCGCGACCGTCGGCATCACGATGCACGCGCAGGACGCGCTCGGCGACGTCGTCTTCGTCGACCTGCCCGCCGTCGGCACGACGCTCAAGAAGGGCGAAGTCGCCGGCGTCGTCGAATCGGTGAAGGCAGCGGCCGACCTCTACATGCCGGCAGGCGGCGAGATCGTCGAGGTCAACGAAGCGCTGCGCGACGACCCGTCGCTGGCCAACAGCGATCCGCAGGCGGCGGGCTGGTTCTTCAAGGTTCGCCTCAGCGATCCCGCCGAGACGTCGTCGCTGATGGACAAGGCTGCCTACGACGAGCTCGTCAAGAGCCTCTGACGCGAGCCGCGCGAGGAACACGATGCCCGACGCTTCCCCGAAGCCGCTCACCGAGCTCCTGACCGGCGGCGAGTTCATCTCCCGCCACATCGGCATCGACGCCGACGACGAGCCGCGCATGCTCGATGCGATCGGCGCGGCGTCGCGGCGCGCGCTCGTCGAGCAGCTCGTTCCCACCTCGATCGCGCGGCGCTCGCCGATGCGCCTGCCGCCACCGCTCGGCGAGGTCGACGCGCTCGCGGAGTTGCGCGCGATCGCGAAGCAGAACCGGGTGCTGAAGAGCTTCATCGGCCAGGGCTACCACGGCACGCACACGCCGGGCGTCATCCTGCGCAACGTCCTCGAGAGCCCGGCCTGGTACACCGCGTACACGCCGTACCAGTCGGAGATCTCGCAGGGTCGCCTCGAGGCGCTCGTCAACTTCCAGACGATGGTCACCGACCTCACGGGGATGGCGATCGCCAATGCGTCGATGCTCGACGAGGCGACCGCCGCCGCCGAGGCGATGACGCTCGCGCGGCGCAGCGTCAAGTGCAAGAGCGACACGATCGTCGTCGCCGGCGACTGCCACCCGCAGACGATCGAGGTGCTGCGCACGCGTGCAGCGCCGCTCGACCTGAAGGTCGTGCTCGCGAACTCCACCGAGGAGTGGGACACCCTCGTCGCCGGCGGCGACTACTTCGCGGTCCTCGCGCAACTGCCGGCGACCAGCGGACGCCTGCACGACCTGCGCGCCGACGCGCCGCGCATCCACGCCCACGGCGCGGCGTTCATCGTCGCCGCCGACCTGCTCGCGCTGACGCTCGTCGCGTCTCCTGGCGAGCTCGGCGCCGACATCGCCTGCGGGACGACGCAGCGCTTCGGCGTGCCGATGGGATGCGGCGGCCCGCATGCCGCCTACCTCGCGTGCCGGGACGAGTACAAGCGCGGCCTGCCGGGGCGCCTGGTCGGCGTCAGCGTCGACGCCCATGGCGACACCGCGTACCGCCTCGCGCTGCAGACGCGCGAGCAGCACATCCGCCGCGAGAAGGCGACGAGCAACATCTGCACGGCGCAGGTCCTGCCCGCCGTCGTCGCCAGCATGTACGCGGTCTACCACGGTCCGGCCGGGCTGACGCGGATCGCCGAGCGCGTCGCGACGCTGACCGCGATTCTCGCTGCGGGCCTGCGTGCGCTCGGTCGCACGGTCCGCAACGACACCGCGTTCGACACGCTCACCGTCGACACCGGCGCCAGCACCGCGGCGATCGCCGCGCGCGCGGTCGACGCCGGCATGAACCTGCGCCGCTTTCCCGAGTGGGGCGACACGATGCTCGGCATCGCGCTCGACGAGACGACGACGCAGGACGACGTCGTCGCGCTCTGGCGCGTCTTCGCGAGCGACGGCCGCGCCCTGCCCGACTTCGCGGCGCTCGCGCGCGGCGCTGCGCCGATGATCCCGCAGGCGCTCAGGCGGACGACGCCGTTCCTGACGCACCCGGTCTTCCAGCGCCACCACAGCGAGACGTCGATGCTGCGCTACCTGCGGCGGCTGGCCGACAAGGACCTCGCGCTCGATCGCTCGATGATCCCGCTCGGCTCGTGCACGATGAAGCTGAACGCGACGAGCGAGATGGTGCCGATCACGTGGCCCGAGTTCGCAAACATCCATCCGTTCGCCCCCGCCGACCAGCGCGCCGGCTACGCAACCCTCGCGCGCCAGCTCGAGCAGTGGCTGTGCGAGGCGACCGGCTATGCCGGCGTCAGCCTGCAGCCGAACGCCGGCTCGCAAGGCGAATACGCGGGGCTGCTTGCGATCCGCGCCTGGCACGCGTCGCGCGGCGAGTCGGCGCGCACGATCTGCCTGATCCCGGAATCGGCGCACGGCACGAATCCGGCGAGCGCGCAGATGGCCGGGCTGCAGGTCGTCGTCACGCGCTGCGACGCCGACGGCAACGTCGATCTCGCCGACCTCGAGGCGAAGTGCAAGCATCACGCCGAGCGGCTCGCGTGCGTGATGATCACTTACCCCTCGACCTACGGGGTCTTCGAGCGGCGCGTGCGCGAGCTGTGCGAGATCGTCCATCGGCACGGCGGCAGGGTCTATGTCGACGGCGCCAACATGAACGCGCTCGTCGGCGTCGCCGCGCCGGGTGAGTTCGGCGGCGACGTCAGCCATCTCAACCTGCACAAGACGTTCTGCATCCCGCACGGCGGCGGCGGCCCCGGCGTCGGGCCGGTGTGCGTCGTCGCCGACCTCGTCCCGTACCTGCCGGGCCACGCGAGCGGCGGCGTCGAGGGTGCCGTCGGCGCCGTCTCGGCGGCGCCGCTCGGCAACGCCGGCGTGCTGCCGATCAGCTGGATGTACGTCCGCATGATGGGCGAAGCGGGGCTGCGCGCTGCGACCGAGACCGCGATCCTCAACGCCAACTACGTCGCCGCGCGCCTCGCCGATCACTACGAGGTCCACTACAGCGGCAACGTCGCCGGCGTCCGCGGCGGCGGCGTCGCCCACGAATGCATCCTCGACCTCCGGCCGCTGAAGGACTCGACCGGCGGCGCGAACGGCATCACCGCCGAGGACGTCGCCAAGCGCCTGATCGACTACGGCTTCCACGCCCCGACGCTGAGCTTCCCGGTCCCCGGCACACTGATGGTCGAGCCGACCGAAAGCGAGTCGCTCGCCGAGCTCGACCGCTTCTGCGATGCCATGGTCGCGATCCGCGGCGAGATCGCCAAGGTCGAGCGCGGCGAATGGCCGCGCGACGACAACCCGCTGAAGGGAGCACCCCACACCGCGGCATCGCTCCTCGTTAGCGACTGGCAGCACGCGTACACGCGCGAGGACGCGGCGTACCCGAAGGCGACGCTGCGCCACGACAAGTACTGGTCGCCGGTGGGGCGCGTCGACAACGTCTGGGGTGATCGCAACCTATCGTGCTCGTGCCCGCCCGTGAGTAGTTACGAGGAATAGACCACCGTCACCGAGCGCGGGCATCGCGGCGGGGTGGCTGGGTTGCGCTCATGTCCCCCGGGCCTGGCCTGAACGGCCGGCCCTCCTCCTTTACTTCGCTCCACCCAGCCACCCCACCACGATGCCCGTGGAAGGTCGTCGCACACGCTTAGCGGTGGTCGCGCGCGCGGACGCCGGGTGACCGGTGGAGCGGAAGTATTAGGAGGAGGGCCGGCCGTTCAGGCCAGGCCCGGGG
>Ga0207706_10006599_pt1 | contig 10746 bp, 10 predicted proteins | sample KBSC53metaG_FD_184318 | JGI IMG/M metagenome (GOLD analysis project Ga0207706, IMG submission 184318) | Corn rhizosphere microbial communities from Kellogg Biological Station, Michigan, USA - KBS C5-3 metaG (SPAdes) (version 2) | ecosystem: Host-associated > Plants > Roots > Rhizosphere > Soil ... | reverse complement strand
TCGGCGAGTAGCGCGGCACCCCGACCGCCGGAAACGCGTAGTAGTCGAGCGGCAGGCCACGGGCCAGCGCCGCCTTGCCCAGGTGCAGCATCCCGCGCGCATCCTGCTGTTGCTCGGCCAGCTCGCCGAGGGCGGAGAGTGCACCGACATCGTCGAACTTGCCGCCGAGGTCGGCCATCAGCGGGATGACCAGTGCCGTCTCCTTGAGCGCGTAGAGGATTTCCACTGCGCGAACGAGCTCGAGGCGTTCGATCTCGGCGCGCTTGTCCGGCCTTGCCGGCGGCGGAGCGAGCGCGAGCGCGGCGAGGCCAAGGCGCGCGCGCGCGAGCTGTCCGTAATAGGCGGCCGAAGAACTCGCCGCCGCCTGATACTCGGCGCGCGCCTGATCGCGCCGATTGAGCACTTCCGCGGTGCGTCCGAGCCAGTAATGGGAGCGCGCCTGCGACGTGGGATGCGAGCTCACTTCCTGGATGCGGGTGAAATGCGTCGTCGCCGCCGCCGGGTCATCGAGGAACCGCAGCGCGATCCACCCAGCCATGAAGAGGCGCTCGACCCGGGAGTTTTCCTTGGTCGGCTCCGCGGCTTCCGCCACGGCGCGATAGGCCGAGCGCGCATCCCCGATATCCAGCAGCTTGCGCGCCATTATCCGTCGCTCGACCCACCAATCCTCGCCGTCGTGGACCTGTGCGAGATCGGTGGGAGCTGACAGCATCACCTGCGCGGCTTCGGCGATCTTCTCGTCGTGGCGCAAGAGGTACACGCGGGCGAGGAGATAACCGGGATCCCGGCGCGCCTCCTCCGGTACGGAGCCGAGCAGCTTCTTGGCGTTGCCGCCGCCCTTGCTGGCGAGCGCGAGACGCAACTGGGCGATGGCGAGATCGGCGCCCCCCAGCCGTTTCGCCGCGCGCATCGCGGAGTCTTTGTCGGCGGCGACAAGCCTCTTCTCCATGCGAGCCTTGTGATCGGCCCGACTCAAGAGGTCGGGGTAGCGCTCGAGCACCTGCTTCTCGACATCGGCGGGAATCGGATCGTTGCGCCATGTATCCCGCACCAGCGCCTTGGCGCCTTCGGCGTCGCCCTGCGCAGACATCGCGCGCGCGAGGACTAGCCGGCCCATCGCCGATTGCGGCGGCGAGCCCTCGAAGAAGCTCATGACGCGCGCCGGCTTGGCATTCTCGACCCAGAGCATCGCCTCGGCACGGCGACGGAACGCGCCCAGGCTGGGCCAACTCGGATTGGCGGTCATGAAGGCGGTGTAGCGCGCGCTGTCGGCGCCGTTGTGGTCGCTGCGCAGGATGATCCATTCGACCAGCTTGCGCGCTACCGGATCAGAGATGCCGGCCGCAACCGCGGTCGCCTTGCTGGCGCCGCCCTTGCGGAGGGTTTCGATCGCATTCTTGACCAGCGCGACTTCCGCCTCGGACGCATGCAGCGCCGGCGCCTGTGCCAGCGGCGATGACGGAGGCTGGGCCTCGCCGGTGCCGGTCTCGCCGGTGCCGGGAGCCCACACCTTGACGGTCGTGGAAGCGCTCGACGGGCCGGGGCTGGTGGTCGGTGTCGCGACCGCCGTCGCGTTGCCCGAGGTGGACTTACCGCCCTTGTTGGCGTCCTTGGACTTTCCGGCAGTGGGCTTTTTTGCGGCGGACTTTGCCTTGCTCGCTTTTGCCGTCGCGGAGGACGAACTCTTGGCCCCGCCGTGACGGGCCTTGGCCTCTGCATATTGGGTGATCGCAAGCAGGCTCGCGCAAGCGAGCGCAGCAACAAGTGCTGACCGATATCGTGTCAAAGCTGTTCCCCCGAGCCCCGGCGACAATTCGCCCCCCAGCGTGCTACCTCTGCACGCGACTCAAGGAGGTACCCTGCACCTGGATTTTGGCGGAAAAGCGATGTCAAGGCGGCTTTTGCGGCGCCGGTCCGGCCGGTCGCAGCGGGGGGCTACCGCTGCCGGCTGCGCGCGCGCGGTGCCGTGGCGGCAGTCTTTTGGCTGCCGTCGCCGTACGCCAGATACCAGGGATTCTGTACGCACCAGGCCCCGGCGCCGAACGCCGTCATCATGCACTGCTCATACGAGATGAAGCCGCAATTGGTGCCGCCGCCGCCAAAGCCGTAGTACTGCGCGCACCATGGTCGATAGCTCTCGGCCTCGGCCGAATGCGGCACGCTTGCAACGAGGGGGCTGGCGAAGAGCAGGGCGGCAAGGAGGCGAGTGGGTGTCATCGAAGTCTCCCGGTCTGCACCCCCGCGGCCCAGTAGACGACAGTCTAGCCGCGGTCGGGCCTAGACGCCATGTCGGCAGAGCACGGTTGTGCGTACATGCGTTAGGGCGAGGTCCGCATCCGCACGTCTGGATTTCGCAGCCGCAGCGGCAGACCCCGCTCATACGCCACGATCTGCTCGAACGCCTCGCGGAAATAGAGTTCGAAATTGTCCCATTCCGCCCAGCCGAGGTGCGGCGTGCACAGGACGTTGGGCATCGACAGGAATGGATGATCGCCGTTCACGATCGGCTCCTGCTCGTAGACGTCGACGGCGGCGTAGCCGGGCCGCCCCTTGCGCAACGCCTCAAGGAGCGCCTCCGGTGCGATGATCTCTGCGCGCGCGGTGTTCACGATCAGCGCGGTGGGTTTCATCCGCGCGAGGTCGTCAGCAGCTACGATCCCGCGGGTCTCCCGTGTGAGCCGTACATGCAGGGACAGCACGTCCGAGCGTTCGAACAATACACTCTTGCTGGCGGCGCTCGCATATCCCTTGGCTACGGCCTGCTTGAGCGAGTTCGCCTGGCCCCAGACCAGGATGTCCATGCCCAATCCGCGCCCGCCCTCGGCCACCAACTGTCCGATGGCGCCAAGCCCGAAAATGCCGAGCGTCGACCCGCGCAGGCGATGCGACAGCGTGCACGGCCACTCGCCGCGTTTCATGCGCTCGGCCTCGAGCGCCACGTTACGGCGTGACGCCACGATCAAGGCCAGCGCCAGCTCGGCCGGCGCGTCGGGCGAATTGCTCTTGCCGGTCGTGACCGGGATGCCGAGCGCGGTGCAGGCGGCAAAGTCGATCGCCTGCGAATTGCGTCCGACCAGCGCGATCAATTTGAGCTTCGGAAGTTGTTCCAGCAGCGCGCGCGAAAATTCAACCCGCTCCCTGATCGACACGACCACGTCGGCATCGTGCAGGCGCTCGACCAACGCAGCCAGGTCGCGTGCCGGCTCCCGGTAGCGAATGACGTCGTGATGGCGGATCAGCGAGAAACACGCGAGCAGATCCACCATATCTTGATAGTCATCGGGAATGACGATCTTCATCGGACTTGATGGCTTTCGATTAACGATGGGTGGGAACTATAGCCGTTTGCGCCGGAGGGAGGCGCCATGGAAACGCCGCCTACAACATTCGTACGGCTACTCCCGGATATTGGCAGCGCGGATCAGGTCGCCCATGCGGGCGAATTCCGCGCGCATGGCCACGGCCAGTTGCTCCGGCGTGCCGCCAATGACCTCGAAGCCGAGCTCGGCCAGCCGTGCCCGTACGGCTGGATCCTTCAGGGCTGTGACGGCGGCGGCGTTGAGCCGGGCGACAATCTCCGGCGGCGTGTGCGCGGGCACCAGCAGCGCGCACCAGGGCACGAAGCTGAAACCGGGAACCGTTTCGGCCACGGTGGGAACGTCCGGCAACTGGCTCGCACGCGAAGACGTGCTGGTCGCCAAGAGGCGCACGCGCTTGTCGGCCAGCAACGGGACCACCGAGGACATGCCGGTGAATCCGACGGGCACATGTCCGGCGACGATCTCGTTCACCGCCGCCGTCGCCCCGCGATAGGGCACATGGGTCATCTCGATCCCGGCGGCGCGCACGAACAGCTCCGTGGCGACGTGCTGCGGACTGCCGATGCCCCCGGACGTATAGTTGATGCCGCCCGGCTTCTGACGTGCAAGCGTGATGAGCTCGTTCACGTTCGCAGCCGGCAGCGTCGGGTGCGCGATCAGCCCCAGCGGAATTCCGACCAGCTGCGTGACCGGCAGGAAGTCCTTGAGCGGATCGTAACCGGCATCGGCCTTCATGTTCGGCAGCATCGTGATCACGCTGTCATTGGCGACCACGACAGTGTAGCCGTCCGGATGCGCGCGGGCTCCCGCGCGCATCCCGAGGAGGCCCGCGGCGCCCGGCTGGTTCTCCACATAGAAGCGCTGGCCGAGGCTGTCGCTCATCTTCTCGCTCACGAGCCGCGCGACGACATCGACGGCGCTGGCCGCCGCCAGCGGGACCAGGAGCCGGACCGGCCGGTCGGGATAGGTCGGCGCCTGGGCGAGGGATGTCGCGGAAGATGTCAGGCAGCCCGCCAGAACAAGCCCGGGCAGCCCGAACCATGCCAGCAGCGTCCGGAGCGAGCGTGCCGCCACGACGCGGACTACTTCGATGCTTTCAGCAGATAGGCGATCAGATCGGCGCGGGCGTCCGCGTCCGGCATCCCGGCATAGGGCATGCGGTTGGCGGGCACCATCTTCTGCGGGTCGGCGATGAAGACGTCGAGGGTTTGCGGCGTCCAACTGATGCCGCTGCGCTTGATCGCCGGCGAATAGCGGAAGTCGGGAAGTTCGCCGGCTTTGCGCTCGAATACTCCGTGGAGGCTCGGCCCCACATTGTTCACGTTGCGCTCGGTCGAATGGCAGGCGACGCAGTCCGCGAAGCGTTGTTCGCCGCGAGCGGCATCGCCGTCAGCTCGCGCAGTGGTCGTGGCGGCGATGAGTGCCGCCAGCCACAACAGCCGGACAACCGGTCTCGAACGACTGCTCATGCCGGCACCAGTGGTCCGGGAGCTCTGACGTAGCGGGTCTTGATCGCTTCCGCCATCCAGTAGGCGAGGGCGCCCACCGGCCCGGTCGGATTGTAGGATGCGTTGTGGGGGAAAACGTTGGCGCCGACCACGAACAGGTTGTGGCAATCCCAGCTCTGCAAGTACTTGTTCACGGCGCTGTCGCGGGAATTGGTGCCCATGACCGTGCCGCCGGTGTTGTGCGTGCTCTGATACGGCACGACCGTCCACGGGTCGGTGCGGGCGGTCGCCTCGTTCAGCCGGGTCGGGTTCATCGACTTGGCGATGGCATTGATCGCCGCCGCCGCGTGCCGCCCCATCTTGTGCTCGTTCTCCTTGTAGTCAAACGTCATGCGCATCAGCGGCTGGCCGAACGCGTTGCGATAGGTCGGATCGAGATCATAGTAATTGTAGCGATTGGCCATGACGCTGCCGCTGGCGCCGATATTCATCGCGGTCTGGTACCATTTCGCGGTCGCGGCCTTCCATTCCTTGCCCCACTGCGGCGTGCCGCGCGGCACCGGCCGGTAGCCGATCGGCAGCACGGTGTTGAACCCGCCCGCCATGTTGTAGCCGCCGACGAAGCCGTGCGGTCCGCGATCGAAGGCCCAGTTGATGTTGAAGTCATCGATGGTGGCGTTCGAGCCGCCAGCGTTCATGAAGGGGTTGAAGTGCCGGTTTTCGAAGAACAGCGTCGCGCCCGCGCCGGTCTGGTAGCAGTAGTTCTTGCCGATGACTCCGGTCTGCGCGACCGGATCGTAGGGCTGGCCAATGCCTGAGAGCAGCATCAGGTGTACGTTGTTGATGGCGTAGGCGCACAGCAGCACCATTCCGGCCGGTTGCTCGAATTCCTCGCCGTTGAGCACATTGGTGTAGGTCACGCCGGTGACGCGCTTGCCGTCGGAATCCTTGAGCACCTTCGTCACCCACGAATGCGTGCGCAGCTCGAAATTCGGGTTGCGCATGGCAATCGGGATCACCGTGATATGCGGGCTGCCCTTCGCGTTGGCTTCGCAACCGAAGCGTTGGCAGTACCCGCAATATTGGCAGGGCCCGAATTTCGATCCGTCGGGATTGGTATAGGCCTGCGAGGCGTTCGCCGACGGTCGCGGGAACGGATTGTAACCGTTGTTCTCCGCCGCCTTGGTGAACATCTCGCTCGCCAGGATCGGCGTGAGCGGCGGCAGGGGATAGTCACGCGCGCGGGGGGCTTCGTACGGATTGCCGCCGCGCTGGATCTGCCCCTTGATATTGCCGGCCTTGCCCGACACCGCGGCGGTATATTCGAACTTGTCGTAATAGGGCTCGAGCTCGGCGTAGGTGATGCCCCAGTCCTGGATGGTCATGTCGGCAGGGACGAAGCTTTTGCCGTAGCGCTCCTCGTAGAGGCTTCGGACCTTGAACTCCATGTCGGTCCAGCGCCAGGTGTGGCCGCTCCAGTGCACGGCCGAGCCGCCGACGACCTCGCCGGGCAGAAACGAACCAAGTCGCCGCATCGGCAGCGCTTCCTGCGTCGGGTTATTGCGCACCGTGAGCGTGTCGCGCGCGGTGTTCTGCATGAGATCGTGGCGCACCACGTAGCGCAACTCGTCACGGATGTTGGGTACCGCATAGTCTTTGTCGGTCGAGCGCATCGCACCGCGCTCGAGCGCGACCACCTTCAACCCGGCCTCGGCCAGTTCCTTCGCGAGGATGCCGCCGGTCCAGCCCAGCCCGACGATGACGGCGTCGACTTCCTTCAATTTGGTTGCCATGTCGTCCTCCTCAGCTCATGTCCGAGATGCTGATGGGATCGGCAGGAAATTTCTTGTCGCGATATTTCTCGACATTCTCCCGATGCACCGCGATCGCGCCAGGAAAGCCGATCAATCGCCAGCCCGCCTTGTTGCGGTTGCCGCCATAGATCGGGTCGGAGAACATCCCCTCCATGACCGTCTGGTACAGCGTGGTCCAGAACACACGTGCGGGCAGTCCATTGTCGAAGCTCAGCTTGCCGGAGGAGAGCGCCACGAGCACGTCCTCGCGCTGCTTGTCATCGAGCCGGTCGAACGGTTTGCCATAAGACTTGCGGCAATGGGCATTGGTTGCTTCGATGCCGGCGCGATAGAGCTGCGCAGGCGTCAACGGCAACTGGTAGCCCTGGCTCGGGAGGCCGAGCTTCCATGGCCCCTGCATGTAAAGGCGCTCGCCCTTACCCCAGCCGCCGGCGAGCGCGCGGTCGATAAAGATGTTGATGCCGATATCGGTGCCCTTCGGAGTGAGATCGTCGGCGGGCACCATGTGGTCGACCAGCGCCTCGACGAACGCCGCTTCCTCCAGATTCAAGAACGAGTAGCCTGGACTGGCTGCATCCGGTGCGGCGGCGGGCGAAGCACCCTGCTGCGCCTCGGCATTCGGCGGCAAACTGACGGTGGCGGCGGCGGCGCCCCCGACGACGGCGCCCTTGAGAAAGTCGCGGCGGCCTAGACCTTCGTCTTTCATTGTGCGCCTCCCTGATTCCGGCTTGTAAAATTTCCGGATTACATTCATTCCAAAATGCGCCTTTCAGGTTGTGCGGGCAAGACCCTCGGACGCCGGGCTGCTGTGCGCAGGTGGACGAAATGCCGTCCGGCGTCGAACATCAGGGGGCGTCGAACGGTCGGCTTGTGTTCGCCGGGGCCATGATCGATGCTGTCGAGCGGAGCTTGGATCAGCGAGCGATGATCGTGCTGATTGCTCTTGGGGTCTACGTGGCGGCGGGCGTCGCGGTGGCGGCTGCGTTCGTCGTCTTCGGCGTCACGCGCGTGTTGCCGGAGTATCTCCCGGTGACCGTGAGCGCGCGGATCCTGCTTTTTCCCGGCGCTGCCGTGCTCTGGCCTTACGTGCTCGCGCGCTGGCTGAAATCCTCCCGATGAGGCGTGCGCATCGAGCGGTTCACCGGGCGCTGTGGCCCATCCTCGCCTTCGCGATCGCGCTGGGCTTCGTAATGGCGCTGGTGTTGCGACCGCCGCCCGATGCGGAGGCGCTGCCGCCGGCCAAGGAGCTCATGCCATGAGCGCGGGTTTCCGCGCGGTGCAATGGAACCGAGCGAAGCTTGTCTATGACGGCATTCTGCTGGCGGGCGTGACGCTCTACATCGGCACGTACATCCTTTTGTCGGTTTGGCTCGACCCTCCCAAGGACGAGCCGGCCGCGATCGACGTTCGCATCCGGTCGTTCGGCACCTGCGCGTTCTTCATGCTCACGATCATCCTGTCGATCGGGCCGCTGGCGCGGCTCGATCGCCGTTTCCTGCCACTGCTCTACAATCGACGTCACTTCGGCGTGCTGACCTTCTTCGTCGCGCTGCTGCACGCATCGTTCATGATCGAGTGGTTCGCGGTGCAGAACGCGCTCCCCAGCCTCTATGACGAACTGACCAAGGTCTCCGATTACGGCAAGTTCATCGGCTTTCCATTCAAGGCGCTGGGGCTGCTCGCGCTGCTGATCTTGTTCGTGATGGCGGCGACCAGCCACGATTTTTGGCTGGCCTTCCTCACGCCGCCGGTTTGGAAGAGCCTGCACATGGCGCTCTACGTCGCCTACGGGCTCGTGGTGATGCATGTGGCTCTCGGCGTCATGCAGTACGACCGCAACCCGGTCATTCCGGTGATGCTGGCTGGCGGGTTTCTCTGCGTGACGGTACTGCACGTCGTTGCCGGTTGGCGCGAGCGCACAGGTGACCTCTGCGACAGGCTGAGTGATGACGGCTGGCTTTCGGTCGGAGCGCCGCTTTCGATCCCAGACAAGGCCGCCCGCATCGTTGCGGCGCCGGGTGGCGAGCGCATTGCAGTGTTTCGGGACGGCGCCCGGATCGGCGCGCTGTCAAATCTCTGCGCCCACCAGAACGGGCCGATCGGGGATGGACGCATCATCGACGGCTGCGTCACCTGTCCCTGGCACGGCTATCAGTATCGGCTGGAGGATGGCTGCGCGCCGGCCCCGTTCACGGAGAAGCTTGCAACCTACCGCGTGCGCGTCGCGCGCGGCTTGGTCGAAGTCGATCCGCGTCCGCTGGCGCCGGGCACGCCGGCGGCAATCCGGTATGAGTGACCCTCATGCACGGGCCTGACCCGCGCACCCGTTGAAAACGCGCTCATTGAATCGGTGGGTCGGCGGCTCGGGCCGGCAATGACGCCAAACTGTCCGACGGCCAACGGACTTACTTTGCACCCGGCAGATACTGTTCGGTGATGAGCGTGCGCATGTCGGGAGCCTGCGGCAGCGAGCCCATCTCGACGAAGGAACGCGCCAGGACGTCGAGCGCATTGGGGTCGAACTTGCCGGTCGGGTTGAACATCCCCATCAGCTCGTCGTAGTCGCGGGCGGCGACGCCAGGCGACACCTCGGCGGTGCGGCGCACGATGTCGATGGTCTCGCTTCGATGCTCGCGCATATATCCGATGGTCTCGAACCACGCGGCCAGAAAGCCGCGTACGGCCTCCGGATTTTTCTCCAGGAACCCCTTGCGCGCGTAGAAGACGTAAATGTGAAAGACCTTGATCCGGTCTCCGAACTGTACGAGGACGCGGCCGCTGCTGTCCTCCTCCATCTTGTAGCCGGCATTGGCCTCGACGATCATGCCGTCGATCTGGCGCGTTCTCAGCGCCGCCATCTGGGCGGCGGTAGAGCCGAGCGGCGCAAGATTGATGCCGGCGGAACCCCATCCCATCTGGCGCGAAAGCTCTTGGCCCAACCAGTGGGTCAGCGACCCATTGCTCGAGATGCTGATGGTCTTGCCCTTGAGATCTTCGGCGGTCTTGATTGGCGAGTCCTTCGGCACCGCGAGCACGACCGAATAGGGCGCGTCGGCCATGGCGGCGACGCCGAGCTCCGGTGCGCCCTTGGCGACGAAGGCAAGCTCGGGGCCGGAGCCGATGCCGATATCGATGGACTCCGCCGCGAGCGCCTGCTGTACCCGGGGGCCGCCGCCGAAGCTGATGACCTCGAGATCGATCTTGTGCTTCTTGAAGATCCCCGCCTCGATGCCGACCTGGAGCGGCACGAACTGGAAGGTGCCCACTTGTGGCTGGCCGACCCGCACCTTCGTTTGCGCCAGCGCCGACGGACCGAACGCGAGGCTCAATCCGAGTGCAGCGGCGACTAGGCTCGTTCGCGACATCGTTCCCTCCGTCTAGCGTTCTTGCCGGATGTTTGTTGCACCATAACGGCGCGGCTCGTTCCGCGAAAGCAGGCCGCGTCACGGTAAGGCGTGCGGGCCTTGTGTCGCATCCGCGGCGGTGGTTATTGGGCGGATGCCTGCGCCCTGCTGACCACGCGATATGAATAGATCGGCCGACAAGAAAACCGCCTTCGTGACCGGCGCCTCATACGGGGTCGGCGCAGCGACCGCCCTGGCGCTCGCCCGCCACGGCTTCGATGTCGCGGTGTCGGCAACCCGCGCCGAAAACCTCGATGGCACCGTCGCACAGCTCGAAGCACTCGGCGTGCAGCCTGTCGTCCTGGTGCTCGATCTCGGTTCGCCGTCCAGCATCGAGCGCGCCATGGCGGATGTCGCCTCTGCATTCGGCCGGCTCGACCTGCTCGTCAACAATGCCGGCAGCAATCTGCGCAAGCTTGCCGTCGATGTGACCTGGGCGGATTGGGATGCCGTCATGGCGAGTAATCTGCGTGGGGCCTTTTTCCTCAGCCAGCAGCTTGGCCGTCGATTGATAGCGGCGGGCCGGCCGGGAGATATCGTCAACATCGCCTCGACCCATGGGCTGGTCGGCGCAGCCGAGCGCTCGACCTATGGCATCGCCAAAGGCGCGCTGATCCAGATGACGCGGATGCTGGCGATCGAGTGGGCGGAGTATGGCATCCGCATCAACGCGATTGCGCCGGGCCGGCTTGACACGCGGTCGCCCTCGCGTGCGGCACGGACCGACGATCCGAGCTACATGCAGGCCATGCTTGCACGC
>Ga0207706_10006596_pt1 | contig 10749 bp, 8 predicted proteins | sample KBSC53metaG_FD_184318 | JGI IMG/M metagenome (GOLD analysis project Ga0207706, IMG submission 184318) | Corn rhizosphere microbial communities from Kellogg Biological Station, Michigan, USA - KBS C5-3 metaG (SPAdes) (version 2) | ecosystem: Host-associated > Plants > Roots > Rhizosphere > Soil ... | reverse complement strand
CAAAGCTGAAGGTGCGGGCTTCAAGGTCATGTCGGTGGCCGATGCCGCCAAGTGGGCCGACATCATCATGATCCTCGCCCCTGACGAGCATCAGGCCGGTATCTGGGAGCGCGACATCAAGGATAATATCCGCGACGGCGCCGCGATCGCTTTCGCGCACGGCCTCAACATTCATTTCGGCCTGATCGAGCCGCCGGCGGGCATCGACGTCTTCATGATCGCGCCGAAGGGCCCCGGCCACACCGTGCGCGGCGAATATGTGAAGGGCGGCGGCGTGCCCTGCCTGATCGCGATCCACCAGGATGCGAGCGGCAATGCGCATGACGTGGCGCTTTCCTATGCGTCCGCGGTCGGCGGCGGCCGATCGGGCGTGATCGAGACGACCTTCAAGGAAGAATGCGAAACCGATCTGTTCGGCGAGCAGGCGGTGCTGTGCGGCGGACTGACCCACCTGATCATGGCGGGTTTCGAGACGCTGGTCGAAGCCGGCTATGCGCCGGAAATGGCCTATTTCGAATGCCTCCACGAGGTGAAGCTGATCGTCGACCTCATGTATGAGGGCGGTATCGCCAACATGCGCTATTCGATCAGCAACACCGCCGAATATGGCGACTATCACACCGGCCCGCGCCTCATCACCGACGAGACCAAGGCCGAGATGAAGCGCGTTCTTGCCGACATCCAGGGCGGCCGCTTCGTTCAGCGCTTCATGATGGATAACCGCATGGGCAATCCAGAGATGAAGGCGAGCCGCAAGCTGCAGGCCGAACATCCGATCGAGAAGGTCGGCGCCGAGCTGCGCGCGATGATGCCGTGGATCGCCAAGAACAAGCTGGTCGACAAGGAAAAGAACTGATCCTTGCGCGATCGGGCGTGCTAGTCGCGCCCTCGCGTTAAATGTACGACAATTGAAATCTGGCGGCGGGCTATCGAACCTGATAGCCCGCCCTTGACTCCGTCCCGTTGCGCGGCAATTTGGTAGCGCTAACAGGAAATGTTTTTGGGAGAGCGAGGGCAATGAGGGCGTTCGAGCCGGCCACCATGCTGGCTGACGACTGGCGGGAAGGCCTGTTCGTGGGTCGTGTCGAAACCGCTGAGGGCCCGACTCCGGTCCTGCTCGCCGGCGGCGTCGTGCATGATATGAGCCGCGCGGCGCCGACCGTGTCGCAGCTTGTCGCCGACCGCGCTTTCGATGCGTCGGCCGGACGGGCACTGGGCGATCTCGAGAGCCTGGCCCTTTCCGCCGATCGCACGCCGCGTCTGCTGAGTCCCGTGGACCTGCAATGCGTCAAGGCGGCGGGCGTGACCTTTGCCGTCTCCGCAGTCGAGCGGGTGATTGAAGAACGCGCCCGCGGCGACGCGACCAAAGCCGCCGAGGTGCGTGCGATGCTCGAAGGCCGGATCGGCGGCGGCATTCGCGGCCTCAAGCCCGGTTCGCCCGAAGCGATGGCGCTCAAGCAGGCGCTGATCGACGAGGGCATGTGGTCCCAATATCTCGAGGTCGCGATCGGCCCCGATGCGGAGATTTTCACCAAGTCGCCGGTCCTTTCGACCGTCGGCTGGGGGGCAGAGATCGGCGTGCGCTCCGATTCCTCGTGGAACAATCCGGAGCCGGAAATTGCGGTCCTGGCGGATTCGCACGGGCAGCCGGTGGGGGCGACGCTCGGAAACGACGTCAATCTGCGCGATTTCGAAGGCCGTTCGGCGCTGCTGCTGGGCAAGGCGAAAGACAATAACGCGTCCTGTTCATTGGGGCCGTTCATCCGCCTCTTCGACGCGAGCTTCACGCTCGACGATGTGCGCGCGGCCGAAGTCGATCTGCTGATCGAAGGCGAGGATGGCTATGTGCTCAAGGGGCATAGCTCGATGCGGGAGATCAGCCGCGATCCCGTCGATCTCGTCGCCCAGGCGATGAGCGAGCATCATTATCCCGACGGCTATATCTTGTTCCTCGGTACGCTGTTCGCTCCGACGCAGGATCGCGACGAGCCGGGCCGCGGCTTCACTCACAAGGTGGGCGACGTCGTCTCCATTTCGACGCCCAAACTGGGCAAGCTTGTCAATCGCGTCACGCATTCCAAATCGGCGGCGCCGTGGACGTTCGGAATTTCCGGGCTGATGCGGAATCTGGCCGAACGCGGGCTGCTCCGCTGACGCGCAACCTGAGGTAGATCCCATGAAACTCACGCACTTCATCGGCGGCAACGAAGTCGAAGCCGACACCCCCTTCACCAGCATCAACCCGTCCAACACGGACGAGGTCGTCGCCTCCTATCCCGCAGGCGGCAAGGCCGAGGTCGATGCCGCGGTCGCCGCGGCGCGTGCAGCGTTCCCGGCCTGGTCGATGGCGTCGCCCGAGCTGCGTTCGGACCTGCTCGACCGCGTGGGATCGACCATCATGGCGCGCGCGGCCGAGCTCGGCGAATTGCTTTCGCGCGAAGAGGGCAAGACGCGGCCGGAGGGCATGGGCGAAGTGATGCGCGCGGCGCGCATCTTCAAATATTTCGCGGGCGAGGCGCTGCGTCGCCATGGCCAGACGCTGGAATCGACCCGTCCGGGCCTCGATGTCGAGGTGTGGCGTGAGGCGGTCGGCGTCTATGGCCTGATCACGCCGTGGAATTTTCCGATCGCGATTCCCGCCTGGAAGACCGCCCCGGCTCTCGCCTTTGGCAATACCGTCGTGCTGAAGCCCGCCAATCCCACCCCCGCGATCGCGCATGCGCTCGCCAAGATCATTCATGAAGCCGCCGCTTCGCTCAACGCGCCGGCCGGCATCTTCAACATGGTGCTGGGTCAGGGCGGCGTCGGATCGGCGCTGGTCGAGCATCCGGACGTCAACGGCATCTCCTTCACCGGCAGCCAGGGCGTCGGCGCCAAGGTCGGCATTGCCGCGGTCACGCGTCAGGCTCGCGTACAGCTCGAAATGGGCGGCAAGAACCCGCTGGTCGTGCTCGACGATGCCGATCTCGATCGCGCGGTCGCAATCGCGCTCGACGGCGGCTTTTTCCAGACCGGTCAGCGCTGCACCGCCTCCTCCAAGGTCATCGTGCAGGACGGCATTCACGACCGCTTCGTCGAGGCGCTCGCCGAGCGTGCGAAGGCGCTCAAGGTCGGCGCGGCGCTCGATCCGTCGACCCAGGTCGGCCCGGCATCCTCGGACACGCAGTTCGAGCAGAATTTGCGCTACGTTGAGATTGCGACGAGCGAGGGCGGCCGCCTCGTCACCGGCGGCGAGAAGCTCCAGCTCGATACGCCCGGCTATTATATGAGCCCGACATTGATCGCGGACACCGATCCCGACATGCGGATCAATAACGAGGAAGTGTTCGGCCCCGTCGTCTCCACCGTACGCGCCAAGTCTTACGAGGACGCGCTGGCGCTCGCCAATCGCGGCAATTTCGGCCTCTCGTCGGGCATCGTCACGACCAGCCAGAAACATGCGCGCCACTTCAAGAAGAACGTCCGCGCCGGCATGGTGATGATCAATCAGCCGACCGCCGGCGTCGACTATCACGTCCCGTTCGGGGGCACGCGTGGTTCCAGCTATGGCGCGCGCGAGCAGGGTTTCGCCGCAGTGGAGTTCTACACGAGCATGAAGACCGTCTATGTCGGCGACTGATCGTTCGAACCATGCCGTCTATCCGAGCCTCAAGGGCAAGCGTGTCCTCGTTACGGGCGGCGGCAGCGGGATCGGCGAGGGAATAGTCGAAGCATTTGCGTGGCAAGGCGCGCGCGTTGCCTTTGTCGATATTGCCGACAAAGCGTCGCGCGATCTGGTCGAGCGGCTGTGCGATGCCCCGCACAAGCCGCTCTACCGCCAGTGCGATCTCAAGGACATCGACGTCTTCAAGACGACGCTGGCGGCGATCGAGGAGAAGCTCGGCGGCATCGATGTCCTGATCAACAATGCCGCCAATGACGATCGCCATTCGGTAGAACAGGTCACGCCCGAATATTGGGATGACCGCATGGCGGTGAACCTGCGGCATCTCTTCTTCGCGTCGCAGGCGGTCGTCCCGGCGATGAAGCGTGCCGGCGGGGGCGCGATCATTAACTTGGGTTCGATCAGCTGGCATCTCGGCATGGCGGATCTGGTTCTTTACCAGACCGCCAAGGCCGCGATCGAGGGCATGACCCGCGCGCTGGCGCGCGATCTCGGCCGCTGCGGCATCCGGGTCAACACGGTGGTGCCCGGCAACGTGCAGACGCCGCGGCAGATGCAATGGTACACGCCCGAGGGCGAGGCCGAGATCGTCAAGGCGCAGTGCATTGACGGGCGCATCCAACCGTCCGACATCGCCGCCATGGTGACCTTCCTTGCTTCCGACGATGCGCGCATGTGCACCGCGCATGATTATTTCGTAGACGCGGGCTGGCGCTGATGGGCGAGCCGCGCAGCGTTCTCGACGTTCAGGCCACGCTCGGTGAGGGTCCCGTCTGGGTGGCCCGCGAGCAGGCGCTCTGGTTCGTCGATATCAAGCAGCACAAGGTCCATCGCTTCCTCCCCGCGACCGGCGAGCATCGCAGCTATGATGCGCCCTGCCAGGTCGGCTGGGTCCTCCCTTGCGAAGACGGCAAGTTCATCGCCGGGCTGCAGCAGGGCCTTGCCCGGTTCGATCCGGACAGCGGCTCATTCGAAATCATCGCCACGCCGGAGGCGCATATACCGGCCAATCGGCTCAACGATGCGACTGTGGATGCGCAAGGACGCATTTGGTTCGGGTCGATGGATGATGGCGAGGAGGCCGGAAGCGGCCGTCTCTATTGTTTCGACAAGGGCGAAGTGCGCGACAGCAGCATGCCGCCCGTGTGCATCACCAACGGTCCGGCGGTCAGCCCGGACGGTCGCACGCTTTACCATACCGACACGCTCGGACGCGTGATTCACAAGGTGCCGGTCAACGACGACGGCACGTTGGGTTCCGCCAGCATCTTCGCCACGATCGACGAAGCCGACGGCTGGCCCGACGGATCGGTATGCGATTCCGAAGGCCATGTCTGGATTGGTCTGTGGGGTGGCTGGCGCGCACGGCGCTATGCGCCGACCGGCGAAATCGTCGCGGAAGTGCGGCTGCCGGCTTCGAATATTACCAAGATTGCGTTCGGCGGAAGCGATTTGCGCACCGCATACGCAACCAGCGCACGAAAGGGGCTCGACGAAGAGGCTTTGGCCGGCCAACCTCTGGCCGGGAACATCTTCGCATTCGAGGTGGACGTGCCGGGGCTTCCCGGAAACCTGGTCAGGCTTGCCTGACCGACAAGAACAGAGTCTCAAGCAGGGAGAGGAAGCAAATGGAGCGAGGGGAGAACCAGGGCAGCCTGGGCTTCGTCGCCGCGATCGTAGCGGTGGCCACGATCGGCGGTTTATTGTTTGGATATGACAGCGGCGCCGTGAATGGCACGCAGGACGGCTTGCGTGCGGCATTCGATCTCAGTGATGCCAGCCTGGGCTTCACGGTTGGCTCGCTGCTGATCGGCTGCTTCATCGGCGCGTTCCTCGCTGGCCGCCTTGCCGATGTATTCGGCCGGCGCAATGTCATGATGGTCGCGGCCGCGCTCTTCCTCGCCGGCGCAATCGTGCAGGGTATCTCGCACGATCACATGATCTTCCTGATCGCCCGCCTGTGCGGCGGTATGGCGGTTGGCACCGCCTCGGTGCTTTCGCCCGCTTACATCTCGGAAGTCGCACCCGCGAACATCCGCGGCCGCATGACGACAATCCAGCAGGTGATGATTATCACCGGCCTCACCGCGGCATTCGTGGTCAACTATTTCCTCGCCGCCGCAGCCGGCAAGTCGACCAACATGTGGTGGGGTGGTTTCGAGGCATGGCGCTGGATGTACCTGATGCAGGCGCTGCCGGCCGCGGTGTTCCTGATCGCGCTCTTCTTCATTCCGGAAAGCCCGCGCTACCTCGTCTCACGCAAGCGCGATGCCGAGGCAACCGGCGTGCTGACGCGCCTGTTCGGCGCCGCCGAAGCCAAGGTGAAGCTGGCCGAGATCAAGGCCAGCTTCAGCAAGGATCATCGTCCCCGCTTCAGCGATGTGCTCGCGCCCGGCACCCTCTTCCGTCCGATCGTTTGGGCCGGCCTGGTCATTGCCGTGTTCCAGCAGCTCGTCGGCATCAACGTCATCTTCTATTATGGCGAAACGCTGTGGAAGCTGGCCGGCGCCACCGAGGATACGGCGCTCCAGCGTAACATCATCTCGGGTCTGGTTTCGATCGCGGCCTGTTTCGTGACGATCGGGCTGGTCGACAAGATCGGCCGCAAGCCGCTGCTGCTCATCGGCTCGGCCGGCATGGCGGTGACCTTGTTCACGATGGTCTATGCATTCCACAGCGGTTCGCTCGACGCGGCGGGCAACCTGCAGCTGTCGGTGCACAATGGCTGGATCGCAGTGGTCGCGGCCAATCTCTACGTGATCTTCTTCAACATGAGCTGGGGCCCGATCATGTGGGTCATGCTCGGCGAGATGTTCCCGAACCAGATCCGCGGCTCGGCGCTCGCCGTCTGCGGCTTTGCCCAATGGTTCGCGAACTATCTGATCGCGCAGAGCTTCCCGGTCATGGCAGCCAAGCTCGGCCTCACGCCGACCTACACCTTCTACGCGGTATCGGCACTGATCAGCTTCTTCCTGGTGAAGAGCTTCATCCACGAGACCAAGGGCAAGGAACTGGAGCAGATGGAGGGCTGAACCTTCCAAAACCTCAGAAAAAAGGCCCGTCGCTTACCCGAGCGGCGGGCCTTTTTTTTGAACTGCTGTGTCGCTGTTTCTAGCAGCGCCTAATCGAAACGGTTAGACGATCCCAATCCTCGCACTACCGCCGGCTGCGGTGCAGCAATGCGCACCGGCCGACGTTAGCGCCTCGGCAGCTTCTTTGAACGCATCGCGCGCATCAGCTCCAGCTCTATCCAAGGCGAAAATTCGCACCGCAAACGGCGGTTCGATGGCGTTGATGTCGCCATAAATCATAGAATCCACCAGTGCGTTGACGTTTCTGCCATGCCAGTCCGGCGCGCCAAGCCCGGCAAGCAATGCATCATAAAGTCCTGTGCAGCGATCCAAGCCGAGGCATCCAGCTTCACCACCTGCATCATGGACCTCAGTGATTGTGCCGCGGTGTCTTGGCCGCAATGCCGCGATATTTGAGCGCGAACTCCAGGACCGCACCTTCGTGCATCTGTCCGGTCTTTTCGCGGAACAGCTCTTCCCACGGCGTATGGCTCGGCGGAACCGATGGAGGCTCCTCGCCTCGCCGACGGGCGATCTCGGCCTCGTCGACCAGCGCGTTGCACGTGCCCGCATTCAGGTCGATCCGGATCATGTCCCCTGTGCGCAGCCACGAAAGCCCGCCGCCCGCGGCGCTCTCCGGCGAGGCGTTGAGGATCGATGGACTGTCTGACGTGCCCGACTGGCGGCCGTCACCCAATGTCGGCAGCCACATAACTCCACGCTGGATCAGCGCATCGGGCGGCTGCATGTTGACCACCTCGGCCGATCCCGGCCAGCCGATCGGCCCGGCTCCGCGCATTACCAGGATGCAATTCTCGTCTATTGCAAGCGACGGATCGTTGATCCGGTGGTGATAATCGTCCGATCCGTCGAACACGATCGCGCGCGCTTCGAACACGCCTTCGGACCCTGGCCGGTTGAGATAACGCTGGCGGAACTCCTCGGAGATCACGCTGGTCTTCATGATCGCGTGGTCGAACAGATTGCCCGACAGAACCAGGAAGCCCGCCTGCTCCTTAAGCGGAGCCGAGTAGGGGAAGATCACCTCGCGATCATTGGTCGCCCGGCCGGCGATATTCTCGCCGATCGTACGGCCCGTCACGGTCATACAGCTGTCGTTGAGCTTGCCCGCCTGTGCGAGCTCCCACAGCAAGGCCGGCACGCCGCCCGCGCGGTGGAAGCGTTCGCCCAGATATTTGCCCGCAGGCTGCATGTTGAGCAGCAGCGGCAGGTCATAGCCGTGCGTTGTCCAATCGTCGGGCGAAAGCTCGACGCCCGCATGGCGTGCCATCGCCATGATGTGCGGCTCAGCGTTGGAGGAGCCGCCCGCGGCGGTCACGAAGGCGATCGCGTTGAGAAAGCTTTCGCGGGTCAGGATCTTGGACGGACGCAGATCCTCATAGGCCATCTCAACGATGCGCCTGCCTGTCAGATAGGCGAACTGTCCACGCTCGCGATAGGGCGCGGGGATGGCCGCACAGCCGGGAAGCGACAGGCCCAGCGCTTCAGCCACGCCATTCATGGTCGATGCGGTGCCCATCGTATTGCAATGGCCCGGCGAGGGGGCGCTGTCGGTCGCGCGACGCAGGAACTCCTCCTCGTCGATCTCGCCCGCGGCAAGCTTGCGCCGCGATCGCCAGATCACCGTGCCCGATCCGACCAGCTCGCCCTCATGCCAGCCGTCGAGCATCGGCCCGCCCGACAGCACGATAGCGGGAATGTCGACGGTTGAGGCCGCCATGATCTGCGAGGGTGTGGTCTTGTCGCAGCCCGTGGTTAGCACGACTGCATCGATCGGATAGCCGTAGAGGATCTCCACCAGCCCCAGATAAAGCAGGTTGCGATCGAGCGCCGCGGTCGGCCTGCGGCAATTTTCGAAGATTGGATGGACCGGAAATTCCATAGGAATTCCGCCCGCGTCACGGATGCCCGCCGCGGTCCGCTTCGCCAGCTCGACATGGATGCGGTTGCATGGGCTCAGATCACTGCCCGATTGCGCAATACCGATGATCGGCTTGCCCGAGCGCAGTTCCTCCGGCGTCACGCCATAGTTCATGAAGCGCTCGAGATAGAGCGCGACCATGTCGCTGCGCGCCGGATCGGCGAACCAGTCGCGCGAACGGAAGGGGCGGGCGGGCGTACGGGTCACAGGCGCTCTCCAGAAATCATGGTAGCGCTACAAAACAGCCCATCCGGTCTGTCAACCTAGGCGAAGGACTTAGTCCTTGATCGGTTCAGTCTGAATCGCCTGAACCGCAAATCAGGTTTTAGAATCGCGCCTTTTCCGGCGGCCTCACCCCTGCGCGGAGGGCCTCCGCCTGGGCGCGGCATCCGATTGCCGCCGCACGAACGTATAATCCAGCTGCTTATGCTTGGGCGCAGGCCGCATCGGCCCACGCCGCGCGCGGATCTCCGCCGCAAGCAAATCCATTGCCGCGCGCGACATCTCGCGGATCGGCTGGTGGATCGTCGTGAGCTCGGGCCAGATCGTGGTGGCGAGGGGCGTATCGTCGAAGCCGCAGACGGTGATGTCGCCCGGCACGTCCAGGCCGTGGCGATGGGCCACTGCCACCGCGGCTGCGGCCATGTCGTCATTGGCGGCGAAGATGGCCGAGGGTGGTTCCTGCTGGTCCAGCAGCCGCTCGGCAGCATCAAGGCCCGATCGATAGGTGAACAGTCCCGCCGCAATCAGGTCCGGATCGAACTGGATACCGCTCCGCTCGAGCCCGCGCTTATAGCCGTCGAGCCGACGTTCGCTCGCGGATGTGTTCGGATTGCCGCGGATGAAGGCAATCCGACGATGGCCGAGCCTGGCGAGATGACAGGTCATGTCGAACGCTGCGCGTTCGTCGTCAATGCTGACCGCGCTGATGTCTGCGGGCGGCCGTCCGCTCGCCACCACGACCATGGGAATGCCGGCCTTCTGAAGCAAATCGATAACAGGGCCGGAATCGCACAGCGGTGGAGGCAGGATCACGCCGTCTATTCCGATTCGGACGAGATGCTCGGCCGCCTTCAGGTCTTGGGCGTCGGGTTCGCATTGCTCGACCATCAGCTGGATATTGCCGCGGCTGGCCTGATCCAGCCCGCCGACAAGAAACTCACTCAGATAAGCGGCGCTGGGATTCGAATAGAGCAAGCCGATCCGCAGTTCCTCCGCACCTGCCAAACTACGGGCCGCGCGATTGGGGGCATAGCCCAGCTTCTGGATGGCAGCGTTGACGAGATCGCGGGTCGCTGCCCTGACATTGGCTTCGCCGTTGATCACGCGCGAGACGGTCATCGGTGAAACGCCCGCGGTCGCGGCTACGTCGCTGATCGTCGGTGCGCTACGCTGGCGGCGAGAAGTCTTCTGGTTCAACCTGTTCTCCGGCGATGTAGGCGTCGCCGCCCCCTTGGGACATGCTTATCGCGAGTTGCGCCCAGAGGCAAAAAATGAGTGGTCGTGGCATTGACGTTTAGCTCTAGGCGTATCGACAGGCATCCAAGCGGCGGCTAGCTCCACCCCAATGAAGAGGCCGGCTGCATCGTGAAGCAATCGCTCGCCCATGTCGCCTTGCTCGTGCGAGACTATGACGAGGCGATCGATTTCTACGTCGGCAAGCTCGGCTTTGAACTGCTCGCCGACCAATATCAGCCGGAACAGGATAAAAGGTGGGTGCTCGTCGCACCGCCTGGCAGCGGAGGGTCGACGGCCGCCTGTTCCATCCTTCTGGCGCGCGCATCCTCTCTGGAGCAGGAGCGATTCATCGGCGATCAGGCGGGCGGACGCGTCTTCCTGTTTCTACGGACTGATGATTTCGATCGCGATTATGCTGCGATGGTGGCGAGCGGAATCACCTTCGTGCGGCCTCCGAAGCATGCCGAGTACGGTAAGGTTGCTGTCTTTCTCGATCTCTACGGAAACCGGTGGGATCTCGTGGAATTCGCGTGATGATCCGGGCGCCCGAGCGCAGCGAACGCGTGGCGCGCGCGATTTAACCTCCCCGAACTGGCGCCTGACGCTCGGGTGCT
>Ga0207706_10006594_pt1 | contig 10752 bp, 8 predicted proteins | sample KBSC53metaG_FD_184318 | JGI IMG/M metagenome (GOLD analysis project Ga0207706, IMG submission 184318) | Corn rhizosphere microbial communities from Kellogg Biological Station, Michigan, USA - KBS C5-3 metaG (SPAdes) (version 2) | ecosystem: Host-associated > Plants > Roots > Rhizosphere > Soil ... | reverse complement strand
CCGCGAATGACGCGGCAGCCAGGGCAGCAGGCGCATCCACCCACTGCGATGAATGCGCCCAAGGTGCGCGATGTTGCACGTACAAGCGACGAACAGGTGGGACATGGAAGGTCTGTGTAGAAACAACGGGAGGAAATCGTTGTTCGATTCTTTCTCCTCACCCTGGCGAATGCAACTCACCGGTTCCAGCTATTTTTTCGCCCTTGTGGCCGGCTACGGTGCGGAAGGCGGCAAGCCGAAATCTGTTCCCGCGAAGTCCTGGGGAACATGCACGCCCTGCGAATCGCGCAGCAACACGCCGCGCCTTTCCATCTCCCGCATCGTCCTGTTGACGACCTCGCGAGAAACGCCGGCGTAGGAGGCGATGACACCCTGCGTGACGCGCTTGTCGTAGGCCTCGTGGCCAGCGGGAGCTATCTGGGTCATCTTGTGGAGTACACGGCCGACCATCTCTTCTGAAGATAGCGAAGAGATGCGCCGGATCTGACGGCGCAAGACATTCATGCGGGCAGCCTCCGCACCAAGCAATTCCAGTGCGATGCCGTGATGCCGTTCGCAAAGCGCCCTGATCACCGGCACGGGAACGAGGTATATCGTGCTGGGAAGCACCGCGATCAATCTGTGGGCAGCCAGATACTGTGGCTCGCTCAGGGAGCCACCAAGATAGAAGTCGTGCCGGCGAATGAAATCCGTGGTCACTTCCGTATCTTCCTGCGCGCCGTCGCGGCCTTGGGCAACCACGCGCACCAGGCCGCTTTCCACGCAGTAGAACGAACGCGTGCATTCGTTCGACGCAAGGATCGTCTCGTTGCGAGCGTATGAACGCAGCTCGCAAAGCTGCCCGATGGCCGAACGTTCCACCAGCGGCAAGCGGGCAATCAATGGATGCAGGTGCACGCAGCGATGATGAAAGCCGGGAGGTCGAAACGCAATCACCCGAATTAGGGATTCCTTACTACAGCATCCCATCGCGCCGCGGCAGCTATTTCTATTCGCAGGCCTCCAGATCGATCAGGCCCTTCTGCATGGCATCGCGCACCGCCTGGGCACGCGACTTCACGGCCAGCTTGCGATAGATGCTCTTCGCATGCGCATCCACCGTGTGCAGCGAGCGATGGCTCAGTTCGGCAATCTGGCGGTTGCTCAGGCCTTGCGAAATCATCCGAAGCACGTCGAGTTCGCGACGCGAGAGTGCGCGGCCTGCAGCGCCTGGACTCGCCGATGGCGGGAGGCGCGTTTCTTCAGTTTGCGAAGAGACTTCCACTGGTGTCGGCAACGAGGCCGAAGGCGGCAGTTCAGGCCCCAGCACCGCACGTCCCCGTTCCACGATGCACCACGCGATCCGCATCGCCGTGGCCGAATCGCCCTCGGCAATCAGGCGCATCAGAAGGACGAGTTCCTGCTGAGCCGCTTTGGCGAACAGGAGGGCGGCGGCGGTCGAGGAAGTCGACGAATCGATTCGCGGCACTCCATCGCTGGTCCCCTCCACGCGCGGCTCGCCACCGCTGGAACCGGCCGTGCGCACGGACGATGATTCCCTCGAGCCTTGTTCGGGCCGCGTGGCAATCCGCCTGCTCTTTTCTTTGGACATCGATGCCTTCAAGTAGCGCAAGCGCGATCAATCGTCCTCGGGTTTGCGCCCGGATGGGTCGCTCGCCGGGGCCGGGAAGCTCTCGAAGAAGATCGGTTCGACCTGGCTCGGCTCGGCACGCGCCAGGTTTTCCTCGGCGGGCAAGAGGTTGCCGAAGTCGGTGGACGCGAAATTGGCGGGCACGTGCACGCCTTGATCGTCGCGCCGCACGAGGCCGCGCTGCTCCATGTCGCGCATGGTCTTGTTGACAACTTCGCGCGACAGACCCGAGTAGGAGGCGATCACCGATTGGGAGATGCGCTTGTCGAACGCGCCCATGCTCGAGGGGGCCAGCACGGTCAGCTGGTGCAGCACGCGGCCGACGACGTCTTCGGTGGACAGCGCGGACATGCGCCGCAGCTGGTTGCGCATGACGGCCATGCGCTCGATCGCGAGTTCCAGCAGCCTGATGGCCACCTCCGGGTACGAACTGCAGATCTTGCGCAACGCCACGACGGGGATGAGGTGCACTGCCGCGGGCAACGCGGCAACCAGCGTGTGCTTGGCCTGGTAGGTGTCCTCGGAAAGAGACGGACCGATGAAGAATTCGTTCTGGCGGATGAAGTCGGTCGTGACATTGGTGGCGTGGGCGCGGCCCTTGCCATGCTCCACCACGCGCAGCAGTCCGCTGGCCACGCAATAGACGCAATCGCTCGAGCTGCCGGCCGCGAGCACCACTTCATTGCGCCGGTAGGAGCGCAACTGGCTGCTCTGGACCAGCGCAACGCGTTCGGCCTGCGACACGTTGGTGAAGAGAGGATTCAGGTACATGGTCGAAGAAAATCCGTGCCGTGGTTCGAGTCACCCGAAAGGATGCCCGGGAGCGACAGCAGCAGGCTTGGCGGCCGGCTCGGTGCCACGCACGCCGTAGCCCTGCAGCCACCGCGCGCCCACGCGCGAAGCGATGTGCATGTCGTCTTCGCGCTCGATGCCGTCGACCACGACCTGGGCCGCGAAGTGCGTGCAAAGGGAAATCATGCCCTGCAGGCACTCGATGCCGAAGGTGTCGTCGCGCGCGCGGCGCAGCAGCGACGCATCGAGCTTCACGATGTCGGGCCCGCAGGACTGCAGCGCGGCGAGGTTGTCGTTGCCGCCGCCGATGTCCCGCACGGCGATGCGGCAACCGCGCAATTGCATCTGCACGCAGAAGTCGTGGGCGGCCTCGAGATCGGCCAGCGTGGCGCTGCCCACGATCTCGATCACGAGGCGCGAGGCCAGCGCGGGCTCTTCGTCGAGTGCCGCGCACAGCGAGGCCCACCAGTGGTCGAGCTTGGTGCTCTGCGCGCAGATGCCCACGCCGATGTGCGCGCAGGTCTGCGACCGCAGTTCCGCCAAGGCCTGGCGCACCGCGATGCGATCGAACGCGCGAGCCAGCCCCAGCCGCTGCAGGCACGGCAAGAACACCTCCTGCGCAAGAAGCGCCGGCTCGCTGCGGCTCGGCGGCAGACGCACGCGCCCTGCGAGGTAGAAAGTACTGGCATTGCCGCCAGCGTGCACCACCGGCTGCCATTCGAAGGAGAGCGCCTCGGTGCGCAGCGCTTCGCTGACGCGCACGGCGACGTCCATGTCGGAGCGGTAGCGCTGGCACCATTCGTCGGCCCTGTTCTCGCGCAAATCCGGAAACGGTTGCGCAGTCCACAGGGCGAACTCGATCTCCGACGTGCCGAGCTGCTCGGGCGGACGCACCTCGATCCAGTCGGCATGCAACTGCACCATCGCGGCGATGCCCTTCGCACGCACCGGCTCGGCGCCAAGCACGGCAAGCAGCGTCTCGATGGGGCGGCTCCGGTGGCGCACGTCGTGCGGCAGCTCACGGATGTCGCGCGCGCCGCAGACGAACGCGTCGTTGGCCCACAGCAGGAAGCAGTCGTCGCGCAGCCGGGCCATGTCGGTGGCGGCCGAGGTGAGGAAGTGGGCGCACAGGCGGCGCTGTATTTCAAGGCTGGCGGCGGCTCCGAAATCCTGCCCATAGGCTTCGATGAGGTGCGGCAGGTTCGCGATGAACACATAGGCGCAAGGCCTGCGCGGCGCTGCTTGCAGGGTGGGTGCGGCGTCGGTTGCAACAAATGGCGCGGCCCGCGCGTTTCGCTCGGCATGTTCCCCATGCGCGCGGCTCCCCGCCGCTGTGCGTGGAGTCCATGCGACGGACCACGGAGTCTGTGGTGAGAGGGCGACCATCTGATCCTCCTTCGGACAATTCCTTTTATGAACCTTCCGGATGCTACGGATTGCAATGGTCGTTGACAGCGCTTTCGCGTCCCAACTGTGTTTCCCATCACATCTGCCCCGGGGCTCGCATTGCGCCAGCGAAGATTTCATTTCCTTTTGGCGTGCATGGAGTAGCGCATTCCACACAGGTTTTTTCAAGATAGCCGAAAGGCTGCGCGCCGACAGCGAAAGATCGATTGCGCAAAGGATGCGGTCGATAAGCTGAAGCGGAAAGTACGCGGTACAGCAGCGTCGTTGGTGGCACCATCGGCATCAGTGAAGCACTCGTCGAAACTTCTGGTGATGCGTATCGTCCTCTGGAGCGCTGCAATCGTCGCCCTGGCCATCCTCATGGGCGTCGTGTACGAGCAGGCCGGCCGCTACCGCGCGGCGCGCGACTTCCCCGCGCCCGGGAAGATGGTCGACATCGGCGGGCGAAGAATCCAGCTGGATTGCCGGGGCTCCGGCTCGCCGACCGTCGTGTTCGAGGCGGGCCTGAGCGCCGGCGGTTCGCTGAGCTGGTCGGCAGTCCAGCCGAAGATCGCAGCGCGCACGCGCGCCTGCTCGTACAGCCGCGCGGGGCTGATGTGGAGCGATCCTTCGGATGCGCCTCCCAGTGCCAGGCAGGTGGCGCACGATCTTCACACGGCACTCGCCCGCGCAGGCGAGCGGGGCCCCTACGTGCTGGTCGGCCAGTCGCTGGGCGGGCTCTTCGCCACGAGTTTCACGAGGCACTTCGGCGCCGAGGTGGCGGGGCTGGTTCTCGTCGACCCTTCGCATCCGGACCAGGTCGCGCGCGTCGCGGACTTCATGACGGAGACGCGGTCGTTGCGCTCGCGCATCGCCGTGTCGCTCGCGTGGTCCGGCCTGCTGCGCGCGGCGGCTCCCTCGCTGCTGCCGCAGGCGCGGAACCAGACGGCGCGCGATGCGCAGGCGATCCGCGCCTTTGCGCCGAAGTCGTTGAGCACGCAGTTGGTGGAAAGCGATGCGACCGACGCCACGCTCGCCGAAGCCGGCGCCTTCCGCGACCTGGGCAATCGACCGCTGGTGGTTCTCACCGCGATGGCGCCGTACACCGAGGCGGAACTCCGGGGGATGAAGATCACGCCCGGGCAGGGCACGCAGGTGCAGGCCATCTGGAAGCAGCTGCACGAGGACGAGGCGACGTGGTCCTCGCGAGGCAGGCAGGTGCTGTTGCCGAACGCCGGTCACGACATCCAGTTCGACGACCCGGATGCGGTGATCGACGCGGTGCTGTCCGTCGTCGCGGCGGTTCGCGCGGATCTCGGCGCCGCGCCGCACTGACGCAGCGGCGGAAACAGTGGCAGCGCGTTACCAGCGGACCTTCACGCCCACGCTGCCGTCGATTCCGCTCTTCGTGCGGGTGGCTCCGCCCGAGGCCCACAGCTTGCCCAGTTCCGCGTACAGGCTCATGCTCGGCGTCAGCTGCAGCGTGGCGCCTGCCGCCAGCTCGGTGCTGGTGCCGCCGGTGCGCGTGGCGATGTCGGTGTACGCCGCGGGGCCGATGAAGCGGCTGACGTCGGTGCCGCCGCCGCTGCGGTAGACGTTGACCCGCACGTAGGGCTGCAGCAGGCCGGCGGAGGTGGCGATCTCGCCCTTGACCCGCACGCCCGCGCGCGCCAGCCAGCCGCTGTGGCTGTCCTGCTGCACCAGGGCGCCCGGGATGCCCGTGTCGTGCAGGCTCACGCGCTGGTGCACCAGCTGCAGCTGGGGCTCGAGGGTCCAGTTCGGCGCGATGGAGAAGGCCTGGCCCACCTCGATGGAGGCCAGCAGGCTGTTGCCGCTGCCGGAACTGCCGAAGCCCAGCGTGGGTGCCGCCGTGTAGCGGTGGCGGCCGGCCTGCAGCACGCCGTCCACGTACAGGCCGCTGCCGTTCTTCCAGGTGGCGTAGGCGCCCAGGTACTGGTTCTGCAGGTCGTTGGAGCCGGCCGCGTAGTTCGCAAGGCCGCGGGCGAAGCCGGTCACGCGCATGTCGCCGTCGAGTTCGCCGATGTAGATGCCGGCACGCCAGTTGGCGTCAGCCCACAGGTCGGTGCCGGCCTGGAAGCCTGTGAGACGCCCCTTGCTCGCGGGGCTGACGGTGCCGCTCTGGTCGATGGTGCGGTTCGTGCTGATGAGGCGGGCCCAGGTCTGGCGGTAGCCCTGGTCCGGTGTAGCGGTGCTGGCGCCGGCCGGGCCGTCGTCGCCCACGCGCTGGTGCATGTTGCCCAGCATCGCCAGATTGGATTGGCGCAGCTGCTCGGGCAGCGCCGCGTACAGCGGCACTTCGGCGCGGTAAGTTGGCACGATCACGCCGCCGCCACCGCCATTACCGCCAGTACCGCCAGTACCGCCAGTACCGCCAGTACCGCCAGTACCGCCAGTGCCGCCGCCGTTCCCGCCACCGGACGGCGGGACGATGACGGCGCTGGAGCGCAGGTACCAGTTCTCGCCCGCGCCGGCCGCGTCGGCGGCGTACAGCCGGTACTCGAAGGCGCCGGCATCGACGTGGCCGCCCGCCAGGGCGAAGGCGCTCCTTGTGGTCTGCGCGGTGGTCGTGGCGCCGTTCAGCGCGCTGACGACTTCGATGCCGTTGCCGGCGGTCAGCGCGCCCAGGCCTCCCAGGTTGGTGATCTGCAAGTTGGTCGTGCCGCTGGCAATGGCGGTGCTGCCGCTGAGGACCAGCCGGTCGCTCGCGCTGGTGCTGTCGCCTAGCGCCGTGCCCAGGCGCAGCGTGCCGCCGTTGCCCACCCACGGGCCTGTGACCGTGAGGACGGTGCCGGGCGCGCCGCCCAGCAGCGAGACGGTGCCGCCGTTGGCCATGGACGCGATGGTCTGGCTCTGGCCGGCCAGGTCCAGCGTCGCGCCCGAGGCGACCGTGAAGGCGCTGGTGCTGCTGAAGGTGTTGGCCGCGCCGGCGCGCAAGGTGCCGGCGGCGACGTTGGTGGCGCCCGTGTAGATGTTGGCGCCGCCCAGGGTGAGCGTGCCCGCACCGTCCTTCACGAGGCTGCCGGCGCCCGTGATCGGGCCCGTCCAGCCCATGTCGTGGCCGTTGGTGTTGAAGGTGCCCGTGCCGCCCAGCAGCAGGGCATTGCCCAGGCTCAGGCCACCCGCGCCGGCGATGATGCTGGCCGTGGCACCGCTGTCGATGGCAACGGCGCCCGACAGCGCCGCGCCGGTGTTCAAGGTGAGGCTGTTGCTGCCGCCCGTGAACTGCACGGCCGAGGCCCGGGTGATGCCATCGCCGCCCAGTCCGCCGGAGATGGTGCCGCTGCTGCTGATGGCGAGGTTGGCGCCCATCACGCCCACGCCGCCTGCACCGTTCGCGCCGCTCGCGCCCCCGTTGCTGTTGGCGCCGCCGACGCCCCCGGCGCCGCCGGCGATGGAGCCGCTGTTGGTGATCGTTGCCCCGGCGCCCGTGGCCCCCAGGCCGATGCCGCCGTCGCCGCCAGCGCCCGGCGCGCCGGTGCCTCCCGCGCCGCCGCCGCCGGCTCCGCCAGCGCCTCCGGCGCCAGCCGTGACTGCGCCGGTGTTGACCACGGTCACGGTGCTGCCGGTCAACGTGATGCCATTGCCGCCGCCGCCGCCGCCGCCGCCCGAGGCATTGCTGCGCGCCGGCAGCAGTTCGGACCCGCCTGCGCCGCCGGCTCCGCCCGCGATGGTGCCGCCGTTGGTGAACGTGAGGCCCGGCGCCGTGGCGTTCAGGAAGAATCCGCCGCCGCCGCTGCCGCCACCACCGCCTTGCGAGAAGGCGCCGCCGCCCTGGCCCCCCGCGCCGCCCGTCGAACTGCCGGAGGCCGTGTAGTTGCCGAGCGGGCCGTTGAGGATGGACCCATAGCCTCCCGCGCCGCCGCCGCCGGCCGCCCAATAGCCGTTGCCGCCCGCGCCCCCGGTGCCGCCGGTGTAGCTGTCCGAGGAGGAAGAGACGCCGCTGCCGATGGACGCGCCCTGGAAGCCACCTCCGCCGCCGCCGCCGTATCCGTTGCCGTTGCTGAAGTCGCCGGTCTGGGACTGGCCCGCGCCGCCGTTGTCGCCCTGCATCACGCCCGGGCTGACGACGTTGCTGGTAGTGCCCGCCGCGCCACCCGTGCCGGCGGTGGCGCCGCCGAAGGAGCCGATGTTCGCGTTGGAGCCCGCCGTGACGCCGGCATCGGTCGACGACCCGCCAGTTCCTCCGCTGGCGCCCACCGTGGTGTCGTTGAGCCCGCCGCTGCCACCGCTGCCGTTGCTGCCGCCGCTGCCGGCGTGCAGCGTCGGATCGCCGACGGGCTGGCCGCCGGCGCCGCCAGCCGCCAACGCCGGCCCGGCGCCCAGAAGCAGCACCGCCATGGCCACGGCCCCCAGTTCGCCCAGCCGCGCCGACCGCGCGTGGCCGCGCGAGGTTTCGGGGGCGGCCACCCAAGTGCCGAGCGTTGGATTCCACAGGGTTCGAAAAATCTTGTTCATGGCTTCAATCGTCCGTTCGTTACCTGGCGGGCAGGCTCCCGTGCGCCGGAGCACTCTCCTCTTGCGCATGCAGATGTCTTGTTTTCCGTTTGCCAAGACAAAATGTAAGTACGCGTATGGGGCGGCGATATGCCCGGAACCGGGTACCCCTGAGGAGGCCGATGGGGAGTGCGTGGGAGCGTGCAGCCTGTACCGTGTCCGCTCGGCGTGGCTCGCGGCGCGGCGGCGCGGGCCTCTTGGGTCCGATCTCGAGGGCCGCAAGCGTCAGGGGCGGAGCGCCACCTGCCGCGGAACTCCCCCTGAGCAGTGTCTGAAAGTAACCAATGTTTCGTGTCGGATACAGAGCTGTCCGGCCGTTGCGGCCGATCCGGTCCTCAATCGCGAGTGCTTGTCGGAGCTTCCGGCGCCGGCAGGGTGGACTCGAATTGCGCGGCGCCGCTCGCCGCATCGCAGCTTGCCTTCAACTCGGCCGCGACCTGCTCCGGCTCCTGGCGCAATTCCGCAAGATCGCGCTCCCCGACGCAGCGGCCGTCGAGCCGCACATAGATGCGTTTGAAATCGCCACCGAGTGCCCGGGCCACGTCGCCCAGGCACTCGGCGAGCGTGGCGAAATCGCCGTCACGGTACGAGCTGGGCGGTATCACGCCTTTCGAACGCGGCGCGCGAACCGTGTAGGCGTAAGACGCGGCTTCTTGCCTAAGCTCCACCACAGGCTGCAGGCAGAACTGGACTTCCCTGACTCTTTTTTTCATGGCCGCAGTGTAGGTGCGGCCCCACCGGTGCTGCCCCCGGGGGAGGGGGCGTCATTGCGTGCGCTGCTTCGCGACGAACTCCGGCGTGACCGTGCCCTGCTTGTTGCCGAATTGCGCGATCACGTAGTTGGCGAGCGCCGCGACTTCGGTGTCCGTGTAGGCCTTGCCGAAGGCCGGCATGTAGACCTCCTTGTCGTGCACGCGCATCCTCACGCCCTGCAGGATCATCTGCGTGACGTTGGAGCCGTCAGGATCGTTCACGCCGCGCGTTCCCAGCAGCGATGCGTTGGCCGTCTGCTGGCCTTGCCCGTTCCACTGATGGCAGCTCGCGCATGCCGCAGCGAAGAGCCTGAGCCCTTGCTCGTGGCCTTCGGCCGTGTTGGCTGCCGGTGCCGCCGCGCTCGCCGCAACGGCCCACGGTGCCTTCGCATCGACCTCGATCGGCGCCTTGCCCGACTTCGCCGGCACCGTGCGCAGATAGCTCACGAGCGCCGAGGCGTCCTCCGGCTTCAGGTATTGCAGGCTGTGTTCCACCGCCTCGCCCATGGGCCCCGAAGCGGAGCCTCGGCCCTCGGCATGCCCGGTCGTGAGGTACGAGGCAAGCTCCGCATCGCTCCATGCGCCGATGCCGTTCTTCGCATCTGACGTGATGTTGTAGGCGCGCCAGCCCTGGACCGACTCGCCCGCGAGGTCGTTGCCCCTTTCCATCGCGAAGGCGAAGTTGCGCGGCGTATGGCATTCCGCGCAGTGGCCGAGCGCTGTCGCGAGGTACTTGCCCTGGTTCCACGCTGGCGGCTTGGACGCATCGGCCTCGAAACGGGTGCTCTTGAAGAAGGCCGCATTCCAGAAGCCCATGGCCCAGCGCTGGTTGAACGGAAATCCCAGGTCGGCCTCCCTGTTCGGCTGGTTCACCTTGGGCAGGCTGAAGATGTACGCCTTGATCGCGAGGATGTCCTTGCGGCTCAGCGCGGTGTACGAGGTGTACGGGAACGCCGGGTACAGGCGCTTGCCGTCCGCGCCCACGCCGTCGTGCAGCGCGCGCACGAACTGGTCGTCGCTCCAGTTGCCGATGCCCGTGGCCGGGTCCGCGGTGATGTTCGACGAGTAGATCGTGCCGAAGGGCAGCACGAAGGGCAGGCCGCCCGCAAAGGGCTGCCCCTTGCCGGGCACCGTGTGGCAGGCGATGCAGTCGGCGGCCTTGGTGAGGTATTCGCCGCGCACCAGCAGCGCCGCATCGGCCGGCGCGCCGGCCAGCACGGGCGCCTCGCCCTCCGACTTGTCGGTGCGGTTCAGAAAGAAATACAGCGCCGCGCCCACCACGAACACGGCCACCAGCAGCTTGAAGAGTCGCTTCATGCCGTGCTCCTTTCGCCTGGCGCCGCCTGCGGGGCATCGGCGATCTTCTTCTTCAGCGCCTCCTTGTCCTGCACCAGCAGCGCGCGGTTCACGGGCAGCGCCCGCAGGCGCACGCCGGTGGCCGCGAAGATCGCATTGGCCAGCGCCGGCGCGGCGATGGCGGTGCCGACCTCGCCGAGCCCGCCGGGCGCCTCCCCGCTCTTGATGGTGTGGACCTCGACCGGTGGCGACTCGTTGATGCGCAGCATCCGGTAGTCGTGGAAGTTGCTCTGCTCGATGGCGCCCTCGCGCAGCGTGATCTCGCTGAACAGCGCGGCGCTGAGCCCGAACAGCAGCCCGCCCTGGATCTGCGCCTCGATG
>Ga0207706_10006593_pt1 | contig 10752 bp, 14 predicted proteins | sample KBSC53metaG_FD_184318 | JGI IMG/M metagenome (GOLD analysis project Ga0207706, IMG submission 184318) | Corn rhizosphere microbial communities from Kellogg Biological Station, Michigan, USA - KBS C5-3 metaG (SPAdes) (version 2) | ecosystem: Host-associated > Plants > Roots > Rhizosphere > Soil ... | reverse complement strand
GTCGGCGGCCGCCTCGCGCTCGCGATCCTGTCGGTGCTCGACCCGAATGAGCTCGCCCGGGCGGTGGCGAACGACGACAAGGCGATGATCGGTCGAGCCAATGGCGTCGGCCCCAAGCTCGCCGCCCGGATCGCCAACGAGCTCCAGGGCAAGCTCGGCGTGACCGGCCTCGCCGGCGCAGCTCCCACGCCCCGCGCCGGAGCGGCGGCCGACGCCCTCTCCGCCCTCGCCAACCTCGGCTTCAAACCCGCCGAAGCCAGCGCGGCGGTCAACGCCGCCCAGGGCGAGCTTGGAGCCGACGCATCCCTGGACGCGCTGGTTCGGCTTGCGTTGCGCAAGGCGGCGAAGTGACGACGCGCCCCACCATCCTCATTTCGCTCGCAATCGCCGCGCTCATCCTCCTCATCCTGTGGATCAGGTACGGCGAGTTCTGGAAGATCGACGCCTGCCTCGATAGCGGCCGGGCGTGGGACTATTCGGCGAAGGAATGCAGACATTGACCACCCGCACCGCCGCCTGCCGATGCGGCCAGCTTTGCGCCACCGTCATCGGCGATCCCGTGCGCGTCTCGGTCTGCCATTGCCTCAATTGCAAGAAGCGCTCTGGCAGCGCGTTCGCGGTGCAGGCGCGCTGGCCGAAGGCTCAGGCGACGATCGAGGGCCAGTCGAAGACCTTCGTGAAGGTCGCCGACAGCGGCAATCGCGCGACTTTCCACTTCTGCCCCGACTGCGGATCCGACGTCTATTACGAGATCGACGGCAAGTTCGACGACAAGTTCAACGACCTGATCGCCATTCCCGTCGGCGCGTTCGACGATCCTTGGTTCGCAAGGCCAGCCTACTCAGTCTGGGAATCGCGAAAGCACGACTGGGTCGAGATCGTCGGCCCCGATATCGAACACGACTAGCCGCCCCAAGCGTCCTTGTAGACGCGCAGGAAATTGCCGCCGAACAGCTTCTCGAGGCGGGCCTCGCTCCAGCCGCGCTTCTGTAAATCAGAGCCCAGCCGGCGGTAACGGTCGACACTGTTGTAGTCGGCGACCATCGGCCAGACGTTGAGCCCCTCGCCCGGAGCGGCGATCCCCGCCTTCATCCGCTGCGTGGCCCATTCGTTGAGCTTGCGCGTCGCTTCGGCGTCGGTCGCCTGGGGAAGCACGCCATTGTCGGTGCCGATCCCGACATGGTCCTCACCCGCGACATTGGCGACATGCTCGATATGGGCAACCAGGTCCGATCCCTTGGGATGGCTGTCGAGTGTCAGGAAGGGCATGAAATAGACGCCGACGACGCCGCCCTTGTCGGCTATCGCCTTGATCGTCTCGTCAGCCGTATTGCGCGGATGGTCGGCCAGCGCCCGCGCGCCGGTATGGCTGATGACCAATGGCCGTTTCGCATAGGCCGCGGCCTCCGCCATCGTCCGCGCTCCGCCGTGGGAGAGATCGAGCAGCAGCTTCTCCGCCTCGATCCGGTCGATCGTCGCCTTGCCGAGCTTGGTGAGCCCGGCGTTGCGCGGCTCCAGCGATCCGTCGCCGGACAGGTTGGCATTATTGTATGTGAGCTGGACGGTCATCACGCCGTCCTTCTTCAGCTGGGCGAGCCGGTCGAGTTCAGGCCCCACCATTGCAGAGTCCTGCGTGCCGAGAACGACCGCGAATTTCTTTTCGCGTTTTGCGCGCAGGATGTCCGCCGCCGAACGAACGAGTATCAGGCGATCAGGGTTGGCAGCCAAATAGTTGCGCGGGTCCTGTATCGACTTTTGATACTCGCCCCACGGATCGGCGACATTGCCGACTGGAGCGACCGTGTCGCGCACCATTGTCACGCCTGTCGCGAGCGTTTCGGCCCATCCCCGGTCGCTCATTCGGAGCGAATCATCGGCGCCATATGGATCGCCGGCACTCCCGAGCGCGTCGATGACGATCGCGCGGTCGTACCAGCCCGAAGCTCCCTTCTGCCGCGCAAGCGCCGGCGCCGCAGCGAGAGCCGCCGCCGTGCCCGCCATCATCGTCCGCCGGTCGAGCTGCATCATTCGTCCCCCAATCCGCTTCTTGTCGCGGGCATCTGCATCTGCGAATCAAGCGGGGATGGCAACCGACCCGGCCCGGATCACGACCCCCGAGCGCACCAGCGAGGACGCCGACGCCGCGCTTCGGCCCAAAAGCCTCGACGAGTTCATCGGGCAGCAGGCTGCGCGCGAGAACCTGCGCGTGTTCGTCCATGCGGCGAAGAGCCGGGGCGAGCCGCTCGATCACGTTCTGCTGCACGGGCCGCCGGGGCTCGGAAAGACGACGCTTGCGGGCATCCTGGCTCGCGAAATGGGCGTCGGCTTCCGAGCGACTTCGGGCCCGGTGATCGCCAAGTCGGGCGACCTCGCGGCGCTGCTGACCAACCTCGAGGACGGCGACGTCCTGTTCATCGACGAGATCCACCGCCTCAATCCCGCGGTCGAGGAGGTGCTCTATCCGGCGATGGAGGACCGCGCGCTCGACCTGATGATCGGCGAGGGGCCGTCGGCGCGCTCGGTGCGGATCGAGCTCCCGCGCTTCACTTTGATCGGCGCGACCACCCGGCAGGGGCTTCTGACCACGCCGCTTCGCGACCGGTTCGGGATTCCGGTGCGGCTCAATTTCTACACGGTCGAGGAGTTGGAGCAGGTCGTGCGCCGCGCCGCGCGGCTCCTGACCGTCGACGTGGCCGAGGATGGCGCGCGCGAGATCGCACGCCGCTCGCGCGGAACCCCGCGAATCGCGGGGAGGCTGCTTCGCCGGGTTCGCGATTTCGCCCATGCCTCGGGGTCGGACACCGTCACCGCCGAGGCCGCCGACAAGGCGCTTTCGCGGCTCGAGATCGACAGTCTCGGCCTCGATGCGATGGACCGGCGCTATCTGACCATGATCGCCGACCTCTACGGCGGCGGCCCGGTCGGCGTCGAAACGCTCGCCGCGGGCCTCTCGGAGCCGCGAGACACGATCGAGGACGTGATCGAGCCGTTCCTCATTCAGCTCGGCCTCATCGCCCGCACCGCACGAGGGCGCTGCCTCAACGGCCGCGGCTATGCCCATCTCGGCCTGCCCGCGCCGCAGGGCAGCCAGACCAGCCTGTTCGACAGTGGAGCCGCCTCGAAGTGATTGCCGGAGTTGTTGCGTCCCTTCTCGGGCTCGCGGGCCCGACACCGCCCGCGCCGGATTATTCGAAACCGTCGAGCTGGCTCTGCCTTCCGGGCCGCAAGGACGTCTGCTCGACGCCGCTCGCGACGACCGCGCTCAATCCCAACGGCTACGGGTCGACCGGCCTCAGCACGGTTGCGGCAGACCCGCCGGTCGACTGCTTCTACGTCTATCCCACGGTCTCGCGGGACCAGGGCCTCAACAGCGACCTCAATGCCAATGAGGAGAAGGCGGCGGCCGAAACCCAGTTCGCGCGCTTTGCGGGCGTCTGCCGGACCTTCGCCCCGATCTACCGGCAGATGACCCTTGGGGCGATCGCGGCCTATTCCGCCGGCGGCGACATCACGCAGGCGTCGCAAATCGCCTACAAGGACGTCGCGGCCGCGTGGCACGACTATCTCGCCAACAGGAACGGCGGCCGGCCCTTCGTCCTGATCGGCCACAGCCAGGGCAGCCTGATGCTCCAGCAGCTGATCGCCCAGGAGATCGAGACGAACCCGGCCGTAGCCGCGCGGATGAAGCTCGCGATCCTGCCCGGCTTCAATGTGCTCGTTCCGCTGGGGAAGCTGGTCGGCGGAACGTTCAAGCGCACGCCCCTGTGCAGCCGCGCTGGCGAGACCGGCTGCGTCATCAGCTGGACAAGCTTCCGCGACAGGAACCCGCCGCCGCAGGGTGCGATGTTCGGTTTTTCGGACAAGTCCGGAATGACCGTCGGTTGCGTCAATCCGGCGCTGCCGGGCTCAAAGGACTGGGCCAAGCTCGACAGCTATTGGTACTCGCGATCGTCCCTGCCCGTCCCCGGCGGACCGATCCGCTGGTCGAGCGAAGGCCAGCCCCCCACGCCCTACGTGCGCACCGAAGGGCTGGTGTCCGCCAAATGCGTGAACGACGGCCCGCGGGGCTATCTGTCGATCCGCACCAACCACGCGCCGGGCGAGCAATGGACCGACCGCATCGGCGGCGAGGTCGCCATCCTCGGCATGTTCCTGCCCGGCTGGGGAATGCACCTCGCCGACATCGCCGAAGCGCAGGGCGACCTGATCCGCGCGGTTGGCGGCATCGGCGCTAGTCTTCGATCCAGAACAGCCACTCGACGGTGACGCCGAGCCTGGCCGCGAGCTTGAGCGAGAGCAAGGTCGAGGGCACGAAGATCCCGTTCTCGACGGTGTTGATCGTCTTTCGCGAAACCAGGCACAGATCGGCAAGCTCGCTCTGGGTCAGCCCGAGCTCCGTGCGCCGTTCCTTCAGCCGGTTGGCTAGGCGCTCATTCATCCTCGGCCGGCTCGGCGCGGTTGAGCCATCCGTAGCGGCAGAGGCTGACGACGAGGGCTCCGTTGACGAGGCCATAGATCGCCATTCCGGCGTCCAGTGGCACCCACAGACGCGCGAGCATCATTCCGCAGCCGATGAGGATCAGCGCCGCTATGCCCCAGCATGCCGAATCTCCCCTGACGGCTCGGCTGCGCTCATCGTTCACGATCGCCTGTTCACGCTCGGACAGCCACCTCATCGGCAAACCGAGGAGCATCCACAGCATCGCCAGCGACACGGCGATCCACGCTACGGTACCGAAAATCTGGGTCGATCGGTCGAAGCCATGCCCGAAGATGACCGAGCCTTGCTGGACGACGATCAGCGGGATCAACCAGGGCAGCATGCGGCGAGTTCGCTGGACGCTTTCGGCCGTGGGGCGATCGAAGTGGGAACGTTCCCGGTAACTCATCCAAAGTCTCCGAAATGGAAGCGGCAGAAGCTCTCAGCCGCCCTGATGGGCCCGCCGCTCGAGCAGTCCGAAGCGGATCAGCGCTGCTCCGAGTCCGAAGGTGAGGACCAGGTGCGCGGTCTCGCCGACGGTGAGCGGCTGGAACTGGGCGATGAAATAGGCCGCGAGCGCGGCGCAGCAGGCGAACAGGAAGCCGATGCGCATCGCGTCGAGCCGGTTGGCGCGCGTCCCTTCGTCGTCGATCAGGTCGCGCACCGCCCTCGGCTGGAGCCAGAAGCCCTTCGTCGCCAGCGCCGCGAGGAGCACCAGCGACAGCACCACCCAGGCGCCGATCTTGAAATGATCGGAGTCGCGGTGGGTGCCATCGCCGAGCGCGGACAGGAACGACGCCTGCTGCGTGAAATAGATAATTGCCAGAAAGGGCAGCATGCGTGCCCGCCGGCGGCTGAGATAATCGGCTCTCTCGGAAATCGAACGCTGGTTCATTAGTCGGTCCCCCGTGTAACTCATGGGTTACATGTAACCTTGGCGTTACATACGAGTCAAGCGGGGGTTTACGGCAGGAGTCGGCGGTCGCTAGAGGCTGCGCAATGGCGGCAACCGAACTCGATACGCCCTATCGCGGCGGCTTCGTCGGCGCCGAGCACCATTTCGCGCTGACCGTCTATTTCGAGGACACCGACACCGCGGGCGTCGTCTATTACGCCAATTATCTGAAGTTCATGGAACGGGCGCGCTCGGACATGATCCGCGCCGTCGGCATCGACCAGTCGGAGATGCTGAGGGGCGACGGAAGCGCATACTTTGTGACCCACGTCGACATCCGCTACCGGCGGCCGGCGCGGCTCGCCGAGGACCTTCGGGTCATCAGCAGCGTCCAACAGGTCCGCGCATCGTCGGTCGATATTCAGCAGCGAGTCATGCGTGGCGACGAACTGTTGTCCGACGCATCCGTCACAGCCGCGTTCCTGGACCGGGACGGCCGGCCGCGGCGTCAGCCAAAAGAGTGGGTGGAAATATTCCGGAACATCGGCACCAAGGGGCAATGACAGCATTCAGAACTGGAGTTTTTGCGCTGCTGGGCGCGGCTGCGTCCGCTGCGGGCGCTGCTGCGCTGCAGCCCGGGCAGCCGGCGGCGACGGTCATCGCGCTCCCACCGATGACCTCGCCCGACAGCGGCGAGAGGGGCAATCAATCGCTGGCCTACGCCTGGCAGGCGACGCAACTGATCGAAGCCGACCTTCGCCAGACGGCCGAGCTGATGCCGCTGTCGCCGGACCGGAAGGATTATTATTCCTACCCCGAGGTCACGGCCCCGACCTTCTCCAAATGGCGCGACCGGGCGGCCAAGGGCCTGATCACCGGTTTCGTCCAGCAGCGTTCGGACGGGAGGCTGACGATCGGCTGCTACGTCTATGACGTCGACAAGGGCCGTGAGCTCGGACGGATCGGCTTCGTCGTCGCCAAGGACGATCTGCGGCGTGCCGCGCACAAATGCTCGGGGCTGGCCTACAAGGAGCTCACCGGCTCGCCGGGCATGTTCGACACGCGAATCGCGTACGTCGCCGAGACCGGGGCGGCGGCCAACCGGGTGAAGCGCATCGCGGTCATGGACAGCGACGGCTACAACCACAGCTACGTCACGCCCGGCGGCACCACCGTCCTCACCCCGCGGCTGTCGCCCAAGGCGCACCGGCTCGCTTACGTCAGCTTCCAGGACGGGCTTCCGCAAATCCGCATCGTCGATCTGGATACCGGGCATCAGCAGCCGCTTCTGCAGGGCGCCGCCATGTCCTTCGCGCCGCGCTACTCGCCCGACGGCCGGCAGATCGTCTTCTCGATGATGCTCGGTGCGAACAGTGATATCTACGTGGTCGGCGAGAATGGCGGCAGGCCGCAGCGCCTGACGACCTCTCCTGGCATCGATACCGACGCCAGCTATTCGCCCGACGGAAGCAAGATCGTGTTCGAAAGCGACCGTTCGGGCACGCAGCAGCTCTACATCATGGATGCCGACGGATCGAACGAGCGGCGGATCACCTTCAGCACGGCGTCCTACAGCTCGCCCGAGTGGAGCCCCGACGGAAAGCTGATCGCCTTCACCTGGCGCTTCGGCGACACCCGGCGGATTGGCGTGATCGCCCCTGACGGAACCGGCGAGCTGACGCTGACCCGCGGGCCCGCCGACGAAGCGCCGAGCTGGGCGTCGAGCAGTCGCGAGCTCGTCTTCCAGCGCACGGAGGCCAACGGCCGGCCGGCGATCTATCGCGTCAGCGTCGACGGAAGCGCGCCGCGCAAGATGACCATTCCCCAGGACGGCTCCGACCCCAATTGGTCGGGGACGATGGACTAAACGACATGCGCAAGATTCTCCTGATCGCACTGCTAGTCGCTGTCCCGGCGTCGGCGCAGCTTCCCGGCCTCAGGCGCCGCGAGCCGGCACCGCCTGCGCCCGTTCAGAACACCATCGAGGTGCTCCGCGCCGATTTCGCTGCACAGGCCGGGGGGACCACCGTCTATTTCGCGCCGGGCAGCGCGCAGCTGACCGCGTCGGCGCGGACGCTTCTGGTGAACCAGGCGATGTGGCTTCGCCAGCACCCCGAGGTCGCGGTGCGCATCGAGGGCCATGGCGACCCCACCGATACCCGCGACCATGCGCTGGCGCTGGGCGCGGAGCGCTCCGCCGAAGCACGCAATTATCTGATCTTGCTGGGGCTGCCCGCGGCGCAGATCAGCGCCATGACCTGGGGGAAGGAGCGCCCGGGCCCGCCGAGCGCGGTGACGACTCTCGTGCCGCCGCCCTCAGGCGGCCCGCCGCCGATGGTCCCCGCAGCTCGCTAGCCAGGCGCGGGCCTGGCGCTGGGCGTCCGCGATTTCGCGGGCGGTCATCTCCAAGGCGATCTCGGCGCGGCACTCCTGCCCGCGCGTGCTTCCGTTGAGCGCGGCAAGGTTGAACCATTTGTGCGCTTCGATGAGGTCGACCGAGACGCCCAGGCGGCCCGTCGAATAGGTAATCCCGAGCTCGAACAGCGCATCGACGTCACCCGCCTCCGCATCCGCAAGGCGGCTCCGAAGCAGGAACTCCGCGCTCTTCTGACTGATGGCACCCATTTTTCATTCCCCTTCCCTGTTGGAACGGAGAATTCGGCGCGTAAGGCAAAGAAATGGTTAACGCGGCTCAACCACGTCTTCGTCAGACCGCGAGATTGTCGATCAGCCGCGTGGCGCCGATGATGGCCGCGGCGATGAGGCGCATGTCGCCGGCGGGCGTTTCGACGGGCTCCAAAGTGGCGGCATCGACCAGCGCCAGATAGTCGATCCTGAGGAAGCCCGCGTCGACCAGCGCCTGCTTCGCGTGACGGAGCGCGTCGTTCACCGGCGCTCCGCTCAGGATCGCGGTCCGCGCCTCGGCGAGAGCCCTCGGCAAGGCGGCCGCGCGCGACCGTTCGTCTTGCGAAAGGTAAGCGTTGCGGGACGAGAGGGCGAGACCATCCTCTTCACGCACCGTCGGAACCGCCGCAATTTCAACGGGGATGTTCAGGTCGGCGACCATGCGCCGGATCACCGCCAGCTGCTGGAAATCCTTCTCGCCGAACAGCGCGACATCGGGCCGAACGGACAGCAGAAGCTTGGCGACCACCGTCGCCACGCCGTCGAAATGGCCGGGCCGGGCCTCCCCCTCCCACCGGTCGGAGACTCCGCCGACGTGGATCGAGGTCGAAAAGCCTTCGGGGTAAATGTCCTCGACCGAGGGGATCCACAGCAGCGCGCAGGCGGCCTCCTCGAGCATGCGGGCGTCCTCCGCCTCGCGCCGGGGATAGCGCCCGAAGTCCTCGTTCGCGCCGAATTGCGTCGGGTTAACGAAGAGCGATGCGGCGACATTGTCCGCCCTGCGCTTCGCTTCCTCGACCAACGCCAGATGCCCGACGTGGAGCGCACCCATGGTCGGCACCAAGGCCAGGCTTCCCGCGATCGCAGCCCGGGCAAGCGCCAATTCTTCACTCGATCGAACGATTTGCACGCGGGTGGGGCCTCGGTTAATCTCGACTTCGGGCGGCGCTTGCACTCGCGCCGGGGGAAAGATCAAGCATGAGCCAGCCGCATTTCATCGTCTTCGCCAACGAAAAGGGCGGCACCGGCAAGTCGACGACCGCGGTCCACACCGCCATCGCGCTCGCCGCTTCCGGCCACCGCGTCGGAGCGCTCGATCTCGACAGCCGCCAGCGGACCATGACCCGCTATCTCGAGAACCGGGATGCGACCGTGCGCCGGCTCGGCAAGGAGCTTCCGCGGGCCGCCTACGAAGTGCTCGAGAACCATAGCGAGGAAGGCTTTGCCGCCGCGATCGAGCGGCTTGCGAAGGACGCCGACGTGATCGTGGTCGATACGCCCGGCCGCGACGACGCTATTGCCAAGGCCGCGATCCTGCGCGCCGACACGCTGGTGACGCCGATGAACGACAGCTTCGTCGACCTCGACTTGATCGGCCAGGTCCACCCGGAAAATTACAAAGTCACGAAGCCGAGCTTCTATGCCGAGTTGATCTGGAACAGCCGCACGGCGCGCGCCAAGCAGACCGGCAAAAGCGTCGACTGGGTCGTGCTGAGGAACCGACTGCAGCATATCGAATCGCACAATTTGAAGCGCGTCGGCGCAGCCCTCGACGAGCTTGCGCGCCGTGTCGGCTTCCGGGTCATTCCCGGCCTCGGCGAGCGGGTCATCTACCGCGAGCTGTTCCCCAAGGGCCTGACATTGCTCGACCTCAGGCAGATCACCGACGCCGGCCTCGGCCACGTCACCGCCCGCCAGGAGCTGCGCGAGATGATCGCCGGCCTCGGCATTCCCGACGCGAGCGAGCGGCAAGCCGCCTAATTGGCGTCGCGAGCCGGCGGATGCCGGCACGGCTCCAGAAAGTTTGTGTCACGCAAAGGCGCAAAGGCGCAAAGAAAGGTTCAGATTCTTCTTTCTTCGTGCCTTTGCGCCTTTGCGTGAATCGCCTTTCTTCTGGATTGCTTCGCTTCGCTCGCAATGACAGGAGCGCGGCATGGCTCACATATTCAACCCCACCATCCTCCGCGAATATGACATCCGCGGAATCGTCGGCGACACGCTGAACGAAGCCGACGCCTACGCGCTCGGCCGGACCTTCGGATCCAAGGCCCATGGCGAGGGCGCCCGCACGATCGCTGTGGGCCGCGACGGGCGCACGCATAGCGGGATGCTCGAAGCCGAGCTGATCCGAGGCCTGACCGAGAGCGGCATGAACATCATGCAGGTCGGCATGGGGCCCTCGCCCATGCTCTACTTCGCGACGCATTATCTGGACGTCGATGGCGGGATCCAGGTGACGGGAAGCCACAACCCGGCCGACTACAATGGCTTCAAGCTGCTGCTCAAGGGCCGCTCGGTCTTCGGCGCGGAGATCCAGGAGATCGGCGAGCGCTCCGCGTCCGGCCATTGGCACGAAGGCAGCGGCAGCGTGGAAGAGGTCGATATCCGCGAAGCCTATGTCGACCGCCTGCTCGAAGGCTTCTCCGGCAACCCTTACCGGATCGGCTGGGACGCCGGAAACGGCGCCGCGGGGCCGATCCTCGACATGCTCGTGGAGCGCCTGCCCGGACAGCATCACGTCATCTTCAGCGAGGTCGACGGCAGCTTTCCCAACCATCACCCCGACCCGACGGTCGAGAAGAACCTCGCGGACCTCAAAGCGCTCGTCGCCCGCGAGCAACTCGACTTCGGGATTGCGTTCGACGGCGACGGGGACCGCATCGGCGCGGTGGACGGCAAGGGCCGCGTGATCTGGGGGGATCAGCTGCTGATGATCCTCGCCGAGCCGGTTCTGAAGGAGCACCCCGGGGCC
>Ga0207706_10006592_pt1 | contig 10752 bp, 8 predicted proteins | sample KBSC53metaG_FD_184318 | JGI IMG/M metagenome (GOLD analysis project Ga0207706, IMG submission 184318) | Corn rhizosphere microbial communities from Kellogg Biological Station, Michigan, USA - KBS C5-3 metaG (SPAdes) (version 2) | ecosystem: Host-associated > Plants > Roots > Rhizosphere > Soil ... | reverse complement strand
TGTCCGCCGGCGGGAACCCGATCAGCGTGAAGATCATGTAGGCGGGCAGCGGGTACGTCAGCTCCTCGACGACGTCGAACCGCGGCTTGTCGAGCATCGCCGTGACCAGCTCCTCGGCCGCGGCCCGCACCCGCGGCTCGAGGGCGGCGGTGCGCCGCGCGGAGAAGGCCCGCAGGTTGTGGCGGCGGATCCGGGTGTGCTTCGGCGGGTCGCAGTTGGACATCGTCGCCCCGGCGCGGAAGCCGCCCTCGCGCAGCGTGGTGCGCGCCTCGTCGGCCAGCGGGAACACCGGGTCCTGGGCGATCGCCGCCGAGAAGGTCGCCGGATCGGTGAAGATCGCCTCGATGTCCGCGTAGCGGCTCACCACCCACATGTCGAGGTCGGCGGCGTAGAACACGGGTGCGTCCGCCCGCGCCCGGGCGAGGTGCGGGTAGGGGTCGGCCAGGTAGTCCGCGGAGAACGGGTCGAAGCGGTCCATCGGCGGTCCTCGGTCGGCGCGCTGGTTGACCGAAGCATCAACCCGTCGTCGACCCCAGGTCAACGGCGCTCCCGACGGAGGGCAGGTCGGCGCGGAGCGGACTGCGCTCCAGCCCGGTCACCCACAACGCGATGCGCCGCTGCACCGGGCCGAGCCTGCCGACGGTGCGGGCCACGGCCAGGCGGGCGAGGCGGGCCACCGGGTTGCGCAGCATCGCCACCTTCGTCATGCGGTCGGTGAAGCGCAGCACCTCCAGCGCGGCGGCCCGGCGGCGCTCGGCGTAGGCATCCAGTGTGGACTCAGGCGCGGCGCCCGCGACAACCGCCGCGAGGCGGGTGGCGAGGTCGTAGGCATCGGCGATCCCGGTGTTCATGCCCTGGCCCGCCGCCGGGCTGTGGATGTGCGCCGCGTCGCCCGCGAGGAACACGGCACCCACCCGGAAGCGGTCGGCGACCCGGTGGTGGATCCGGAACCGCGACGACCACACCGGTTCGGCCGCCGTCCGGGCGGCCACACCGCGGCCGCCGAGCAGGGCGTCGACGTAGGCGCGGTCCGGGGCTTCCGGCACGTCCGCGTCCGCGTCGACCGTGGCGATGATCCGGTGGTTCCCGCTGGGCAGCCTGCCCAGCACCGTCACACCCTGCGGGGACAGCACGATCGTGGCCTGGTCGTCGCGGAGCTGTGTCGCCTCGAGCGCGATGTCGGCGAGGACGAACTGCGCGGAGTACGTCTGACCGGGGAAGTCGAGGCCGACCGCGGCCCGCACGGCGCTGTGCGCGCCGTCGGCTCCGATCACGTAGCGCGCCCTGATCGCGAACGCCGCGCCGTCGACCGTGCCCTCGACGACCTGCCGGTCGCCCTCGGCGCGCACGGTGTCCACCCGGCTCCGTCGCCGCACCGATCCCTGGAGCTGGGCCAGCCGCTCGACCAGCAAGGCCTCGGTGGTGCTCTGGGGCACGCTCAGCCCGTACGGGAACGCAGTGGGCAGCTCGGTGAGGCGCACCCGGACGAGCACGCGCCCGCGGTCGACCATGACGATGCTGTGCAGCCGCCGTCCCGCGTCAACCAGTGCCTCGCCCACCCCGAGCTCGGCCAGCACCTCCAGGCTCGACGCGTGCACCAGCGCCGCTTTCGACGTGCGGCTCGGCTCGGCGCCTGCGTCGAGCACGACGTGGGGAACGCCCAGCTGGGCCAGCCGGACCGCTGCGGTCAGCCCGGTCGGCCCCGCGCCGACGATCACGATGTCGGTGGTCTCGTTCAGCTGGGTCATCGCGTGCTCCTTCGTCGTCGTTGGACGGCCGGAGCATGGAGCCGGGTCGGGTAGGTCGACACCACCCCGAGGAGAGGTGCACCCGGGGTGGGAACGGCCGGCAGACTCGTGATCCTCGGAGCGGCACGGGGAGTGCGATGACTGCGGAGCGGCCCGCTCGGCCACTGCTGGCGGTCAAGTGCGCCATCCCGCCGGTGCGGGCGGGCGCGGTGCCGCGGCCACGGCTGGTCGACGCGTTGCGCGCCGGATCCACCCGGCTCACCGCCGTCGTGGCGCCCGCGGGCTGGGGCAAGACGAGCGTGCTGAGCGCCTGGGCGGCCGATCCCGGCGAGCACGCGCGTGTCGCGTGGGTGTCGCTCGACGAGGACGACGACGAGCCGACGCGCTTCTGGACCTACGTCCTCACCGCGCTCAGCGGCGTCGGCGCGATCGACGCGACCTGCCTCGACGCGCTCGCGGCGCCCGGGCTCGAACCGGTGGACCTCGCGGTGCCGCTGCTGGTCAACGCGCTGGCCGCGGTCACAGCGCCGCACGTCTTGATCCTCGACGACTACCACACCCTCGCCGATCGGCGGATCCACGAGAGCGTCGAGTTCCTCGTGACCTACCTGCCGCCGTCGCTGCGGCTGGTGCTGGCCGGTCGCGCGGACCCACCGCTTCCGCTCGCCCGGCTGCGGGCGCGGGCAGAGCTCACCGAGCTGCGGGCAGCCGACCTGCGCTTCACGGCCGACGAGGCGACCGCGCTGCTCGCGGCGGTGGCGGGTGCCGAGCCGGACGCGGCGGCAGGAGCCGCGCTGTGGGAGCGGACCGAGGGCTGGGCCGCAGGCTTGCAGCTGGCCGGGCTCACGCTGCGGGAGCGACCCGCCGCCGTCCGCACCGACCTGCACCTGCTGGACTACTTCACCGCCGAGGTGCTGCCCGGCCTCGTCGCCGTCCAACGCGAGCTCCTCGTGCGCGCCGCCCCGCTCGAACGCCTGTCGGGCGCCCTCTGCGACGCGGCGCTGCAGGTCACCGACTCGGCCGAGGTGCTAGCCGCACTGGACCGCGCCGACCTGTTCGTGGTCGCACTGGACGCCGACCGCACCTGGTACCGCTGCCACCGCCTGCTGCGCGAGGTGCTGCTGCGCGAGCGGTCGCCCGAGGACGAACGCGCGGTCCTCTGCCGGGCGGCCGCCTGGTTCGCCGAGCACGACCAGCTCGACGCCTCCGTCGCGCATCTCCTGCGCGCCAACGCCTTCCGCGACGCCGCCGCGTTGCTGGCGGCGTCCGAGCCCTGGTTCTTCGAGCGCGGGGCCGCCGCGGGCTTCCTCATGCTCGGAGAGCAGCTCCCCGCCGAGGTCGTGGAGCCGCAGCTGGCGCTCTCGCTCGCCTACGCCGCCACCACCGGCGGGCGGCCCGACCGGGTGCCGCACTGGCTCGACCTGGCTACCACGGGGATCGGCCCGCACACGGTCGTCGACGGGTGGCACGACCCCCGCGCCGCGGCACTGGTGATGCGCGCGGTCATCGGCGTGTCCGAGTCGGCGTCCGCGCACGCGGTCGACCTGACGCGCCAGGCGGTCGCGCTGGAGGCTGCGGGCGGCGGCGAGCACCTCACCGCCCGCATGGCGCTCGGCAACGTGCTCACCCGCGACGGGCAGTTCGCCGAGGCCGCGGAGATCCTGGCGGGCTCGTGGCGGGTGCGGGAGCGCGCCGGTTGGTCGTCCAGCGTGATCCTGCTGATGGCAGGCTCGTTCGCGCTCAGCCTGCTCGAGCTGGGCCGCACCGCCCAGCTCGACGACCTCCTCCGCGAGGCGGGTCCGCTCGCCGACGACGTCGAACGCGGGTGGCGCGACGCCGCCGCCCCGGTCGTGGCGCTGCTGCGGCTGGTGCAGGCGCGTCGCCGCTACCTCGACGGCGCGGTGGCCGAGGCCAGAACACTGCACGTGCGGGCGACGACGCTGGCCGAGGCGGCCGCCCGGCCGCGGCTCCTGGTGCTCGCGCTGGTCTTCCTCGCCGACGTCGAGCTCGGCGTCGGCGATCGGGCCGCCGCCCGTTCGGCGCTCGGCCGGGCCCGCGAGATCGTCGCCGACGAGCCGGTCGCCGCCTTCGCGACGCGCAGCCTCGAGGACGCCGAGCAGCGCATCGGCCGGGCCGCGGCGCGCTCGGCCAACCGCGCGGGCGCGCTCGTCGAGGAGCTGACCGACCGCGAGCTCTCGGTACTGCGCGCGCTGCGCGGCACCGCCACCCAACGCGAGATCGGCGCCGCGTTGTTCCTCTCCGTCAACACCGTGAAGGCCTACAACAAGAGCCTCTACCGCAAGCTCGGCGTGGCGTCACGGCAGGACGCGGTCGTCGCCGCCCGGCGGCTCGGGTTGATCTGAGCCCACCCGGGGTGCACTCGCAGCGCGGGTGGTGCGGCGCCCTCCCGTCTCCGCACAGCCTTCACCGGTGCCTGACGACAAGCGCTGCGAGCTCGTCATCAACGGGCCGATCGCGCAGGCCGTGGTCGAGACGATCGCCGCCCGCTTCGGCCCGTCCACGGTGGACCGTGGCGTGCTCACCGTCGAGGGCGTCGACCACGCGGCGGTCCGGGCCCTGATGGTGCTGCTGTGGGACACCGGTCACGAGGTGCTGGCCATGTCGGTCGGCTGACGCCGCAGCAGCCACTCGACCACGAGGAGGTTGGGCACCCAGCAGAGGAACGGCACCAGCGCGTAGGCGCTCCCGAAGTCCCCGAGCACCGGGATCAGCGCGAACAGCCAGAGCCGCAGGGTCACCGCCGCGTAGGTCAGCGCGAACGTGCGGAGCATCCAGCGGCGGTGGGTCGTGACGTCACCGCGGAGGATCGCCCGCAGCCCCAACGCGGCGAAGCTGACCCAGAGCACCGCGAGCGTGCCGAACCCCGCGGTGCCGACGGGGCCCGCCACGTTGACCCAGGACAGCAGGAACCCCGCCGTGCCCGCGAGGGCGATCGCCACCAGCACGACGCGGCCGGTCACCCGGTGCAGCCGCGGCACCCGGGCGCGCACGCGGGAGGAGAGCTGCACGGGGGAGAGCAGCAACGCCAACCCGCCGAAGACGATGTGGGTGTAGAAGGCGACGCGGACCCAGCCCGCGCGGGGCGCGTAGTTCACCGCGATCTCGCCGCCGTGCGCGGCCAGGTCCGACATGGAGTTGAGGAGGTACTGCAGCGGCGCGAACACCGCGATGGCCAGCGCGGAGAGCGCGAGCCACCCCAGCCCGACCGCCCGGAGGCGCGGCTTCTGTGGCGACGGGACGAGGGGCGCGGTGGCAGCCATGCCGCTCAGCGTGGCGCCGCGCCGGACCGCGCGGCACCGGGACAACCCTGGATGTCGGGTGGGGTCACCACTCAGGACCGCGGGGCGGCCTGGAACAGTTCGACGAGGTTGCCGTCGGGGTCGGCGATGAGGATCTGCCGCCCGCCCGGGCCGGTGACCAGGTCGCTGCGCAGCGGCAGGTGCGCCTCGCGGAGCCGGACGATGGCGGCGTCCAGATCGTCGACGACCAGGTGGATGCGGTTGCGACCCGGGGTGGCAGCGTCCTCGGGGGTGGCGCGGGCGCCCGAGCTGGCGGGCCCGGACAGCAGCAGCCGCAGCGGGCCCCGCACCACGTCGGCGAAGGCGGGCGCGGCGCTGGTGTTCAGCGCGAACCCGAGGTGGGTCGTGTAGAAGTCGATCGCGGCCTGCACGTCGGTGACGAGGTAGCGGACGCTGGCGTACTGGTCGGGTGCGGTCACGGCGGACCCTCCGAACGGTCGGTTGCGGTGATGACGGGCAGCAGGTGCCTGATGCGGGTGTCGATGTCGGCCGCGACGCGCCGGAACGCGCGGTAGCCGTCGTCGGCCGTGGCCGGGTCGACGACGCTCCAGTGCGCCCGCCGTGGGTGGCGAGCGAAGTCAGGAGCGGCTTCCCGGGCGCGGTCGCACAGGGTGATCACGTGGTCGAACCGCCGTCCGATGACGGTGTCGAGGTGCTGCGGGCGTTGGTGGGAGATGTCGACGCCGATCGTGTCGCGCAGGACCCGCACGGCGTGGCGGTGCATCCGATCGCGCGGCCGGGTGCCTGCGCTGCTCACCGTCGTGTGGTCGGCGCCGTGGTGGCGCAACAGGGCTTCGGCTATCGGGGACCGGGCGCTGTTGCCGGTGCAGACGAACAGCACGGCGACGGGGCGGGCCTGCGCGGCCGGGGACGGGCGTGGCAGGCGCAGGGCCGGGTGGAGCGCCGCGGCGGTGTCGGTCAGCGCCGCGGCGCAGCGGTCGAGGTCCAGGTGGTAGTAGCTGTCGCGGCCGTCGAAGCTGCTGCGCGTGGACGCGACCAGGCCCGCGTCGCGCAGGAGGCGCAGGTGGTAGGAGACCAGGCTCTGCGGCTGGTCGACCCGCTCGACCAGCTCGCGCACCCGGAGATCGCTCCCGGCCAGCGCGGTCAGGAGCTCCCACCGCACCGGGTGGGCCGCCAACCGGACGAAGGCAGGCGCCGCCATGCGGGGAAGATACATCAGTTCGGCTTGATGAATCAACCGGTTTTGATGGATTGTGCGGAACGGGAGAATGCGCGCATGACGCACGTCGCCCGCCTGTCGCTCGCGACCGGGTCGGTCCTGATGCTCGCCACCGGGTTCGTCGACGCCTACACGTTCCTCCAGCACGGCCACGTCTTCGCCCAGGCGATGACCGGCAACCTCGTGCTGATCGCGATCGGCGCGTTCGAGCCGTCCGTCGTGGCGTTCTGGCGCCCGCTTGTGCCGTACGCGGCGTTCATGGTGGGGGTCGCGGTCGTGTGGGGGTGGTCGCGGCGGCGGGGGACGCCCGCGCCGCAGCTCGCCACGCTGGGCCTGCTGGTCGGCGTGCTGGTCGTCGTCGGGTTCTTGCAGGCGGGCACGCTGTCCGTCGTGGTCACGGCCGTGATCGCGTTCGCCGCGGGGATGCAGATCGCGGCGTTCCGCGACGTCGGCCGGGCGGCGTTCACCACCACGGTGATGACGACGAACTCGATGAAGACGGTGAACGCCGCTCTCACCGCGCTGACCTCGGCCGACGCCGAGGACCGGGCCGTCGCCCGCTCGTACGCCACGGCGCTGGCCGGGTTCGTGGCGGGCGCTTTCCTCGGCGCGTTCCTCACGACCCGGTGGGGCGAGCGGGCGGCGTGGGTCGACGCCGCCCTGTTCGCCGTCGCGGCCGGGCTGTACGCCGCCGAACGCCGCGCCTAGGTTGCCCGCACGAGCGGTGGCCGCCTCGAGCTCGGCGTGGGCCGGGCTGGACCGTGGAGGAGCGGCGCACGACCGGATGCGCGAGCACGTGCGAGGCGGTCGGCGGCGCTCGCTAGTGCCCCGTCAAGAAAGATTCGCCACGTATCTCGGCGGCCCGAACGCCCGCTGGCGGCGTTGCCGCACGAGCCGAGTACGCCCGGTACGAGGCTCGTGCGGCGCCTTGCCAGCGGACGTTCGGATCCACCGATACACGCACCAACCTTCCTTGACGGGGCACTAGACCGCGGCGGGCATGGCCCCGATCTGGCTCAGGAAGGCGATGTCGTCCAGGCGGTTCCAGCGCTCCACCACGCGGTCGTCGCGGAAGCGCAGGATCGTGATCCCCTCGACCGCCACGCGGCTGCCGCCCGCGGGCACCCCGAACAGCTCGCCCGCGTGGGTGCCGGTGAGGGTGAAGCGCACGGCGACCCGGTCGCCGTCGACGAACAGGTCCTGCGCCGCGATCGTGGCGTCCGGGATGCCTGCGCGCAGGGCCCGGAAGAACGCGGTGATGCCGTCGCGGTCGGCACCGAAGTCCGGCGGGAAGCCGTGGAACCGGGCGTCGGGGTGGTACAGCGTGGTGACGTAGCCGTCGACGTCGCCCGCGTTGAGCAGTTGGACGGCGGTGGCGATGGTGGTGGCGTGGTCGCTCATGGCGCCGACGGTGTCAGGCGGGTGTTCCTCGAACGTTCCTCGCCAGGTCGGCGCACCGGGCGCCGTCCAGGGGCTGGCCCGCGCGCCCGAAGCGGAGCGCGGCGTCCCGGAAGTGCGTGCCCGCGTCGTCCGGCGCGTCGCGGGCGACGGCCAGGTGGCCCTTGACCTCGTCGAGCGCGGCGTCCCAGCCGGGCAGCCGCATCACGACGGTCGCGAGGGTCTCGGTGTCGCGGGCGTAGCGTTCGGCCCGGTCGAGGTCGCCGCCGCGGGCGGCGGCGATGGCGGCGGGCGCGGCGAGCGTGATCCGGCAGCCGGGGCAGGTCTCCAACGGGCCGCGCACGGCCCGCTCGGCTTCATCGAGCCGGGCCAGCGCGTCGGCCGGATCGGCCGCGGCCGTGATCCGGCTGCCGTAGATGCGGTCGAGGAGGTGGAAGCCGACGTTCGACTCCCGGGCGACGGCGAGCGCCTCGTCCAGCAGCAGGCCCGCCGTCGCGGCCCGTCCGCGGTGCAGCGCCACCTCGGCCTGCCGTTGCAGCGCCAGCGCCTCCCCGGTCGAGGCCCCGACGGCCCGGTTGAGCCGCGCCGCCTCGCGCAGGTCCGCGTCGGCGTCGTCCAGGGCGCCGGACAGCAGCTTGGCCTCGCCGCGCAGCGTGGTGGCGAACGCCAGCCCGCGACCGGCGCCGAGCCGCTCCGCTTCGGCGCGGAAGGCTTCGGCGAACGCGACCACATCCGGGTAGGGCCGCGCCCCGTAGAGCAGCCGCTGGGTCATGCAGAGGTGGCCGTCGAACACGCTCACCGCGAGCTCGCGCAGCGCGTGCGTGTCGAGCAGGTCGGCCCAGAGGCTCTGCCGGAGGTCGTCGCGGGCGTGCGCGGCGGCGGCCTGGGCCCAGGACGCGATCACCAGCGCGGACCGGTCGCCGGACGCCAAGGCCAGCCTGCGGCACTCCGCCGCCGTGGCGGTGCCCGGCTCCGGGGTGGCGAAGCCCATCACGGCGGCACCGCTGTAGGCCAACGCCTTGGCCAGCTTGCCCGGCAGCGACGTCGGCGCCAGCCCGTCCAGGGTGCGCAGGGCGGCGGCCGGGTCGCCCTGCTTGATCTCGGCCAGCGCCTGCATGGCCCGCAGGTCGTGCGCCTCCGCGTCGGTGGCCTCGGCGGCGGCCGAGTACGCGGCAGGCGCGCGGTGGTCGCCGAGCGCGTCGAGCACCTCGGCCCGCAGGCGCAGCGCGGCGGTGTGCTCGGGGCGGTGCGCGAGGAGGGGGTCGAGCTGGTCGAGCGCGTCGGCGAAGGCGCCCAGCGACCACGCCCGCCGGGCCGCGGCGAACAACCACGGCTCGGCCTCGTCCCGGCAGCCGCCGTCGAGCCAGTGCCGGGCCACCAGGCTCGGGGCGGCCCCGGCGGCGGCGAGGCTGCGGGCGGCGTCGCGGTGGATGTCGAGCCGTCGATGCGGCGGGACCTGCTCGACGAGGGCCTGGCGCACCAGGTCGTGCCGGAACCGGTAGCGGGTGCCCGCGGCGACCAGCGCGCCCGCGTCGAGCGCGACGTCCAGCAGCGCGAACGCCCGGGGCTCGGGCAGCCCGGCGAGCGCGGGCACGTCGAACGGGTCGAGGTCGTCGCCGACCACGGCCAGCCTGCGCAGCAGCGCCGCCGTCGGCTCGTCGAGGTCGAGCACGCGGTCGGTGATCGCGGCCCACGCCGACGGCGACCCCCCGGCCCGGGCCAGCTCCAGCGCGAAGAACGGGTTGCCCTCGGCCATCGCCACGATCCGCGTCCGGCGGTCCGGGTCGACGGACCCCACCAACGCCGCGATCTCGGCCTCGCCGAGCGGGCCCAGCTCGATCGTGGTGCACCGGCCCGCCCGGTCGAGCCCGGCCACGGCCCTCGCCAGCGCTCGCGGGGCGGACTCCGACCGGTAGGCCAGCGCCACCAGCACGTCGCCATCGGCCCGGGCCAGCTGCTCGCACGCCTCGACGGTGGCCTCGTCGGCGAGGTGCGCGTCGTCGACGACGAGGAGCACGCCACGGACCTCCCGGTGGGCGGCGACCAGCCGGTGCACGGCGCCGATCACCATGTGCCGGGTGAGCTCGCCCGGGGCGCGCGGCCCGGCCAGCGCGGTGAGCTGGGCCAGCACCGCGCGGGCCTGCGCGGGCAGCCGGTCGAGCAGCGTGCGGTCGCGGCCGAGCAGCTGGTGGACGAGCGCGGAGAGCGCCGCGTAGGCGCCCCGGGCCGGGCCCGCGGTGACCGTCGCGACGCGCCAACCGCCGTCGTCGGCGAGCACGGCGAGCTCCCGGCACAGCGTCGACTTGCCGATGCCGGGCGCGCCACGGAGCACCAGCGCGCCGGGTGCGCGCAGAGCCGTGGCCATCCGGGCGAGCTCGGGCTGCCTGCCGACCACCGCCGGGCCGCTGGGCAGGCGGGCGACGCACTCCTCGTACAGCGCCCGGCTCTCTGCCGAGGGCGGCAGGCCCAGCTGCCCCTCGAGGTGCGTCCGCAGCCGTCCGTACCAGCGGATCGCGGTGTGCGGGGCGCCCGCGGCGAGCGCCGTCCGCATCAGCTCACGGTGGGCGTGCTCGTCGGTGGGCTCGGCCGCGACCAACCGCTCCCACTCCCCGCCGAGGCGCAGCACGGCGACGTGGCAGGCGCGCAGCCGCTCCCGCGGCTCCTGGGTCCACTCGGCGTAGGGCAGGTCGGGCAGCAGGTCGGCCGGGTACTCGGCGGCCAGCGCCCTCGCCGCCGCGCGGTCGGCGGAGCGCAGCACCTCCCCGGCCCGGCGCTCGTACGACGCGATGTCGGTGTCGACGCCGCGGCCGGGGAACAGCGCCGCCCGCCCGCCCGCGAGCCGCACCGCTTGCTCGGAGCCCAGCACCTGGCGCGCGAAGTGGGCCGCCTTGCGCAGGTTCGCCGCGCCCGCCGCGGGGGACAGGTGCGGCCACAGCGCCTCGACGACCTGGTCGCGCACCAGCCGGTGCCCGTCGGCGAGCGCCAGCAGGGCCACCAGCTCGGCGGCGCGGCGGGTGGGCCACGCCTCGTCGGCGACCGCCAGCGGCCCGACGGTGACCGTCAGCCCGCCGAGGAGCGCGATGCGCACCCGCTCGTCCGCCACGTC
>Ga0207706_10006590_pt1 | contig 10753 bp, 3 predicted proteins | sample KBSC53metaG_FD_184318 | JGI IMG/M metagenome (GOLD analysis project Ga0207706, IMG submission 184318) | Corn rhizosphere microbial communities from Kellogg Biological Station, Michigan, USA - KBS C5-3 metaG (SPAdes) (version 2) | ecosystem: Host-associated > Plants > Roots > Rhizosphere > Soil ... | reverse complement strand
GTAAGCCTTTGCGATATAAAATATGACAGAGCGATAAATCAAAATCAAAAGTATAATGTGAATGCTGCAACGTATCCGCACATTGATAAAATGCTTGCCGGTGTTGAGTTTGACATGATGGTAACCATCACTGATATGCAGGTACATGGCGAGTTGAATAAGATCGCACTCAATGCAGGCAAGCATGTGTGGAGCGAAAAGCCGATGGCGAATACATACAAAGATGGAAAAGCTTTGCTTGATTTAGCGAAGAGTAAAAATTTGCGATTGTGGGGCGCACCTGCAGTGGTTGATAGTCCGCAGTTTGCATTCATGAATAAAACTTTGCGCGAAGGAAAGCTTGGTCTTTTATCGAGTGCGCATGCACAGTACGGTCACACTGGTCCAACATGGAGTGCATTTTTCTATGAGAAAGGTGGCGGCAGTATGCCCGATCTCGGCGTGTATAATATGTCAACACTTACGGGTTTACTTGGTCCTGCAAAAAGTGTGATGGCAATGACAAGTATCGTCAATCCTACACGTACTGTTGATGATAAAGGCACAATAAAAGTGGAAGCAGAAGACAATGCGCATCTTTTGTTGGAGCATGATAAAAATGTGATCAGTCATGTAATGTGTGGTTTTAATTTTTATGACACACATGGTCATGAAGCCGGTACACAATCACTCCACTCAATTCAAATTTTTGGCAGCAAAGGAAACATGCGGCTCATCGGTTACGATTGGGAAACAAATGGTGTTGTGCTTGATACGGAAGACATACAACCACCTCAATTGCTTTGCACCGATAAAGGCGGCTACGAATGGCAGGAGGGAGCAAGAGTAACAGGTGAAAGCATCGTTAAAAAAACCGAGCCACTCATCAATGTTTATCATGCATTGCACGTACTCGAAATAATTGAAGCCGCAAGAAAATCTTCAGAAACAGGAATGAAAATAAAATTGCAAAGCACATTTCCATTTCCTGTCGTGTAAGTATTTCTATTTTATAGGATGCAGATAAATGTTTGAATAAAGATGCCATAACAACTGAACGTACAAGAGTGCGACGCAACGATGTTTAATTGAAATACAAAAGCCGGGATCCAAAATCAAAAACAAGTAATCACTCAAAATTCTTAAATGAAAAAATCTGTTCTCTTATTTTTTACTCTGTTTATTGCTTTCTCTCTTCATGCACAAAACAAATCTTTAACCACAGGAAAATATGGCGATGGACCTGACAGCATTGCTCCTGTTGGCATCATAAAAAATCTCACGGATGATCAATTGCTTGAAGTAGTGCAAAAACAAACCTTCCGTTTTTTCTGGCACGGAGCGCATCCTGTCAGCGGGCTTGCATTGGAAAGAGATAATACGGTGCTGGCTGAATATTATTGGGATTATATCAATGAAGCATGGGGTGAACCAAATTTCAGTACAACAAAATTCGGTCCTGATGCCGGTGCTATCGGTGGTACAGGTTTTGGAATTATGAGTACTATTGTTGCAGTGCAAAGAGGTTGGATTGGAAGAGACACTGCTGTTCGCCGTTTAATTAAAATAGCCGATTTTCTAACACAGGCAGATTGCTATCATGGCATTTATCCTCACTTTATGAATGGACGCACCGGAAAAACAATTCCTTTCAGTCGATTAGATGATGGTGCTGATCTTGTTGAAACTTCTTATTTGCTCATGGGATTTTTATGCGCAAGAGAATATTTCAATAAAGATACTCCGAGAGAAAAATATTTACGCAATCGCATTAACGACATGTGGAATGTTGCCAACTGGAACTGGCATACAAAAGGAGAAAATAAATTGTACTGGCATTGGAGTCCGAACAACGATTTCGACATGAACTTTCCTATCTGGGGTTGGAATGAATGTTTGATCACGTATATCATGTCTGCATCATCCCCTTATCATCCAATTTCCAAAGATGTATATAATGGTTCATGGGTCGGAAGTGCGGGCTTCAAAAACGGCAACGAATATTACGGTTATAAACTTCCATTAGGTAATTACGATAAAGACAAAGGCGGCCCTTTGTTTTTTGAACAATACACTTTCCAGGGAATTAATCCAAATGGATTGATAGATTCATTAGGTAATGATTATTTTATGCAGGGAAAAAATCACACGCTCATCAACCGTGCTTACTGCATTGAGAATCCCAAACATTATAAAGGTTATAGTTCTACCTGCTGGGGGCTTACTGCAGGCGATAGTTACAAAGGTTATGTTGCGCACAGTCCCGAAAATGATTTCGGTGTTATTCAACCAACGGCTGCTATTTCTTCAATGCCTTACACACCGAAAGAAAGTATGGAAACATTGCGCTATTTTTATTATACCCTTGGCGACAAAATTTGGAGCCCTTATGGTTTTGTTGATGGTTTCAGCATTGAGCACAGCTGGTATGCAAAAACACATCTTGCAATTGATGAAGGACCGATTGTAACGCTGATTGAAAATTATCGCACCGGTTTGTTGTGGAAATTATTTATGAACATTCCCGACATTCAAAATGGGTTGAAGAAACTCGGTTTTAAAAGTCCATGGATAAAGTAAAACTTCAAAAGAACTAAACGGCCTAAGAGCAATATGTACAGTTGTTCATCAAAATTTTTAACGATGAATTTTTTTTATAAACAATTTGGGTGCAAAGTAAAATCTACTATTTTTGCAGCCCGCAATACAAAAGCGGAGATTCCTCAGTAGCTCAGCTGGTTAGAGCATCTGACTGTTAATCAGAGGGTCACTGGTTCAAGTCCAGTCTGAGGAGCTTATAAAACACTTATCAAAATCAAAATTGGTAAGTGTTTTATATTTTAAGTGATTTAAATTACGGTCTTCACTTCCTGGCTTCAACTCTCATTCGAATTTTTAAATACATTACTTTTTTCCTCATAATCCACATAATCATGTAGTTGCTTTAGGGGCGTATTGAATTTAAATTTACTGGCTTTTAATTCAACGCGAGGAGTTCGATAATAACTATCTTTCTAATGCATTTAATAAGATTTTTTACGCCATTAATTTTAGCCCCAGGCATAAAACAATATATTTTTTAACCATGATATCGAAGACTTTAAATTGTCAATTTTTTCTTTTTTAACACAAAGCCGGTGATATGAAAACGAGACCCATTTTACTTTTCCCTTGTTATTTTTTTGTAGCCTTCTCTTTTGTTTTTTTATTTTTTGTTTCGTGCCAGAAAGTTACAAGTTTAAACAAAGCCCCGGTTTCTTCTCAAGACACCAATCAGCTCTCCGGAAAACCAAACATTATATTTATCCTTGCTGACGATTGTGGTTTTGAAATACCAACATGTAACGGAGGCGGATCGTACTCAACACCGAATATTGATTTGCTCTCTAAAAGCGGCATGCGTTTCACCCAATGTTATTCACTCCCACTGTGCTCGCCGTCAAGAATTGAATTAATTACCGGCAAATACAACTTTCGTAATTATACTTTATGGGGCACATTAAATACTTCGGAAAAGACATTTGCCAATATGTTTCACAATACCGGCTATAAAACTTGCTATGCCGGTAAATGGCAACTGGATGGCGGTGACAGCTCCATACATAAATTCGGATTTGATAAATACCTTGTTTGGCTGCCTTTTCTTACTAATAAGGAACCTACTGAGAGTAAATACCGCTATAAAAATCCTCATTTGTATCAAAATGGTAAATTTTTATCTGCTCCCCAAACGGCAGGAAAATATGCTGATGACATGTTTGTAAATTATATTACGAGATTTATAGACAGCAATCTTACCAAACCTTTTTTTGTATTGTATTCTACAAGCCTTGTTCATCAACCCTATGGTCCCACACCCGATGATCCTGAATTTGCAAATTGGGATTATACTACAATGGCAAGTGACACAAAATTTTTTCCAGGTATGGTTAAATACATGGATAAAGAAATTAAAAAAATCATAGATAAACTAATTAGTAGAGGACTAATGAATAACACCGTTATAGTATTTACCGGCGACAATGGTACTCCCGATGACATTGTTTCTCTCTTCAAAGGCAAACAGATCCAGGGAGGAAAAGGTACATCTACTATCTACGGCACTCACGTACCATTAATTGTTAAATGGCCAGGTACCGTTTCCGCAGGAGAGGTCAGTGATGCCTTAATAGACTTTTCTGATTTTTTGCCCACTTTGGCTAATGTTGCCCATATACCTGTACCTGTAAATTATGGACCGCTCGATGGTGTAAGTTTTGTTTCGGCTTTAAATGGTTCAGATACTAATTTGCGGAAGTGGGCATTCGGATGCTGGATGAACAGGGTTACAGAGGGCAAATGGCAAAGATGGGTACAAAACAGAAGATATAAACTTTATGACAGCGTTTATCAAAATAATTTTTTCAATATTATTACAGATCCGTTACAAGTGAATCCGCTCCCGAAGGATGATCTTACCAGTGATGAGTTAGCAATAAAAAACAAATTCACAAAAGTTTTAAGCACTATGCACAAGTAAAGATGCGAGATAAAGGAACTATCATAACAGAACAAGATGTTCAACAAATTTTATTCTAAAATACCTGTGTCATCTTATCTGTACATTGATCTCTTCTTTTCAATCACTTTTGATATTTTATTCACCTTCTTTTATAGAACGAATCTGATCAAAAGCAAGTTTACTGCTTCCTTCACCTTTACCTGTTTCGCGGTAACGTCCAATCCAGATGTAAGTTTTGCCATTATACCAGCGTGCACGCTGATAAGAACGTGTAACAATAGTACCAGAGTAAGGAATTTCTTCTTCATTAATAAAATAAAGAGGTTGCACTTCCTGCAGCAATACACCTTTTGCTTTGATCACATCTTTTGGCGGCATACCAAGTTTCGGCATTGCAGCTCTTTGAAAACGTATGTCCTGGTTACTGCCCGGAACCTGCACAGGAAGAAAAGGAATCCAATTTTCAGGAACTGTTGTGCCAAGCACATAACGGATATTTGCAGTAGAGTCATTAATAGGAACCGGAAGAACGCCTGTTTTATCTGCGGCATTGTGACCATTGATTCCCTTTCCTGTGGCATCAGGAATAATATCTTCAATGCCCCAAACCATATTCACCATTTCATCTCTTATGAAATTTACCTGTTCAATAGCATCGCTTTCCATACTTTGTGTGAGCGTAGAAGGTAAAAAGAACTGGCGATTGTAATTACCGATATGATCCACATTGCTCAGATTAAACATGCTCCAACGCTGCCAGTTATTATCTGCACCTTCATCTGCTGCCTGTATCAATGTTCGTTCTCCAAACACATCTGTTACCACAAATCCTTTGATCTCACACAATGTGTTCACCGGCATTTTATAAGGTATCACAAACCAGTCGTTTCCATATATCAATCCAAATTCTGCAAATAAAAGAAGCAGGTGGTCTGTCGTTTTAGCGTTTAATTTTCCAAAGTTGATGAGGCGTTCTTCCATCTCCCAAAATCTTGCATTAGGCATTCCTTTAAAAGTAGTTGAAGAAGGGATAAATGAAATTGCAACTTCTTTATCAAGTTTTATTTCATGATCAGGATCATCAATTGTAATCGGCTGTGGACGCAGTTCCTGATCAAAATCAAACCAATCCAATTTGCCCTGGTAATAATGTTCACTGCGCAACACCACTTGTGTTTGTGGCGAATCAGGAGCGGCAACTGAAAGACTGTAAGAAAGCTGTTGCGCGTTCCATGCATTGTCTGCAGGCTGTGTTGGTTGAGAATATTGTCGCTCAAACCATGCAATCAGTTGTTCAATTATTTTATCAATTGCAGCTTCATCACCACCATCAATCGTCACTTTTGTTTTAAAAACATTTGCAATTATATCAGCGTATAATTTTTCTCCGTCAAGACACCTGTTGCTTGTTGCAATGTAAAGGCTCAATCCGTCCGTCTGTCCCCTGAAGTCGTCTTCCTTATTTTTTTCCAGCGCATATTCGGTCATGTACCTGGGGAAATATTTTGTTTTGAGCGCAATGGAATGCAACTGCAAAAAATATTGGCTCACCTGTATCTTCAATGCAAGCGTAAACGGAATTTTTTCGCGTTCCACCAAAGTTTCCATAGGTATCATTTCGTCATAAACTCTTCCATCATTTTCATGAAGCGCTATTCTGTCAACATGAATTTGTTTGGTGATCAATCGTGCATCAATTGCTGAAGCTGCATCTTCTGCTTCTAACTCACCCATCTGCCATTGACGTGTTAAAAACCATAAAGCATCACGCACTTCGGCGCGAAGACTTCTTTCAAAATTTTCTGAACGCGGTCGTGGTTCCAAACGGTTATAAGCAGTAACGGTTGGTATGCGGTAAATTGCCTGCAAGAGCTCTAAATCAGGCTGCATCATTATTTCAGACAAAATAGGCATTGAATACTGTTTTAGTTTTTGTTGAATTGTATAGCTGCTACTTCATTCAAGACTGCGGTAATGATGAGTGAATAATCGAGTGATATACCATTTTCACCTGTGGTAAATTCAGTTAAAGTTGCAGGAAGCAACGTACTTATTCCATTCATAAGATCAACATGATCCGGCTCGATGGCTCTTCTTTTTGCACGGGCAAAAGTATCTTGTATCGATGCTACAAGATTGCCCCATTTCCAGTTCCCTGTTTGCTCAGGAGTAACAGTGAGAAGAATAGCCTGCGGCGGCACACTGTTTGGCTGATTGTAATTAAATGTGATGCCTGTTACTTCTTTTTTGTTGGGAATAATCTCAATCCATTCATCAATCAATAAACCACATTGCTCCTTTGCTGCACTAAATCCTTGTGGATTACATTGAACGATTGAAAGTGTATCATGATCAATTATTGTTCCTTCTTTAAATTCTATAGCAAGCCATGTATCATTGTTACGATAAGGCAATTGCAGAGGCGATATTTCCAACAGATCATTATTGAAAGTGTCATTCAGCAATCGCACCATTTCAAGTGTGTGTATTTTTGAACGAATCAATGATACGCCATGCAGCCACTCATTCACTGGCAACGGAATTTTTAAATCATCCGTTGCGTATTTCAGTAAATCATTTCTTGAAATATTTGCCTGGTTTATTTCTGTTGTATTATTGAAATTGAATTTTGGCAGAACAATATAATCATCCCCCAAAAAGCTCTTCGTCATTTCAGTAAGCAATGAAATTTTCTGATCAATTTTTGTGTTTGCATCGTTCACTTTTGCAAGTGCTTTATTAAATGATTCCTTTACATCATTCAACCGCTGAATAACTGAATTGCCCTGCGTTGCAAGAATATCTATCTGCGCCTGCTCTGCTCCGAATGATGATTGCGGAAATGCAAAAATATATCCTGCATCCCCAATCGTTTTCAGCGTTGCACGCAATGTGTCTGTTGCGATGGGAGTTTTTAATGTAACTGCATCGTTTACATCTGTTGCTAACTGCGCTGATAAAGTATCATAATAGTTAAATACCTTTTGCACGCGACTTAAAAATTCATTCCAGTTGATATTATTAGGATTATCTTTTGAAACTGTAAGTGTTTTGGAGGCAGGTTCAAAATCTTTAGCAACCAATGGTCTTGATCCACTTATCAAATCACGAAGGTAATTTGCAAAAGGAAGTATTTCGGCGAATGACTTTATAGAGATATCTGCAGCAGCACCGGATTCTGCAAAAACAATCTTTACAATCGTATCATCGGTGAGTGAATTGGTTCTCGCAAAAACATATCGTATCCTTGTTTCTAATTCTGATGTTCCCGAAGATTCCAGTTTGTTCCGGATGAGATATATAAAATCAATTGGCTGAATTCGCAGATCATGTAGCGAAACAATTCCTTTTATTTCGGTAGCATCCGCTCTTGTTAATATATTTCCTTCTTTGTCAACAGCCATTACCGTACACTTGATTTTTGAAGGATCATCAAGCAAACTTCCCAGCCAATGATTAAGCGCGGGCTCTGTTAATGCTTTTTGCGTTAGTGGCACACCACTCCATGGATTAGTTGTAAGTGTACTATCAAAATGAATGACTACTTTATTAGTAAAGCTTAAATCAGTGCCCCGTGAAGAATTTATAACTTCTGTGCCCGGTGGCATAGTGCTGCTGGAGATGGCTTGCATTACTGCCGCAGCGCGTTCAAAATTTCCGAGTGCAAGCTGGTAAGCACCTTCAGATAAAAGCACATCACGCAAGGCGTCGAGTGTATCTTCAATTTCTTTTTTCTCTGTCCTTATAGCATTGATTTGATCATTATCGAGCGAAGGAAAAGTACCGATGCCGTAAGGAAAATCATTTGTAACATTTGCCAATGAAAGACCATTCACCACATGAAAATCCTGTGTTACTTCTTCAGGTCCTGTTGTTTTCCCTTCCTGCGGCACTTTTGTTTTAGTGATAGGAAAAGCTTCACGGAAATTTGGAATTAGCTGGTTAAGAATAACAGGATTTACAGGTCTTGTAGTCCAGTCGTGCAAACCTCTTTCAAACTGGTAACCGAGCAGGGCTTCAAGTGTTTGCCCGTTTTGTATCCCTTCCAACAAATATTTTGCTCTGCGCACTCTTTCAGAAGAAAGATTGACGGAGAGCGTTTCCTGATCTTCTGCATTAGCATGTGTAAGATAACCGTTACGTAAAATAGCTGCTGCCGTAGCATGATTCAAAGATGGCGCATGGACATAACCTCCATTGCCTGCCTCTACAAAAAGATTGTCCTTGTTTTCGCGTAAAGATTCGGGCAGAATATCCTCTGAAATTTTTGAGCGCTTGTGCCCTGGCTGCACATTTTCGAGATAGCCATACGCACCAAGATAAATGCCTTTGTTTCTTTTGGTATTGTCTGATGTAAGATTGCGTTGTGACTGCAAACGTTGTTCAAACAGCGAAGTTTGCCATGCATCTAATCTATACGATACCGTATCAATGTGTTCAACAAGAATTCTTTCGAGTCTTGCAGTTGGGAGATCTTTGAGAATATTCAATCCCCATAAATGTTCAGCAAGATTTGCAGCGAAATCAGAAGTGCCTATATTGATTTGTGAATACACAAATGAATACAGCGGTAAAGAAGATTGTTCCGTAGTTACAAGTTTGTTTACAGGCGCCTGAAAAACTTCCCAGTGCGAAACCGTTGGCGCACTGCTTATGTTCATAAATTTTCTTGACCGCAACAGTTCATTTGCCACAACATCGTTTCTGTTCAGATAAGTGTAAATGCTTTCGCTTGCTTCATGCAACAAAGAATAAAGCAGCATTAAATACAAGAGAGAATTTGGTTTTTGCGCTCCACCAAAATCCTGCTTTTCCAGTTGTGTTGAATCATTGGAATTGGCGATTAGCCAATTAATATAATTCAATCCTGTGTCTTCATCGTAAGGTTTTATGAGTTGGGTTTCAGAAAGCGGTTCACTGTCAATCAAATTTTTATTATCAAGCCTTGTCTGATAATGCTGAAATATCAATTGTAGCAACAAGGGCACTGCTTTTGGTGTTCCATTCTCATTAGTTTCTGTGTAACCAAAATTTCTTAACAATTGCCGCACATAAATATTCTCAAAAACCATCTTCATCACATCCGCAAAATATTTTCCTCCCCATCCAAACTCATCAAGATTTTGCAGATAATCCCAGCTATAACCTACTCTCTGATAAAATTCAACAGAGTTAGGATGAAGACCAAGCACCTTCATCAAATTATCATTTGCATCGCCCTGTTTGCTGATATGTGCGAGTGAAGGAATTTTGTTTTGCCATTCTGCCTGGAGAAACTTCAAAAAACTGTATAGCTTTTCGTAAAAAGAATTACTAAACAACGCATCAAATATTCTGCCCTGCGGATATTTCCATTGGTCAAAAGCACTTGTTATTATGATGCCATAGGGTTGGTTGCCAACTCTGATAGCAGCAAGCGGTCCACGACCGGTTACCATATTAGTAAAGTGACTGCGCAATTGCAAAAGACCGTCATCATTAACCACATCATTCAACATGCTGTGCATGTAATATCCAAATGTTGCTGCATACAGAGCCTTATTCATAGCAATGGCTTCTGTATGATCACGTAAATTGCTATTTTGAACAGTTTGAAAAATTTCATACTCTACGCCAAGATAATCTGCGAGGCGCTGCCCATCGGTAGCTTCGCGGAGATCTGTAGTTGAATTAAACAAAACCTGATCTTGTTCAATAAATTTTGAAATATCTTCTATCGTCTGTTTTTTTGAATATCCCGCATCTTCTTCATCCGTATTATTTGTAGGTGTTCCCTGTTGCACCAAACTTAATCCTTCAATCGAGTAGCGATGGTTTTGAAGAAGGTTTTCTAAAATTTGTTGACTATCAATTTCATCCGCAGATAATTTTATTCCTAACACAAGCAACTGGTCAAAACCTGAAACTGCAGATTCACTATCGAGCCGTATTTTAAAGCCCATTCCTTTCTCAACCGCTTTGTCAAAATCAACCAACCATTGGAAATCTTCACTGTATTTTACACGATTATCATTTGGATCTCTTGTGAGTGAAGGATTATCTGCATCTTCCACCGGAGCAGGACCAAGAATCAATATATCATCGACCTGGTTTCCTATTGCTGAATATCTTAATTCACTTGTCCTGTAACCCATTATCACAAAACGATCGGGCATAATTCGTGTATGCGGAGCTTGTGTCCAACTATCCGGCTTTGTAATATCAAAAGTGGGAGAAATCAAATCATCTTCACTTTCAAGATCACCCGCATTATCCCAATTCTTTGGTTTGGTT
>Ga0207706_10006589_pt1 | contig 10754 bp, 10 predicted proteins | sample KBSC53metaG_FD_184318 | JGI IMG/M metagenome (GOLD analysis project Ga0207706, IMG submission 184318) | Corn rhizosphere microbial communities from Kellogg Biological Station, Michigan, USA - KBS C5-3 metaG (SPAdes) (version 2) | ecosystem: Host-associated > Plants > Roots > Rhizosphere > Soil ... | reverse complement strand
CCAACCCCGCCTCGAGGCGGCCGAAATCGGCGGTGCCTGGCATCCCGCCGACGCGCTCATCCTCGCCGACCGGCTCCAGCCGGCGAACTTCCTGTTGCGCGGCTTTGGTCTCGGGGATGAACGTCCCGGGATCCCGGCGCCGGTCGACGCGGAAGGTGCGCTGCCGATGCCCGGCCTGTGGGCCGCTGGGACCTGTGTCGCCCCCGACGTCGACCACGTGCGCTCTCTCGCGGACGGCTTGGCGGTAGCTCAAGCGCTCCTCGCAACGGTCGAGCGGACGGCCGCCGCGTCGACCCCGACCGGCGCGTCGACTCCGACCGGCGCCTGACTGGTCGTCGCCGATGAGTGCGCTCGCAGACGAGACGGTCGTCGTGCGGGTCCCGCGCGCCCGGATCTGGGAGGCCTTCGCGGACGCCGAGGTCCTGGCCAAGGTGCTGCCCGGTTGCGAGACGCTGACCGAGACCGGCGACGGGGCGTTCCGAGGTGTCCTGGCGACAAAGCTCCAGTTCCTCACGCTCCGGGCGGACGTCACCGCGACGCTAGCCGACCGGCAGCCACCGGACGCGCTCCGGCTCGAGCTCGACGGCAAGCCGCGCGGACTCGCGGGCGGCTTCCGGGCGGTCATCCCGATCGAACTTGCCGATGTGACCGACGGAACCCGGATCCACTACACGGTCGACCTCACGACCAGTGGCCGTCTCGCGACCTTCGGCACACCGATCCTGCGCGACTCGTTCCGAAAGCAGGTCGCCACGCTGATCGCCAACCTCGAGCGGGTGCAGGGAGCGCCATCGTGAGCGACGACCTGTTCCTGGCCATCGACGAGGGCACGAGCAGCGCCAGGGCCATCGCCTATGACGCGGAATGGCACCCGGTCGCCACGGCCGCCCGTCGACTCACGACCGATCATCCCCAGCCGGGCTGGGCGGAGCAGGACGCCGAGGCGATCGTCGTCGCGGTGGTCGAGGCGGTCGGGGAGGTGCTGGGGGCCGTCGGTGGCACGGAGCGGATCGCGGCTGCCGGCCTCGCGAACCAGGGCGAGACCGTCGTGGCATGGGACCGCCACTCGGGAGCGGCCCTTGCGCCGGCCGTCCTGTGGTCGTGCCGCCGGAGCCAGGCGATCGTCGATCGGATCGATGCCGCGGGCGACGGTCCATGGATCCGGGAGCGAACCGGTCTTCCGCTGGACCCGTATTTCTCGGCCTCGAAGCTTCGGTGGCTACTCGAGGAGGTCCCGGCCGTCACGAGCGCCGCGGAGGACGGTCGGATTGCCTTCGGGACGGTCGACGCGTGGCTCACCGCCCGCCTCGGGAGTGGCAGCGCGGCCGCGGGCAGCGGTTCCACCCTGGAGACCGCCCGGACCGATCCGTCCACCGCCTCACGCACCCAACTGTTCGGTCTTGCCGCACTGGACTGGGACGACGACCTGGTCAGGACATGGGGCGTGCTCCGAGCGACCCTCCCGACGCTGGTCCCGACGACCGGCGACCTCGGATCGCTCTCCCACCCATCCTGGGGTGGCTCGATCCCGCTCCGGGCCATGGTCTGCGACCAGCAGGCGGCCCTCGCCGGCCAGGGCGGACACCGCGCCGGCACGGTCAAGGCGACGTTCGGAACGGGGGTCTTCGTACTCGCCAACGCGGGCGACGCCGTCCCGGAACCGCCCGACGGCATCATCGCGACCGTCGCCTGGGGTTCGCCCAGCGGAGCTGGGACGTACGCGCTCGACGGCGGGGTCTTCAGCGCGGGTGCGTTTCTCGAATGGCTCCACGACGACATCGGCCTCCTCGATGCCCCGGCGGGACTCGATGCCCTCGCGTCCCAGGTGCCCGACGCCGGCGGCGTCCGGATGCTGCCGGCGCTCGGCGGGCTGGGTGCGCCATGGTGGGACCCCGCCGCGCGCGGGACCATCAGCGGCCTGTCGGCGGCCACGCGACGTCCGCACCTCGCTCGGGCGGCGCTCGATTCGATCGCCCAACGGACCGTCGACATCGTGGAGTCGATGACCCCGGCGTTGTCCTGCCAGGTGGGCACGCTCCGCGTCGACGGTGGTCTGACGGGGAGCGAGCTCCTGGTGCAGCGGCTGGCTGACCTCGCCGGACGGCCCGTAGATGTGGCCAGCGACGCCGAATCGACAGCACTCGGGACGGCACTGCTTGCCGCGATGGGCGCTGGATGGATCGACGAGGCAGACGCAGCGGCCGTCGTCGGGACCAAACGACGCGTCGAGCCGCGTCTCGATGAGCCGGCACGCCAAGCCGAACGCGCGGCCTGGCGGCACTTCGTCCGCGGTGCCAGCGCGTTGGTAGAGCTACGCCTCATCTCAAGTGATCAGTCGAGCAACGAAGAGTAGGAGGAGGAAGGACGATGTCCGGCAACCCGTGGGTCGGCCGAGAGAGGCCATTGATCATCGCCCACCGCGGCCATTCGATCGCCGTCCCGGAGAACACCCTCGAGGCGTATCGGCGTGCGATCGAGCTCGGCGTCGAGATGATCGAGTGCGACGTGAACCGCACGAAGGATGGCGAGCTCGTGATGATCCACGACTGGACGCTCGATCGGACCACGAGCGGGTCGGGTCGGGTCGAGGACATGACCTTGTCGGAGATCCGCGACCTCGATGCCGGGTCCTCGTTCGACCCCTCGTTCGCAGGCCTTCGCGTCCCGACCACTGCTGAGACGCTCGATCTCGCCCGTGAAGCCGGCATCCTGATGTGCTTCGAAGTCAAGGGTGAGACCCCGGCCCACTTCCGACGGGTCGCCGAGCAGCTCGTCGACCTCTTCGTCGCGAAGGACGCGTTGGGCTGGGCATTCATGTCCAGCTACAACCACGAGGCGATGGCGGCCGCCAAGGCGAAGGTGCCGGAACTCATGCTGGCGCCCGAGCGCCTGCCGGACGACATCCCCGTCGACCTGCCCGAGGCTCTCCGTCAGGCCGAAGCCCTCGGTGCCGAGGTCCTCCAGAACCATTGGCGCTATGTCTCGCGTGAACTATCTGACTCGCTCCACGAGCGCGACATCGCGCTCTGGACATGGCCGACGACGGAGGACGAGGGGATCATCCGAAGCCTCGACGCGGGCGTCGACGGCGTCATGGGCGACGACGTGTCGGCGATGGTCCGCCTCGTGGGCGAACGGTTCGGTAGCCCGGCGTAACGGATCTGGGAGGGCCAACCGGTGGGCCCCCGCGACGTCTGACGCTAGACTTCTCGTCTGGTCGCGCAGGGGTGGACGACATGACGGTGCAGGCCGATGGAGGACCGCCGCGGGGACCGCGCCGGCTCGCGCGGGCGGCACCCTACGTCCTCGGCGCCGCAGTGGCGTTCGGCGCGGTCGTCGTGTTCAATCTCGTCTTTCCTGCACCCCGGCCGCTGACCCAGGAAGACGTCGACGCTCGAGTCGACCAGGCGCTCGCCTCGGTCACGCCGGCCCCAGCATTCTCGGAGCTGGTGTATCAGGCCGTCCGACCGTCGGTCGTCCTCGTCCAGATCGAGCGACCTCGACCCGACGGTCAGAGCGGGTCCGAGGAAGGTGTCGGCAGCGGCGTCGTGGTCAATGCCGCGGGCGACATGCTGACGAGCCTGCACGTCGTCGCCGACGCGACGAGCGTGGTCGTGACGTTCGCTGACGGCTCGCGCTCGCCCGCCGACGTGATCGCCCGCGACCCCAAGAACGACATCGCGGTGCTGCGTGCGACGACGCCTCCAGGCGAGATCGTGCCGGCGACGCTCGGGGACCCGAGCTCGGTTCGCGAGGGCAGCGAGGCCTACGCCGTCGGCAGCCCGTTCGGCCTGATGGATTCGATGAGCGCCGGCGTGATCTCCGGACTCGACCGTTCGTTCCAGCTCGAGAACAGCGACATCGTGCTGCATGGCCTGATCCAGATCGATGCGGCGGTCAACCCCGGCAACTCGGGTGGGCCCCTGCTCGATCGCGAGGGGCACGTCATCGGGATCGTCGCGGCGCTGCTGAACCCCACGAAGGACGACGTGTTCGCGGGGATCGGCCTGGCCGTTCCGATCACAGCAGCCGGCGGTGCCGCGGGTATGCCCGCCTACTGAAGGACATGACGACCCAACGACCAGCCGAGCCACTCCCAGTCCCAGCGAGAGGAGCGACGCGTGGACCGATCAGGTAGCCAGGATGGAGCCGCGCCGATGGAGCGGCTGCTCTACGAGGTCAAGAAGGTCATCGTCGGGCAGGATCACCTGCTCGAGCGTCTCATCGTGGCGCTCCTCGCGCGCGGCCACATCCTCGTGGAAGGCGTGCCCGGTCTGGCGAAGACGATGGCGATCCGGACGCTCGCGGAGGCCATCGGCGGCGAGTTCAAGCGGATCCAGTTCACGCCCGACCTCGTCCCGGCCGACCTCGTGGGGACGCGCATCTACAACCAGAAGACCGGTGACTTCGGGACGACGCTCGGGCCGGTCTTCGCGAACCTCCTCCTCGCCGACGAGATCAATCGCGCGCCAGCCAAGGTTCAGAGCGCGCTCCTCGAGGTGATGCAGGAGCGGCAGGTGACGATCGGCAAAGAGAGCTTCAAGGTCCCGGACCCGTTCCTGGTCCTCGCGACGCAGAACCCGATAGAGACGGAGGGCACGTACGCGCTCCCCGAAGCCCAGATCGACCGGTTCATGCTCAAGGTCCTGGTCGGCTACCCGACCCCGACCGAGGAGTTCGTGATCGTCGAACGGATGACCGGCGACGTGCCGAGCGCCCAGCAGGTCATCTCGACGGACACGCTGCTCGAGATGCAGCGTTCCGCGGACCGGGTCTTCGTCGATCCGGCGTTGATGCAGTACGCGGTGCGTCTCGCGACGGCGACGCGCGAGCCGGGGGCGAACGGCCTCGGCGAGCTGAGCCGCTACATCACGTTCGGTGCCAGCCCACGCGCATCGATCAACCTGATCCTCGCGGGCCGAGCGCTCGCTTTCGTCCGCGGCCGTGACTACGCGCTCCCAGAGGACGTCGTCGACATCGCGCTCGACGTCCTCCGTCACCGCATCGTCCTCTCCTTCGAGGCCCTGTCGGACGACGTCGATAGCGATCAGCTCCTGGCGACGATCATCGATCGCATCCCCGTCCCCGTCGTCCCGCTCCGCGACCATGGCAGCGTCGTCAGCGCCTGAGCGCGTCCTCCAGCGCCTCGACTGGCAGGTCGTCCGCCGGCTCGACGGCCTGCTCCAGGGCGACTACCGGACGCTGTTCCACGGGACCGGCACCGACTTCGCCGACCTGCGCGAGTACCAGTGGGGCGATGACGTCCGCTATATCGACTGGAACGTCACCGCCCGGACCTCGACGCCGTACGTCCGCGAATACGTCGAGGACCGCGAGGTCACGGCGTGGTTCCTCCTCGATCTGAGCCCGTCCGTCGACTTCGGCTCGGTCGAGAGCGAACGACTCAAGCGCAGCGTCCTGATCGACTTCGTCTCGACGCTCGCGCGGCTGCTGACGCGGCGCGGGAATCGTGTCGGCGCGATCCTCTATGGCCGGGCCGTCGAGCGGACCATCCCCGCCGGCGGCGGACGGATCCAGGTACTACGGCTGATCAACGACCTCATGGAGCAGCCGCGGCTTCCGTCATCCCCGTTCACCGACCTTGGTGCGCTGCTCGAGGCGGGGCAGGGGACGATCAAACGGCGCTCGCTCGTCTTCGTGATCTCCGACTTCATCAGCGCGCCCGGCTGGGAGCGGCCGCTGAACCTCCTGACGCAACGGCACGAGGTCATGGCCGTCCGGCTGTTCGACCGGCGCGAGATTGAGTTGCCCGACGTCGGAGCGTTGCTTATCGAGGACGCAGAGACTGGCGAGCAGCTCTATGTCGACACCCATGACAAGGCGTTCCGACGCAGGTTCAAGGAGGCGGCGGAACGCCGGGAGGCGACGCTCAGCGATGCATTCCGGCGCGCTGGGGTGGATGCGGTCTCGCTCGGCACGGACGAGGACCTCGTCCACGCCATCGTGCGCATGGCGACCCTCCGGCGCCGTCGACGGCGGCACTGATCGATGTCGTTCATCTGGCCCGCGGTCCTGATCCTGCTCCTGGTCATCCCGCTCGGCGTGGCCATCTACGTCACGCGCGAACGACGACGTCGTGCTCGGATCACGGCGACGCTCGGACCGCTCCAGCCCGCAGTCGCTCCCGGCGGGGGGAGAGGACGACAGATCCGACGCAGGATCCCGGCGGCGCTGCTGGTCGCCGGCATGACGATCCTCGTCGTGGCGATGGCCCGGCCCGAGAGCGTCATCGGTGTGCCGCGCTTCGAAGGGACCGTCGTCCTTGCGTTCGACGTGTCGGGGAGCATGGCGGCGACCGACGTGGCGCCGACGCGGATGGAGGCCGCCAAGGCGGCCGCACGCACCTTCGTGGCGAGTCAGCCGAAGTCGATCCAGATCGGCGTCGTTGCCTTCAGCGACGCGGGCTTCTCGGTGACGGTGCCGACCGATGACCAGAGCGCCGTGCTCGCGGCGATCGATCGGCTGGGGCCGGAGCGAGGCACGTCGATCGCGCGCGGGATCCTGTCCTCGATGACCGCGATCGCGACCGCCGATCGGGATCCCGAGGCCGGGTACTACACGAACACGTCACCCGACCCGAACCAGCTGCCGCCGGTCGTCACGCCCGGCACGTTCGCGCCCGCTGCGATCGTCCTGCTGAGCGACGGCGAGAACAACCAGCAGCCCGACCCGATCGGTGCCGCCCGAGGCGCAGCGGATCGCGGGATCCGGATCTTCACGGTCGGTCTCGGGACGCAAGCTGGCACGACGCTCGAGGTGGAGGGGTTCCGGGTCCACAGCGCGCTCGATGAGTCGGCCCTCCGCCAGATCGCCGACATCACCGACGGCACGTACTACGCAGCATCCGAACCGAACCAGCTCAAGGGCATCTACGACGACATCGAGACACGGTTCGTGATCCGTCCCGAGGCGACCGAGCTCACGTCGTTCATCGCCGGGGCGGGTCTCGGGCTGCTGGCACTCGGCGGGCTGGCGAGCCTGCTCTGGTTCGGGCGTATGCCATGACCGACTTCCTCGCGCCATGGGCGCTCGCCCTCCTTGGCGGGATCGTCGTGCTGGTCGTGGCGCGGGCGTGGTTGCTGCGCCGGCGTAAGCCGGCCCTGCGCTACTCGAGCATCTCGCTCGTCCGCGAAGCCGTCGGCGGATCGTCGCGTGTCCGGCGCCACCTGCCGTTCGCGTTGTTCGCGCTCGGGTTGGCCAGCCTGGTCGTCGCGCTCGCGCGTCCGGTCCAGGTGGTGAACGTCCCCGCCGGGCGGACGACCGTCATCCTCGCGATGGACGTCTCGCGCAGCATGTGCGCGACCGACATCCAGCCAAACCGGCTGCTCGCCGCGGAGTCCGCCGCCTCGTCGTTCATCGACCGCCAGACGGACTCCACGCAGATCGGCATCGTCGCCTTCGCCGGGTTCGCCGAAGTGGTCCAGACGCCGACGACCGACCAGGAGGTCCTGCTCGACGTCATCGACAGCCTGACGACCGGTCGACGGACCGCGATCGGCGCCGCGATCATCGAGTCGCTCGACGCGATCTCGGAGGTCGACAAGAGCGTCGCTCCCGTCCAACCCGATGCGAGCCCATCGACGGACGCGCCGCCCCAGCTCCCCCGCGGCGCGTATGCCCCGGCGATCATCGTGTTGCTGACCGACGGTGCGAGCAACGCCGGGCCGCTTCCATCCGATGCTGCCTCGGAGGCCGCCGCGCGGGGCGTCCGCGTGTATACGATCGGCTTCGGCACGGACGACCCGAACAGCGAGCGGCCGCCCTGCGGGATCCAGTACCTCGGGAACGAACCGAACGATCCGTTCGGCTTCGGCGGGTTCGGTGGTGGCGGCGGCGGATTCCGGCGGGCGATCGATGAGGACACGCTCATGTCCGTCGCCCAGGCGACCGGCGGTGAGTACTACCCCGCGGCGAGCGCCGATGAGCTCCAGAAGGTGTTCGCGAACCTGCCGACGAACCTCATCACCAAGCCCGAGATCATGGAAGTCAGCGTGCTGTTCGTCGCTCTCGGGGCGGTGCTGGTCGCCCTCGCGATCCTGCTCGGGCAAGCCTGGCGGCCGTTGCCCTGACGGCGGCCGCGTGCCGTCCGCCGGAGGCGCCCTGGGCCGGTCGGCCCACGTTCTGGCAGAAGTTTCACCCGAAGACCGCTATGGCGTACCAACACCGGTTTCCCGGCAGGATCTGCACCCGGTGACGAGTCAGGCGTCGTTTTCGCCCGAAAGGAGAGGTCGGCGCTGCGCAACGATCTCCCCGTGAACCTCTCGCCATAACCCCATCGGATCAAACGGCGCGTCGCCGGCCGACCCGGGTTGTCGATTCGGCCCCCTCCCGTTCGTCGTGCTGATACGGGGCGGTCGATCGTGAGCCGCCGCGAGCGAAGGAGGTCCCCGATGGGAGCCAAAGTCATCCACGTCGAGGTCACCGGCAAGGACGGCGGCGCACTGCAGCAGTTCTACAAGAACGTGTTCGGCTGGAGCCTCGACACCAACAACCCGGGCGGGTACGGCATGTACCGCCAGGAGGACGGTCTGACCGGCGGGATCGGCGCGAGCCAGGATGGTGGTGCCGGCCACGTCACGTTCTATGTCCACACGGACGATCCGCAGGGCATCCTCGACAAGGCCGCCGCGAGCGGCGGTCGGGTGATCATGCCGCTGACCGAGGTCGCGCCCGAGACGACGGTCGCGCTCTTCGCCGATCCGGAGGGTCACGTCGTCGGGATCATGTAGTCCCGAGCTCGCGACGACGACGGCCGGGCGCTTCGGCGGCCCGGCCGTTTCCCTGTCCGCGGACGACGGACATCGCGACGACTCGTGCGATGATGCGCATGAGCGACCTCGATGCCACCAACCGCGCGGGCGAGCCGGTCCGCGGCCCGCCTGCATCGATCGATCCTTCTCGCCGGACTGGCGTGGCTGCTGCTTGCCAATGCGGGCGCGCCGGTGCTGTCCGTCCTGGCCGCCGACGCGACCGCGGATCCGCACATCGATGTCCTGACCGCGACGGGCACCGTCGACAACGTCATGGCGACCTACATCGAAGAGGGCGTCAAGGCGGCTGCCGCCGGTGGGGCGAGCGCCGTGATCCTGCAGCTCAATACGCCGGGCGGCGCTCTCGATAGCACCCAAAGGATCGTGTCATCGCTGCTCGAGGCCCATGTCCCGACGATCGTCTGGGTGGCTCCGAGCGGCGGTCGGGCGGCAAGCGCCGGCACGTTCATCACCCTGGCCGGAAACCTCGCCTACATGGCGCCGGGCACCAATATCGGCGCGGCATCACCGGTGGGTCCCAACGGCGAGGACCTCACGGGCACGATCGGCAGCAAGGTGAAGAACGACGCGATCGCCAACATCCGGTCGATCGCAGAGACCCGCGGCCGCAACGTCGACTGGGCCGTGTCGACCGTCGAGAGCGCCGTGTCGTCACCCGCCAGCGAGGCCGTCTCGATCGGTGCGGTGAACGGGATCGCGCGCTCGCTCGAGGAGGTCCGCGACAAGGCCGACGGCCAGACGGTCGACGTCGCCGGCCAGAAGGTCACGCTCGAGCTGACCGACGTCCCATTCGTCGATGTCGGCATGAATCCGTTCCAGCAGGTCATCCACCTGCTGTCCGACCCGAACATCGCGTTCATCCTGCTGACCCTCGGTTTCTACGGTCTGCTGTTCGAGCTTCAGAGCCCGAACTTCGTGACCGGCACGCTCGGCGCGATCGCATTGATCCTCGCGTTCATCGGCTTCGGGAGCCTGCCGCTCAACGTCGCGGGGCTGATCCTGATCGGGCTGGCGGTGCTGCTGTTCATCCTCGAGACGACCGTGACCAGCCATGGCCTGCTCACGGTCGGCGGGCTGATCTGTTTCGTGCTGGGCGCGTTCACCCTCTACACCGCCCCCGGGACACCGGCCGCGCCAGAGGTGGCCGTGGCGGTCCCGCTCATCGTCGCGATGGCCGGGGTCACCGCGGTGTTCGTCCTGACCGTGCTGATCACCGTGGCCCGCGTCCGGCGACGGTCGCTGGCATTCGCGGGTGAATACGGGGCCGGCGGTACGATGAGGGTCCCGAAGGGGACGGCCGGGATCGCCCGCACTGCGCTCGAACCACGCGGCGTCGTGTATGCCGCGGGTGAGCAGTGGAGCGCACGGGCCAGCGGCGATACCGCGATCCCACTTGGTCAGCCCGTGCGGGTCGTCGGACAGAAGGACCTGATACTCATCGTGGAAGCCGGTCCGGCGCCCTCGCCGTCGCCGGAAGGTGCGTAGGAGGAAACCGTGGAGCTCGCCACCATCCTGGCGGCCGCATTCGTCATCCTGATCATCGCGGTCATCGCGGTCGCGTCGATCAAGATCGTCAATCAGTACGAGCGCGTGCTGGTCTTCACCCTGGGTCGCACCAGCCCGACCGAGGTCAAGGGCCCGGGCTGGGTCTTCATCGTGCCGATCGCCCAGCGCGCGGTGAAGGTCGACCTGCGCGAGCGGTTCATCGAGGTTCCCAGCCAGACCAGCATCACGAAGGACAACGCGCCGATCAGCATCGACTTCCTGATCTACTGGCGCATCGTCGACCCCTATCGGAGCGTCGTCGAGGTCCAGAACTTCGAGGGGGCCCTCCAGAACATCGCCACGACGACCCTCCGTGCCGTGGTCGGCGACATCCTCCTCGACGATGTGCTGTCCAAGCGCGACCAGATCAACGAGGTCCTGCGCATCAAGCTCGACGAGGTCACCGAGCGCTGGGGC
>Ga0207706_10006588_pt1 | contig 10755 bp, 8 predicted proteins | sample KBSC53metaG_FD_184318 | JGI IMG/M metagenome (GOLD analysis project Ga0207706, IMG submission 184318) | Corn rhizosphere microbial communities from Kellogg Biological Station, Michigan, USA - KBS C5-3 metaG (SPAdes) (version 2) | ecosystem: Host-associated > Plants > Roots > Rhizosphere > Soil ... | reverse complement strand
GTATGCACGCCCATCGGATCGAAGTTCTCGATCGAGCAGACGATGATGCAGTTGTCGGCCTTGTCGCGCACGACCTCCATCTCGAACTCTTTCCAGCCGAGTACGGATTCCTCGACCAGCACCTCGTGCACGGGCGACAGGTCGAGCCCGCGCTTGATGATCTCCTCGAACTCTTCGCGGTTGTAGGCGATGCCGCCACCCGAGCCGCCGAGCGTGAAGCTCGGGCGGATGATCGTCGGATAGCCGACACGTGCCTGGATCTCGACCGCCTGCTCGAAGGTTTTCGCGACTTCCGCGCGCGGGCATTCCAAGCCGATTTCCTTCATCGCGACACGAAACAACTCGCGGTCCTCGGCCATGCGGATCGCGTCGCGCGAAGCGCCGATCAACTCCACCTTGTACTTGTCGAGGATGCCCGCATCGGCCAGATCGAGCGCGCAGTTGAGCGCGGTCTGCCCGCCCATCGTCGGCAGCAGCGCATCGGGCTTTTCCTTGGCGATGATCGCTTCGACCGTGGCGCGGTTGATCGGCTCGATGTAGACCGCGTCGGCCGTCTCCGGGTCGGTCATGATCGTCGCCGGATTCGAGTTGACGAGGATGACGCGGAAGCCCTCGGCCTTGAGCGCTTTGCACGCCTGCGCGCCCGAGTAGTCGAACTCGCAGGCCTGGCCGATCACGATCGGACCGGCGCCGATGACGAGGATGCTTTTGATGTCGGTGCGTTTGGGCATTTTCTATCGTCGTTGGAAAGACTGGCTCAGGCAGCGCGAACGGATTGCGCTTCGACCATGCTCGACACGAAGCGGTCGAACAAATAGCCGATGTCGTGCGGCCCGGGGCTCGCCTCCGGATGTCCCTGGAAGCAGAACGCCGGTGCGTCGGTCAGCGCGAAACCCTGCAGCGAACCGTCGAACAGCGAGGTATGCGTGACACGCGTGTTCGCAGGCAACGTCGCCGGGTCGACCGCGAAGCCGTGATTTTGCGAAGTAACGAGCACGCGGCCGTCGTCATGGTCCTTGACCGGGTGGTTCGCGCCATGGTGGCCGAACTTCATCTTCAGCGTCTTCGCACCGACCGCAAGACCCATGATCTGGTGGCCGAGACAGATGCCGAACAACGGAATCTTGCGCTTGATCGTTTCGCGCGCGGCGGCAATCGCGTAATCGCAGGGCTCGGGATCGCCGGGGCCGTTCGACAGGAACACGCCGTCGGGTTTCAACGCGAGCACATCCGAGATGGGCGTTTGTGCGGGCACGACAGTCAAAGCGCAGCCGCGATCGACGAGCATGCGCAGGATGTTCTTCTTCACGCCGAAATCGTAAGCGACGACATGATGCTTGCCCGGTACCGAAGCGAAGGCCGTGCGGTCGAGATCGTAGCTGCCGGCATCGAAGCGATACTGCTTCGGTGTGCTGACGACCTTGGCGAGATCCATGCCTGCCAGTCCCGGAAACGCGCGCGCTGCAGCCAGCGCGCGCTCGGCGGACACGTCGGTGCCGGCAAGGATGCAGCCCGCCTGCGCGCCCTTGTCGCGCAGCAGGCGCGTCAGCGCGCGCGTGTCGAGGTCGGCGATCGCGACGATACCGTGGCGGCGCAGGTAGGCGTCGAGACTTTCGCTCGAGCGCCAGTTGCTGGCGAGGCGCGGCAGGTCGCGGATCACGAGTCCGGCCGCCTGCACCTTGTCCGATTCCTCGTCGACGGCGTTGACGCCGGTGTTGCCGATGTGCGGATAGGTCAGCGTCACGATCTGACGCGCATACGACGGGTCAGTGAGGATTTCCTGATAGCCCGTGATCGCGGTGTTGAACACCACTTCGCCAACCGTCTCGCCCTCGGCGCCGATGGAGGTGCCGCGGAAGATAGTACCGTCTGCGAGAGCGAGAATGGCTGGAATCATGAGTTGCGTCGCCTAAATATGTGACTGACAAAACGCAACCTGCAGATGCAGCGTTACCCGCGGACCTGAGAAACTCGGGACCGTGGGCTGGGGTTGCGGGCGAGTACGAATGATACGGCGCGAGGGGTTCCGTGTCCATCGCAAAAGAGGGCTTTGCGGGCGAATCTTTACTCCGATGGCGCTAGAATTGTGAAATCCGCAAACGGGTTCTTCCATGTCCGCCGCGCCTGCCGCCCTTGCATCGCCCGCGCTGTTCGACCCGGCGCACCTGGACCGCGCCGACACGCTGGTGCGCGAGGCGCCGTTTCACTTCCTCGTGGCTCGCGACCAATTGCCGCAGACAGCGGCATCCGAGCTCGATCGGGATTTCCCGAAGTATTCCAGCGCCGGCTTCTTTCCATACGAAGAGAAAGATTGCGGTCCGAGCGTCAACGCGTTGATCCACGCGCTAACCGACCCCGGGGTCGCCAGCGCCGTCGGCGCGCGTCTCGGCATCGACAACCTTGGCCAGTATCCGACGCTGATCACGCTGTGTCGTTATCTGAACAAGCGCCACGGCACGATCCACACCGACAGCAAATCGAAAATCGCCACCGCATTGCTCTATCTTGCGCCCTCGTGGCCGGACATAAGCGAAGGCTGCCTGCGCTTTCTCAACCGCATCGACGACATCGACGACCTTGCCGCGCCCGAAATCAAACCGGTCTACGGCAATTTCGTCGTATTCCGCCGCGCCGACAATTCTTTCCACGGGCATCTACCGCACGAGGGCGAACGCCGCGTGATCCAGATCGCCTGGCTGACCAGCGAGGACGAGAAGCTGCGCAAGACCCAGCGCGGCAAACTGTCGCGCGTGTTCAAGAAACTGTTCGGCTCGCTCGACAGGAAATTCGGCGCGGGGCGCGACAAGAACGCCGCGCACAAGGATTGAATCTATGATCCGCATCGGCGCGATAGTGTTCGCAAGCCTGCTCGCGGCCTCCATCGCCGTTGCCCAGCCCGGATCGAACGCCGCCGCCACGGCCGCACACATCGGCCCCGCCTACGCCATCGAAATGAGCCGCATGATCCCGATGCGCGACGGGGTGGCGCTCGAAGCCTGGATCACCAAGCCCTCGCCGCTCGCCGCCAAGGCGCCGGCCGTCCTCGAGCTGACCCAGTACGACATCGACGGTTCGCGGCGCCACGAAGCGACCGCACTGGCCGCGCGCGGCTACGTGTTCGTGCAGGCCGAAACGCGCGGCCGCGGCCGCTCCGGCGGCGACAAGAACGACAGCCTCGGCCTGCAGGTCGGCCGCGACGGCCACGATCTGGTCGAATGGATAGCGCGGCAGCCGTGGTGCAACGGCCAGGTGTTCATGTACGGCGGCTCGTTTGTCGGCATGACGCAGTGGCGCACAGCTGCGCAGCATCCGCCGCACCTCGCCGGCATCGCACCTTTTGCGCCGATTTATCCGGGCTGGGACGTGCCGAACACGAACGGCATTCCGCAATCGTGGTCGGCGGTGATCCTGGGCTATACGGCCGGCCGTGGACTCAACGCCGGCTTCATCGCCAACGCACCGTATTGGCAAGGCAAGATGCTGGAGCACTACGCGGCCTACGGTTCGTTCGCGACGCTCGACGAGGCAATCGGCGTCGCCCAGGACGACTGGTGGATGGACGACGGCGGCAAGAAGAAATCGTTCATGAAGGCCTGGCTCGACCACGTCGGCGACGAGGCGTTCAATCTCGCCGCCGCGCCGAATGCGCAGGACTACGCGGCGATGAAATTTCCGATACTCGCCGCGACCGGCTTTTTCGACGACGACCAACCGGGGGCGCTGCGCTACTACCGGGGTTACCTCGCGCACGCGCCTGCGAGCGCGCTCGAGAAAAGCCTGCTCGTCATCGGCCCCTGGGACCACGGCGGCACGCAGCGGCCGGAAAAGATGATCAACGGCCTGTCCATTCCGGACTCGGCCGTGCTCGACATGGACAAGCTGCACGCCGATTGGTACGACTGGGTGCTCGGCCGCGGCGCGCGTCCTGCGCTCCTGAGCGACAGGGTCACATACTTCATGCTTGGCGCAAACGAATGGCGCCATGCATCGTCGCTGGATGCGGCCACCGGCGGCAGCATGGAATTCTTCCTTTCCGCTCCGGAAGGCACGCCGGAAAGCGTGTTCCGTTCCGGTTCCCTGACGCGCGAAGCGCCCGGCGAGCAGCCGGCCGCCATCGTCGTTTCCGATCCGCACGAACTGTCCGAGCTCGACGTTGCCGATTACACGGCGGACGAAAACCTCACGAGCCAGTTCCGCGCATTGCAGAGGCGCGCCGTCGTGTTCCATTCCGCGCCCCTCGACAAGCCCGTCGAAATCACCGGACACATGAAATTGGAACTGCAGGTGCAATCGGATACACCTGATTTCGACCTGTGGGCGCAGGTGATGATGATGCTGCCCGACGGTTCCGCCGTGCGGCTCGGCGAAGACATCCGTCGCGCGCGCTTCCGCGACGGCCCATTCAAACAGCAACTGTTGAAGCCCGATCAGATCGTCACGCTGCCGTTCGAGTTCTACTGGACCAGCCGCCGCATCCCGGCCGGGGCGCGCCTGCGCGTAGTGATTGCACCGCTGAATTCGCCGAATTACCAGAAGAACTACAATACCGGCGGGCGCGTCGGCTACGAGAGCATCGCCGATGCACGCATCGCGCACGTCAAACTGTTACACGACAGCCGGCACCCGAGCCGGCTGGTTTTGCCGCTCGCCGCGCCAAAGCCTGAAGCACCGTAGCCAGCTCCGTCCGCTTCAAGGCGCCGGCGCGCGAGTAGATCGTCAAGCTGTAGCGCGCCGACGATACGCCGCACAGTCGCTTGCGCGGCAACTTCTGCATCGACTATGGTGCGGTTCGCGGCATTCGCTGCCGCGAACACTGGGGAGTGTGCTCAACGCTTGGGTTCGGTCGTGCTTGGGGTCGCAGTTCCGTTGCTGCGTGGGAATCATGCTGCCATCAAATGGCGCCGACCGACCCGGTCGGGCGTAACCCAATCGTGGGCATTTCGCATCAACATTTCCATAAGGATCAAGGCAATGCAAAACTTTGCTATGAAGTTGATGATGTTGGCAGCAGGATTTGGCGGAGTGACGGCGGCGGCGGCACAAGGCGTCGTGGCCCAGTTGCAGGACGCGGGGGAAATATCGGCAGCGGACATCGGCAGCGGCAAGCTGCATTTCCGCATCGAGAACCAGAGCAGCGACAGCGTCCACATCCTCAGTTGGGGCACGCCGCTCGGCGATGAGATGACTGCGAACCTGTTCCGCGTCGAACAGAACGGCGTGCGCGCCCGCTACATCGGCGCTATGGTCAAACGCGCCGAACCGACCGAGGAAGACTATTTCGAACTGAAACCCGGTCAGTCGCGCGCAGTCGATGTCGACCTGAGCGCCTACTACGACTTGCGCAACGGTGGCGCCTACGAGGTGAGCTATGCGCCGCACGGCGGCGAGCTGATCCTCGAAGCCAGCGCGGTGCAGAAAAGCGGCGCGAAAATCGCCCGCCCGGTCGAGACGCAATCGGCGACGATCTGGGTCGATGCGGGTGCACGCAGCATCGACTCGATCGGACCGGTCGGCGCACGCGGCGAAACACAATCGTTGCAAAGCCGCCTGCCTGCCGGCGCAGGCGTCGTCGCCGCAGCCGCCGCGAGCAACAGCTACGTCAAATGCACGAACACCCAGCAGACGCAGATCGTGCCGGCGCGCGACTCCGCCGTCGTCTACGCGAACAATGCCAAGAGCTATCTCGCCACGGGCGCCGCGGGCAGCCGCTACACCTGGTGGTTCGGCGCCTACACGAGCAGCAACTATGCACTGATCACGACCCACTACAACAACCTGGTCAGCGCCTTGTCGACGCAGCCCTACACGTTCGACTGCGGCTGCAAGCAGAAGCGCACCTATGCCTTCGTCTATCCTGACCAGCCGTACACCGTGCATCTTTGCGGCGCATTCTGGAGCGCACCCAACACCGGTACCGACTCGCGCGCCGGCACGCTCATCCACGAGAGCAGCCACTTCACCGTAGTCGCCGGCACCGACGACTACGCCTATGGCCAGACCGCAGCGCACAACCTGGCCCTGACCAACGTCGCCCAGGCGGTGATGAATGCCGACAGCCACGAGTACTTCGCCGAGAACAACCCGGCGCTGAACTGAGTTTCATCCGCAACGGACAGCGCGCCGGCTTCGATGCCGGCGCGCGATTCTCACTCCTGCGGCGCGAGCACGTCGTCGATGCTATAGCGCCCGGGTTCGCGTCGCGCCAGCCAGATCGCCGCGGCGAGCGCGCCGCTGGCGAAGATGTCGCGGTCGGTCGCGCGATGCGTCAGCTCGATGCGCTCGCCTTGGCTGGCGAAGATGATGGTGTGCTCGCCGGCGACATCGCCGGCACGCAGCGCGGCGAAGCCGATCTCGCCGGGCGGACGCGTACCGACCTGGCCGTGGCGCTCGTAGCGCGCATGCTGTTCAAGCGCGATCCGGCGGCCTTCGGCAACCGCGGCGCCGAGCGTCAGCGCCGTGCCCGAAGGCGCATCCTGCTTGCGGTTGTGATGTAGCTCGACGATCTCGCAATCCCAGTCGGGCAGCGCTGCCGCAGCGCGACGCGCCATGCGCGCGAGCATGGCGACACCAAGACTGAAGTTCGACGCCCACAACACCGGAATGGTCTTCGCCGCGTTGTCGAGCGCAGCGTACTGCACGTCGCGCAGGTTCGTCGTGCCGCTGACGAACGCGGCGCCGCGCTGCACGGCCAAGGCCAGCGCCCCGTCGAACGCGACCGGTCCGCTGAAATCGACGAGCACGTCGCAAGGCATGTCGGGATCGAGCGAGGTGGCAAAATCGACGTCACGTGGAAGCGCGCCGAATACGCGGTCGAGCGGCTCGTCGGCCAGACCCGAGCCGGGCCGCACCAGCGCAGTGGCCAGACGAGCATGCTTCGATTCAAGTACGCCACGGATGACCGCCTGACCCATGCGGCCGGCGGCGCCATAGACGACGACGTTGACGAGATCGTTCATGCCGCCATCTTAGCTGCCTTGCTCCATCGCGGAGAAGGGGCGCGGATCAGGTCGTCACGCGATCCCAGAACTGCTTGACGCTGTCCAGCCATGACGACGCACGCGGTGTGTGCGCGGAGTGGTCATCGCCGAAGCTCTCTTCGAACTGCTGCAGCAACTCGCGCTGCTGCCTGCTGAGCTTGACCGGCGTTTCGATGACGACCCGGCAGAGCAAGTCGCCGACGTGACCGCTGCGCACATTGCGCACGCCCTTGCCGCGCAGCTTGAACAGCTTGCCGGTCTGGGTTTCCGCGGGAATCTTGATCGATGCCTCGCCGCCCAGTGTCGGCACCTCGAGTTCCGCGCCGAGCGCCGCCTGGGAGAAGCGAATCGGTACTTCGCAATAGAGATCGTCCTGCTGGCGCTGGAAGATTGCATGTTCGCGTACCTGCACCTCGACGTAGAGGTCGCCTGCGGGCGCGCCGGTGGGGCCGGCTTCGCCTTCGCCTGTGAGACGGATACGGTCACCGCTATCGACGCCGGCCGGAATCTTCACTTCCAGACGCTTCTCGCGGCGCACGCGGCCTTCGCCGCGGCAGGTCTTGCATGGATTCGCGATCGCTTTGCCACTGCCGCCGCAGTGCGGACAAGTCTGCTGGATCGAAAAAATGCCGTTTTGCATGCGCACGCGGCCATGACCTTGGCAAGTCGCGCAACTGGAAAGCTTGCCGTCCGCCGACCCCGAACCTTCACACTTGTCGCACGCGACGAGCGTCGGCACGTCGATCGTCCTTTCGACACCGAATACGGCCTCCTCGAGATCGAGGTCAAGCATGTAGCGCAGGTCGGATCCACGCCGCTGGCGATTGCCGCGCCCGCCGCCAAAGATGTCGGAGAAGATGTCGCCGAAGATGTCGCCGACGTCGGCGTGGAAGCCGCCATTGCTGCCCCCACCTTGCTCGAACGCGGCGTGGCCGTGGCGATCGTACATGGCGCGCTTCTGCGCGTCGCCGAGCACGTCGTAGGCTTCTTTCGCTTCCTTGAAATGCGCCTCGCAATCCTTGTCGCCTGGATTGCGGTCGGGGTGGTATTTCATCGCCAAGCGACGAAAGGCGGTTTTCAGTTCGCCCTCGCTCGCGGTGCGTTCGACGGAAAGGACTTCGTAATAGCAACGCTTGGTCATGTGATTAAAAACCTGATCACTTGTTCGCCATCACGTGGTTTTCGATGCGTCGGTCCGGGATGAACCAGATCGCCGCGACGACCGCGTACAGCACACAGGACACAATGGGAACAAAATTCGCCAGCACAATGGCGATGAGATAAAGAATCGGAGAGACCATTTCCTTCCAGCCGCTCTGCAGCGCAAGCGCCAGCGGGCAGCCTGGTCCGCCGTTGCATTGGATGAGGAAACGCGAGAGCGGAATCCATGATAGCGCCGTCATCAACAGCACGACTCCGTAGATCGCGGTCGGCAACGCCGCCGGGAATTGGCCATGCTCGCCGTGCGCCTCGTTCAGCCAGGCGGTAGTGAAAGGAAACAGCGACAGCCAGAACAGCAGGTGCAGGTTCGCCCACATCACCTTGCCGTTGATGCGCTCGACCAGATGCATCAGATGGTGATGGTTGTTCCAGTAGATGCCAACGTAAACGAAGCTCAGCGCGTAGCTCAGGAATACCGGCCAGTTGCCGAGCAGCGCCTGCCAGGTCGCCTCGTGCGGCGGCTTCAACTCGAGCACCATGATCGTGATGATCACGGCGATCACGCCGTCGGTGAATGCTTCAAGTCTCCCCTTTTCCATTCCCTGACCTCGTACAAACACTAACCGGTATACGGCCCCTTGGCCTCGCCCCAACCCCATTTCGGCATCGGTTGCTCGGCCTCGACCTCGACGCCCGGCTGCGAATTGATCAGCGCGAGCCGCGTGCCCCATTCGATGTAGGCCAGGAAAGCCGAGCGGAACTCGGGATCCGCCGGCAACCCCGCTTCATCTGCCGCATCGAGCAGCAGATTCACCCACTGGCGGCGCATCGGTTCGCTCAAATGGCGCTCGAGATGCTGCCGGATCATGTGCGAATGGCCGCCGCGTTCGATCGAATACGCGGCCGGCCCGCCGAACACTTCAGCGATGAATTTCGCAACATGCTGCGGATGCCGTGCGTCCATGTGCGCAAACACCGGCTGCAGCAGCGAATCCGCTGCGACTTTCCGATAGAAAACTTCGGTCAACCGTTCGAGCGCCGGCGCCCCTCCGGCCCAATCATACAGACTCGGCACTTCGCTCATGCACCCTCCATCAAAACAATAGAGCCTCGCTGTGACGCGAGGCTCCATGCACCGCATGTCGGCCAAGGACTGCCGCCAGGTTACTTCTTGTCTTTGACTTCGGTGAATTCGGCGTCGACGACATCGTCCTTCGGCGCCGATCCTGCGCTAGCCTGCGCGCCAGCATCGCCCGCCGGGCCGCCTTGACCTGCCGCAGCGGCAGCCGCTGCCAGCGACTGCGACGCCGCTTCGAGCGCGCTGATGCGCGACTCGATCGCATCCTTGTCCTCGCCCTTCATCACCTTCTCGAGGTCGGACAGCGCGGTTTCGATCGTACCGATCTGGGCGCCGTCGACCTTTCCGCCGTGCTCCTTGATCGCCGCGCGCGTGGCGTGGACGAGTTGATCGGCCTTGTTGCGCACGCCGACGAGCTCGTGGAACTTGCGGTCCTCTTCCTTGTTCGCTTCGGCGTCGCTGACCATGCGCTTGATCTCGTCCTCGGACAGACCCGAGGAACCCTTGATCTCGATGCGCTGCTCCTTGCCCGTGTTCTTGTCCTTGGCCGAGACGTGCAGGATGCCGTTCGCGTCGATGTCGAACGCGACTTCGATCTGCGGCATGCCGCGCGGCGCCTGCTGGATGCCCTGCAGGTCGAACTTGCCGAGTGACTTGTTCGCGCTGGCGCGCTCGCGCTCGCCTTGCAGCACGTGCACGGTCACCGCGGTCTGGTTGTCTTCGGCGGTCGAGAACGTCTGCTGCGCCTTGGTCGGAATCGTCGTGTTCTTCTCGATCAGCTTGGTCATCACGCCGCCGGCCGTCTCAATGCCGAGCGACAGCGGTGTGACGTCGAGCAGCAGCACGTCCTTGACCGAGCCGCCGAGCACGCCGCCCTGGATCGCCGCGCCCACGGCGACGGCCTCATCCGGGTTGACGTCCTTGCGCGGCTCCTTGCCGAAGAAGTTCTTCACCGCTTCCTGGACCTTGGGCATGCGCGTCTGGCCGCCGACGAGGATGACCTCGCTGATGTCCGACACCTTCAAGCCCGCATCGGCAATCGCGGTGCGGCACGGCGCAATGGTCTTTTCGATCAGGTCGGCGACGAGCGCTTCGAGCTTGGCGCGCGTCAGCTTGATGTTGAGATGCTTCGGACCCGACGCGTCCGCCGTGATGTATGGCAGGTTGACATCGGTCTGGTGCGCGCTCGACAACTCGATCTTCGCACGCTCGGCGGCGTCCTTGAGGCGCTGCAGGGCAAGCGAATCGTTCTTGAGATCGACACCGGACTCTTTCTTGAACTCCTCGACCAGAAAGTCGATCAGGCGCTTGTCGAAATCCTCGCCACCGAGGAACGTGTCGCCGTTCGTCGCCAGCACCTCGAACTGCTTTTCGCCGTCGACATTCGCGATCTCGATGACCGAGACGTCGAACGTGCCGCCGCCGAGATCGTAGACCGCAACCTTGCGATCGCCACCCTGCTTGTCGATGCCGTAGGCCAGCGCGGCCGCGGTCGGCTCGTTGATGATGCGCTTGACGTCGAGGCCCGCGATGCGGCCG
>Ga0207706_10006582_pt1 | contig 10762 bp, 8 predicted proteins | sample KBSC53metaG_FD_184318 | JGI IMG/M metagenome (GOLD analysis project Ga0207706, IMG submission 184318) | Corn rhizosphere microbial communities from Kellogg Biological Station, Michigan, USA - KBS C5-3 metaG (SPAdes) (version 2) | ecosystem: Host-associated > Plants > Roots > Rhizosphere > Soil ... | reverse complement strand
CCGGGGCTGGCTTCCAGAAGCTCGGTTGCGAAGCCTCGGTTCTGCGCCCAGCGGAGGTACATGCGCAGCAGGATCTCGGCCCAGTCCTGCGCGTCGGTGCCGCCGGTGCCGGCATGGATCGTGACGAGCGCGTCACCGGCGTCGTACTCGCCGGAGAAGAGCGCGTCCTCCTGCAGCCGGTCGAGCTCGGCGCGCAACGGCGCGATGCTCGTCGCGATCTCGCTCTCCATCTCGCCGTCCATGGCGAGCAGCTCCTGCGCATCCTGGTAGTCCTGGACGAGCCGGCGGTAGCGCTCGAGGCGGCGCGTCAGGCGCGCGTGCTCGGCGCTGACCTGCGCCGCATGCTGCTGGTCGTCCCAGAAGCCCGGCGTGCCCAGCTCTTGCTCGAGCTCGGCGACGCGGCTCTCGAGGCGATCCGGGTCAAAGGTAATCACGGACCCAGGCAAGCTGGGCCCCGATCTCCTGGAGCTGCTGGTCGACCGGCTGGGTGGGGGTCTGGTCGGCCATCGCTACGCGCCGTGGCAGCGCTTGAACTTCTTGCCGCTGCCGCACCAGCAGGGGTCGTTGCGGCCGAGATTCTTCTCGCGCTCGTTCGTCACGCGCTGCGTCATCACCGAGCCGCCACCGGCGTCGAGCGTGCCGGCCGTCACCGAGGCGCCGTCGCCGCCGAGCGCGAGGCCCGCCCCACCTCCAGCGGCCGCGATCGCCTGCGCGCCCGCGAGTGACTCGTGCGCGTAGGCAAACCCGTCGCCGTCGAGCGCGCCGGCCGCCTGCGCCTGCTGGAGCTGGTCGGCCTCCTCGACCTCGATCTCGGCGTGGAAGAGCGTGCGCACGACCTCCTCGCGGATCTCGGCGTTCAGCTCCTCGAACATCCGGTGCCCTTCGCCCGTGTACTCGACCAGCGGATCCTTCTGCGCCATCGCGCGCAGGTGCACGCCCTCGCGGAGGTAGTCCATGTTCTCGAGGTGCTCCCGCCACCGGTGGTCGACCACCTGCAGGATCACGAAGCGCTCGACGTCGCGCAGCAGCGGCTGCTCGGTCTCCGGATTCAGCCCGAGGCCCTGCTCGCGCTCCGCGTAGGTGTCGCGCGCGTCCTCCTGGAACTCCTCGACGAGCGCGACGCGATCGAGCCCGACCTCCTCGCGCAGCTCGTCCGGCGTGATCGGGTCGTCGGTCGCGTAGAGGTCGACCATCGCGCGGCAGAGCGCGTCGAGATCCCACTCCTCGCCGAACTCTCCGGTCGTGTACTGGTCGACCGTGCGCTCGATCACCTCGTCGATCCAGAGCCCGACCTCGTCCGAGAGGTCCTCGCCCTCGAGCACGCGCCGGCGCTGCTCGTAGATCACCGTGCGCTGCTTGTTCATCACGTCGTCGTACTTGAGCACGTTCTTGCGCATGACGAAGTTCTGCTCCTCGACCTTCTTCTGCGCGTTCTCGATCTGGTTCGAGAGGATCTTCGCCTCCATCGGCTGGTCGTCCGGCACCTTGAAGCGCTCCATGATGTTGTAGATCCGGTCGCCCGCGAACAGGCGCACGAGATCGTCCTGGCCGGAGAGGTAGAAGCGCGACTCGCCAGGGTCGCCCTGGCGGCCGGAGCGGCCGCGCAGCTGATTGTCGATCCGGCGCGCCTCGTGGCGCTCGGTGCCGAGCACGTAGAGGCCGCCGAGCTCCTTGATCTCGTCCTCGAGCTTGATGTCGACGCCGCGGCCGGCCATGTTGGTCGCGATCGTGACCGCGCCGCGCCGGCCCGCCTCGGCGATGATCCCGGCCTCCTTCTCGTGCTGCTTCGCGTTCAGGACCTGGTGCGGGATGCCCTGGCGGTCGAGCAGCTGCGAGAGGTGCTCCGAGACCTCGACCGAGATCGACCCGACGAGCACCGGCTGGCCCTTCTGATGGCGCTCCTTGATGTCGTCGATCGCAGCGTTGTACTTCGCGTCCGCGGTCTTGAAGATCAGGTCGTTCTCGTCGTCGCGGGCGACCTGGACGTTGGTCGGGATCTCGACCACGTGCAGGTTGTAGATCTCGACGAACTCCTTCTCCTCGGTCTTGGCCGTACCGGTCATGCCGGCGAGCTTGTCGTAGAGGCGGAAGTAGTTCTGGAGCGTGATCGTGGCGAGCGTCTGGTGCTCCTCCTGAATGCGGACGCCTTCCTTGGCCTCGACCGCCTGGTGGAGGCCCTCCGACCAGCGGCGGCCTTCCATGATCCGGCCGGTGAACTCGTCGACGATCTTCACCTCGCCGTCCTGGACGACGTAGTCGACGTCGCGGTGGAAGAGCGCCTGCGCCTTCAGCGCCTGGTTCAGGTGGTTGGCGAGCTGCCCGTTGCGCGGGTCGTAGAGGTTGTCGATCCCGATCGCGCGCTCGACCGCCTCGATCGCGCCCTGCATCGGCGAGATCGTCTTGTGCTTTTCGTCGTACTCGAAGTCGGCGCCTGACTCCTCGGCCGCGCCCTTCGGCAGGCCGGGCTTGGCGGCGAAGCCCTCGAGCGTCTTGGCGACGCGCGCGAAGTCGTAGTAGACCTGCGCGGCGGTCTCGGGCTCGCCGGAGATGATCAGCGGCGTGCGTGCCTCGTCGATCAGGATCGAGTCGACCTCGTCCACGATCGCGAAGTCGTGCCCGCGCTGGACGACGCCGTCGAGCGTGACGGCCATGTTGTCGCGCAGGTAGTCGAAGCCGAACTCGGAGTTGGTGCCGTAGACGACGTCGGCCGCGTATGCCTCGCGCCGCTCGTCGAAGGGCATCATGTTCGCGATGAAGGAGGCCCTCATCCCGAGGGCGTCCCAGACGGGCTTTGTCCACTCGGGGTCGCGCTTGGCCAGGTAGTCGTTGACCGTGACCAGGTGGACGCTGTTGCCGGTCAGCGCATTCAGATAGAGCGGCTGGACGGCGACGAAGGTCTTGCCCTCGCCGGTCTTCATCTCGGCGATGTCGCCCTCGTGCAGGACGATGCCGCCCATCTGCTGGACGTCGAAGAGGCGGATGCCCATCGATCGCTTGAACGCCTCGCGAACCGCGGCGAAGGCCTCGAAGACGAGCTCGTCGACCGGCTCGCCGTTCTCGATCCGTTGCTTGAACTCGACGGTCTTGCCGGCCAGCTCGGCGTCGCTCAGCGCCTCGAACTCGGGCTCGAGCGTGCCGATGTAGGCGGCCTGTTCGGCCAGCCGCTTGACGCGGCGCCCCTCGCCGAAGCGCAGGACTTTTTCGAACGATCCGAGCTGTTGAGCCATCGTCTTAGGGTAGCTGCCCTACAGGGGGTCGGCCTGGAATTCCAAGCCTCGCTGCCCAGGCGGGCGGCGCGGACGGCGCAGCGGGTCGCGCCGGACGTTCACTGCGGCTCGATCAGCCCGTAGCCGCCGTCCCGCCGGCGGTAGACGATGTTCACCGCCTCGGAGTCGCCGCTGCGGAAGACGAAGAAGTCGTGCCCGACGAGCTCCAGCTGGAGCACGGCTTCCTCCGGCGTCATCGGGTCGAGCGTGAACTGCTTGGTCTTGACGATCTCCAGCTCGAGGTCGTCGGCCAGGGCCGGCGTCGCCTCGGCCGCGGCGTTCTCCCTGGCCGCCCGCCGCCGGCGGTCGCGGCCGCGCGTGCGGTAGCGGGTCACCTGCCGCTCGAGCTTCTCGACCAGCTGGTCGATCGAGGCGCGCATGTCCGAGGACGCCTCTCTCGCCCGCAGCACGGGACCGGCCGTCCAGATCGTCGCCTCGGCGACCTGGTTCTCCGCGATCGAGGGGTTCTTCTCGAGCATCAGCTCGAGCTCGACCCTCGGGTCGGTCAGCTGGCGCTCGAGCTTGCCGAGCTTCTCCTCGGCGTAGCTGCGGATCGAATCGCTGACCTCGAGATTCCTGCCCTTCACCTGGAACTGCATCTGCACTCCTTCGACGCTGGCTCCGTTCCAGGAATCTAACGGACGACCCGCGCGAAGGTGATCACGTCGACCCTGCGCGCCCCCGCCTTGCGGAGTGCGGTCGCGGCGGCGTTCGCGGTCGAGCCGCTGGTGTAGACGTCGTCGACGAGCGCGACGCGGGCCGGCGCTTCGCCGGCAGGGGCGAACGCACCGGCGACGTTGCGCCGGCGGTCGGCGAGTGACAGCCCGCGCTGCCGCGAGGCGAGCCGTGTCCTGCCGAGGAGTGCCGGCACCGGCAGCGACCAGCGCTCGCCGAGCTCGCGCGCGAGCCGCTCGGCCGGGTGATGCCCGCGCTCGAGGCCGCGCGCGCGATCGGGCGGGACGAACGCGAGCGCTGCCACGGCGGGGGGCGCCAGGGCGTCGGCCATGGTCTCCGCCGCCACGGCTGCGAGGGTCCGCAGGCCGCGCTCCTTCCAGGCGCGCACGAGCTGCCGGACCGCCGGGTCGTACGCGACCGCCGCGCGGGCCGAGGCGAATGCGAGGCGGCGGCCTGCGCACTCGCGGCACCGCCGGACTGGCCACACGGTCGGAGCACCGCAGCGAGCGCAGAGCGGCGCGACGAGCCGCGGGAGGGCGCCGCGACAGGCCGGGCAGAGCTGCTCGCCGCCGGCGCCGCAGACGACGCAGCGCAGGGGCAGGATCAGGTCTAGGAGCTTCACGTCACACCGGCTTCACCTCCTCGGCCAGCGTAAGGAGGAAGGCGTCACGCGTGTGTGACGGCTCTGTGACGAGTGCGTGCCGGACTATCCCCCGGCGCTGAAGGCGCGGTCGGCCTCGGCCAGCGTCTCCGCCGAGCCGATGTCGTACCAGCGGCCCGGCACCCGCCAGGCGTAGACCGGCTCTCGCGGGTAGAGCCACTCGATGAGCCGGCCGGGCTGGTCTGGGTTGTTCCCCGCTGCCAGGTATTCACGCACGGCCCCGAGCGATTTGCGCGGGTAGAAGTAGAGCGCGATCCCGGTCAGCGTGGTCCGTGGGTGCTCGGGCTTCTCCTCGAAGTAGGTCAGCCGATCGTCCTCGTCGAGCGTGATCGAGTTGTAGCGGCGGATCGCCTCGAGGTCGCCGACGTCGTAGACGCCGATGACCGGCGCGGCTTTCGCCCGCGCGAACGCCCCGAACGGAGCCAGGCTCTCACTGAAGAGGTTGTCGCCGGCGAGCACGATCAGGTCGTCGTCGATCGCCGCCGCGCGGATCGTCAGCTCGAGATCGCCGATCGCGCCGAGCTTCGTCTCCTCGTCGGAGGTGCCGTCGTCGACGATCTGCACCTCCTGGCCGTCCCAGCCGGCTGCCCACTCGCGGAAGGCGCCCGCGAACTTCGAGTTCGTCACCAGGTGGATCGCGTCCAACCCCTCGACGCCCTCGAGCCGCAGGAGCAGGTGCTCGACCATCGGCCGCCCGGCCACCGGCAGCAAGGCCTTCGGCCGGTCGAGCGTCAGCGGGTAGAGCCGCGTCGCATAGCCCGCGGCGAGGATGACGGCGTTCATGCCGTCAGTATCGGGTCTAGGAGGGGTTTGTCGGAATGGCGATGGTCCGGCGGCACAGCCGGTAGTTCGTCAAACCCTCTTACGTGCCTTCGTCCCAAGAAGCCAGGTACTTCGCCTGCTCCTCGGTGAGCACGTCGATCGCGACGCCCATCGTCTCGAGCTTCAGCCGCGCGATCTCGTTGTCGATCTCCTCGGGCACCGGGTAGACCTTGCGCTCGAGGCTTGTCGCGTTGGCGACGACGTACTCGGCCGAGAGGGCCTGGTTCGCGAACGACATGTCCATCACCTGGGCCGGATGCCCCTCGGCGGCGGACAGGTTCACGAGCCGGCCGTCGGCGATCAGGTAGATCCGGCGGCCGTCCTCGAGCTTGAACTCGTCGACGAACTGGCGCAGCGTGCGCGTCTCCGTCGCCAGCGCGCGGAGCGCCGGGATCTCGATCTCGACGTTGAAGTGACCCGTGTTCGCGAGGATCGCGCCGTCCTTCATCCGCAGGAAGTCCTCGCGCGTGATCACCGACTTGTCGCCGGTGGCCGTCACGAAGATGTCCCCGACCTCCGCCGCCCGCTCCATCGTCATCACCTGGAACCCGTCCATCACGGCCTCGAGCGCGCGCAGCGGGTCGACCTCGGTGACGACGACGTGGGCGCCCATGCCCTTCGCGCGCATCGCCACGCCGCGCCCGCACCAGCCGTAGCCGGCGACGACGAAGGTGCGCCCGGCGAGCAGGACGTTCGTCGCGCGCACGATCCCGTCGATCGTCGACTGGCCTGTGCCGTAGCGGTTGTCGAACATGTGCTTGGTGAGCGCGTCGTTGACCGCGATCACCGGGAACCCGAGCGCGCCATCGCGCTCCAGGGCCTTCAGCCGGATCACGCCGGTGGTCGTCTCCTCGGTCGCGCCGATGATGTCGCCCAGCTGCTCGCGCCGGTGCGAGTGGAGCACGCCGATCACGTCGGCGCCGTCGTCCATCGTCAGCTGCGGCTTGTGGTCGACCGCGGCCTCGATGTGCTGGTAGTAGGTGTCGTTGTCCTCGCCCTTGATCGCGAAGACGGAGATGTCGAATTCCTCGACGAGCGCCGCAGCGACGTCGTCCTGCGTCGAGAGCGGGTTCGACGCGCAGAGCACGACGTCCGCGCCGCCGTCTTTCAGCGTGCGCATCAGGTTGGCGGTCTCGCTGGTGACGTGCAGGCACGCCGAGACTCGAAGGCCGGCCAGCGGCTGGTCGGTCGCGAAGCGCTCGCGGATCGCGGCCAGGACCGGCATCTGCCGATCGGCCCATTCGATCCGGCTTGCGCCTTCCGGCGCGAGCGCGAGGTCCTTGACGTCGAAGCGCTTGGTCGTAGCCACGGGCGGCAGTGTAGTCAGGCGCTACTGACCGCTGCGGCCGTACTGGTCTTCCAGCCGCACGATGTCGTCGAGCTGCGGTGTCGAGACCTCGATGATGGTCGTGTCCTCGACCGCGGTCACGCGATGCACCGTTCCGGGCGGGAAGTGGAAGGCCGCGCCGGCGCCGACGACCTCGTTGTTCAGCATCCGCTCGCCGGGCGCGCCGAGCTCGAGCCGCGCGCGGCCCTCGAGCACGTACCAGGCCTCGTCCTTTTCGTTGTGGAACTGGAGGCTGAGCGACTCTCCCGCGCGGACGAAGAGGATCTTGCCGGCGTAGTGGTCGGTCTTCGACCAGATCAGCTCATGACCCCACGGCTTGTCCACCTTCTCGGGCTCCGACGCGAACTTGTCGAGCCCGCCGAGGTTCGGTGAGGTCAAGTGATCGTGCTCGGCCACGAGCCGCGCGAACCTACCACCATGCGGCTATTCGGGCCACCCCGGGTGGTCGGCGAGATACTCGCTCGCCACCCGCAGGTCCTTCGGAGTGTTGACGGTCAGCCAGACCCCCTCGTGCCGCAGCGCGCGCAGGCGGCCCTCCGCGGCGAGCTCGGGGAAGGTGGTGGTCTCGTGGTCGCCGCGCTCGGGGAAGCGCTCCAGCGCCTCCTCAGCGAGCGCGTAGATGCCGCAGCTGACCCACTGGTCGAGCCGCGGCGCCTCGCGGAAGCCCGTCACCAGGTCATCGTCGAGGTCGACCACGCCGAACGGTGAGCGCAGCGGGACGACCGTGATCGTGGCGGCTGCCTCGCGCTCGCGGTGCAGCGAGAGCAATCGAGAGAAGTCGACGTCCACCAGCTCGTCGCCGTTCAGCGCGAGCAGATCGCCCTGCTCGCGCCGTGCCTGGGCCGCGAAGCGGATGCCTCCGCCCCGTCCCAGCGGCTCGGGCTCTGGCACCGCGACAACCTCCGGGCCGATCCCGCCGAGCGCGGCCTCGAAGGCGCCTTCCTCGCCCGCCGCGCAGCTGACGAGCACGCGTGTGACACCGGCGGCGGCAAGCTGGGCGACCTGGTACGCGGCGAGCGGCCGGCCCGCCAGCTCGACCAGCGCCTTCGGGCGCCCGCCCGCGGCCTCGCCGAGACGCTCGGCCTTCCCGCCCGCCAGGATGATCGCTTCCACTACGGCGCCGCTTGCGGTGCCGTCGTCAGCCCGAGTGGGCTTTGCTCACTCGGGCGTCTGAAATGACCGGTCGGCGCGCTGGACTGCAAATTTCCGCTCTATGGCGTGGTCTGGCGCTCGGGCTCTTCGGTCTCGGGAAGCGCGGCGAGCGGCGAGGCGGCGCGGCCGATGCCTTCGTAGGTGAAGCCGGCGGCGCGGGCCTGCTCCGGGTCGAGCAGGTTGCGGCCGTCGACGATCAGGGGCCGCTGCATCGCCTGGCGTACCTCGTCGGTGGCGAGCTCGCGCAGCTCGTCCCACTCGGTCACGATCACCGCGGCTTCCGCGCCGGCGACGGCGTCGAGGACGCTGTCGCAGAAGGTGACGCCCTGGAGCAGCCGCCGGGCGTCGGCGACCGGGTCCCAGACGCGCACCTCGGCGCCCTCGGCGAGCAGGCGCGAGGCCAGCACCAGCGACGGCGCCTCGCGCAGGTCGTCGGTGTTCGGCTTGAACGCGAGCCCGAGCAGCGCGACCGTCTTGCCGCGCAGCTTGCCGAGGTGCTTCTCGAGCTTGCCGACGACGCGCCGCTTCTGCAGCTCGTTCACCTCGATCACTGCGCTCAGCAGCTGGAAGTGGTAGCCGGAGTTCGACGCGAGCTGCTTCAGCGCGACGCCGTCCTTGGGGAAGCACGAGCCACCCCAGCCGATCCCGGCACGGAGGAAGTGCGGGCCGAGCCGGTGGTCGAGGCCGACGCCCTCGGCGACCTTGACCACGTCCGCGCCCGTCGCCTCGCAGACGTTCGCAATCTCGTTGATGAAGCTGATCCGCGTCATCAGGAACGCGTTCGCGGCGAGCTTGATCATCTCGGCCGAGGCGACGTCGGCGTCTACAACGGTCGTTTCGAGCGGGTCGTAGAGCGCAACGATCGTCTTCGCGTCGGCCTCGGTGAAGGCGCCGACGACGACGCGGTCCGGTTGCATGAAGTCACGAACGGCGTTGCCTTCGGCGAGGAACTCTGGGTTGGAGACGTAGCCGACGTGGGCGAGCCCGCGCGCGTCGAGCGCGGCGCGCACCTTCTCGCCGGTGCCAACGGGCACCGTGCTCTTCATCACCAGGAGCGCGCGCTCTTCAAGCGCCGGCAGCTGGTCGACGACCGACCAGACCGCGGACAGGTCGGCGTCGCCCGAGTAGGTCGGCGGCGTGCCGACGCAGACGAAGAGCACCGGCGCGTCCACCACGTCCTCGACGTCGAGCGTGAAGCTCAGGCGCTCGCGGTTGCGCTCGAGCAGCTCCTCGAGGCCCGGTTCGTGCAGCGGCACGCGGCCCGCCTGCAGCGCCTCGATCCGCTCGGGCACGACGTCGCGGACGACGACCTCGTGGCCCAGCTCGGCGAAGCAGGCGCCGGTGACGAGACCGACCCAGCCGGCCCCGAAGATGCCGATTTTCGGCTTCACGGCCGCGGAGCCTACCGGGGCAGCGGCCGCAGCCCGCGCGCGATCGAGAGCATCGTCTCGTTCGAGAGCGAGTCGAGCAGCGTGTTCACGACCCAGTAGGTCGCGCCGTTCTCGCGCAGCACGACCATGTGCAGGTGCGCGCCGGTGTAGTGGAGCTCGAACACGCGCCCGTTGACCCGTTGCGTGAGGCTCTTGTCGTCGAGCACCGGGGCGTCGGCCCAGTTCGTCTCCTGGATGCCCCAGTACTCGAGCGCCCCTTTGCGGAACGTCAGCCGCAGCGTGGGCTTCCCGCCGAGCGGGTAGATCCGCACCGGCGTCTCGCCGTAGCCGTTGTCGAGGTTGGACGAGCTCTCGAGCCGCGTCGGGTACTCCACCGTGAAGGGCAGGCGCTTCCGCAGCCTGAACAGGGTCGAGCGCGTCGCTCCCGGATCGCGGCGCACGTTCGGCGGCTGCCGGGTCGGCGTCGTCGGGATCACGACCGGCGCCAGGTCGCCGTGGAAGGTCGAGCCGACGATCACGGTCAACAGCGCGCCATTCGCGAGCGGCCGGATGTTGGCGGGCATCGGCTCGACGTCGGCGCTGCCGACGAGGCGCGCGACCTGCGCGGCCGCGACGGGCCCGTCCTTCTTCCGGGCCGGGTCGAAATAGACCTTCGAGTGGAAGTAGTTCCAGTTAGGTGCGTTCGCCGGCTGCCCGTTCGAGGGCGTGACGGTGGCGTAGCCCTTCTGACCGAGCAGGTAGCTCGCGTTCCCGGCCGAGCCGGCGATCCCGTTCCCGTTGAGGACGGTCAGCGTCACCTGCCTCGGCGGTATCGAGCGCTTGTGCGCCGGCAGCTTGCGCCCGAGCGCCGTCGCGGTCTGGACCGAGGCCTGGCCGACGTCGGGGTTGAGGAACTGCTGCGCCGCGTCGTCGACATTGCTCTGCGAGGTCGAGAGCTCGTTCTGGCCGACGATGTTCTGGATCTTCACCTGGAAGACGTGTCCGTGCGGAAGGCTGTAGGCGAACGAGGCGTACTTCTTGATGTCGCTCAGGTTGACGGCGCGCCCGCCTCGCTCCACCTCCATGTAGTGGTTCTGAGTGACCGTGTTGACGATCCCGAGCACGGTCGAGAGGCCGAGCGACTTGGCCACCTGCTGACGAGCAGCTCCGACGAACTGCTGTTGCCGCGCAAGCCGGTAGAGGTCGGAGTCGGTGTGCCGGAAGCGGACGAAGTCGAGCGCCTGCTTGCCGGTCAGGTGCTGGTAGCCGGGCTGCAGGTCGATGTTGGCGTAGTCGGTCCCCGAGGTGCCAACGTTCTTGTTGTAGTAGCGGCGGTCGACGTCGAGCCAGACCCCGCCGAGCTTGTTCACGACGCCAATGAAGCCGAGGAAGTTGATCGGGATCAGGTAGTTGATCGGCACGTTCGTCAGGTGCCGCACGGTCTCGAGCGCGCCGCCGAGACCGCAGT
>Ga0207706_10006580_pt1 | contig 10763 bp, 7 predicted proteins | sample KBSC53metaG_FD_184318 | JGI IMG/M metagenome (GOLD analysis project Ga0207706, IMG submission 184318) | Corn rhizosphere microbial communities from Kellogg Biological Station, Michigan, USA - KBS C5-3 metaG (SPAdes) (version 2) | ecosystem: Host-associated > Plants > Roots > Rhizosphere > Soil ... | reverse complement strand
TGATGGGCGTGTCGTCGGTCTACCAGATCCTGATCACCGGCATCCTGGTGATCCTGGCGGTGGCCACCGATCAACTCTCGCGCAAGGGAACCCGGTGATCGATGCCCGGGCAGGGCGAGGAGACGAGCGATGACATCTTTGCTTCAGCGCAAGCGCAGGAAACCCATCGTGGCCTCCGTGGTCGTGCTGGCGGTGGCCGCGGCGGCCCTGGCCGGATGGGCCTACCTGCAATGGGCGGTGGAGCCGGCGGTCGGCCTGATCACCAAGACCGACACCAATCCATTCTTCATCAAGATGGCCGAAGGCGCCGAGTCCTCGGCGCGCCTCAAGCACCTGCGTCTGCTCAAGGCGGCCGGCCGCTCGGACGGCGATCATGAGTCGCAGGTCGTGGCCTTGAAGTCGATGATCGATGCCGGCGTTCGAGCCGTGCTGATCACGCCCAACGACGCCAAGGCCATCGTGCCGGAGCTGCAGAAGGCGCGAGACAAGGGCGTGCTGGTGATCGCGCTCGACAGCCCGACCGACCCGCCGCAGGCGGTCGACGCCACCTTCGGAACCAACAACTTCGAGGCCGGCCGTCTCGTCGGCGGCTATGCGAAAGGGTTGATGAAGGCCCGCGAACCAAAGATCGCGATGCTCGATGCGTTTGCGGGCCATGCCGTGGGAACCCAGCGCCACAACGGATTCCTCGTCGGCATGGGGCTGGGCGCGGCCTCCCTGGCGACGGCGGAGGCGGTGAAGTCCGATGCCGTGGTCTGCACCGCCGACACCTACGGCGACAAGGAAAAGGGGCGCGAGGGCATGGCGCGCTGTCTGCGCGAGCATCCCGAGATCAACCTGGTGTACACGCTCAACGAGCCGGTGGCCGCGGGCGCAAGGCTGGCGCTGGCCGCGGCGGGCAGGGGCAACGTTCCCATCGTGTCGATCGACGGTGGCTGCCAGGGCGTGCGCGACGTGGCGTCGGGCTCCATTGCGGCCACCGCTCAGCAGTATCCGTTGAGCATGGCGACCGAGGGCGTCGCTTCGGCAGCCGAATACATCCGCTCGGGCCGGAAACCGGCCCGCTTCATCGACACGCAAGCGATCCTGATCACCGACGCTCCGCAGCCCGGCGTCGACAGCCGCAACACCCGTTTCGGCCTCTCGGCCTGTTGGGGATGAAGCCCGGCGTGCAATCCCATGCCATGGGCATCGACCTGGGCACCTCGGAGGTCAAGGCGGTGCTGATCGACGAGGGCGGCAGCGTCGTTGCCGCGGCCGGCGCCGAAGTGCCGAAGCCGCACACGCTCCACCCCGGCTGGTCGGAGCAGCGGCCAGAGGACTGGTGGGCGGCGGTGCGCTGTGCCATCGGCGCACTGCGCGACCGGCATCCGGCGCTGTGCGAGCGCGTTGCGGCGATCGGCCTGGCGGGGCAGATGCATGGTGCCGTGCTGCTCGGTGCAGACAACCAGGTGCTCCGGCCCGCGATCCTGTGGAACGACAGCCGCGCCTGCGCCGAATGCCTCGCGATGGAGAGCGAGGTCCCGGGGCTGGAAGCGGTCGTGGGCAGCCGCGTGATGCCGGGGCTGACCGCGCCGAAGTTGAGGTGGCTGGCCGCTCACGAGCCCGAGGTGATGGCCCAGCTGGACTGCGTCCTCCTGCCGAAGGACTACATCGGCCTGCGGCTCACGGGCGAGCGATTCACCGACGTGTCGGACGCCGCCGGCACATGCTGGCTCGACATCGCGCATCGCCGCTGGCACGGGCCCGCATTGGCCGCCTCCGGCATCGCGCCGTCGCAGCTGCCCCGCCTGCATGAGAGCTGCGATGTGGCGGGGTACCTGCCGCCCGAGGTGGCGCGCCGGCTCGGGCTGCCCGCCGGCATCGCCGTGGCCGCCGGCGGCGGCGACAACCCGGTGGCGGCCGTGGGCATCGGCGCGGTCGAGGAGTCGCAGGCCTTCGTCAGCCTCGGCACGAGCGCCGCCATCTTCGTGGCGAGGGGCCGGCCTGTCCTGGCGCCGGGCCTGCAGCTGCACGGCTATTGCCATGCGCTGCCGCAACGCTGGTACCAGATGGGTGCGATGCTCTCCGGCGCCAGCTGCCTGAGATGGGCCTCCAACCTCACCGGGCTGGACGAGCGCGCGCTGTCGGACCGTGCCCTGGAAGCCTTTCCCGACCATTGCGCGGAGCCATCCGAGGCACCGCTGTTCCTGCCTTACCTGGCCGGCGAGCGGACGCCCCACAACGATCCCGATGCCAGGGGAACGCTGATCGGCCTGACCCACGCCAGCGGCCCCGGCCAGCTGGCGTATGCGGTGATGGAGGGTGTGGGGTTCGGGTTATTGGACGGCCTGACCGCCATACGCCAAGGGGGTGAGGGGCCGCAAGAAATCGTCCTCGTGGGCGGTGGCTCGCGCAGCACCTACTGGGCACAACTGTTGGCCAATATCCTCGCCACGGACATCGTGCTGATGCACCGCGGCGACCTCAGCGCGGCCATCGGCGCCGCCCGGCTCGGATTCCTCGCCGCGGGGCGGCCATGTGCGTCGGTCGTGCGGCCCGGCACCCCCGCCGCACGCTTCCAGCCGCAGGCGAAGTCCGTGCCATCCTTGGCACGACGGCATCACCTGTTCAAGGCCGCATACCGCGACAATGCGGGCCTGTTCAAGGCGATCGCCTGCCGCTCACCGAGAGATCACTGAGACATCGATGCCGAGGAAAGGCCGTGACCGGATCGACCGCCGCGATGTGCTGCGCCTCGCGGCCGCGGCCCTGGTGCCGGCCCTGGGCACCGCGGCGGCCAAGCGACCGGCCCACATCGCGCTGCTGATGAGCGACCTGCGCAACCCGTTCTTCGCCGCCATCGTCCGCGCCTTCCAGCACCGGCTGCAGGCGCTGTCGCCCGGGCCGGTGCACCTCAGCATCGAGTCGGCCGGGTTCGACCATCAACGCCAGGTCGAGCACATCGAAAAGGCGCTCCACGCCGGCAGCGACATCCTGGTCGTCTCGCCGATCGACGCGGAGCTGCTGCAACCGACGATCCGGCGTGCCCATCGGGCCGGGGCCAAAGTGATCGCGGTGGACTCGTCTGTGCCCGAAGCGGACCTGACGATCACCACCGACAACTTCTCCGCGGGGCGCCTCGCCTGCGAGCACCTGATCCAACGCATGGGCGGGCGCGGCAACCTGGCGATCATCCACGGGCCGGCCAACACCGCCGACCTGGACCGCGTGCGCGGCTGCAAGGAGGTGCTCGCGCGCAACAAGGAGATCAAGGTGGTATCCGAGATGTACAACGGCGGCGGCACGAAGGAGGGCGGCCTGGAGCGGATGGTGTCCATCCTGCTCAGCCATCCCCGGCTGGACGGCCTGTTCGCGATCAATGATCCCACCGCGCTCGGCGCCGAGCTCGCGGCGCGCGAGGAGCGTCGCTCGGAGATGGTCATCACCTGCGTCGACGGGTCCGATGAGGTGTCCCGCCGCTTGCGCGACAGCGCATCGCTGATCGTCGCCTCCGCCGCACAGGACCCGCACGCAATGGGATCGCTCGCGGCCGAAGGCGCTGCGCGGCTGCTGCGTGGGCAGGGCACGGACAAGCCCGTGGTCGTGCTGCCCCCGCATCTGGTCACCAAGGAGAACGTGCAGGCCTATCGGGGATGGAGCCGGTGATGGTGAAACACGACATCCTGATCGTCGACGACGACGAGACGCTGTGCGAGACCTTGTCCGCGGTGCTGGAGGCTGCCGGGTTCTCCGCGCATGCCGTGTCCGATGGCAGCGCGATGATGGCCGCGCTCTCGCGCGGGGCCTTCTCGATGGTGCTGATCGACCTGAAGCTGCGCCACGAAGACGGCATGGAGCTGGCCCGCAAGCTGCGGGCGCGCTCGCACATTCCGATCATCATGCTGACGGGGCAGGGCGACGACACCGACCGGGTCCTCGGCCTCGAGACGGCGGCCGACGACTTCATGATGAAGCCGTTCAACAACCGGGAGCTGGTCGCGCGCATCCGCGCCCTGCTGCGCCGCACGGTCGAGATGAGCATGCCGCGGTCGCATCGGCTCGATCCGATCAGCCACGAGCGTTATCGGTTCGCGGACTGGATCCTCAACCTCACGACGCGCCAGCTGATGCGCGCCGATGGGTCGGAGTGCGAGCTCACCCAGGGCGAGTTCGCGCTGCTCGAGGTCTTTGTGGCCGCGCCCGACCGGATCATCTCGCGCGAGCAGCTGCTGCTGCGCACGCGGAGCAGCGAATCCAACACACTGGACCGAACCATCGACGTCCTGATCTTGCGCCTGCGCCGCAAGATCGAAGTCAATCCGGCCCAGCCTCAGGTCATCAAGACCGAGCGCGGGCTGGGCTACCGCTTCACTGCCGATGTGACCCGCTGCTGACATCCGTCGCAGCCTTGCCCTCCACCGACGTTCCACAGCGTCCATTCTTCAACGCGCCCACCGCATGAATCAGCTCGACCAACTCAAGGCCTACACCACCGTGGTGGCCGATACCGGGAATTTCCTCGACCTCGCCAAATCGGCTCCCCGCGACGCGACCACCAATCCGTCGCTCATCCTCAAGGCGGTGCAGCATCCGGACTACGCGCCGCTGCTGTCGCGCGTGGTCGCGGCGCAGGGCGAGCAGCCGCTGGACGCGATCGTCGACGCGGTCCTGGTCGCCTTCGGGCAGGAGATCCTCAAGCTGGTGCCCGGGCGGGTGAGCACCGAGGTCGACGCGCGCCTGAGCTTCGACACCGGCGCGACCATCGGCCGCGCGCGCCGCATCATGGCGATGTACGAGAAGGCCGGCATCCGCCGTGATCGCGTGCTGATCAAGATCGCATCGACGTGGGAAGGCATTCAGGCCGCCCGCGTGCTGGAACGCGAAGGCATTCACTGCAACCTGACGCTGCTGTTCTCGCTGTGCCAGGCAGTGGCCTGCGGCTCGGCCGGCATCACGCTGATCTCGCCGTTCGTCGGCCGCATCTACGACTGGCACAAGAAGGCCGCCGGCAGCGCATGGCAGGAAAGCGACCACGCAGGCGTCAACGATCCCGGCGTGAAGTCGGTGACCGCGATCTATCGCTATTTCAAGCAGTTCGGCATCGCCACCGAAGTGATGGGCGCCAGCTTCCGCAATGTCGGCCAGGTGCTGGCGCTGGCCGGATGCGACCTGCTCACCATCAGCCCGGACCTGCTGGCCCAGCTGCAATCGAGCGAGGCGCCGGTGACGCGCCTGCTGAGCCCCGAGGGCGGGGAGGGCGCAGCGTTCGAGCGTCGCCTGGAGCATGACGAGGCCTCGTTCCGATTTGCGCTGAACGAGGACGCGATGGCCACCGAGAAGCTGGCCGAAGGCATCCGCGGGTTCGTCGCCGATGCCGTCAAGCTCGACCGGATCATCGTCGCATCGCAGCGAGCAGGCAGCGCATGACACCCTGGCCGACGAGCGTGCGCAAGCGGTGGATGCTCACCGTATCGACGCTCGTCGCCACCACCGTCATCCTCGCGGCCACCGGCATCATCTCGCTGCTCAATGCGCGCCAGGCGGCGTCGGTCTTCGAAGAGAAGGTGCTGCCCAACGTCGCCAAGTCGCTGGAGCTCGCGGAACGCGTGTCGCACCTGTCGGCCACGGCGCCCTACGTCGCGGAAGTCGCCATCATGTCCAAGCTCGCGCAAGACAGCGCCGAGCTGAAGGGGCGGCAGGAAGAGGTGGAGGCCCTGATGCGGGCGCTGCCGCTCGTGCGCGAGAACTCCTCGGAGCTGGCGGGCCTGCTGACCCAGCTGCTCGCCAGCGCCAACGAGCTGGTCGAGGTGAAGCGGCAGGACCTCTTCCTGCGCGAGGACGTGCGGTCCCGCCTGTTCTCGCTGGAGCAGCTTCGGCAGGCGCCCGGGCTCCAGCGCGTCCTCATCACCCGCGTGCTGCAGCTGGCGGCGGTCGCGCCGACGGCGGACGACCTGGCGGGGCTGGAGTCGGAGTTCCAGGCACTCGCCCATGGCCTGGGGGCCGGGCGCCAGGCCGAAACGAACCAGCTGACCGAAACCGCGGCCTCCATCTTCGCGATGCGCCGCAGCCAGCTGCGGCTCGACGACCGGAAGTCCTACCTGCTGGCCCGGACCCGCGTGCTGTCCGACCAGGTCACTGCTTCGGTGAACGGCCACGTGCGCACGGTGCGCGACGAGGTGAGGGCGCGCAAGGACGCGCTGCTCGTGATCGTCGGCACCGGGACCACCGGCGTGCTGGTGGTTTCGGGCATGGCCGCCGTGATGCTGATCGCGGCGGTGCTGCTGGTGCGGCGCTCGCTGGCGCGCCTGGAGCAGGTGACGGGCGCGATGACCAACCTGGCCGCCGCCGGAGTGCAGGGCGATTCCCTCGATGTGAAGGAGAACGACGAGATCGGCCGGCTGGTCAAGGCGTTCAACGTGTTCCGCGAGAACGCGCTGCACATGCAACGCATGGCGAGCAGCATCTCCGAGCAGACCCGCCTGCTCGAGACGGTGTTCAACAACATCAACGACGGCCTGAGCGTCTTCGACCGCACGGGGCGGCTCGTGGCATGGAATCCGCGCTACTTGGAGCTGCTCGGGCTCGACACGCAGCAGGTGCAAGCCGGCATGTCGTTGACCGAGATCCAGTCGCTGCTGCCCGGCGTCTCGGTGTATGCGACCTCGGGCGTCCGCATCGCGCCGCTCTCGGTGTTCAACGAGCTCCGCCTGCGCGAGGCCCGCAACTTCGAAGTGAACCTGCCCAACGGCAAGGTCCTCAGTTTCCGCAGCCAGCCCATGCCGGACGGCGGCTTCGTGACCTTGTATGCCGACCTCACCGAGCGGCGCGCGATCGATCTGCAGCTGCGGCAAAGCCAGAAGATGGAAGTGCTGGGGCAGTTGACGGGCGGCGTCGCCCACGATTTCAACAACCTGCTTGCCGCCATCATGAGCAACCTGCAGCTGCTCGAGTCGGATGCTTCCCTGTCGCCCGGCGCGTACAAGATCGTGGAACGGGCGCTCAAGGCGTCCGAGCGCGGAGCCTCGCTGACACGCCGGATGCTGGCTTTCGCGCGCCGGCAGCCGCTGCATTCGGAGCCGGTGCAGATCGACGACATGATCGAAGGCCTGCGCGACCTGGTAGAGCAGTCGGTCGGGCAGCTGATCGTGGTCGACCTGCACCTGGACGCGGAAGACGCACACGTGTTCATCGACCGCGGTCAGTTGGAGAACGCGCTGCTGAACCTCTCGCTCAATGCTGCTGCCGCCATGCCGCGCGGCGGTTTCCTGCGCTTCGGCACCCGGCGCGTGGAGAGCGCCACGCCGGGTTCGGCGGCCGACTGGGTGGAGATCCGGGTCAGCGACTCCGGGGCCGGGATGCCCGAGGAAGTGCTGGAGCGCATCTTCGAGCCCTTCTTCACGACCAAGAAGTTCGAGGGGAGCGGCCTCGGCCTCAGCATCGTGTACGGCTTCATCAAGCAATCGGGCGGCGACATCCGCGCCGCGAGCCAGGTGGGGCAGGGGACCGAGTTCACGCTTCTGCTTCCCACGGTGAAGGGCGCGCAGGGTGCGGAGCGGACGGCGCTGCCACGGTTCGAACTGGTGCCCACCGGGCTGCAGCTGCTGCTGGTGGAGGACGATGCCGACGTGCGGCCCGCGTTGGTCGATCTGCTGAGCGGCATGGGCATCGAAGTGGCGGTGGCCGCCTCGAAGGACGAGGCGATTGCCGTCATGCAGCGCGGCGAGATCGACATCGTGCTGTCCGACGTCGGGCTCGGCCCCCAAGGCGATGGACTCTCGCTCCAGGCATGGGTGAGGTCCGCCAAGCCCGGCGTGCCGGTGGTCCTGATGTCCGGGCTGCCCAGTGACCTGCTCGCCCATCGCTACGCCGTCACGCCGCAGACGCAGGTGTTGCGCAAGCCCTTTTCCGCGACTGATCTTCGCGAGGCGCTGGCGTCGGCACTGGCGGCATGAGCGCCGCGACTTTCGTCGAGGCCGGTGTTTCACACCGACACACTCCAGCGCGCCAAACGCGGGTTTCCCCGCTGAAGGCCACTTCATGACCACTTGAAGAATCACGCCTCTGACAGCGCTTTCAAGACCGTGAGGTGAGCCATGCGTGTATCGTCGATCGCCTTCCTGCGCCGCCTGGCGCTGCTGATGTTCGGATGCCTGTTCGTGCCGTTGTCGCAAGCCCAGGGCTGGCAGCTGGTGTGGCAGGACGAGTTCCACGGCACGATCAGCCCCGACTGGGTCTTCGAAACCGGCAACGGTGACAGCGGGTGGGGCAACAACGAGCTGCAGTACTACCGCCGCGAGAACGCCACGGTCGAGAACGACGCGCTCGTCATCACCGCCAAGCGCGAGGATTTCGGCGGCTACCGCTACACCTCGGCGCGCATGAAGACGCAGGGGCATCGCAGCTTCAAGTACGGCCGCATCGAGGCCCGCATCAAGCTGCCCGCCAAGCTCGGCACCTGGCCCGCCTTCTGGATGCTGGGCAGCAACATCTCCAGCGTCGGGTGGCCGGCTTCCGGCGAGATCGACGTGATGGAGCAGATCAACACCGGCAGCGATGTGTACGGCACCGTGCACTGGCAGGCCAACGACGGCAGCCACGCCTCGTATGGCGGCCACATGAGCACCTCGGTGCAGGAGTGGCACGTCTACGCGGTGGAGTGGAGCCCCACGGCCATCCGCTGGTTCGTCGACGGGCAGCAGTACCACGTGATCGACATCACCAACGGCGCCGGCGGCACCGAGGAGTTCCAGCGCGACTTCTTCCTGCTGCTGAACATGGCCGTCGGCGGCAACTGGCCCGGCTTCAACGTCGACAACGCCGGGCTGCCGGCCCGGATGTACGTGGACTATGTGCGCGTCTACGCACCCGCCACCACGAGCACGAGCATCAGCATCGAGGCCGAGAGCTACGCGGTGATGCAGGGCATGCAGGCCGAGGCCTGCTCCGAAGGCGGGCAGAACCTCGGCTGGATCGATGCCAACGACTGGGTCGTGTGGAACGTCGACATCCCCGTGAGCGGCGTGTACACGGTGCAATACCGCGTGGCCAGCCTGCCGGGCGGCGGCGTGCTGCAGCTCGAGCGGGCAGGGGGCTCGCAGATCTACGGCTCGCTGGGCGTGCCCGGCACCGGCGGCTGGCAGAACTGGACGACCGTGTCGCACCAGGTGCAGCTCCAGGCCGGGCAGCAGCAGATCGCCGTGAAGGCCCTGGCCGGTGGCTGGAACCTCAACTGGTTGAAGATCAGCCGCTGAGTCGCAGCGGCCGGGAGTTGACAAGCTGCGGGGCGCAGAACTACATTGCGCCCCGCAGTGCTCCTGCAGCACTGTCGTAGGCGTTACCGTCATCCAACGCGTCCATTGCCGAGAGGATCCCAGCGGGGAGTGTCTCGGCGTAATCGACGCATTGGCATGACCACATCTTCTTCACCTACTTCCTCCCTTTCTTCCTCCTCCGCTTTCACGGCCCTCGCGCCGTTGGTCACGGCGGTGTTCCTCGGGTTTCTTGCGGTCGGTGTTCCGCTCGCCGCGCTGGCTTTCGAGCTGCGCGATCACCTGGGGGCCGGCTCGGCCACGGTCGGGTGGGTCATCGGCATCCAGTCGGTGGCCACACTGCTGAGCCGGCACCGCGCGGGCACGCTTTGCGATCAGCGCGGACCACGCACCGCCGTGCTCCTTGGCCTGCCGGTGGCGGCGCTGTCCGGCGCGGCGTACATCGCTTCGACGCTGCACGCCATCGACCCCGCCGCGCGGCTTGGCATCCTGATCCTCGGCCGGCTCGCGATGGGCATCGGCGAGAGCCTGTTCCTCACCGGGCTGATGAGCTGGGGCATCGCACGCCTGGGCCCCGCCCGCACCGGCAAGGTGATGTCGTGGACCGGCATCGCGATCTATGCGGCGCTCGGGCTCGGCGCGCCGCTGGGCCTGGCCGTGCACCGGGGATACGGGTTCGCCGGTGTCGGCCTGGTGACGCTGCTGGCCCCGCTGCTGGCCTGGGCCATCGCGCTGTGTCTGCCCTCCGTGCCTGCGGCCGGCGGGCAGCGGGTGGCTTTCCATCGCGTGCTCGGCCTCATCTGGCGGCCGGGCCTGGTGCTCGCGCTCGCGACGGTGCCCTTCGCGACGATCTCGGCGTTCCTGGCGCTGCGCTACCGCTCGCAGGGCTGGGCGGAGCCGGGGGCCGCGCTGTTCGGCTTTGCGGCGGCCTACATCGTTGTGCGGCTCGTGGCCTCCGATCTGCCCGATCGCGTGGGAGCAGAGCGCGTTGCGATCGGCTCGTTGATGCTCGAGACCATCGGGCAGGTGCTGCTGTGGTGTGCGCCGATGCCGGCACTGGCCGTGCTCGGCGCCGCGTTGACAGGCCTGGGCTTCTCGCTGGTCTTCCCGTCGATGGGCGTGCTGGCGACGCGCGCCGTTCCGCCCGAGCAGCGCGGCCGCGCGGTCGGCAATTTCATCGCGTTCGCCGACATCGCGCTCGGTGTCACGGGGCCGGCGGTCGGCCTGGCCTACGACGGCGCCGGTTACGGCACCGACGGGACGATCTGGGGTGGGGAAGTCCTGCTCGCGACCGATCGAGCATTCCGGCGTATTGCGACGTTCCGGCCGCTGCCGCTCGTTGGCGGCGATGTCGCGGGCCACGACCCGTCGAAGGCGTCGTGGACGAGCGCGAGCGCGAGACGCCACGGTTCGCGTACCGCGACATCGCCGCCAACGAGCGGCAGCGGCCGGAACGTCGCAATACGCCGGAATGCTCGATCGGTCGCGAGCAGGACTTCCCCACCCCAGATC
>Ga0207706_10006575_pt1 | contig 10766 bp, 12 predicted proteins | sample KBSC53metaG_FD_184318 | JGI IMG/M metagenome (GOLD analysis project Ga0207706, IMG submission 184318) | Corn rhizosphere microbial communities from Kellogg Biological Station, Michigan, USA - KBS C5-3 metaG (SPAdes) (version 2) | ecosystem: Host-associated > Plants > Roots > Rhizosphere > Soil ... | reverse complement strand
TGCAGGTCTACCACCCGGTCAACTCGTCCGGGACCAACCTGTCGGACAGCCGCAACCCGACCAACACCTTCACCAACCCGCAGATCCACGCGGCCATGCTGGCCCTCGGTCACTCGTTCATCGTCCAGAACTACAACGAGGGCGCCCAGCTGGGGACGATCACCGTCAACGGCGGGATCGCCCAGAAGTGGCGGGGGCCGGTCGGGACCTCGGGCGGCACCGGCTACCTCAAGAACTACGGCTACGACGCCCGCCTCCAGTACGCCTCGCCCCCCTACGTCATGGACATCGCCGACACGCCGTACCGGGTGAGCCAGTGGGCCGAGGTCCAGAACCCGTCCGGCCTGCCGGCCTAGGGGCACGGTTCCGCTAGCATCCGGGCGATGCTGCGCTATCTCACCGCCGGGGAGTCCCACGGGCAGGCGCTGGTCGCCGTGCTCGAGGGGCTGCCCTCGGGCGTGCCCCTGACCAGCGCCGAGATCGCCCGCGAGCTGGCCCGGCGGCGGCTCGGCTACGGCCGCGGCAAGCGCATGCGCTTCGAGGCGGACCGGCTGGAGGTGCTCGGCGGGCTGCGCCACGGGCGCACCCTCGGCTCGCCCCTGGCCATCCGGATCGACAACAGCGAGTGGCCCAAGTGGACCCAGGTGATGGCCCCCGACCCGGTCGAGGACCCCGACGCGGTGACCAGCGGCAAGGGGGTGCCGCTGACCAGGCCCAGGCCCGGCCACGCCGACCTGACCGGGATGCAGAAGTACGGCTTCGACGAGGCCCGGCCGGTGCTGGAGCGGGCCAGCGCCCGCGAGACGGCGGCCCGGGTGGCCGCCGGGGCGGCCGCCAAGGCCCTGCTCGCCCAGGTCGGGGTGAGCGTGCTCAGCCACGTGGTCCGGCTCGGGCCGGCGGCCACCCGGTCGCGGGCCGTGCCAACCCTGGCCGACCTGGAGGAGATCGACGCCTCGCCCGTGCGCTGCCTGGACGGGGAGGCCGAGGGGCGGATGGCGGCGGCGGTCGACGCGGCCAAGGCGGCCGGCGACACCCTCGGCGGGGTGTTCGAGGTCGTCGCCCACGGCCTGCCCCCCGGCCTCGGGTCCTATGTCCACTGGGACCGCAAGCTCGACGCCCGCCTGGCCGGGGCCCTGATGAGCATCCAGGCCATCAAGGGGGTCGAGGTCGGCGACGGCTTCGCCACCGCCGCCCGTCCCGGGTCGAGGGCCCACGACGCGATCGTGCCCGGGGCCCGGCCGGGCACCCTGCGGCGGCGGACCGGGCGGGCCGGGGGGATCGAGGGCGGCATGTCGACCGGCGAGGCCCTGCGGGTGCGGGCGGCCATGAAGCCGCTCTCGACCCTGGTCCGGGCCCTGGACACCGTCGACGTGGCCACCGGGGCCAAGGCCAAGGCGGTGGTGCAGCGCTCGGACGTGACCGCCGTGCCCGCGGCCGGGGTCGTCGGCGAGGCGGTGGTCGCCCTGGTCCTGGCCGACGCCCTGCTGGAGAAGACCGGCGGCGACTCGCTGGCCGAGGTCCGTCGCAACCTCGACGCCTACCTGGCCGGCCTCGACCCCCACGACGAGCCCGGAGAGACCGAGTAGACGGGGTCGGCGGGGGCGGCCGGCTGGGCCAGGGCGCGGCGCAGCCTGGCCAGGTCCCGCTCCGAGCGCCACAGCCGGGCCCGCAGGGCCACAAGGGCCAGGGTCACGACGGCCAGCACGGTCACGGCGACGCCACTGTTGACCAGCGTGTGCCGCTCGAACAGGGCCAGGTAGCCGGCCAGCTGGCTGGGCATGAGGGCGAAGGCGGCCGAGGCGGCGGCGCAGGAGAGGAACACCAGCAGCAGGAACCGGCGCATGAGCTGACCTCCTCTGTCGTTGCGGTGGAACCGGGCCCATGGTCGCCGCCCGGCGCCGGCGGGACTGTCAGCCGCCCGACGCCGACGCTGTCGCACCGCCGACGGCCGCCGGCACGGCCCTGGACGCCGAGGGCTGTTAGGCTTGCCGGCATGCGCCAGATCCAGCCAACCATCGTGGTCATCGGCTTCATGGGGGCCGGCAAGACCTCGGTCGGCCGGCTGGTCGCACGCGCCCTCGGCCGCGAGTTCATCGACACCGACCTGATGATCGAGCGGGCCACCCGCATGACCATCTCCGAGCTGTTCCAGCGCGAGGGCGAGCTCAGCTTCCGGCGCCGCGAGATGGCCGCCATCGACCGGGCCATCTCGGTGCCCGGGCGGGTGATCGCCGTCGGCGGGGGCGCGGTGCTGTCGGCCGAGAACCGCACCGCCCTCAAGCAGGCCGGCCTGCTCGTCTACCTGCGGGCCACCCCCGAGACCCTGGCCGGCCGGCTCACCGGGGTCACCGACCGGCCCCTGCTCAAGGACGCCGCCGACCGGGCCGGCCGCATCCGCGACCTGCTGGTCGCCCGCGGCCCCATCTACGAGACCGCCGGCGACGTGGCCATCGACACCGACCGCCACAACGTCGAGCAGGTCGCCGTCGACGTCATGGACTGGTACCGCCGCCGCGTCGGCGCCATGGCCGGCCGTTGACCCGGCAGGTCGCCGCCAGCGTTCCCGTCCCGCACGCCGGGGGCGCCTACCCGGTGCTCATCGGGAGCGGGCTGGTGGACCGGCTGGACGAGCTGCTTCCCGAGCTCCCCGGGGCCGAGGGGGCGGCGGTGGTGTCGTCGCCGCCGGTGGCCGCCGTGGCCGGGCGGGTCGGCGAGGCCCTGACCCGGCGCGGGCTGGCCGTCCACCAGCTCGAGGTGCCGGTGGGGGAGGAGGCCAAGCGCCTGGCCGTGGTGGCCGGGCTGTACGAGCGGCTGGCCGAGATCCCGGCCCGCCGGGCCGACCCGGTGGTGGCCGTTGGCGGCGGAGCCACCACCGACGTGGCCGGGTTCGCGGCCGCGACCTGGCTGCGCGGCGTGCCCCTGGTGAACGTCCCCACCACCGTGCTCGCCATGGTCGACGCCGCCGTCGGGGGCAAGACCGGGGTCGACCTGGAGGCCGGCAAGAACCTGGTCGGCTCCTTCCACCAGCCGGTGGCGGTCGTGGCCGACCTGGACACCCTGGCCGGCCTGCCCACCGCCGAGGTCCGTTCCGGCCTGGCCGAGGTGGCCAAGGCCGGGCTGGTCGGCGACCCTGCCCTGGCCGAGGCCCTGGCCCGCTCGGCCGGGCCGGCCGTGGCCGGCGACCCGGCCGCCCTCGCCCCCCTGGTCGAGGGCGCGGTCCGGGTCAAGGCGGCCGTGGTCGGCGCGGACGAGCACGAGGACGGGGGTGCCCCGGTGGGACGGTTGGCCCTGAACTACGGACACACCCTCGGCCACGCCCTGGAGCGGCTGGCCGGGTACCGGGGGCTGCGGCACGGGGAGGCGGTGGCGCTGGGCATGGTGTTCGCGGCCAGGGTGGCCGAGGCGCTCGGGCTGGCCCGGCCGGGGCTGGCCGACGGCCACGTCGAGCTGCTGGCCGCCGTCGGGCTGCCCGTCGGCGGGGTACGCCTCGACCCCGACCGGGTCCTGGCCGCCATGGCCACCGACAAGAAGCAGCGCAAGGGCCTGCGCCTGGTCCTGCTGCGCGAGCTCGGCCAGCCCGAGGTCGTCACCAACCCGGACCGCCAGGTCCTGGTCGCGGCCATCCGGTCACTGAGGAACCCTCGGTGAAGACCTACCCGCGGACCGGGGAGGGGCCGCTGGTGCTGGTCCTGCACGGGCCCAACCTGGGTGCGCTGGGCCGGCGCGACCCCGGGCACTACGGCGCCCTCGACCTGGACCAGATCATGGACCGGCTGGCCAAGCTGGCCGGCGAGCTCGGCCTGGCCGTGGAAGGCCTCCAGTCCGACCACGAGGGCGACCTGGTCGAGGCCCTGCTCGCGGCGGCCGGCCGCGGGGTGGCCGCCGCCGTGTGCAACCCGGGGGCGCTGGCCCACACCTCCTATGCGGTCCGCGACGCCGTCGAGGCCTCCGGCATCCCGGTGGTGGAGGTCCACCTTTCGAACGTCCACGCCCGCGAGCGCTGGCGCCACCACCTGGCCGTGGCCCCGGTGGCCGCCGCCGTGATCGCCGGCCTGGGGCCGGCCAGCTACGACCTCGGCCTACGCGCCGCCGCCGACCTGCTGGCTCGCCGCGGCTGAGCCGCGTTGGCAAGATGGGACCGGGGCAGCCCGGGGGAAAGGAATCGTTCGCATGCCCGACGACGGCCATGCCTACACCGAAGCGAGGCGCCACGCCCTGCGCGGCCTGCTCGCCCACGCCGACCTGTCGGCCCTGCTGGTCACCAGGCCGGCCAACGTCCGCTACCTGACCGGCTTCACCGGCACCTACGGGGCGCTGCTGCTGCTCCACGACCGCACCCTGTTCTTCACCGACGGCCGCTACCGGCACCAGGCCGCCACCGAGGTGCCGGGGGCCGAGGTGGTGATCGCTCCCGGCGACCTGATCGGCGCCGTCGGCGGGGTGGTCCGGGCCGGCGGCAACGGCCTCGGGTTCGAGCCGGCCGGGCTGACCTGGGGCGAGGGCCAGCGGCTGCGCTCGGGCCTGCCCGGCCGGGCCGTCATGGCCGCCCCGCCCCTGGTCGAGGAGCTGCGCGAGATCAAGGACGAGCGCGAGCTGGGGGCCATGCGGGAGGCGGCCCGGCTCGGCGGCAAGGCCCTCGAGAGGCTGCTGCCGGTCCTGCGCGAGGGCGTGACCGAGCGGCAGGTGGCCCTGGAGCTGGAGCTGGCCATGCGCCGCCTGGGCGCCGACGGCCTGGCCTTCGAGAGCATCGTGGCCTTCGGGGAGCAGGCCGCCGAGCCCCACCACCACCCGGGCGACCGGCCGCTGGCCACCGGCGACTGGGTCAAGCTCGACTTCGGGGCCAGGGTCGACGGCTACTGTGCCGACATGACCCGCACGCTGGTGGCCGGCCGGGCCTCCCAGCGCCAGCGCGACCTGTACGAGCTGGTCCGCGGGGCCCAGGCGGCCGGGCTGGCGTGCCTTGCCGCCGGGGTGCCGGCCGGCGAGATCGACCGGGCCTGCCGCCAGCCGATCGACGAGGCCGGGCTCGGGGACTCGTTCCCGCACCCGACCGGCCACGGCATCGGCCTGGAGATCCACGAGGCGCCCCGGCTGCGGTCCGGCTCCCGGGAACGGGTCGCGGCCGGGACGCCGGTGACGATCGAGCCCGGGGTCTACCTGCCCGGGTTCGGGGGGGTCCGCATCGAGGACCTGGCGGTCGCCCGACCGGGCGGCCACGAGCTCCTCACCACCACCCCCAAGGAGCTGCTGGAGCTGTGAAGCAGGAGACGCTGGGCGAGCTGGCCGAGGACTACTTCACGGCGGTCATGGACGCCTCGCCGTTCGATGCCACCGTGCTCGGCGTCCGCGGCTGGGACGCCGAGGTCCCCGACCTGTCCGAGGCCGCCGAGGACCGGACCGGCCACCGCCTGGCCGACCTGGAGCGCCGGCTGGCCGGCGTCGACCCGGCCCCGCTCGGCCCCCAGGACCGGATCACCCGGGCCATGCTGGCCCGCGGCCTGGCCGACCACCGGGCCGAGCTGGCCGCCCGCTGGCCCGAGCTGACCGTCTCGGCCACCATGAGCGGCATCCAGACGGCCGTGCTCGGCCTGGTCCCCAAGGTCACCCTGGCCACCGGAGAGCAGGCCGGGAACTACCTGGAGCGCTGCGCCAAGCTGGGCGGCTGCCTCGACCAGGCCGGCGACCGCCTCCGGGCTGGCCTGGCCGCCGGCCGGACCCCGCCCGCGCTCGGCGTCAGAGCGGCCATCCGCCAGCTCGACACCTACCTGGCCGGCCCGGTCGCCGACGACCCGCTGCTCACCCCCACCTCCCCGCCCGGGGCCGACGGGGGGGTTCGGGGGGGCCGCGCCGGTCTCCCCGATCAGACACCCTGGCGCGAACGGCTGGCCGAGGTGGTCGCCTCCTCGGTGCGGCCGGCCATGGCCCGCTACCGCGACCTGCTGGCCGGCGAGGTCGCCGAGCGCGCCCGCCCCGACGACCGCTGCGGCCTTGCCCACGTGCCCGGCGGCCAGGCCGTCTACCTGGCCGCGGTCGCCCAGCACACCACCACCGACCGCGACCCGGCCGAGCTCCACCAGCTCGGCCTCGACCTGGTCGCCACCCTGGCCGAGGAGTACCGGGCGCTGGGGGAGCGGGTGCTCGGCACCGCCGACATGGACAAGGTGCTGGACCGGCTGCGCCACGACCCGGCGCTCCGGTTCGGCTCGGCGGCCGAGATCCTCCAGTCGGGCCGCGACGCCCTCGACCGGGCCGTGGCCGCCCTCCCGGCGATCGTCGGCAGGGTGCCGGCGGCCCCCTGCCGGGTCGACGAGATGAGCGCCTACGAGGCCAAGGACGCCGTGCTCGGCTACTACCAGCCGCCGGCCGCCGACGGCAGCCACCCCGGCGTCCACTGGCTCAACACCTCGGCCCCGGAGACCCGCACCCGCTACGAGTACGAGGCCCTGGCCTTCCACGAGAGCGTGCCCGGCCACCACCTGCAGTTCGCCCTGGCCCAGGAGCTGGAGGAGCTGCCCCGGTTCCGGCGCTTCGGCTACGTCACCGCCTTCAGCGAGGGCTGGGCCCTGTACACCGAGCGCCTGGCCGACGAGCTCGGCCTCTACTCGGGCGACCTGGAGCGCTTCGGCATGCTCTCGTTCGACTCCTGGCGGGCCTGCCGGCTGGTGGTCGACACCGGCCTGCACCAGCTCGGCTGGAGCCGGGACCAGGCGGTCGACTACATGCTGGCCAACTCCGCCCTGACCCGGACCAACATCGAGAACGAGGTCGACCGGTACGTGGCCATGCCCGGCCAGGCGCTGGCCTACATGGTCGGCCGTCTGGAGCTGGTCCGGCTCCGGGAGCGGGCCCAGGCCCGCCTTGGCGACCGGTTCGACCTGCGCGCCTTCCACGACCTGGTGCTCGGCACCGGCGGGGTGCCGCTGTCCGTTCTGGCCGAGGTGGTCGACGGCACCTGATAGGGTGATGGCATGGCGACGACCAACGACCTCAAGAACGGCATGACCCTCAACCTCGACGGCAATCTCATGAACGTCGTCGGGTTCCAGCACGTCAAGCCGGGCAAGGGCGGCGCCTTCGTGCGGACCAAGCTCAAGAACGTCCGCACCGGGCGAACGCTCGACAAGACCTTCCGGGCCGACGAGCCGGTCGAGGTGGCCATCCTCGACAAGCGCGAGATGCAGTACCTGTACCGCGACGAGACCGGCTTCCACTTCATGGACACCCAGACCTACGACCAGTCGGTGGTCGACGCCGACGCGGTCGGGGACGCGGCCAGCTGGCTGACCGACGGCGCCACCCCGTACGTGACCTTCTACGAGGGCACCGCCATCGGGGTCGAGCTGCCGGCCGCGGTCGAGCTCGAGGTGACCGAGACCGAGCCCGGCATCAAGGGCGACCGGGTCTCGGGCGCCACCAAGCCGGCAACGGTCGAGACCGGGGCGGTCGTCCAGGTGCCGCTGTTCGTGGAGACCGGCGACCGGATCAAGGTCGACACCCGCTCCGGGGCGTACCTGACCCGGGTGCAGTGAGCGACCCCCTGGCGCATCGGGGGGGCCGGCGCGGCCCCCCCGACCCCCCCCGGGCCGCGCCCGGCACCCGCTCGGCCGCCCGCCGGCGGGCCCTCGACATCCTGTTCGAGGCCGACCTGCTGGACCGGCCGGTGGCCGAGGTGCTGGCCCGCCACCGCGACGACCGCGAGGCCGGCGCTCCCGACGCCTACACCGTCGAGCTGGTCGACGGGGTCGCCGGGCAGCGGGTCGAGCTGGACGCCCGCATCGCCGACGCCGCCGAGCACTGGACGATCGAGCGGATGCCGCTGGTCGACCGCAACCTGCTCCGGCTGGCCGCCTTCGAGCTGGCCGCCCGTCCCGAGGTGCCGACGGCGGTCGTCCTCGACGAGGCGATCGAGCTGGCCAAGCTGCTGTCCACCGCCGAGTCGGGCCGGTTCGTCAACGGCGTCCTGGCCCACATCGCCACCGAGGTCCGCGGGGCAGGCTGAGCCGGTTGCCCCGTGTTGCCGGGGCGGGCCTGGCCAGCCAGTATTCGCCCATGGCTACGCGCGCCCCCAGGCACCTGGCCGAACCTCCCAAGCGGTTCGGGCTGTCACCGCTGCAGCGGGTCTTCCTGGCCGCCATGCTCAGCCTGGCCGCGATCACCGCCGTGATCGCGCTGCTGACCCGCGACGCCGGGAACGGCGGCCGGCGGGCGGCGGCGCCGGCCACCACCCGGGTCCAGGCCGCCACCACCGTGACCACCACCCCGGCGGCGACCACCACCGCCCCGGCGAGCACCGCCCCGGCGACCCGGCCGATCCGGCCGACCCCGGGGAACCTGCTCGCCGACGGCGACTTCGAGCGCGACCTGGCCGGCTGGGCCCCCCTCGGCGGGGCCGAGGTCGAGCGGGTCGAGGGCGGTGCCTCGGGCCGCTGGGCGGCCGCCGTCACCCCCGGCGGGCCCGGGGCCGGCCAGCCGGGCATGGTCCGGCGGGACGCCGCCACCACCGAGGCCGGCACCACCTACGAGGCGGTCTTCTGGGTCAAGGCCCCCGAGGGCGGCCAGGTCGTCCTGGCCCTGCGGGAGCTCGACGGCGGCCGCGAGGTCAGCGCCGACCAGGCCGGCTACACCCTCGACAGCGATCGCTGGCAGCAGCTGGCGGTCGAGCACCGCACCGCCGCTCCCGGCTCCAGCCTGGCCCTCGAGGTCGTCGGCCACGACCTGGCCGGCGACGGCCGCCTGCTGGTCGACGGGATCGACCTCCAGACCGAGTGAGCCGGTCGATCCGCCCGATCCCTCCGTATGACTCCGTAGTGTTGCGGATGCGCCCGGCTGGGTAGGTTTCCGTATCGTCAGAGGAGCGCAGGCTCCCCGACGGAGCCGCGCGACACTGGCGTGCGGCGGACGGACGCCGAGGTCGGGAGGAGCGGGTACTCATGCGGTGGCGGCGAGCGGCCACGATCGGCCTGACCGCGCTCGCCCTGCTCGCGGTGGCCCAGCCCGCCGGCGCCGTCACCTATGTCGGCCTCGACGACCTGACCTGCGACGGGGCCACCACCATGGGCACCGGCATGCCCGAGAGCGCCCGCCTGAACGTGGCCCTGGTCGACCCGGCCTCCGACCGCACCCTGTCCAAGGCCACCGTCACGACCAGCGCCTCGGGCACCTTCGAGTGGCCGGCCAAGGTCTCCCTCAGCGGCATGCGCGAGGTCCGCGCCGTGGTCCGGCGCCCCGGCCAGTCGACCACCCTCGCCTGGGTCGAGCACTCGCTGGCCCGGGCCTGCCCGCTCGCCTCCACCGGGCCCAACCGGACCCTGCCCCTGCTCGGGGTCGGGCTCAGCTCCTTCACCCTCGGGGTGCTGGTGCTGGTCGCCTTCGCCTACCAGGGCCGCCACGCCAGCCCGGGCGGCCGCCACCTGGCCGCCCCCTACCGCAGCCGCTTCCTCTAGCCCCCCGCCGCCGCCGGGTCAGGCGTGCTGGTGGTCGCCACTCTCGTGGAGCAGCTCGCGCATGGTGTCGCGCAGGCCGTCCAGGGCGCCGTCGGGAACGGTGGCGTCGACCCCCGCGACCTCGCCAACCCCGACCACGAAGGCGTTGGGGCTGGTCGACCGGAGCCGCCGCACCAGCGCCTCCGGCCGGGGCCCGGCCGCGCTCGCGTCCAGCACCAGGAACCGGGCCCGGCGCTCGACCGCCTCGACGTAGGCCGCGTTGGCGTCGGCGGCCTCGCCCACCACCTCCCACTCGGCCGTCACCGCGGCCCGCCGCAGCTCCAGCCGCCGCTCCGGTTCGGCGGCGGCAACAACAATGCGGACAGCGGTGCACATGAGCAGGCTCCGTGGGTCGGCGGGACGGCGACCCATGCTAGCCGTTCACCTCCCTCTTGACATCTCGCTTATCGCTGTTAAGTTTACAACGCTAAGCTATCAGCGATAGGAGGACGGCATGCTCGAGCGGCTGGCACGGTTCCTGCTCCGGAGACGATGGGCGGTGCTCGCGGCCACGCTGGTGGTGGTCGTGGCCGCCGGGGCGTTCGGGGGGAGCGCCATCACCAGGCTCAAGTCGGGCGGGTTCGACGACCCCGGCGCCGAGTCGACCCGGGCCGCCAAGGTCCTGGCGGACGAGTTCGGCACCGGCGACCCCAACCTGGTCCTGCTGGTCACCGCCAAGGGCGGCCAGGTCGACGACCCGGCCGTGGCCGCGGCCGGGGAGGCCCTGACCACGCGGCTGGCCGCCGAGCCCGACCTGGCCCAGGTCGTCTCCTACTGGGCCACCGGCGCCCCCGCCCTGAAGAGCACCGACGGCAGCCAGGCCCTGGTGCTGGGCCGCATCACCGGCGACGAGGAGGACCTGGACGAGCGGGCGGCCGCCCTCACCGGCGCCTACGCCCGCGACGACCCCGCCCTCCGGGTCCAGGTCGGCGGCCAGGCCCAGGTCTTCCGCGAGGTCGGCGAGCAGGTCGAGTCCGACCTGGCCAGGGCCGAGGCCATCGCCGTCCCGATCACCCTGCTCCTGCTGGTGCTGGTGTTCGCCAGCGCCGTCGCCGGGGCCCTGCCCCTGGCCGTCGGCGGCTTCGCCATCGTCGGCACCCTGCTCGTGCTCCGGGTCCTGGCCGAGGTCACCGACGTCTCCATCTACGCCCTCAACCTGACCACCGCGCTCGGCCTCGGGCTGGCCATCGACTACAGCCTGTTCATCGTCTCCCGCTACCGGGAGGAGCTGCGGGCCGGCCGCGAACCGGCCGACGCCCTGGTCGTGACCATGGGCACCGCGGG
>Ga0207706_10006571_pt1 | contig 10768 bp, 10 predicted proteins | sample KBSC53metaG_FD_184318 | JGI IMG/M metagenome (GOLD analysis project Ga0207706, IMG submission 184318) | Corn rhizosphere microbial communities from Kellogg Biological Station, Michigan, USA - KBS C5-3 metaG (SPAdes) (version 2) | ecosystem: Host-associated > Plants > Roots > Rhizosphere > Soil ... | reverse complement strand
ACGTCGTCGCAGCCATCCCCGCAATCAGCCTAAAGCGCTTAATACGCATGATCTCCCTCATGGTGGAAAGTCCCGCTGGAATGAGGGGCACTTCTCACGCCAGAACGGCGGGAAGCTGGTGGATAGCAGACTGCATTTGGCCTTGCAAATTGCAAGGATTTGACCTGAGAAACCGCTTTAGGTATATGCTGTAACCCGTTGCGTAGCATACAATACGTCTGTTCGGATTTGTGGTAGACCGCTTGCCATAGTACGGGTTGCGGTGAAGCGAAGGGTCCCGTCTTAGGGGTGATGACGGCCACAGCGATCGCCGTCACCAACCGATTCAGGAGAACCACGCATGAGCACCAAAAAGGGGTTTACGCTTATTGAGCTTCTGATCGTAGTCGTCATCATCGGCATCCTTGCCGCGATTGCGATCCCGAAGTTTGCAAATACGAAGGACAAGGCTTACGTGGCGCAGATGAAGTCCGATTTGCGCAACCTCGCGACCTACGAAGAGCAGTACGCTGCCGACAACGGTGGCGCTTACTTCGGTGGCACCGCGACGATGGCTGCGCCACTCCAGGGGTTCACGCCGTCGCAGAACGTAACGATCGTCGTAACGAACGTTGCCGGCCCGCCGCCTTCATGGAGCGCGACCGCTACGCACTCGCAGTCTGCCAAGACCTGCGACATGACCAACGGTGTGATTACCTGCGCGTAATCAACCTGCTCGATAGATATGAGAAGGGAGCGTCGAAAGACGCTCCCTTTTCTTTTTCTACTGGCTGACTCTACTGGCTGACCTGACCCGTTGGTCCGGGTAGCCGGGCCTGCTGCTCTGACTGCAATCGCGCTGTAAAGCGCTGCGACTCCGAAATGCGCTCCACTTCCACGGCGATTGCATCGACTGCAGCCTCGATCTTCTCCAGCCGGCCGCTGATGTTGGAGAGCTCTTTCGGAGGCACTGGACGAGGCTCCAGCCACTTGGTGATGAGGCGCACGACCGGGAATCCAAGAACCATGATCACTACGCCCGGGACAACCCAGGAGAAGACCTCACGGACGATGAACTGCGGATCTACAGGCATTGTTCCTCTGAATCCGGTATACCATACCTACGCTCAGGGAGCGGTCCAGCGATTCAACTTATACCTTTTACGGCAAACGAATTGCACCCTGACAGGTCGGGCAAATCTAGCAGCAGAATTTGGAGGCTTCACGTGCACCTGCGACCACTCATACTCAGCATCGCCATTCTCGCCGCCGCAGCCGGTTGCGAAACAAGTACGGATCCGATCATCGGTGAGGGAGGGGGCGGTGGTGCTCTGACTACCGCGGATGTCAACGGAAATTGGACACTTACGCTCCAGCGAACCTCGGCTTTTGCATGCACCGGAGGTCTCGCCAGCGGATCGACAATTTCGGCTCGGATCGAAGTGTTGGCCAATGGGCAGCTGACCACGCCCAGCAATTGGCAGAACCCGAGCACTGGCGGTATCCAGACGCTGAGCGGAACGGTGAACATGGCCACCGGTGCGCTCGACCTCGTGTTCGGCGCCGCGGTCAGCACGGCGATGGAGCTCTTTCCCGGAACGTTGAACGCCAGCGGCACGATCACGGGCGGTACGATGACAGATCCCGCTGCGGGGTTCTCTCAGGTATACGGCTCTGGTGGCTGCCAGTACACGGTGACCGGTTCCAAGACGGGCTGAGTTCCACCAACTGACGCGATCGCAGTATCTTGCGCGGGTCACGAACACCGGTTCAATGAATTCCAAAGATCTCGTATATGTGAACGGCAGCATTGTGCCGCGGTCCGAAGCACGCGTTTCAGTGGAGGATCGCGGCTTCGTTTTCGGCGACGGCGTTTACGAAGTGCTTCGTGTCATCAACGGCCGTCCCTTCGCGACTCGGTTCCACAACGAGCGCCTGCGCCGAAGCCTCGAGGGAATCCGCATCTCCCCGCCCGCGGACGACACTCCTGAGAGCTTCGTCGAAATTGGCAAGCAGCTTCTCAGAGAGAATGACCTGCTGCAGGGAGAAGCGACGATGTACATGCAGGTCACGCGCGGTGTTTCCACCCGCGCTCACAATTTCCCGGACGCCGGCGTTCGACCCGGCATCTACATCTCCGTCGCGCGCTTCACTCCCAACCGCGAGCTCGCCGCGAATGGCGCTGCCGCCATCTCGCATCCCGACTTGCGCTGGGGACGATGCGACCTCAAGACGCTCAACCTGCTGCCAAACGTGCTCGCCGCCCAAACGGCGAAAGAGAAGGGCGCCTTCGAGGCGATGCTTATTCGCGAAGGCGTGGTGACCGAAGGCTCCCGCACCAATTTCTTCGGCGTCGTCGACGGTGCACTGCGCACCCACCCGTGCGACAACCACATTCTTCCCGGGATCACGCGATCCGTGCTACGGGACCTGGCGCTGGAGGTCGATATCGATCTCGAGGAGACCCCGATTCGCGAGGACGAGATTCCGAAGCTCAGTGAGCTGTTCCTCACGGGCACCACCACCGATGTCATGCCGGTCGTAAGTCTGGATGACAAACCGGTCGGGAAGGGCAAGCCTGGTGAGCTCACGCGAAAGCTGCAGCGCGTGCTTGCCGAAAGTCTCGCGTCCGGCGGTGACTGAGCGAAATCGTCCGCCGTGCGCAATTGATTCGAGTCCCCTTGATCGCTAACTTTGCTACGTCACGCGCCAGTAGCTCAGTTGGATAGAGCAACAGCCTTCTAAGCTGTGGGTCGGGGGTTCGACTCCCTCCTGGCGCGCCAAGCGAATCGCACGCGCCGTTAGCTCAATTGGCAGAGCAAATGACTCTTAATCATTAGGTTGTAGGTTCGATTCCTACACGGCGCACTATGGGCCTGACAACTGAGCCGAACAGCCGCGAAACGAGACGGCCACTTAACCGGTGGCCGTTTTCGTTTGCGGACTCCCGCTTCAACCCATGGCGAGGACTCGGCGGACTGCCGCGCGAGCTGTGGCTACTCTTCGCGGCGAATCTGATCAACCGCGCGGGGATGATGGTGTTGCCATTCCTCGTCGTGTATCTCACCCGCGAGCGCGGTTTCACGCCTGGCGAGGCTGGCGTTGCGCTGGGGCTGTACGGGGCTGCGGCGATCGTCGCTGGACCCATTTCGGGGAGGCTCAGCGATGGTATCGGCGCGCTGCCGATCATGCGGGCGGCGCTCCTCCTCTCCGGAACAATGCTCTTGATCTTTCCGCTGGCGCGCAGCCATGCCGCGATCTACGGAATGACGATCCTGTGGGCCTCGTGCGCGGAGCTGTTTCGACCCGCGAGTCTGGCGGCGATCACCCACGCCGTTACGCCGGATCAGCGCAAGCCGGCCTATGCGTTGAACCGGCTCGCCATCAATCTCGGGATGAGCATCGGGCCCGCCATCGGCGGCTTTCTGGCCACGGTTTCGTTCCGGGCAATGTTCGTAGTCGATGCTTTCACGACTATTCTCGCCGGCCTTCTGCTGACTTTTCTTCCATGGCGTCTGTCGAGCCGCGGCCGCGTCGACGATAGGGATTCCGTTGAAGAGCATGTCGATCGCAGTCTGCTTCGCGATCGACGTTTGATGGTTTTTCTCACGGCATCGTTTCTGGTTGGAATCGTTTTCTACCAGCACGAGGCGGCACTGCCACTGTTCCTCGTTCAGTATCTGCACCAGTCGATGGCCTTTTACGGCATGCTGTTCACGATCAACACGCTGTTGATCGTCGCGCTCGAGGTGCCACTCAACAGGGCGACCGCGCACTGGCCGAATGCATGGGCACTCATGCTGGGGTGCGCGCTGTTTGCCATCGGCTTCGGCTCGCTGGCATTCGTCAGATCCGCGATGGGCGTGATCGTTACCGTCGTCTTCTGGACGTTCGGCGAGATGATGCTGTTCCCGGCCATGGCGGCACACCTCGGCGAAATCGCGCCGGAGCACAGACGTGGCGCGTACATGGGGGCCTACAGCATGTCTTTGAGCATCGCGCTGACAATCGGACCCTGGCTCGGAACACAGCTGCTCGCGAGTCTCGGTCCGGTGGGAGTCTGGCCCGCTATGTTTGGGCTCGGGGCGCTGGCCGCTGGCCTGATGGTGTACGGCGCGCCTCATCGGCGAACGGTCCGCGTTGCAATCGCCGCTGAATCTTAGCGACGATCATCTCGATGGCGATGGCGTTGTGACCGCCGCGCGGCACGATCACGTCCGCGTACCGCTTGCTCGGCTCGACGAACTGCAGATGCATCGGCTGAACGGTCGATAGATACTGCTCGATGATCTCATCGAGGGGGCGGCCGCGCTCGTGAGTGTCCCGCTCGATGCGGCGAATCAGACGGATGTCGGCGTCGGCATCGACGAAAACTTTCACGTCGCACAAATCTCGAGCGCGCTCGTCCACGAACAGAAGGATTCCATCGATGACCACAACGTCGGCAGGCTCGACGCGGGTCGCCCGATCGCTACGGAGATGAGTGACGAAATCGTATTCGGGCTTGTCGATCGGCTGCCGCCGGCTGAGATCCTCGAGATGGCGGCAGAGCAGATCGTAGTCGAATGCGTCGGGGTGATCCCAGTTGACCTGTTTCCGTTCGGCAAGCGACAGCTGCGCGAAATTCTTGTAGTACGCGTCCATGTCGATGAAGGCGACCGAAGAAGTCGTCAACAGCTCCGCCACGTTTCGCGCAACGGTCGACTTTCCGGAGCCAGACCCGCCGGCGATCCCGATGATTAATGGTTTCATCCTGATGACAAGCTAAACCAGACGGCGGCTGGAACGCATTATGCCCGCTGCGCGTATCACTTTAAGAGACGCTTAACCAGGCACTTCCATGAACACTCGATCGATTCTTCTTTCACTTTCATTTGCCGCACTGGCGTGCGCGCCGAAGCAACAAGCCATCACTCCTGATCTCCGCGAGCAGACAGTGTTGACGGTGGACAATCAGGGATTCATCGATATGACCATTTACGCGGCGCGCGGGCCGCAGCGAATTCGGCTTGGCAACGCGACCGGAAACGGAAAGACCAACTTCAATATTCCACCCGCGCTAATGAGCGGCCTCACTACACTGCACTTCGTGGCTGATCCAATTGGCGGCCGTCGCGCGTCGGTAAGCGAGGAGATTACCGTCGCCCCGGGTGACACGATCGTCTTGCAGATTCCGCCAGTGTAGTAAGTCATTGAAGCGCGCCCGGTGCCGCCAGCACGGCGAGGGCGCGCGGCACGCATTTCAGCTCGAGGGTCTTCGAAGTTGCGACTCTGAGCTCGCCGTCCATTTCCATCAGCGGCGGAGCGGCGAAGGTCAGCGAAAGCTGCGACACCACAGCGCTGGTCACCGATGGCATTTCGAGATGACTCCCGCGCATGGCGCCCGCGAAAAGTTTTAGCCGCCTGACAACCCCGGCATCGCGAATGAAGCAGACATCAAGGCGACCGTCTGTAACCGAGGCCCGTGGGGCGATCTTGAAGGCGCCACCGAGCCAGCGACCATTGGAAACCGTGACCATCAGCATTCGTTCGCGCGCGACGCCGCCGACTCCGCTCGTCCTCACTTCCATGCCTCGATAGCCAAAGAGCTGTCTCAAGGCTGCGTAGATGTAGACGGCGTCTCCTTTCAACCACTTGATACCGTTGCTCGCCTCGAGCACCGACGCATCGAAGCCGAATCCACAGCTGTTGAGGAAGAAGTGGCCTGCGGCCGCGCCGACGTCGATTCTCGTTTCACGGCAGCGTCGCACCAGGTCTGCGATCTGCTCTGGCGAAAATTTCTCGACGCCCAGTGTCTTTGCGAAGTCATTGCCGGTACCCGCTGGCATTACTGCCAAGGTGCATCGCGATCGCGATCGAATGATGGCTTCCGCAATTCTGCCACACGTACCATCTCCGCCAACGGCAACGATGGTATTCGCGCCTTCGTCGATCGCGCGGAGAGTGAGAGTTTCTTCATCGCCGGCGCGCGAAGTTTCAAAGAAGCGAGTGACACCCCGTGCGCGAAAAGTCTCGAGCAGGCTCGGGATCTTAGCACGAATCCCGCCGCGACCCGCGGCGGGATTCACAATGACGGCAGTAATATTGGAGTTCAGAACTCGACGGTGCCGGCACCCGTGCAACAGTCGGGGTCGCACGATACCCAGGCACGTTTGGGAATCGTGGCGGCCACCGGTAGCCGCTCGCCGGCATACGCCGTTTTTACGAGCGAGCCCGGCTTTGCATAAGCGTGGCGCTCTCCACAGTTATAAAAATTCACGTCGTCAATCTTGGGTGATGTGGGCGGATCACCACAGTCTTCCAGTGCACCAATCACCGCGTTCGGATTGTATCCCAAGCCAAACACCGTCATGCCCCATTGGGCATTCGTCGCGGGCGACGCAGCGCGCGATACAAAAAGCAGGTATGTCTTGTGCGCCTTGAAGACAAAGCCACTTGGGCCGTGTGTTACATCTTCGCCGGAAGTGTTTTGGATCTGGCCTACCAATCGGCGCGGCGGGCCATCGTTTGCTTTGATGTCCGTTGTTTTCCCAACAGCGCGGATCTTCACTTCACCGTTCGCCTGGCAGCCCGTGCAGGGCGCGTCGTGCCAGGGACCGGCGAACTGGGCAATCTGTGTCTCCAAGGCAGTCGAATCCTGTGCCGTCAACGTGTCGGGCAACGATATCGCCTGAAGTTGGGACGGCTCGGGGTTGCAAGAAACAACGACTGCCGTCAGGACTGCGAGGCTCACATACGCGGAGTGTACCAGCCGTCGATCAAAGCTCATCGTCGCCTCTACTGTTGAGAAGGTTCAATAGCGTAACCTTACCTTTTTCCTGCCGCTAGCATGCGCATTCTCGAAATGCTCGGCGTCAGCTCCGGATCCGCGGCTGTCCACAGGGTCAAGACAGCGCTCGACCATTTCCGCGCCGAAGCTAAGTCGTTCGTATTTGCAGCGAGCTCCGCGCGCAGCTCCATGGCCCGCACAATTGCGGCTGCCGAGCCAGCCTCACGCAACGCTTCGCCATTGATCGCCGACATGTCGTCGAGTGAGCGGTCGAGCTGTTTGACTGCACCGACCGTATCGCCAACTGCCGCTCGCAGCCACGCCTGCTGAAAAACAAAATCCGGCGACAGATCGCCGGGGCGACGATTGCGAACGCGTTCGGCGATACTGTCGGACAGCGCTGCAAACGCAGCTTTGTTTCCCTCAGCGAAAGCTCGCTGAAGCCGCGAGAGGCGATCTTCAGGAACTTTAATTTCAAGTATTGACCGGCCGCCTGTGCAGGGGACAAGCATGTTCAAAGGACGTGCGAGAACCTGTCGTGATATGGAGGCGGCATCGGCTGGCGACGCAAACCGGTCGATCGCTTTGTCCAGATTCTGACGTGAAACGGATGCGGCTTCGCATGCGCCGAGGGAAGCGCGCGCGAAATAGTCCGAAGCTGCTTCTCTCAGTCCCGCGTCAGCGTTATCAAGAGAAGGCGGAAGAGCGGCGTTGGACATCTCGCTCAAATGCGACATCAGTCGCACTTTTCCGGTCAGCGCGGCCAGGCCCACGAGGAAGTTTGCATCGACCTTGGAACGCGCTGGAGTCAGCAGGGCACTATCAGCCAGTTTTTTTGCTTGCGAAAACTCCCCGCGCTTGAAGCGGACCCAGGCTTCTTTGACTAACAGACGAAGCAGCTGCGCGGAGTCTCGAGATAACGAATGTGCGCGCGTCAGTGCGGAAAGAGCAGAAGATGTCGGATCGGAACCGTTGCCGATTGCTCCGCGGACATCCAAAACATCGGACAACGCCTCGAAAGCGGCCGGGTCATCCTGAGTCGACGATGCCCACTGTGCGGCGTACTCCAATAACTGGGCGGAATTCTTCGTAATCGCTGCGCTGAGCGTCGCCGTGACCGCCGCTGGCCGCTCGATGAACGTTGTTGACGGGTAAGGCACGAACGCCAACGACTCTTCGGCACCCATCAGCGACGGCGACGCCATGAACGCAATGCGGTTTGGTCCCTCGCTGGTCCCGCGGCGCACGCGCGTTGTCGCCGTCGGTAGAAGGCCCTGGAGACGCGAGAAGCTGACTAGCGTCCGGGCCGTCGGCACAAGCCTGATTGCGTGGAGATATGCGTTCGCCGCAGCCCGGTTGCTGCTTCTGAATGCCCACCCGGATGGACTTCGCGGCGACGGAACAACCAGGGAGTCCAGATACTGGCACTCACCCAGACCGTACCAACCGGCGAAATCTGCCGAGTCTGCTTGCGTGAGCTCGCGGTACTTCGAGCATGCGTTCGGGAACCGTCCGTCGTTGATGGCAACAAGGGCATCAACGAGTGCTCGGTCGCGAGCTATAAGGTTGGAAGCCGTAGCTGCGCGCAATGCGTGATCGCGCCAGGCAGTTTTTTCGGCAGGACTCCTCCACGCGCGAACCTGCGCCAGCCACAGGTGCGCGACCGCATACTGTGGATCCGCATTCACTGCTTTGGCGAAGGAATCTTCGGCAGCCTTGAAATCTCCAGCATCCAGGGCGGCGTGGCCACCGCCGTATGCCGCCCACGCTGCGTAAGAATTCGTCGATCCGTCGCCGCCCTCTGCGCGCGTTGAGGTCGGATTGTTTCGCAGGAGCTGGAGCATCAGACGAGAGTACGTCGGCGCGTCATCGGCGGCATCTTCGACGATGAGCTCATTCCGACTGGTCCTCTGCGCGACGTCGAACAAATGCACCGCGACTCGTGCCCCTTTCGGCGAAGGGGAAACCGTTCCCCAGACGAGCATTCCTGCGCCGAGCTGTTGGGCGGCGGAGAGTGCCTGCTCTTCTGTGGTCGGGCTTCCGCGGCGTGACAGCAGTTGAGCGACGCGTGTGTCGGGTACCAGATGCAAGTCGTTCCAGCTGCGAAAAGAGTCGTAGAAGCGGTCGCCGACCTTGGCGCCCAATGCCGAATCGCGGGACTGCAATGGCAAAACAACAACGGCGGATGGATCGAGGCGGTCGCGGGGAAGCACTCGGGACAAAGGACCCGCCAGCGGAGTCGCGACAGCAAGAATACCGAGCGTGATAAGCCCACCCACGCTGACAATTATCAGTCGCCTCTCTCGGAGGAGATCTCTCAGCTTTGGCCGGGATGACGGCGCTGTGATAACGGCAGAAGTTGCGGGACGCATCAGAACAGGTTGCGGCGCGCGTCCCGCGTCTGAGGCGGCACGCACCTTTCTTTCCCCGGAGTAGCGTCCGATCGCGGCCGCAAATTCGTAAGCGGTCTGGAAGCGGCTGTTTGGCTGCCGCGCCATCGCTGTCGAAAGCACCTCATCATACCAGGCTGGCAGATTCTTACGAATGTTCGAGGCTAGGGGAGGTGCCTCCGTGAATCGCTTTACGAATCCCTCTTTGCCGCTGAATGGGGTGGCGCCAGTCAGCATCTCAAACAGCACGCACCCCAGACTATAGATATCGCTGCGGCCGTCGACCTCCGCGTCGTTCAGCAGTTGCTCGGGGCTCATGTAGGCCGGAGTGCCAGGACTCGCGTTTCCGGTGCGGGTGAGCTGCTTCACGCCGGCCAGATCGATGACACGAGCTATTCCGAAATCGGCCAGAATGGGATGGCCGGCTGACAGCAGAATGTTCTCCGGTTTTATATCGCGGTGGATAATGCCCTGGCCGTGTGCGTACGCGAGCGCATCTGCAACATCGCGTGCAATGCGCGCGGCGGCGTCGGGATCCAGCTGGCGCTCACGTTCTATTCGCTCGCGAAGCGTCTCGCCCTGCACGTATGGCATGACGTAGTAGAGAAGCGACTCGACGTGTCCCGAATCGTGCAACGGGAGAATGTTGGGATGCTGCAAGCGCGCGAGCATCCGGATCTCACGGATGAAGCGGAGCTCGCCGGTATCCGAGTTCGGGTCTCCGTGCAGGACTTTGATCGCGACCTTGCGCTCGTGCTTGAGGTCGCGGGCGAGATAAACGGTGGCGAACGCTCCCTGTCCGATTTCCCGTTCGATGTCGTAGTGTCCGCGGAGCGCGGCGCGAAGGGGCGCTATTGGGTCGAGCGGAGGAGCCATTGGCGACGTATCCGCTGCGGTCTGGGCCTGGGGAGGATGAGATTGCACCATTCCACCCGCTGAGAAGCTTTGCCAACATAGGGCGGAAGCGGTGCGGCGGCCAGCCTTATTTGTGACTCGGCGCGCGTCAGCTATCGAACAAAGAACTGGATGGAACGCCGCTTAACGCGCGGTGTTTCAATGCGTCCAATCAACGCGCGAAGCTCGCTCGATTTTGAAATAGTGGAGGGGTTGAAGTGAGGGACAGACCCCGCTAGGTTGAGCATCCCCTTCCGACTGGTTTTCAAACCTGCTCAGGAAGAGCGGCAAGCTTCGAACGCCAAAACAATTTGCTTCGAAACACTTGACGAATGAACCACTCTGGTTTATTGTTCAAGGCTGCTGCAGAAAACGCAGCAAACGCTGTTTGAAAATCGAAATTGAGATCGATGGATGTGCGAGGCGAGGTCATTGATCCGAGACTATTCAGTATCTCGGGGAGACTTCAAAACCTGAAACATTCAAAGTGATTCCGGACGTGGAAGTCAAAACGACTTACGTCTGGAGACGACCGCGTTCGGAAGAGCAATCAAATCTTCAAACTATTGGAGAGTTTGATCCTGGCTCAGGACGAACGCTGGCGGCGTGCTTAACACATGCAAGTCAAGGGGGCCCAGCAATGGGCAACCGGCGAACGGGTGCGTAACACGTGAGCAACCTACCGAACTGTGGGGGATAGCCGGCCTAACGGCCGAGTAATACCGCATACGCTTTC
>Ga0207706_10006567_pt1 | contig 10770 bp, 9 predicted proteins | sample KBSC53metaG_FD_184318 | JGI IMG/M metagenome (GOLD analysis project Ga0207706, IMG submission 184318) | Corn rhizosphere microbial communities from Kellogg Biological Station, Michigan, USA - KBS C5-3 metaG (SPAdes) (version 2) | ecosystem: Host-associated > Plants > Roots > Rhizosphere > Soil ... | reverse complement strand
TTTGTTCTTGTTTGGTGAGGCAAAGTGAAAACACCAATATTTGTCCTTTTTATTTTTTCAATCTTAAAGATGATTCATCGGCCTGGTATCCGTATTAATGATCTAAATCGTGGTTCTTTTACCAGTTATTCGCCTGGTCAGCATTGAGCCGTTCGGTTACATCATCAGGCTGGTGTTCTTTCCAGTCAGGATCATATTTTACAAACCATGATATCCAGATGCTTCTTGATAACCTCATTAACCATGGCTGAAGAAGAATTAATACAATGCCATTAAAAACCATCCATGAAACAAGAAGAGGTATTTCTGACAATCCAATTACTAAAAACCAGATGATCACGATGAATGCACTTATCAAAATACTTAGTACATAACTAACATAGCTGGTACCGTAATAAAATCCTACCTCAATTTCCGTTGGCTGACCACATACAGCGCAGTTCTTATACATCTCCATATTCTTTTTCAATTTTATACTGATGGAGCTTCTGAATAATTTTCCTTCCCTGCACCGGGGACAATAACAACCTAATGTCGACGATACATAGCCTCTTGATTTTTTCTTTTCGGAGCTCATTATTGTGGGGTAACTAAAAACTGGTTAACGATCTTTTCTAATTGACCGGCTTGCACTACACCAGCTTGCCGCCATACGATATTTTTATTTTGTATCAGCATCAGGGTAGGTACACTCTGTATGTCAAAAGCAGAAGACACTACCGGGCTCCTGTCCACATCAACTTTCAAAATGCGGATCTTGTCACCCATTCTTTGCCGGAGTTCCGTCAATATAGGTTTCATCAATTTGCACGGGCCGCACCATTCAGCAAAGAAATCGATAAGCACAGGCTTATCTCCCTGAATAATATCATTAAAAGTTTCTTTTTTATTTTCTGTTTCCATATGACTTTTTTTACTATTTGGACCACTATAACCTTGCCATTCGCTTATTCTTTAAGTGCTTTTTCCATTTGCATGCTTCTGCTTCCCTTGATCAGTATGTTTGTGTTTTTGAATTTCTGCTGCTGCATCCAATCCCTGACCTCATCAGAATTTTTGAATTGATGAAAAGGATGGGAAACCCTCTCAAATTCATTTCCTACGAGTATCACCTCTTTCCACTTATGGCCTCCGATCTGCTTAACTAATGCCTGGTGTTCTTTTTTACTCTCATTTCCCAACTCTGCCATTGATCCCAGGATCAAAACTTTGTCACCTGGCATTTTTGAAAAATTTTCGATGGCTAATTGCATACTGCTGGGATTAGCATTATAAGCGTCGAGTATGATCTTATTGTCTCCTTTTTGAATGAGCTGTGAACGGCTGTTCGATGGAGTGTAATTTTCAATGGCGGACTTAATCTTTGGATCAGGCACCTTGAAAAAGTTTCCTATTGTTACTGCTGCCAGAACATTTGGCAGATTATATTCCCCGACCAATTGTGTTTTTATTTCTTTTTCATCAAGACCTTGTAAAATTTCTACTTCAAGCAAGGGGTCACTTTTCAAAACCCTGCCAATGATGTGCGCATCGCCCCCTGTTCCATATTTAATGATACCACTTATTCCTTTGCTCATTTTTTGCAGATAGTCATAATCCCACATCACAAACGCGTAGCCATGCGTTAATGTTCTTAAATAGTCAAATAGCTCTCCCTTTGCTTTTCGAACTCCTTCTTCGCTGCCGAAGCCCTCAAGATGCGCCTTACCGCAATTAGTGATCAATCCGTGGGCAGGAAGGGCTATCTCACAATAAGAGGCAATTTCACCAATATGATTGGCCCCCATTTCGATCACGGCCATTTCCGCATCATCTTTTATTTTTAAAAGGGTAAGAGGGATCCCGATATGATTATTGAGATTCCCTTCAGTAGTATAAGTGATATATGTAGTGGAAAGAACCGCGTGAATTAACTCTTTTGTAGTGGTCTTTCCGTTACTTCCTGTTATTGCAATAAAAGGAATGGTAAATTGCTTGCGATGATGACTTGCTAATTGCTGAAGTGCAATTAATGCATCTTCTACTAATATTGTTTTACCGGGGATCTCAAATTTTTTTTCATCGATGACTGCATAAGATGCTCCTTCTTTAATTGCTTGTTGCGCAAACTCATTTCCGTTGAAATTAGCGCCTTTCAGGGCGAAGAAAATATCGTCTTTTTTTATTTTGCGGGTATCGGTTTGTACGGAAGGGTATTTTTTATAGATCTCATACAATTCAGAAATTTTCATGGCGCAAAGGTAGGATGATGCTAAAATAAAAAATCCCGGCATTGCTGCCGGGACCTTGTTTGTTCTATATTCAAATTATTTCTTTCGCGTATTTTGGCGCTTGCTCTTCCACCAGTTACCGGTTTTCCTCTTATTACCTTCAGGGCTACCCATACGGTCCATAGCGCAACGGAAACCTAAGGTACTCATAGACTGATCTTCTTCAAGAAAACGGCGCGTGCCGGGGCTTAACCAATAAGGACGATCGTTCCAGCTACCTCCTTTGTAAACCCTTGAATGATCACTAATCAGTGTTGTGATCCCGTAACCGTATGAGGATTGAGATAAACTATCACCATCGAGATAGTTTATCACGTTTCCACGCTGATAATTGCGGCGGCTCCTGCTTTCTGAATCGCTAACATCACGCATTTTCACCTGGCCAATGCTGTCAATTTCAGCTTCACCATTTTGATTTTTATATAATGTTTGATATTTATTACCGCGGAAAGGATTTGTTTCGTCTTCTGAAGAAAGATCCATTGTTGTCATTGGACGATATACATCACGTACCCACTCACTTACATTACCGGCCATATTATACAAACCAAATGAATTAGGATAGAATGATTTTACTTCTGAAGTATAGAAGGCGCGGTCATTCAAACCACCGGCCACGCCGGCAACGTCACCAGAGCCACGTTTGAAGTTTGCAAGAAAGGAACCCTGCCAGCTTCCATGGCGTGTGTCGCGTAAGCCATACACGTTTTGTGACCAGGGATAAATTTGTTTATTCATGGCAAGCTCTTCACCTCTTTTTCCTTCTTTAGTACTCGGTCTTGGGTTTTGATCGATCAAACCATAGGCTGCATATTCCCATTCAGCTTCACTTGGAAGCCGGTAATTGGGAAGTAATAAACCATCTTCAAAACTCACAGCGGTACGGGGAGTCCCTTGTGGAGTTTTAAGTGGATTCTTTTTTGAGGCAGCAGTTTTGCCCGGTTGTGCCTGGTACAGGCCTAACAAATATGATTTAGTGGTGAAATTATTTTCCTGTTGTTCACCCTGTATGGATTGTTTGGCCACATAACCTTTATTGATCAAAATACCTTCATTCACGCGGTCGCTGCGCCACAAACAATAGTCTGAGGCTTGTCTCCAGGTTACACCCACTACGGGGTAATTATTAAATCCCGGGTGGCGAAAATAGTATTCAACCAAAGGTTCGTTGTAGCTTAACTCACTTCTCCAACAGAGGGTATCAGGCACTGCACCATTGATGATCTTTTGGTTGTTTGGATCGGCAGAAGGATCAAATACTTTATTCAGCCAATATAAATATTCACGATAGTGAAGATTGGTCACCTCTGTTTTGTCCATATAAAATGAGGCAACGGAGACACGGCGGGGAACATTATTCCAGTCACCCATTACGTCTTCATCCACCTGGCCCATGGTGAAGGTGCCTCCCTGTACAAACACAAGACCGGGGCCGAGGCCCTGTTCATTCGCTTTGGCGACCTGGAAACCACCCATGTTTTTATCATTGTAGTTCCAGCCTGTGGCTTCCGATTTATCGTATTTCTTTTTCCCGAAAAGCCCACCGTTTTTACACGAAGCAAGAATAGCTCCGCAACAAAGGAGGATTAATAGATTTTTCAATGTCGTAGTTTTTTGCATAAACCTGTGAATTGGAATAATTTTAACGCTGATCAGGGTAAAAATATTGCTACGAAGAATAATTTTTCCCGTCGCAATTGCGAATATAAATACTTTAAATTACTGCGGGTAGGGGCAACTACTTTTTTTAGGACGTGGATTTCCTATAGTTTAATATTTTCAGGCTACGTGAAACATGTTTTATTGATATTGACTGTTTTTATTGGCTTTTTTGTTCAATCTCAGCGTGTTTATAAAGCTAATTCTGTATTAGCCACAGGAAATTGGTATAAAATCGCCGTAAAAGAGGCTGGGGTCTACAAGATCGACATCCCTCTCCTTTCTGAGCTCGGAATAAACGCCGCCAATCTTTCGTCTGGTTCCATCCGTTTATTTGGTAATGGAGGCGACATGTTATCAGAGGCTAACAATACTCCCAGGCTGGATGATCTTGAAGAGAATGCGATCATGGTTGTGGATGGCGGGGATGGAGTTTTGAACGGGGCAGATTATATTTTATTCTTTTCAAACGGGGTCGATCATTGGATAAAGGATTCCGTCAACAAACGGTTCACTCATAAAAAAAATCTTTATAGTGATAAGGCATACTATTACTTAACGGTTGGAGCGAATGGAATGCGGATCGGGGATTCGCCAGGCAGTTTTGTTCCAAACGTTGTTGTCAACTCCTTTGATGATCGTTTATTTCATGAGCTCGATACAATAAATTTTTTAGGAAGTGGCAAGGAGTGGTATGGTGAAGAATTTTCGAATACGCCGGGGCACTCGCTTACCCGGAATTTCTCTTTTAATGTTCCGGATATTCAAACCTCTTTTCCGGTAACGGTGGTGACTGATTGCCTGGCAAGATCAGTAAGCATTGCAAGCCGGTTTGATGTTTCTCTTAATAATCAGCCTTTGCAGCAAATAACTATTTCTCCGGTGGGTGGAGGTCAATATGACGCCGTAGCCCAGGAAACGAAAGCGCAGGCGAGTACGAATACTTCGCAGGGAAATCTTTCGATCAATTACAATTACGTTCCGGGAAGTTTCAATTCACAGGGATGGTTGAATTGGTTTGAAATATTTGACCGCCGCAACTTATCGTTGAATGGCATCAGCCAGTTATTGTTTCGCGATTGGGCCAGCGTGGGAAACAATGTTGCTGAATTTGATATTACCAATGCAAATCAGGGTACACAAGTTTGGGATGTTACGGATCCCTTCATCCCCGTAAAAACGCAAGCAGTCCTGCAGGGAACTGATCTCAGGTTTGCAAATAGTTGTGCGCAACTGAGAGAATATGTTGCATTCAATTCATCAAATTTTCTCCGACCAACTGCAATAGGAAAAATTCCAAACCAGGATCTGCATGGGCTGGCACCTGTGGATTTTATTATAGTGACAACACAAGCTCTGTTACCCCAGGCACAACGATTGGGAGATTTTCATCGCGCTAAAAATAATCTGAAGTATGTGATAGCTACAACTGAGCAGGTGTACAATGAATTTTCCTCTGGTATGCCCGATCCTTCCGCCATCCGCGACCTGGTAAAAATGTTTTATGACCGTTCGGCTTCTTCTCCGTCTAACCGGCCGAAATATCTTTTGCTTTTTGGCGATGCTTCTTTTGATTACAAGGACCGGATAAATAACAACACGAATCTTGTACCTGCTTATGAAAACGGTAATTCCTTAGATCCCCTGGCCAGTTATACATCGGATGATTTCTTTGGTTTTTTGGATGATAATGAAGATATCAATTCCACGATCATCATTAATCAACTTGATATTGGCATCGGAAGGGTCCCGGCAAAAAATACTGATGAAGCAAAAAATTATGTAGACAAAATAGAAACATACTATAATAAAGAAAGCCTCGGCCCCTGGAGAAACAATCAATTATTCATTGCCGATGATGAAGATTTTAATTTGCATTTGCAGGATGCCGAGGTGTTAACGACAACTTCTCAAACCACGGCGCCCGTCTTCAATATCACAAAAGTTTACCTGGATGCTTTTAAACAGGAGAGCGGAGCCGGTGGAAGTCGCTATCCACAGGCAAACCAGATCATCAACAACCAGGTATACAACGGAACACTCATCTGGAACTACAGCGGGCATGGAGGATCAAGCAGGTTGGCCGAGGAAGTGATCCTTGATCAGGATATTGTCAACAACTGGAACAATCCGAATAAGCTTCCTTTATTCGTTACTGCTACCTGCGATTTTGCGCCATATGATAACCCTACCATTAATTCATTGGGTGAAAACATTCTGCTCCGGGCAAAAACAGGAGGCATCGCATTAATGACAACAACGAGGGTCGTTTTTTCTTTTAGTAATCGGGTTATTAATAATAATTACCTTCAGTTTGCCCTGAAAAGAGACAGCAGCGGGTCATACAAAAGCCTCGGCGAATCAATACTGGCTGCAAAGAATTATACCTATCAAACTTCGACGGACATTGCCAATAACCGAAAATTCACTTTGCTTGGAGATCCTGCACTAACCATTGCATATCCCTCTCTGAAGGTCCGCGCTACGAAGGTGAATAATATCCCGGTTTCACAGGCGGATACGATCCGCGCGACCGACAAAGTTGTTATGGAAGGGGAGGTCACTGATTTAGCGGATGTCCTTTTACCAGGTTTTAATGGCACGGTTTATCCCGTCGTCTTTGACAAGATGCAAACCATAAATACCCTGGCAAATGATCCTACCAGCCAGGTTATATCTTTCCAGGCTCAAAACAACATCTTATATAAAGGCAAAGCGTCGGTTGTAAATGGAAAATTTTCTTTCAGCTTTAAAGTTCCTAAGGATATCAATTATCAATTCGGTAATGGAAAGCTAAGTTTGTACGCCGAAAATGGAAGCAATGATGCGAATGGTTATTTCACAAATTTCATTATTGGAGGCGCTGGAAATAATGTGGATAATGACAAAGAAGGTCCGGTGATAAAGGCATATCTGAATGATGAAAAATTTGTAAGCGGAAGCATTACTAACGAAAACCCTGTCCTTATTGTTAAGCTTAGTGATTCATCGGGAATTAATACGGCTGGTACGGGCATAGGCCATGATATTGTTGCTACTTTGGATAATGATAATCGTCAATATTTTACCCTGAATGACTTTTATGAAGCCGATCTGAATAGTTACCAGCAGGGCACTATTCACTTTCAATTACCAACATTGACTGCCGGAAATCATTCTTTAAAAATTAAGGCATGGGATGTGCTGGATAATTCTTCGGAATATATCTTGGAATTTAACGTGTCCAGGGATGAAGAACTTGTTTTAAATCATGTTCTGAATTATCCTAACCCGTTTACCACTAAAACTCAGTTCTGGTTTGAGCATAACAAACCGAATCAAAACTTGCAGGTTAAGGTCCAGATCTTTACACTGACCGGCAAAGTCGTAAAAACTATAAAACAGACAATAAACGACGCTGGAAATCGTTCTACAGAAGTTGACTGGGACGGGCGTGATGAATTTGGCGATAAACTGGGTCGGGGTGTTTACTTATACCGGCTTACAGTGATCTCAATTGACGGCAAAAAGAAAGAAAAACTGGAGAAATTGGTTATTCTTTAATTGCTTATCCCCGGATTCCAATATTTTAAGATAAAACTTTAAAGCCGCTATATTTGCGCACCAATTTTAAATTCACTGATGATGAGATATACTGCTTCGAAGCTTAGTTTAGGAATTGTATTCGTATTCTTTTTTGCGACAATAGTGTCTGCTCAACAGACAAACAAGTTGAATGTAGTTACTACAGCCGTTCCCTTTTTAAGAATTTCTCCGGATGCAAGAACAGGTGGAATGGGTGACCTTTCGGTGGCCACATCGCCGGATGCAAATTCTGGTTTTTATAATCTTGCTAAAATTCCGTTTAATACGTCACAGGCAGGCGTGGGTGTTACTTACACTCCATGGTTAAAAGACCTCGGGTTGAACGACGTATATCTTGCCTCATTGGCAGGTTATTATAAATTTGATGAGCTCCAGGCGATCAATGCGTCGGTTCGTTATTTCAGTCTTGGAAATATCCAGTTCACAGATAATTTAGGGAACGATCTTAATTCATTTCGTCCGAAGGAATTCGGAATTGACGTGGGTTATTCGCGCAAATTGTCGGACAAAGTAGGCATTGGAGTAGGACTAAAATACATCTACTCAAATCTTGCCGGAGGTGCAGCTACAAACGGTTCCAATTACAAAGCAGGTACTGCAGTAGCAGGTGATCTTGGTTTTTATTACGAAGGGAAAAATGAAATAGGTACAGGATGGGCTTTTGGTGTTGCATTGACTAACCTCGGTTCTAAGATCGCTTATACAGATAATGCAGATCAAAAAGATTTTATCCCGGCAAACCTTGGGTTTGGTACGACTTACACAAAGGTCTTTGACGAGCAAAACAAAATATCATTTGGTGTTGATGTAAATAAATTATTGGTGCCAACGCCCCCTGAGGAAGGTAACCAGGCCGCTCTGGACGATTATCGCAAGCAAGGTGTGGTAGGCAGTTGGTTCAGCTCGTTTAGTGATGCACCCGGGGGTGCTAGTGAAGAGATAAAAGAATTTCAATTTTCTATAGGTAGTGAATATTGGTATAATAACCAGTTTGCTTTGCGTGCAGGTTATTTTTGGGAAGACGCAACAAAAGGAAATCGCAAATATTTCACAATGGGTATTGGAATTAAGTACAATATTTTTGGTTTGAACTTCTCATACCTGATCCCTTCAGGTAGCGGTGTGAATCGAAATCCATTATCAAACACACTTCGTTTCTCCTTGTTGTTTGATTTGGATGGACAAAATAGCACCACTACAAGCAGCGACCAATAATAGCGCAAACGAATTCTGTCATGTCCCGCCCAGGCGGGACTTTTTTGTTATAAGTGCATCGTCGAAAATGTGCCACAGTTTTAAGAGGTTCCTTCGGGTCTATCATAATTTTTTAACTGTGGCACATTTATATACACTGCTATATTTGCTCAATAAATAATAATATGTCTTACAGGATCGGATTTGGAATTGATTTTCATCAATTGGTTGCGGCAAGAGAATTATGGATAGGAGGAGTAAAAGTTCCCCACCACAAGGGAGCCATTGGTCATAGTGATGCTGATGTATTACTGCACGCTATATGTGACGCTTTGTTAGGTGCAGCCTGTCTCGGAGACATCGGGTTGCATTTTCCCAATACTTCAAAGGAATTTGAAAATATTGACAGTAAAATTCTTTTGAAAAGAACGTTTGAATTGGTGAAAAAAGAAAATTACAAAATAATCAATATTGACAGCACGATCTGCCTCGAAGAGCCAAAGATCAGACCTCACGTATCCGAAATGCGAAGGATAATTGCAGAAATTATTGATGTTTCTGTTGGTGACATTTCAATTAAAGCAACCACGACAGAAAAAATGGGTTTTATTGGTCGCGAAGAAGGAATAGCTGCCTATGCCACTGTTTTACTCGAAAAGATCTAATTGTTTAATTGCTTACAGCGAAGCTGGTTATACCAACGGGCAATTGCTTATTGGCGACCCTTACGTTTGAGTCTTTGAACCTTGAGTCTTGAACCTTGAGCCTTGTCACTTATCTTTGTCCGCATGTCATTGATCCATGTTAAGATCATAAATAGATCTAATAATGCTTTGCCTGAATATGCAACGGCTGATTCTTCGGGAATGGATATACGAGCTGATCTTAACGGAACGGTTACTATCAAACCGCTTGAAAGGGTTTTGATCCCAACAGGCTTATTCATCGAATTGCCCCATGGCTATGAAGCGCAGATACGTCCCAGGAGTGGCCTGGCAATAAAATTTGGTATTACATGTTTGAATACACCCGGAACGATCGACGCAGATTATCGTGGCGAGATCAAGATCATTCTTATCAATCTTTCCCAGGAACAGCAGTCTATTCAACCCGGCGACAGGATCGCACAAATGATCATTCAGAAAGTTGAAAAAGCATTCCTGGTGCCGGTGATCGAATTAAATGAAACTGAACGAAACGCCGGTGGATTTGGCCATACCGGTAAGCAATAAAAATATGACACGCATTTTTTTTATCTTGATCATTTCTATTCTTGCACTCACATCCTGCAAGCCAACAAAAAAGATACAGACAGCGATCAACACAAGAAAGGATACCGTCACGGTGGCCGTGGTTGATCATGCAAAAGAAGATTCGGTCCGCTTCATTAAAGATACCTATCACAGTATCATGGCCAATCAAATAAATTATACAACCTTTTCGGCCAAGATGAATGTGGATTATATCGATGCTGACGATAAGAAATATAATGTGAATGCAAATCTCAGGATGTATAAAGACAGTACGATCTGGGTGTCCGTCAATGCCATTTTTGGCATCGAAGGCCTCAGGGCGCTGATCACAAGGGATTCAGTAAAAATCCTGGATAAGCAAAATAAGCTGTATACGGCAAGAAGCATTGGATACCTGCAGGAGGTAAGTGCATTGCCTGTTAATCTTTCCACTTTACAGGACCTGATCATTGGAAATGCTGTTTTTGTAGACAGTAATATTATTTCTTATTCGAAATTTGATAACTCTATTTCATTATTAAGCATTGGGAAGCTCTTTAAGAACCTGGTTACGTTGAACGAAAATAAATTACTGCTGCGTATGAAACTGGATGACCTGGATGAGCTGCGTAACAGGACCGGCGACCTGACCTACAGTGATTACGAGGATAAACGTGGCGTGAACTTTTCCAAGATCCGCAAGATCACGTTTGCCGAAAAAAAGAAACTGGATGTGCGGCTCGAATTCAAGCAGTACAATTTTAATGAGGACTTAACATTTCCGTTCTCAATTCCTAAAAATTATAAAACAAATTAAATTGATAAAATTT
>Ga0207706_10006564_pt1 | contig 10773 bp, 8 predicted proteins | sample KBSC53metaG_FD_184318 | JGI IMG/M metagenome (GOLD analysis project Ga0207706, IMG submission 184318) | Corn rhizosphere microbial communities from Kellogg Biological Station, Michigan, USA - KBS C5-3 metaG (SPAdes) (version 2) | ecosystem: Host-associated > Plants > Roots > Rhizosphere > Soil ... | reverse complement strand
GTATCGACCGGCGCCCACCATTCACGGCCGAGCTTCTGAAAGTGGCCGCTGAGATCCACGCGGGCGGGCTGCGTCGGAACGAGAAAGTCCAGGGCTGAAGCAAAAGCCAGGTGCCGCAGGACCGGCTCCACCCACGTCACTGCCACATCCAAGGTCGCCGACAGCGGCTTGATCACCGCAGTGCCACTCGCGTCGGTATACCCATAGCTCATCGAAGCCAACACGCGCGTGGACTGCGGACTGGCCGGCTTTGATCCATAAGCGGCAGCAACGAAACTTGCGCCGGCCACCTGCGTCAGGCTCGTGCCCTCCTGCACAACCCAGTTAACCGATGCCGTCTTGTCCTCGGTGGAACCGTCGGAATACAGGATCACCGCCTGATAAGTGGTGGAAGCACCCTCCGGCAGGCTCGTCACACCGAGGATCGAGAGGCTCACAGGCTCCTTCAATTGAGGCTTGGCCAGCACCGAAATCGACTGCGAGGCGGATGTACCGTTGCCTTGGTCGTACCGGGCAGTGACCACGAAGGCGTCCGGCTCTCGCTCGCCTGCACCGGCATCCGGGGAGAGGAAATACGGTGCCGAGCTCAGCTCTCCGGAAGCGGAGATCGTCACGGCCATGCGCGGCACAGCACCCGCCGCCGGATCCACACGCCATGATGCGGCGGGCAGGCTCGACTCCGAGTCGTCATTCCACTGGCCGATCACCGACAGCGAGAAATGGTCTCCTGCAGAAAACGTCTGGCCATCCGCGAGGCCGCTGATGCGGGCGGACACAAGCCGCCGCACGAAGGGCCGGACTGTCGCCACGACATCACCGCCGACCACGTGGCCTTGATAGTTGAAGCTGGCATGGATGGTGGCCGTCTTGGCGGCTCCGGTCGGGGCGCCGGCCCGCAACAACCCATCGGGCGAGATCGTTGCCACTGCCCCCGGGTCTCCCGACCACGACCACTCGACCGTCTGCAGCGACGTGCTCCCATCGGCCCACGACACCATCGCCTGCAGCCTGACCTCACTGGAAGGCTCCAAGCCGACAGCGGGGTCGATACCCATGATCGTCAGCCCTTCGGGCCGCTGGGCGGCCATCACGTCGAGCACGAACTCGGCCACCACCTTCGTCTCGCCGTCGAACCACTCGGCTTTCATGGTGGCCTTCTCGGCCGCGCGGAGCTCCGGCGCGACGAAGTGCCCCGCCTGATCGACGGTACCGACGCCCGTCAGACTCCAGCGAACGGGTACCGGCTGGACCACTCCGTTGGAGAACACGGCCTGCGCAGTCAATTGGACGCCGGCGTTGGAGGCGACGCTGGCTTCTCCGAGTATTTGGAGCGCCGAGACCTTTGCAGCCACGGTGTCGCTGCGAGCGACCTGCGACGCGAATCCTGTCGCGGACTCCGACTGCGTGGCCACCGTCGCTCCGGCCGCTTGAGTAAACGCGATCGGGTAGGCGTCCAGCAATCGATCCACCGCATCGCCGATCAGGAATGGCGTCGCAAAGGGATCATAGGCAGGCAGTGCATCGGGTTGATTGGATGCACCGGGCAGACGCGCCACGAATGACGGCATCAGCCGGGCCATGGCCCGGGCTGTCTCGTGCTGCAGCGCCGAGGCGGTCAACCGGCTCGAGAACAGCGTCGGCGAAGCAAACAGCTCGGCGGGTGTCTGCAGGCCAGCTTGCACGGCGATCCGCAGCAAACCAAGATGAGTCAGCGGGTTGATGTTGGCCCGCCCCGGCTGTGCAGCGGCGGAATAGAGCACCAGTTTGCCGTCCGCGCTGACCGCCTTCAGCATGAAGGGAGCCTGCATCCCCACGACACTGGCGCTGAACTGGCCGCTGCCGCTGGAGACGGGCAGCGACACCACATGCCCGGCGCTGTCCTCGATGCTCACGGTTCCGTCGAGCGCAGCACCATTGGCAGCGGTGCCGTAGACCAGAGGCGTGTCGGGGGTTGACGGCGGCGGGCTGTCGCCCCCACCGCCACCACCGCAGCTCGCCAACGACCCGCTCACCACAACGAACAACACCCAACGCAGAATCCGGAACAACGAGCGGTCGCTCGCGTGGGCAAATGGTCGGAACATGGATTGTTCGCCCGCGCATTCATGCGCAGCGCGTTAGCTCGAAGGGGGCGCCAGCGGGCGCAGCGAGCGGCGATTCTAGAAGTGTGAAGCAATGTGAACGGCCCCCCGGAACAGGGGAAAGTGGGACAGTCCGCCTCTCGGCAGCAAACTCCTTCCAACCGCGCGCCGGGAACCGTCTGTAAGGTTTCCCGTCGAACCCCGACAGACAGACACCAAACACCAGCATCCGCACCCCAGGAGCCCTCCATGCACTTCCTGAAGGACCGTGGCTTCACCCACGCCGCCTCGTCCGAGATCACCCCCCGCGAGGTCTACGAACAACGCCGGCGCCTGCTCAAGGGCCTGGCGGTGGGCAGCGCCGGCGCATTGCTCGCCTCCTGGGCCGGCCGCCAAGCGCTGGCAGCCACTCCGCTCGCCGGCACGAAGAGCACCCTCCCCGGTGCGATGGCGATGGAAAAGCTGACGCCCCAGCAGGACGTCACCAGCTACAACAACTTCTACGAGTTCGGCACCGACAAGTCCGACCCAGCCCGCGCCGCGCACACGCTGAAGACCCGCCCGTGGACGGTGAGCGTCGAGGGCGAGGTGAAGAAGCCCAAGGTCTACGACATCGAGGAGCTGCTCAAGCTCGCCCCGCAGGAGGAGCGCATCTACCGCCTGCGCTGTGTCGAGGGCTGGTCGATGGTGATCCCTTGGGTCGGCTATTCGCTGGCCGAGCTGATCAAGCGGGTGGAGCCAAACGGCAACGCCAAGTACGTCCAGTTCATCACGCTGGCCGACAAGGCGCAGATGCCGGGCATCCGCTCCGGCGTGCTCGACTGGCCGTACAGCGAAGGCCTGCGCCTGGACGAAGCGATGCATCCGCTGGCGCTGCTGGCCTTCGGCCTCTACGGCGAGGTGCTGCCCAACCAGAACGGTGCGCCGGTGCGGCTGGTCGTGCCCTGGAAATACGGTTTCAAGTCGGCCAAGTCGATCGTCAAGATCCGCTTCGTCGACAAGCAGCCCAAGACGAGCTGGCAGGAAGCCGCCCCGCAGGAATACGGCTTCTACAGCAACGTGAACCCCACGGTCGACCATCCGCGCTGGAGCCAGGCCACCGAGCGCCGCATCGGCGAGGCCGGCGGGCTGTTCGCAAAGAAGAAGCCGACGCTGATGTTCAACGGCTACGAGGCGCAGGTCGGCCAGCTGTATGCCGGCATGGACCTGAAGAAGTTCTACTGAAGCCAGCGCCGCCCCGATGAAGAAGCTGCTGCTCCACCCGGCCGCGAAGCCGGTGCTGTTCGTGCTGTGCGCGCTGCCGTTCGCGTGGCTGTTCTACGGCGCGCTCAGCGATTCGCTGGGCGCCAACCCGGCGGAAGCGTTGATCCGCCGCTCGGGCGACTGGACGCTGCGCTTCCTCTGCCTCACGCTGGCGGTCACGCCGCTGCGCCAATGGACCGGCCTGCATGCGCTGGCCCGCTTCCGGCGCATGCTGGGGCTCACGACCTTCTTCTATGGCTGCGCGCACTTGCTCTGCTACAGCTGGCTGGACCAGGGCTTCGAGCTCGAGGTGATCGCGCGCGACATCGCGAAGCGGCCCTTCATCCTCGTCGGTTTCACGGCCCTGCTGCTGATGCTGCCGCTCGCGCTGACCTCGTTCAACCGCGCGATCAAGGCCTTGGGCGCGGCGCGCTGGCAGGCGCTGCACAAGCTGGTCTACGCGACCGCGCTGCTTGGGCTGCTGCATTTCTTCTGGATGCGCGCGGCCAAGCACAACTTCGCCGAATGGTCGGTGTACGCGGCGATCCTCGGCGTGCTGCTCGGCTGGCGCCTGCTGCGTGCGCTACCGCATCAGCCCCGGCAGCCACAGGCTCAAGCCCTGAAACTCCAGCAGGACCGCTAGCGCCACGACCAGTGCCGCAACGAAACGCCACACGCCGCGGAAGATCTGCCGCAGCGCCACCGCCTTCAGCAGCGCGTTGAGCACGAAGAGGTTCATGCCCACCGGCGGCGAGATCAGGCCGATCTGCACCACCATCACGATCAGCACACCGAACCACACCGGGTCGAAGCCGAGCTGCGTGACGATAGGAAAGAACACCGGGATGGTCAGCAGCACCATCGACAGCTCTTCCATCACCGTGCCCAGCAGCACGTAGATCAGCATCATCGCGCCCACCACCGCCAGCGGCGACAGGCCCAGGTTCGTGACCCACGCCTTCAGGTCGCCGGGCATCGACGTGAAGTTGATGAAGTTGGCGAACATCATCGCGGCGATCAGGATCGTGAACAGCATCGCGGTGGTGCGCGCGCTTTCCACCAGCACCTGCCACAGCACGCGCCATGTCAGCGCACGCCGCAGCAGCGCGAAGCCGAAGGCACCGGTGGCGCCGATGCCCGCGCCCTCGGTCGCCGTGAACACGCCGCCGTAGATGCCGCCCAGCACCACGATCACCAGCAGCGCCACGCCCCAGATGCCGCGCAGCGCCTGCCAGCGCTCGGCCGCGCTGCTGCGCTCGCCGGCCGGCCCCGCCGCGGGGTCGCGCGCGGTGATCCACACCACCGCGAGCATCATCAGCGCCGCGCACAGCAGCCCGGGGATCACGCCGGCGGCGAAGAGCTTGCCGATGTTCGTCTCGGTGACGATGCCGTAGATCACCATGATGGTCGACGGCGGGATCATGATCCCCAGCGTGCCGCCGGCCGCGATGACGCCGGTCGACAGGTAGTCGGCATAGCCGAGCTTCCTCATCGACGGATAGGCCACCTTGGCCATCGTGGCCGCGGTGGCGATCGACGAGCCGCAGATCGCGCCGAAGCCGGCGCAGGCCAGGATGGTGGCGTGCGCCAGCCCGCCGCGCACATGCCCGACGAACACGTAGGCCGCGCGGAACAGCTCGTGCGCGAGGCCGGCCCGTGCCACGAAGTTGCCCATCAGGATGAACAGTGGCACCACCGACAGCGTGTAGGCGAAGCCGGTCTCGTAGATCACCTGCGCCGCGCTCGCGAACGCAGGGTCCCAGCCGCGCAGCAGGCCAAGGCCCACGAGGCCGACGCCGCCCATCGCGAAGGCGAGCGGCACGCGCAGCAGCGCCAGCGCGAACACCGCGGCGAAGCCCAGCAATGCTTCCGTCATTCGGCCCCGCCCTCGACGCCGGGAGGACGCGGCGGCTCCGGCCGCACGATCAGCAGCGCATGCACCAGCGCCGCCAGCGCGCACAGCAGGCTCATCAGGTAGACGAAAGGCGCCTGCGGGATCTTCAGCTGCGCCGTGGTGTCGCCGTACTGCGCCATCTGCCCCGCCTTGGCCCACAGCAGCGCCGCCACGCCGGCCAGCGCCAGCGCGCACAGCGCATCGATCAGCACCGCCTGCACGCGCCGCCAGGCCGCGGGCAGCAAGGTGTCGAGCGAATCGAACACCACATGCTCGCCCTGCAGCGACACCAGCGGCAGCCCGGCGAAGATCACCACCACCATCAGCAGCTCGGTCAGCTCGAGCGAGCCGGGCAGCGACTGGCTGACCGCCTTGCGACCCGCCACGTCGACGAAGGTCAGCACCATGATCGCGAAGAGCGCGAGCGCGGCGACCGCGCCGCACAGCGCCGCGAGCAGGCGCTTCATTTCTCGAGGCGGGCGATCTCGGTGCGGAACTCGGCGAGCACCTTCTTCGGCTCCTTCAGCCCCTTGGCCGCGGCCGCCTGCGCCCAGCGCTCCTCGACCGGCGCGGTGCGCTCCTTCACCGCCTGGACGAAGGCCGCATCGGCGGCGGAGAACTGCACGCCCGCGGCCTGCATGAAGGCCATACCGCGGCGGTCGGCCTTGTCCCACGCACGGCCGAAGAGGCGCGCCGCCGCCTCGCCCGACAGCTCGTCGACCACCTTCTTCTCGTCGGCCGACAGCTTGTCGTAGCGCGCCTGGTTCATCAGGAAAGCAAAGCTCGTGTTGTAGAGCCCGCCGGGAAAGGTGGTGCCGTGGCGCACCACCTTGTCGATCTTGAACGCATCGATCGACTCGGCCGGGAACAGCGTGCCGTCCATCACGCCGGTGGACAGCAGCTCGTAGCTCTCGGGCGCCGGCTTCAGCGTCGCGTTCATGCCCAGCGCCTTGGCGATGTCGTTGACCATGCCGCCGCCGACCCGGAACTTCAGGCCGTCGAGATCCGCCATCTTGGTGATCGGCCGCTTGGTGTTGAACACCATGCCGGGCCCGTGCGCGAACACGCCCAGCACCCTCACGCCCTGGTGCTCGGCGCGGAAGGCCGGGTACTTGTCGAACAGGTGCTGGTAGGCCACCGACACCGCCTCGGCGGTGTTGCCGAGGAACGGGAACTCGGCCATCTGCGTCGTCGCGAAGCGGCCCGGCGTGTAGCCCTGCACGATGAACGACACATCCGCCAGGCCATTGCGCACCGCATCAAAGGTGCCCGGCGGCGCGGCGACCGCGCGCGGCAGGATGTTGCACTTGAGCTTCCCGGCGCTCTTTTGCGCCAGCTGGTCGCACCAGGCCTTCTGCGTCTCGCTCAGCATGTGGCTGGGCGGCACCCAGCTGGAGACGGTGAGCACGGTTTGCGCAGGGGCCGCGGCAGCGGCGCCGGCCAGCGCGGCGGCGGTGATCACGGGGCGCAGGGCGCGAGGGGGCATGGAGCTCTCCGGCAGCAAAAACCGACGGATTGTCGGGCCGATCGTGCACTGTGGCACGGCCGCGCCGGCTCCGCCCCCGGAGGATCGCCGCCCGCAGTGCGCCCAGCGCACGGCACAATGAGGCCCATTGCCTCTCGCTCTTCGCCCTTGACCTCCGACCCCGCCGCCGCACCGCGCGCCGACATCGATGCCTTGCTGGCAGCGGCCCGCGAGTCGCTGTCGCGCGGCGAACATCGCGTGGGGCTCGAGCGTGCGCAACAGGCCCGCCAGCTCTGCCAGGACCTGCACGGGCCTGCAATGGCCGAAGCGCTGACGCTCGAAGGGCAGCACCTGTGGCGCCTGGGCCGCTTCGAAGATGCGGTGGTCACCGCCCGCGAAGCGGTGGCGCTGTGGCAGCCGCTCGAGGACCCCCGCGGCCAGGCCGATGCGTTGTGCCTGCTGGCGGTGGCCTACACCGAGCTCGGCCTGCATGAAGAAGGCCTCAAGTGCGCCGGCACCGCCTTCGACCTCGCGCGCGCGCATGGCCTGACGCGCCAAGCGACGCAGGCGCTCAACCGCATCGGCGTGTGCCACGAGCGCCTGGGCGACCCGGCGCAGGGCGAGCGCTTCCTGCTGCAGTCGCTGTCGCGGGCGCGCGAGGAGCGCGACTTCGACGACACGCTGGCCGCGCTGAACAACCTGATGGCCAATACGCTGGCCGCCTACCACCTCTACACGCCGCGCGGCGAGAACGAGGCGGCGCACCAGGCGCTGCTGCGCGCCCGGCAATACGGCAACCAGGCGCTCGGCATGGCGCGCCGCCATGGCGACATCTACCGTGTCGTCGTGACCCAGGGCAACCTCGGCGAGGTGCTGGCCATCGCCGGCGAGTTCGAGCAGGCCGAGGGGCTGCTGCAGGACACGCTGACGCAGGCCCATGCCAACGGCTTCCGCGCCGTGGAGCTGCGCACTCGCCACAACCTCGGCGAGATGCGCTCGATGCAGGGCCGCCACGAAGAGGCGCTGCAGGAGCTGCATGCGGTGCTCGATGAGCTGCGCCGCGGCGGCGACCACGAAACCACGCGCATGCGCGCCCACGCCAGCCTGTACCGGGCCTACAAGGCGCTGAGCCGCTTCGAGCCGGCGCTCAAGCACTGCGAGGCGTACTACGAGGTCGAGATGCAGCGCTCGGCGCTGCAGGCGCAGGCGCAGGCCCGGCTGATGGTGAACCGGCTCGACATGGAGCAGGCGCTGCTGATGGCCGACCGCGCGCTGATGGACGCGGCGCGCGAGCGCGTGAAGGCCAGCGAGCTCGAGTTCGAGAACCGCGAGCTCGAGGCCCGCACCGAGGCGCTGCACCGCGATGCGCACGAAGACCCGCTGACCGGCCTGTACAACCGCCGCCGTGTCGATGCCGACCTGCCGCTGCTGCTGGCGCAGGCGCGCGACCTCGGCCGGCCGCTGCAGGTGGCGGTACTCGACGTCGACTGGTTCAAGAACGTCAACGACCAGTTCGGCCACGCGGTAGGCGATGCGGTGCTGCAGCAGGCCGCCCACATCCTGCAGGATCGCCTGCGCGCCCGTGACCTCGCAGCCCGCCTGGGCGGCGAGGAATTCCTGATCGTGCTGGTGGACACGCTGCCCTCGGTGGCGCTCGACATCTGCGAGCGGCTGCGTGCCGCAGTGCAGAACCACGACTGGGCCGATCTGGCCAAGGGGCTGGAAGTCACGCTGAGCATCGGCCTGGCGGACGCCGCCGGCAGCACCGACGCCGCCGCGGTGCTGCAGCGGGCCGACGAGGCGCTCTACCGCGCCAAGAACGACGGCCGCAACCGGGTCTGCGTGGCGTTGCCGTTCACCTCGTTGTCTTGATTCTCCGCAGAGGGTCGGGGCGGCACGTGACATCCCTCACGTCGCCCCCAGACCCTCCCCCTGAGACAGGGGGCTTTCTCCCGCAGCACCCCGCCGTAGCATGGCCTGAAGCCAGACGCCCAGCTGGCGCCCGCTGGAGAGCCCGGATGCCCGCTCACGATGCCGCCCCCACGATGCCGACCCTGCTGGCCGGCCCCGCCCGCGACGCCTTGGTGTCGGCGCTGGAAGCGCTGGAAGCCGCGGAGCAGCAGCCGCACCCGCTGGTGATGAGCCTGGCGCTGGCAGAGGCGGGGCACTGCTACCGGCAGGTCGGCGCGTTGTCGCAGGCCGAGCGGTACCTGCAGCGTGCGCTGCGCTGGGCGCTGACACTGGGCTCGGCCGACGGCAGCGTCGACCTGGTGTGCGAACTGGCCGAACTCGCGGTTCAGCAGGCCGATGCGCTCGCCGCGACCGATGCGCCCGCCGCCCGCGCTGCGCGCGAGCGGGCCCGCGACCGCAGCTTCGAAGCCGCCAGCCTCGCGAGCCGCACCGCCGATCCGCATTGGGAAGTCCATGTGCTGCTGCGCGCCAGCGAGGTGCTGGACCGTTGCGGCGACCACGACGATGCGATCTCGCTGCAGTGCCGCGCGCTGCACCTGCTGGTCAGCGACGAGATCCCGCCGCTCGACGCGGATGCCCGGGGCGCGAGCCAAGCCTTGATGTGATACGCCGGCGCCGCGCTCAGACCAGCAGCGTATAGGCCTGGAAGGCCAGCCAGCCGAGGCCGGCGCCGAAGGGCAGGTCGATCAGGTAGTGCTGCTTCGTGAAGATGCACGACAGCCCGATCAGCAGCGGGAACACGAAGGCCACCGGCCCCAGCGTGTGCACCGCGTGCAGCGCGGTCAGCGTGGCCACCGAGACGTGCATGCTCGGGAAGCAGTTGCTCGGCGCATCGAACTTCTGCACGAAGCGCAGGAAGCGTTCGCACAGGCGGTTGCCGGTGTTGATGCTGCGCCAGTGCTCGGGCGTGGCCACCGGGTAGAGGTAGAAGCAGGCCATCTGCATCAGCAGCAGAACGATGAAGCTGAAGGCCATCAGCGAGAACTGGCGCGCGTCGCCGGCGATCCAGTTGAGGTACAGGATGGCCGGGTAGTACAAAAAGCTGTAGATCCAGGCCCACGAGGGCCAGAACGGCATCGCCTCGTCGATCTTCGACTGGTAGACGCGGGTCTTGAACAGCGGACGTCGCTGCGTCAGAAAGTAGAACTGATAGGTTCCGACGATCAGGATGACGCTGAGGATCAGGTTGATGACGTAGTCTTGTGGTTTCATGTCCGTCGCGTGATGCAGCCCCTCCCCCGGGGCGCGGCCATGATAGACAAGCCCGTGCCGGGGCGGGGCGCCGCCCACCCCCCAACTTCGGGCGGTATCGCACGGTTATCGCTTGAGTACCGGCGCCAGAGACTCCCCGGTGTGCGTGCCCCGGGCCACCACCTCCTCCGGCGTACCGGCCGCCACCACCCGGCCGCCGTTGGAGCCGCCTTCGGGGCCGAGATCGATGATCCAGTCGGCCTCGGCGATCACGTCGAGGTCGTGCTCGATCACCACCACGCTGTGGCCGCCGTCGACCAGCCGGTGCAGCACGCGGATCAGCTTCTCGACATCGGCCATGTGCAGCCCCACGGTCGGCTCGTCGAGCACGTAGAGCGTGTGCGGCGGCTTCTGACCGCGGCGGGTGACGTCGTCGCGCACCTTGCTGAGCTCGGTGACCAGCTTGATGCGCTGCGCCTCGCCGCCACTCAAGGTGGGTGACGGCTGGCCCAGCGTGAGGTAGCCGAGGCCCACGTCCTTGAGCAGCTGCAGCGGGTGCGCGATGTTGGGCATCGAGGCAAAGAACTCCACCGCCTCGTCGACCTCCATCGCCAGCACGTCGCCGATGCTCTTGCCGCGCCAGCTCACCGCCAGCGTTTCGGGGTTGAAGCGCAGGCCATGGCACTGGTCGCAGGGCACCTTCACATCGGGCAGGAAGCTCATCTCGATGGTGCGCATGCCCTGGCCTTCGCAGGCCGGGCAGCGGCCCTCGCCGGTGTTGAAGCTGAAGCGGTTGGGCGCGTAGCCGCGCGCCTTGGCCTCCAGCGTCTCGGCGAAGAGCCGGCGGATCGCGTCCCAGAAGCCGATGTAGGTGGCCGGGCAGGAGCGCGGCGTCTTGCCGATCGGCGTCTGGTCGACCTCGAGCACGC
>Ga0207706_10006562_pt1 | contig 10775 bp, 17 predicted proteins | sample KBSC53metaG_FD_184318 | JGI IMG/M metagenome (GOLD analysis project Ga0207706, IMG submission 184318) | Corn rhizosphere microbial communities from Kellogg Biological Station, Michigan, USA - KBS C5-3 metaG (SPAdes) (version 2) | ecosystem: Host-associated > Plants > Roots > Rhizosphere > Soil ... | reverse complement strand
GCTTGGGGCATCGGTAAACTCCTTTCACTTTGGGGCCGCTTTTCGGAGCTACGCCGCTCATAACGGTTCCAAACGTATTCGGGTCCATCCGAACGATATTTTCGGAATTTTCTGACAAAACCGGTCATTCATGACAGACGTGCGATTCGAGACGCTGCAAGCAGTGTAATCAGCCTTAAGTCGAAATCGACCATTGGAGTGAGCGGCTGACAGGTGGCCCAACGTGTAACCGCTGGCAAGCTTCGACTGGAGAATGGTGCCGCCTCGCGCCTGACGACATTGTGGCGCTGCGTGCGCTCAAGGCCACCAACACCGAAACAGGTGAGTCAAAAACCGGATAGTGCCGGGGCCTGCTCTAGAAAAAGCCCCGGCTCAAGAAAAAGCCCCGGCGATTGGCCGGGGCTCGATTTCGATGGGGATTGTTACATCTTGGGCTTACAAGCTTTGCCCTTGGCGTCCCATATCCCGCCAGCCTTGGTGCAATCGGCCTTTGTTTTTGCGGTCGTCACGTCAGCGGCGAACGTGGGCGCGGTAAACGCGAACGCAAGCCCCAAGGCGACAATCATCGAAAGCAGTTTTGACATTGGTACGACTCCTCCTAGTGACAGAACCACCTTTGTTGTGGCCCTCAAGAGTTACTGGTTCTTAGGAGTTATCGTGCTGAGACCAAATGGCGCTGTGGCAAAAATGCTCATTCCTTCTGGGAGGACTTCTGGACTAGGAAACGTCATCAGCAATAGATGTAGTAAGGGCTAGTCCTACGTATACCAATCATCTCCTCCTTTGAGTGCTGCCTAAGTGGCGAAGAAGCCCCCAATGTTTTGTTGCGGGGCTTCTTCTTTGATTGATGCGCGTCGGAAGGCGCATTAATCAGGAGACAGGGGGCGGCGGATATTTAGCCAGGTGGAGCGCAATCGCCCCCAATGCGATGCAAACGGCCGAATCGGGGTACTCACTTTTCGTGACATTGGGTGACGTTGGCGAGCCGTAATGCACTGGCTCGAAAAGAAAGCCCAGGGCCGTGCCCTGGGCTTACCGTTACGCGGTTCCCCCATCTTCGTCGCGCGAATCTCGCCACCCAGAGAAATGATAAAGCATGGCCGCACCGGGGCGACAAAATGGCCAGCAAAGCCAAAAGACGTGGGTGTTGCTCGGACGACACAGCGGGAGTAGAGCATCGGTTGTGATGGGTTTTTCCCTCCCCATCACAGGTTCCCCCCAAACGGAACCGGAAGCCCCGGCTCACCCCCCGTGTCCGGGGCTTCACTTATGAAGTTCTGAAATCCGAATGAGGACCACCGTGATTGACAACCAAATGCGCGTCTTCGCTCTCTGCACCGGCTTCGCAATCATTGGTTTCGTTCAGCCTGCAATTGCGGCGCAGTTCGACGGACACTGGCGCATGGTCGCCGTGACTACCAGCGGCCATTGCGGAGAAATCCCTATCGACGTTGGAATAAGCCGTGGCCGAATTTATTCTACTGGCGGAAGCTCTTTCGGAACCGCTTTCGCTGATTACCCGATTCAATTGGTCGGGCGCGTTACCGCCGGGGGGCAGGTCCGGATGAATGCAGTGGCTGGCCCGCGCAGCGCCCAGGGGACCGGAAGGTTCAATCGGTTTCGGGGCAGCGGAACGTGGGCCGGTATTGGGCCCTCCGGTGTCTGCTCTGGCATTTGGGGCGCGGTTCGCCCCTAACTCACCGCTATGCCTTCGAGTCGCTGCAACCAGTGTAATCAGCCTCTAGTCGGAATCGACTATTGGGGTGAGTGGCTGACAGGTTGCCCTACGTGCAACCGCTGGCAAGCTTCGACTGGAGAATGGTGCCGCCTGCGCCTCACGATATCGTCGCCTTGCGGGCGCTCGATGCCAAAAAGGCCCCGACATTGAGCCGAGGCTAATGGTGAAAGGTCACGGCGGCCTAGTCTTGAGAACCTGGTGCTGCCGGATTTGTTGGGACCTGCACTGTGCCCATTTTGCTCCTTGTCGACCCAGCCGAGGGAGGCGATGAGCTTTGCTCAGTGGCACCACCCGAAGTATCGGCGCTGCCCGACGGTGGAATGGTGGCTGACTTAGATGCCTCCGGCGGTACTGTGTTTGCTGTCGGCGGCTTGGTGGGTGGTAACGAATCCTCCGTCGCCATAGCAGGCGTTAATCCCATGGCCAGTGCGGTGACGGTAATTGCGAGGAGACGGTTCATGTCATCCTCCTTTCCTGTTTGCCAATTGTGACAAACGCTTTTGCTTGGAAAATCGTTCGTAACTGTTCGGGCGCGGCCGTATTGGTCATTTTGTCTCAGCACACTCAGACCTGGCGTCGGCAACGCACTTCGGAGTTGCTCGTCCTCGGTCATTGCATCTCCCTCCTCGGTTTAAGCGGGACCGCTCCATATTGCTGTAGCGGCTTCGGCCATGATGGTCTCGCCTCACTTGACCCGCGTGGCTCGTTGGTCGAGCTCAGGCGGGATATCGAGGTCCGCCCAAAGCTCAGTAGTGGGCGTGAGTTTGAGGGAACCGTCTTTGAGGCACGCGAAGGGGTCGCCATCGCCTCTCTTGGTCTCCTCACTAAGGTGTCCATCCTCTACATTGGCCACCTTGGCCCCCTTATATGTTTTCCGCCATTTCTCCTCACCAAGGTGGCCAAGGTGGCCAAACTTTTGTGTGGACCCCTTAGTCTGCTAACTCCACCGGCCATGCTCCTCGACGCTGCCCTTCCGCGCCTCGACGCCTAGCGCAGTCTTAGCTCTTCGGACGGTTCGCCAGGCAAGGCCTGCCTCTTCTGCCTGCTGCTTGATTTCCTTCTGGGCCACCGGGCCTTCGTCTAGGACTTCTAGTAAGAATTGCTTGGCCTCCTCAAGAGCGCCCCGGCTCTCGGCATCGCCCGCCATCGCAGCCACGGCCTCGTCTGCACTCATAGTGACGGGCGCATCCTCCCATTTCACGTAGGGCGCCCATATCACCGCGCCCTGGCCATGGATGACTGTGTCGGCAATGCGGTAGGCGAGCCCATCGCGCGGCTTGCCGAGATTTGTCTTTGACGGAAGGAACAGCCGCCTGCCCCTGTCCTCCGCGTCTGCCGTGACGATGAAAGTGGCCCGCGAGTGATTGACGAAGGCAACGCTGCCAATGACGCGACTGTTTGCGCTTCCGACCGAGGCTTTGGACAAATGTGTGTTGGCAATGACGGTGACGCGGAGCCTTGCCGCCATCTTGCCGAGTGGCTCTAGCACCGAACGCAACTCCGCGTTCTTGTGGCTGTCTACCCTGCCCAGGTAGGACGTAATCGGGTCGATGATAACGAGAAGCGCGTCCCCAAGTTCGGCAATCTTTTTTTCAAATTCGGCCAGGTCGAGTTGCAGATTGAAGCTGCGGTGCCCCTCGTCGTCCTCTCTCCGGACAGCTTCGAGGATATGCACCTTTGAACAATCGGCATCGGCGGCCAAGAGCCGAGGCACGATGGTGTCAGCGGCGTCGTCCTCTGCCGACAGGATGATAACCGAGCCGACAGGCGACTGGCCTTCACCGCACGGCCACGCCTTACCTCCTGCTTACAGTAGCAGCGAGCCAGGCCAGTACCATGCTCTTGTCCAGTCCGCCTTCGCCAGCAACAAGCACACACTGCCCAGAGGCAATCGCTGTTCCCATAGCCAATCAACTTTCTCGGGCTTGATATCGGCGGCGCATCTGACAACTAGACGCGAATCGGTGGAGAAGAGATTTTGTGTTTCCTCCCGCTCACAGCGTGCCTGCTCGTCGGCGTCTCTCCCCATTGTACTCATGGGACAACCGTCCCCGAGATTACCTTACACAAGGCAAGGCAAACCCGATTAAAGACCCACACCTCGTCAGCGAGCTGGTCCTGCTCTTCGGGGTCGAGGCCTAGGAACTCAAAGCGCAACTCGGCGCGCTTAATCTTTGCGGAGAGTTCGTCTCGCCAATCGGCAATTGTTTCGAGGTCGCGGATATGATGCTCGACAAGCGCCTTGAAAGTTGAGTCTTGCGGGCTGGCGAGGGTTGGCGCTTGTGTGGTCGGGCTAGGAGCGTTATTTACGGTGTATCTGCAACTAAGTCTCCGTTCTCCGCCGCCTTGCCCTGGCCCTTCAGGGTTGGGCGGCGGTTTCATTTTTGTCGGCGTCCTTCTTGGTTCGATTAGTTAGGTGGCGAGCCTGTTCAGATTTGGTCGCAAGCGAGCGCTCCCAAGTTTCTAGCTCGGACGCGCGCCACATCTTTCGGCCCGCGATGACAACCGGGAGCGGGAAACCGGAAGCATCACGGCGCCACAGCCACATTGGCGAGGCGTTGGCATATCGCTGACGAACTTGCCGTCCGGTCAGAAAGACTTCGTTGGCAGCGTCGGGGGATTGGTTGCCTTGCATGAGGCGTGTCCTTTCGGTGTTCGCGATAAGGACACATCAGCTAAAGCAGTTTTAGCCCTTCGTCATACCGAACAAATGAGAGCGATTTAATCGTGACGCTCAGGCAGAGCGACTACAGTTGTTTGCTCTGTGAAAATTTCTGCGACGCGCGCCTCGCCCAGGGGATTGCCAGCCCGAGAGAGCCCTTCGCTCACAATCCAGCATACAGATACCTCAGTCTTGCTCTTATGGCCTTTTGTTAGGTTCAACCCCGGATGGCATTCACGCACTCGGGTCACGGCATAAGAAACGAATGAGACCCACCAACGGGAGCTTCGTCGTCGTCCCTTACCTTTCTTGCGTGTGGTCGCTTTGTCCCGCAGGACGGACAAAATCCATCTATCAAGTGGCGCGGTAGCGTCCGAAAGACGCGCGCAGGCCAGAAGGTAAAGAAAGGATTTGGCAAACGCATTGCCGTTGTTGGCGTCGACAATGAACTGCTCGACATCAGCGTCGGTAACGTTGACGTCCTTATATAACTGGATGTGCGTATCGGGGTCCGGGTCGGCGGCATCGCCGCGCGCGAAGAGAGGTTTGAATCGTAACGCGAGGCGCTTAATGTCCTCTATTGCGGCCTCGGCCTCTTCTTGCGTCACACGTTACGCCCTCAAGGGTACTACGTTCGCTGGTCGCCCCTCGACTAGCGACAAGACGAACTTGGCCCAACCCTGCAACGCGTTGCGCTTCTCGTCGGCAAAGCTGTGCCGCTGATAGACGCCGACAATGCCGGCGAAGCTACCGCTGGAATGGTTCACCACCTTTTCGATAGCGGGAAGCGAAATGCCTAGACGTGCCATGCCGCTTACGGCGGTGCGGCGTAAGTCGTGAAATGTCCAACGCGGGATTTCTATGTCCTGGCCCCGTTCCCCACGCGCGATTTCGAGCATTGCATGCTCGATGACTGCCTTGGCGCGGCTGTAGCCCGAAACGTGTGTCTCACCGTTTGTGGTGAAGAGATAGCCCTTGTCGCTCTTGATACGCGGCAGGGACGCAATGACCGCGAGCGCCGCGTCCGATAGTGGAACCTCGTGCGCCTCATCGTTCTTGGTGCGGCCAGCGGGAATGCGCCACAGGGCTTTGTCGAGGTCGAGCTCCGCCCAGGTCATGCCCGCAACCTCGTTGCGGCGCTGCCCCGTCAGAAGCAGCAGCTTTGCCATGCTGCCGAACGGGTATCCGGCCTTATCGCAGGCCAGCCATAGCCATCGGGTTTCGTCGTCAGTGAGGATGCGGTCGCGGGATTGCTCCGCGAGCGGCGGCTTGACGCCAGCCGCAGGCGATGCCGTGATAACGCCGCGTTGCATTGCCCAAGCAAAAAGTTTCCTAACAACTGCCAAAACGCGGTTAGCGGAAAGTCCGCCACCTCGGTCAATGACGGCGTCCAAGAGGTCGAGGATATCGCGCTTGGTTATTTCCTGGATGCGTCTATGGCCCCACCTAGGCAGCACGTCTTTGTTAAGCCATTGCTCCGTCAGGCGAACCGACGAGGCGCGCGTGTTGCGCTTTGCATGGCGCTCAACGAAATCCGCGGCGACAGCACTGAACAGGTCGCTGCTCGTGTCGGCATATTTCTTGGCTCGCTTCTCCGCTGCTGGGTCACTCCCCTCAGCAACCGCGTCCAGGGCTTCTTGTGCCAGCTTGCGAGCCGTGCCGAGTGACGGGAAGCCATCGAGCGTTAGCTTCCGCGCCTGCCCCTTAAAGCGATAGCGAACTGCCCAGGATTTCTTCCTGCTCGGCTGTATCACGAGGTAAAGCCCGGGCTTGCCAGCATCGGGTATTTCGACGCGCTTGCGAGGATTAGCCCTCGCCTGCTCTACCTTGCGAGCCGTGAGCTTCTTAGCCATCGCCACCTCCGGGGTATCAGTGGGGTAACGATTTGGCCCTGTTAGGGCTCGTTACCCCGCGATATGAACTATCGCTAACTTAGGCGCTTATGGCAAGGAAAAGCAGGGGTTCTTGGTAGCGAAATCACATAATTTCGTAAGGGCTTGTGGTACTTTAGCACGTCATTGGTAATGACGGGGTCGACTGTTCAATCCAGTCTGGCGGCACCAGCTTTTCCAAGAAGTCCCGGTCAAAGCCTCTTCCCAGAAATACCGGTTGGGAAGCCCATGGGAAGATGCTGAGGCAGAGAGGATTCGGCCCGACCTCAGAGGTACTGCCCATTTGAGTAAGTGACCATAAGGGTGCAGCGCCTGACACTATGTCGCTTCCCTGATAGGGTTTCGCTTCAAGTTAAATCAGGGGGGACAGATGCCTTTTCGACTGACGCCACCGAATACTGTGATCTTTTTAGCGTCTGTTACACTCGCCATCATCGCAGCAGTGGCCCGCGTTCTAATCTCTCTTGATATACCAGCGCCCAAATTTCCCACTGGCGGGTTCGTACTTCTGGCTATCGCCTATGTCCTGCTTCTTGCCGGTAACGTCTTTGAAGGGTTGTAGGATAGGCGGGCCTTACCAGAGCTTCACCTTGCCAGTGGCTTACTTCGCATCGATTTTCTGAGCTTGGATCGCTCTCAACGCCACGATGTCGTCAGGCGCAAGTCGGCAGGCTCTCGCGCCAGGAGCAGGGTTTCGTGGCCTCAAAGTCACAGGTCGGAAGATAGTGCTTCGCCGCGTTGACAGCCATTTTGTAGAGTGAAAAACTGATCCTGCCTCGCTCCGGCGAGGCGGTGACCTTAAGAGTTTCCCCGAGGGGATTTCTTAAAGCGTCAACGGGGGGGCGACCTTCGGGCCGCCCCTACCCTTATACGATCACGCGGATGCGTGCCGCGTTTTGCCAGACATTGCAGACGGGACAGCCCGAGGCGCTCGCCATAGTGGTCGATTTCCACGAGACGGCCACCGCATTGTAGACATTCGTGATTTGACGACATAAGTCGCCGACTCCCAATTTTCCCAGCCTCTGCTAACTAATGTGCTACTCATCGCGGTCTTGGCGACTGCGCTTCGGGTACGTATTCAATGCCAGCGGAACGAGGTAAATGAGCAGGAGCAGTAGGAAGAGACCCTGGATGTACTTATTAGGAACCCCAATGGCGTAAGCCGCCAATGGTATCCCACTATTAGAGCGCAAATTAAAAGGATCCGTTGCAGCTTCATGCAGATCCACTCCCCGACTAATCCCCCATACTAGCGCCATCACCAAGGACAAAACGCGCAAGCTTGGCTGGATAGTTTGAGGCCGCCCTTTCGAGAAGAAAAGAGCGGCCTCTATGTGGGTGAATCGGAGCCTCTTCAGGGGAGAGGCATAGTGAAGCTGCTCCTGCAATTAGGCAGGGTTAAGCCAGAACAGGGCGCTATCATCGAATATGCGGAGAATAAGGCTGGCGGCTTGGGCCGGCGAATCTCGCTAATAATTGCAGCGAAACCTCTCTGTCAAAAGGAGAGACGCTATGAGAAAGTCGCTGGTTCCATTGACGGTCGGGCTGATTTTTGGCTCGGCGGTTTGGGTTGTCAAAGCCACTCCGCTTAGCGGACTTCCGCCCGCAACTTCTCAAAACCATTCACTGCTGGAAACGATTGGCTGCACAAGGTCTGGCGATAATTGTCCGTATGGCTTTGCCATAAAGCGCCATGGTGGCGGTAGCTGGTCCTGTGTGCCGTGTGACAACCAAAAATACGGATCGAGATACCGCGATGACCATGATGAGTACTACGAGCCGAGGCGTTACCGGGACTATGCCGTTGGGTATTACGGTCCCAGACGCTATCGAGACTACGACGACGGCAATTACGAGCCGAGGCGGTACCGCAATTATTGATTGTCCGGTTGCGCGGTAAACCTCCAGCAAGAGATTTAGCTGAAGCTGCGGCTCGGCCGTCTCCCTATCCCAGGGACGGCCTTTTCCTCAAGGAGCATGGCGAAAAAGGCCATGTCTGAGATGACCCAGTGCCAATAGCTTTTGGCACCACATTTTCACGAGCGGCCTCAGGACTAGCCTCCTGGGGCCCCGTTTCGTTTTGCCGTGTGCTTTAAAAATGTTGGGCCAGCCCACCCTGGCACAACGCTGACAACCCTTTCCACGGGCGCTCGCTTCAGCGGGCGCCCGTTTTATTCGGTCGTCGCGTCAGGACTAGCCGCCAAGAAGGGGGAGCTTGGCGACGTTCTTCGCAATGCGCCGTGCCTCGTCCATCGTGAATACATGAGCCGTGTCGGCATTGGCCCAGGTCTCTCGGCCATAAACGTAAGCGAGAGCCTAGCCGTTAGCGTCCTTCACCATGTAGCCCCCCGGGAATTTGCTCAACTGTCCGAAATGGCGTCGTTCGCTCGAGCAACACGCCTTCAATAAGTAAAATGCCTGGGCCAAGGAAAGAAAGCGGGGGCCCGATGGCAAACTTGCTAGGTCGCGCCATTGTCTATGTACTCAACAAGAGTGGCGCGCTCGAAATAATCCAAGCTCGGGCGTTCGCTGACCTGCGGAAGCGCATGCGCCTTCTAGAGAAGCGTAACGAAAATGAATTCCCGGACGTGCAACGCCGCATACGCCGACTGGAACAACTACTTGGGGATGAGCCAACTCAAGTAGCCTCAATCAACTTCGATCACGATCGGATCGAGCAGCACATCCAAAGGAAGATTGGCGAATGCCAGCTTGAGTTGTTTTCCGTTGCCTCACATCGTCGTGGACGACATCCTACCGGGCGAATTTTACGAAGCGCTGGTTGGGAACATTATGCAGAGCCCGTCAAAGTTCTGGTTCTCGATTTGCCGGAAAATGCGACCGAGCGAACTTGCGGTGCAGGTCACGCACCTCGATCAGAACGGCCTCGAGAAGGTCGTCGCCGGCGCCGCTCACTAGTCCGCCCTTGGCCGAGAAATTTCGTTCGTTAAGAAATTGGCAAGGTACGTAGTCCCAGGCTTAAAGCCAGAGCGTGGGGCGTACGCATGAAACTGCTCATCCAAGCAATTCTGTTGTTCGCAATGTGGGTGAGCGCAGCCACGATTTCGTTGTTCTTGTTTTATGGATTTAAGGCACCAAGCCAGCGGTCTCAGGGTGAGCTTCGCTGCGAAGGCGCTGGCGCTGTGATAATCAACATCGCCGGTGAAGATTACGCGGTCAACGGGATGGCAGGAGGGCAATATCCTCCGGTTCAGCGCGTCTGGAACAAAGAAACCTATCCAGAAACCGATGTTGACCGGCTGATCGTTCGCGGCTTGACCCTGTGCGATTGGGAAACTGCCGCTACAAAATAGCGCGCCCTTCATGCCTGCGCCTCATCGGTATCCGTCACTCGTTGACGAGCGCGTGCAATGGCAGCTTCAAGACGCTCGCGGTCGTGGGGATCTTTGGTGCGCGCAAGGTCCGCTTCGTACTTGGCGAGACGTTCCGACCACCAGCGGTGACTATCGCACTCGGAACAATGTCAGCTCGCAAATTTTGTCTACTGCTCAGATTGTTGCGGAAAATACGCAACTGCTTCTCATTCAGGCCCGAGGAACACGCAACGCTAGCAAGCGCATCTTTTATCGAGGCGAACTCTCCTCGATGCTTTAATACGGTCACGGCCGCGGCAGCCACCGTCATAACCGCCGCCTCAGCGTGCTCACCTTTGCGGCCAGCTTGCTCAAAAATTAGCTGTTGGAGAGGGTCTAGAAGTTCTCGGTCAAGCCCAGCCGCTTGCAAAAATCTCTTCAACGCAATCAAAAGAGCAAACCGCCAAGACTCATCTTTTTTGTCAAAGGCAGCTCTAACTTCGGCGAGGTGGATCGCCAACTCGAGGGGACGATCTTCGGTCACCGCTTGCCCCGCATCGGCAGCACCTTGCCGGGCTTCTGCCCCTCGACCAGCGCCATGACATGAGCGCCCCATACCTCTAGCGCGTAGCGTTTAGCGGCTTCGTGCTTCGCCCGATTGTAGACGCCGGCGACCCCCCGGCACCATTCCTCAAGGACTTGCCTGGGAAAAAGTCCGGCGCACAGGTGGGGCTTTTTCGTCTGGAAAGACTAGCGCGTTGCGCAGCCTCGTGTACGATACCGATCGACTACTTGAATTGGCCTCCAACGTCAGATGGATCGCAGAGATGTATCCACTCACCCTGCAAGCCCAGATCATGCGTCATATGCTTAACCTCGCCAAAGATATGGCGAGCGGTGACTTGTTGGAGTCGCGCAAGAACCTCGAAGAGTACCCATTGCGCGGGGACCCGAGTGTATTCGACCAAATCATGCGGGCTCGAGCCGTTCAGGACAGGATGTGGGGCCGCGAGGTAGATGACACCAAGAACGACCCGTGGCGTTGGAGCACCTACATCTCTCATTGCGCTATCCGATGGATGCGTGACCCACATAATTGGACGCGAGAAGACACCGACGACTTCTACGACGCCATGATAGAGACGGCCGCGATATGCGCCGCTGCA
>Ga0207706_10006561_pt1 | contig 10777 bp, 11 predicted proteins | sample KBSC53metaG_FD_184318 | JGI IMG/M metagenome (GOLD analysis project Ga0207706, IMG submission 184318) | Corn rhizosphere microbial communities from Kellogg Biological Station, Michigan, USA - KBS C5-3 metaG (SPAdes) (version 2) | ecosystem: Host-associated > Plants > Roots > Rhizosphere > Soil ... | reverse complement strand
CACGAGCTTGAGGAGCGTCGGATTGACGATGAGCTCCTCGTAGCGGTCCGACTCCGCGGCGGAAGCGTGCGCGAGCTCCGGCCGCTGGCGCATCTGGAGCCGGCCCTTCCGGTAGACGGCGACGTAACGGACCTCACGACCCAGAGCGAAGAGACGGCGAATCAGCGAGCTCGACCGCGGCTTCGGGTGTCTGGCGGGCATGGTGGCTCTCCCTCACGACTTCCGCGACCTCCATGTCGAAGTACCGATACCACAGCGCCCGGCCCTTCGCCTGGGCGGAGCGATGCTCGGGATCTTCGCGCCAGGCGCGCAGCGTCTCGGCGTCCTTCCACCAGACGATCGTCAGCCGTTCGCCGTCGGCGGCGGTGAAGCTCTTCACCTTCACGAAGCCCGGCGCGGTGCGCGCTTTCTCCATGAGGCGCTGGTCCGTCGCGACGTACTCGTCACCGGCCTGCTCCGTCAGCTTCGAAAAGAAGAGGACGACGATCATGCGGCCTCCCGGTACAGCCCGCGGGCCTCGATCGAAGCGAGGTTGCGCGCGTGAAAGAACGCCTCGAAGTCGATGGCCGGAGGCCCGGCCGGAAGGCACTCCTCGATGCGGATCTCCGATACCGGCCGGCCGTTCGACCGCGCCTCGAGCACGCGGAGGCGGAGGTTCGCGAGATATCCACGCGCCGAGCGCAGCGTTTCGGAGCTCGTCAGCAGTCCGTGAGAGCGCAGGACGCGGCCCCGGCCCCGGGCGAGAGCGCGCGCGAGCGCCCGGTCGATCGCCTCCGGCGCCGAATACTGCACATAGGCCATTCGGCCGACGGCCGTGTCTCCGACATGCAGGAGATCGAGCTCGGGAATCTCGACGTTGAGCGTCCCCGCCGTGTGGCCGGGATTCTCGAAGATCTCGATGTGGAACCGCCCCCACGCGAGGCCGAGCCGCCCCGAGAGAAGGATCGTCGGTTCGCGAAAGTGGCCGACCTCCTCGGCGGTCCGGAACTCCTCGCTCCAGAACGTCGCGAGCGCGTTCTCGTGCGCGAGCACGTCCGCCTCCGGGAACAGGTTCCATGCGGCGAGGTGGTCGCTGAAGTAGTGCGTGCTGACCAGGAGCTCCGCGCGCTTGCCCCGCGCGGCGAGCTCCGCCCGAAGCGCCTCCGCGTCGGCCGCGGATCCCAGCCCCTCGATCAGGAGCGCGCGGTCGCCGTCGAAGAGGGCCAGCGAGGTCGAGTCGTACCGATCTCCGCGAAAAAGGACTGCGTCCGAGTCGATGGTCTCCGACCGCACCGCCATCTCCCACCCCCGTGGCGAAAGGCTAGCCGCCGCCCAGGCATTTACAAAGCGAATTGTTGTCATGAGTACTATGCGATACATTCATAGTATGGACGGGCCCCCGCGCGGTCTCGAGCTCCGCCACCTCCAGCTCCTGCTCTCGGTCGCCGAGGAAGGGACGCTCACCGCCGCCGCCCGACGCCTCCACCTCTCGCAGTCCGCGCTGTCGCATCAGCTGGCCGACGCCGAACGGGCGCTCGGCGTCTCACTTTTCCAGCGGGGCCACAAGCGCATGACGGCGACGCCCGCCGGCGAGCGCTGGATCGAAGCCGCGCGGCGGGCCTGCGAGGAGATGAGCGCCGCCGCCCGCGACGTCGCGGCCCGCGCCGCCGAGCCCGCGGGGCTTTTGCGGCTCTCGACCGAGTGCTACACCTGCTACCACTGGCTCCCGGAGCCGCTGCGGAAGTTCCAGGCCGAGCATCCGGGAGTCGAGGTCCGCATCGTTCTCGAGGCCACCCGCCGCCCGATTCCGGCGCTGCTCTCGGGCGATCTCGACGTCGGGATCGTGAGCGATCCCGTGCGGAACCGACGCATCGCCGTCCACCCGCTCTTCGACGACGAGCTCGTCGCCGTCGTGAGCCCGCGCCACCCCCTCGCGCGGCGCCGCTACGTCGAGGCCGGCGACTTCGCGGCGGAAACACTCTTCACCCTCTCGGTGCCGCGCGAGGAGCTCGACGTGTTTCGCTACGTCCTGCGGCCCGCGGGCGTCGAGCCCCGGCGCTGGTCCCCCATCGAGCTCACCGAGGCCATCGTGGAGATGGCGCGCGCCGGCCTGGGCATCGCCGTGCTCGCCCGCTGGGCGGTGGCGCCACAGCTGCGGGCCGGAACCCTCGCCGCGAGCCGGATCACGCCCGGAGGTCTCAAGCGCCAGTGGAGCGCCGCGACCCTCAGGCGCCGAAAGCCTCTGCCCTTCGTGGAGGCCTTCGTCCGCGAGCTCCAGGCCTCGTCACGGAATCGGCTCCGGACCGCCGTCGCCTGAGACTTCGCGCTACTCCGCCTCCCGCCTCCCGCGAGCTACTCCGCCACTCCCTTCGCCTTCAGGATGTTCCACACCTTCTCCGGCGTGATCGGAATGTCGATGTGTTTCACCCCGAGGTGCGAGAGCGCGTCGACGACCGCGTTGGCGATGGCGGGCGGCGCGCCGACGGTGGCCGATTCGCCGACCCCCTTGGCCCCGAAGGGATGGTGCGGCGAGGGCGTGATCGTCTTGCCCGTCTCCCAGTTCGGGGTCTCCATCGACGTCGGCACGAGGTAGTCCATGAAGCTTCCGGCCTGGTTGTTGCCGTTCTCGTCGTAGGTGATCTCCTCCATGAGCGCCGGCGCCATGCCCATCGAAAGGCCGCCGTGGATCTGGCCGTCCACGATCATCGGGTTGATGATGTTGCCGCAGTCGTCGATCGCGACGAACCGCCGGATCTTGACCTCGCCCGTCCCGCGGTCGATGTCGACGACACAGATGTAGCTGCCGAACGGGAAGGTGAGGTTCGGCGGATCGTAGTAGTTGACCGCCTCCAGCCCCGCCTCCATCCCCGGCGGATGGTTCGTGTAGGCCGCGAACGCAATGTCCTGGATGGTCTTCGACTTCTGCGGGGCGCCCTTGACCGAGAACTTGCCGGGCTCCCAGACGAGATCTTCCTCGGCGACCTCGAGGAGATACGCGGCGATCTTGCGGGCCTTGTCGCGGACTTTCCGCGCCGCCATCGCGCCCGCCGCTCCGGCCGTCGGGGTGGAGCGGCTGGCGTAGGTGCCGAGGCCGTAGGGCGCGGTGTCCGTGTCCCCTTCATCGACCTCCACGTGGGCCGCCGGGATGCCGAGCTCTTCGGCGATGATCTGCGCGTATGTCGTCTCGTGACCCTGGCCCTGGGATTTCGTGCCGAACCGCGCCATCGCTTTCCCGGTCGGATGGATCCGCAGCTCGCAGGAGTCGAACATCTTGATGCCGAGGATGTCGAAATGCTTGGACGGGCCCGCGCCGACGATCTCGGTGAAGCTCGAGATCCCGATGCCCATGAGCTCGCCCTTCTTGCGCTTTTCGGCCTGCTCACCGCGCAGCCCCGCGTAGTCGATCATCTCCATCGCCATCTTCAGGGCCGCCGGATAGTTGCCGCTGTCGTACTCCCAGCCGAGGGCCGAGTGGTACGGGAACTTCTCCGGCGGGATGAAGTTCTTCATCCGAAGCTCCGCCGGGTCCATCTTGAGCTCCTGGGCGAGGATGTCGACCATGCGCTCGATCGCGTGCGCCGCCTCCGTGACCCGAAAGGAGCAGCGGTACGCCACGCCTCCCGGCGGCTTGTTCGTGTAGACGCCGTCCACCTCGCAGAAGGCATCCGGGATGTCGTACGAGCCGGTGCAGATCGAGAAGAGGCCGGCGGGGTACTTGGACGGATTCGCCGCGGCGTCGGCATAGCCGTGGTCGGCGACCGTCTTGATCTTGAGCGCCGTCATCGTCCCGTCCTTTGTCGCCGCGAGCTCGGCCTCCATGTGGTAGTCGCGGGCGAAGGAGTCGGCCTGCAGGTTCTCCATCCGGTCCTCGACCCACTTGACGGGCTTTCCGATGACGACCGAGGCCGCCACCGCGATGACGTAGCCCGGATAGACGGGCACCTTGCCGCCGAAACCCCCGCCGATGTCGGGCGACACGATGCGGATCTTCTCTTCCGAGAGTCCGACGTGACCGGCGACGAGCGCGAAGACGGTGCGGATCGCGTGGGGCGCCTGGGTCGTCATGTAGACGGTGAGCTTTCCGGTTCCGGGATGGAAGTCCGCGACACAGCCGCAGGTCTCGATCGACGCGACGTGGATGCGCGGGATGTAGATCTTCTCCCGCACGACGACGTCCGACGCCTTCGAGGCGGCGTCGGTCTTCGCCCGGTCGCCCGCCTCCCAGTGCCAGATGTGGTTGTCCTTCTTGCCTTCCTTGTCCGTCCGCAGCACCGGGGCGCCGGGCTTCATCGCCTCGAACGGGTCGGTGACGACTGGCAGCGGCTCGTACTCGACCTCCACCGCCGCCACACCGTCGGCGGCCGTGTACCGGTCGGTGGCGATGACGGCCGCGACCTCCTGCGCCTGGTACATCACCCGGTCGGTCGGCAGGACCATCTGCGTGTCCGACATCAGCGTCGGCATCCAGTGGAGCTTGTACTGCGCGAGCGTCTCGCCCGTGATGACGGCGAGGACCCCGGGGACCTTCAGCGCTTTCGAGGAGTCGATCTTCAGGATCTTCGCGTGCGCGTAGGGGCTGCGCACGATGTCCATGTGCAGCATGCCCGGCAGCTGGATGTCGTCGACGTAGTTGCCCTGGCCGCGGATGAAGCGCGGGTCTTCCTTGCGCTTGACCGAGTGGCCCATGCCTCCGACTTCGAAACTGGTCTTGGGTTCTGTCGCCATGGTTCTACTTCCCCGTCGCGGCCATCGCCTGGGCCGCGTGCTGGACGGATTTGATGATGTTGACGTACCCCGTGCACCGGCACAGGTTTCCGGAAATCGCCTGGCGGATCTCGAGCTCGCTCGGCGCAGAGTTCGCCTTGAGCAGCGCGTAGCTCGTCATCATCATCCCCGGCGTGCAGTAGCCGCACTGCAGGCCGTGCTCCTGGAAGAAGCCCTCCTGGATCGGATCGAGCTTGCCGCCCTGCTCGAGGCCCTCGACCGTCATGACCTTCCGGCCGTCGGCCTGGACGGCCAGCACGGTGCACGACTTGACGGGCGTTCCGTCGAGCAGAACCGTGCACGCGCCGCAGTGCGACGTGTCGCAGCCGATGTGAGTGCCCGTCAGCCGCAGCGACTCGCGGAGGAAGTGGACGAGGAGGGTGCGCGACTCGACGTCGCCCTCGCGCGAAGCGCCGTTGACCGTGATCTGGATGTGGTGCTGGCCCATGGTTATGCCCCCTGCGCGCGTTCGACGGCCTTCTTCAGCGCCCGCGCCGTGAGCACGCGCGCCATCTCCTTCTTGTACTCGACCGCGCCGCGCCGATCCGCGGAGGGATCGGAGGCCGCTCCGGCCAGCTTCGCGGCCTGCGCGAGCGTCGCAGCGTCGGGTCTCTTGCCCTGGAGGAACTTCTCCGCCTCGGCCGCGCGCAGCGGCGTGAGCCCGGCGTTCGTCAGGCCGATCCCCGCCTTCGCGATCTCGCCGCCCGCCCCGAGCGTGACTTGGGCCGCGGCCCCGGCCGTCGCGAAGTCTCCGACCTTGCGCTCGAACTTCATGTACGCGCCGCCGGATTTCGGCGCCGCCGCCGGAATTCGGATCTCGGTCAGGATCTCGTCCTTGCCGAGGGCCGTCTCGAAGAGACCTGTGAAGAACGCGTCGATCGGTATCGTCCGCTCGCCCTTCTTCCCGGTCGCCACGACGACTGCGCCGACCGCGAGCATCGTGGCCGGATGATCGTTCGCCGGGTCGCCATGCGCCAGGTTCCCGCCGATGGTCGCGAGGTTGCGCACGATCGGGTCGGCGATGACACGGGCCGTATCGGCGAGGATCGGGTACTTATCGTGGATCAGGTCCGAGCCCTCGAGGGCGGACTCGCGCGTTCGCCCGCCGATCTTCAGGAATCCGCCCTCTTCCTTGATGTACTCGAGACCCGGTACGCGGTTGATGTCGATGAGATGTCCGGCCGAACCGAGGCGGAGCTTCAGGAGCGGCAGGAGGCTCTGGCCTCCCGAGAGCACCTTGGCGTCCCCGTATCGGCCGAGAAGCTCGATCGCCTCGGCGAGCGAGCCGGGAGCGTGGTAGTCGAACGCAGCCGGGATCATGCCCTCTCCTTTCGCTGGGAATCGGGTCCGATCGTGATCTTTCCTTCAGGCGGCCGAAAGCCTCGGCACGAGTTTCTCGAGCGACTCCAGGTTGTGCGCCGGGGCGAACACGTCCACGTACGGCAGAGCGGCGGCCATCCCGCGCGCCGTCGGCTCGTAGCGCGGATCTCCCAGAAGCGGATTGAGCCAGACGACCTTGCGCGCCCGGGAGTGGATCGCCCGCATCGCGCCCGCCAGCGGCGCGGGGTCGCCGCGGTCGAGCCCGTCGCTCACGATGATGACGACGCTGCTCGGGCCGACCATCTCGTCGAGATACCGATCGACGAAGGTCTCGAGGCAGCTTCCGATTTGCGTCCCGCCGGACCAGCCCGGCACGCCCGCGGCCACGCGGTCGAGCGTCGCGGCGATCTTCGCGGGCGAGACCCAGGGGGTCAGGCGGACGAGCGAAGTGTTGAAGGCGAAGAGCTCGGTCCTCCGAGCCGCTTTCTTGAGCGAGAGCAGGAAGGTCAGCAGGAAGCGGACGTGCCGGTCCATCGAGCCGCTCGTGTCGCAGAGGACGACCAGCCGCGGCTGCTCGATGGCGCGTGTCCGCCGGGCGAGGCGCAGGATCTCTCCGTCCGTGGCGATGGCCCGGCGCAGGCTCCGGCGCGGATCGATCCGGCCGCGCCCGCGGGTGGGGACGAGCCGCCGGCTCTTCCGCGTGGCCAGTGCGAGCGCCATCCGGGCGAGCAGCCGCTGCATCTCCGCCAGGTCGCGCTCGGTGCATTCCTCGAACGGCTTCTTCCGGAGCATGGCCTCGGGGCTGTAGCCGGGCGTGTCCGCCCCGGCCTCGTGGGCGTGGCGCTCCACGGTTTCCATGACGGCCCCGGGCAAACCGCCGAAGTTCTTGACGTGGAGACGCCGCTCGTCCGCGGAGGCTCTCCGGCGAGCTCCCTCCGCCGGATCCTCGCTCCCCCACAGGCTCGCGAAGAGCGCCTCGAAAGTCTCCACGTCGCGCCGCCGGATTTTCAGCGCGACTTTCAACGCGAGCCGGACTTCGTCCCGATCGGACACGTCGGAGAGGGTCAGCGCTCCGACGGCGTCGGCCTCGTCCGAGAGGCTGGCGCGAACGCCGCGCTCGCGGAGGGCGCGGGCGAAAGCGGCCACGTGCGCCACGAGGTCCACGGCCGTCATCCTATCGAAGCGGCTCGACGCGCCCCGTCCACGAGGCCGGCGAGCTCGGCGGCCGGGAGCTCGACGATGTCGCTGCGATCCTTCAACAGGCAGCCCAGCGTCTGCTCGACCGTCTCGGCGTCGAGGGCGTCCCGATGGAGCCGGACGAGGGCGCGGGCCCAGTCGATCGTCTCCGCGACCCCGGGGGCCTTGAGAAGACGGCGGCTCCGCAGCGATTGGAGGAAGCGGGCGATCTCGGCGGCGAGCTTCTCGCTCGCGTCCGGAACGCGCGCCCGAATGATGCGGACCTCCTTCTCGAAGCTGGGGTGCTCGATGAAGAGATAGAGGCAGCGCCGCCGCAGCGCATCGCCGATCTCGCGCGTCCGGTTGGAGGTCAGGAGGACGTGGGGACGGTGCTCCGCCTCGATCGTGCCCAGCTCGGGAATCGAGACCTGGAAGTCCGAAAGAACCTCCAGCAGGAACGCCTCGAACCCGTCGTCCGCGCGGTCGATCTCGTCGATGAGCAGGACGGCCGGCCCGTCCTTCTGGGTGATCGCCTGGAGGAGCGGCCGCTCGAGCAGGTATTTCCGGGAAAAAATCACCTGCTCCGCCGATTCGGCATCCAGGCCCTGCTCTCCGGCCATGCGCAGGCGGAGCATTTGCCGCGGATAGTCCCACTCGTAGAGAGCCGTGTGGACGTCGAGCCCCTCGTAGCACTGGAGCCGGATGAGCGGCCGTCCCAGCAGTCGGGCGAGGACCTTGGCAATCTCGGTCTTCCCCACGCCCGCGTCCCCCTCCACCAGCAGGGGCTTACCCATCTCGGTGGAGAGATAGAGCGCCGTCGCGATCGAGGGCTCGGCGATGTAGCCCTGGCGCTCCATCGCCTCGGCGATCGAGCGAATCTCGGGCCTCATGCTCCGGCTCCGGCCCCGGCCCCGTGCGGCGTCGTGTAACGGCCGGGCGAGGCCAGGAACTTCTCGCGGCAGCCGCCGCAGCAGAAGTACCAGGTGCGGCCGGCGGCTTCCGTCGTATGTCCCGAAGCCGCGATGGGCACCATCATTCCGCAGACGGGGTCGCGTTCCTCGGACATCGGCGCCGCGAGCGTCGGCAACCCGGCGGGACGCGCCGGCTCCGCCGCGGTGTCGGCGGAAGCTCTCCTCACGCGCACGATCTCGGCGAGGATCGAAACGGCGATCTCCTCCGGCGCACGCGCCCCGATGTCGAGGCCGGCCGGACTGCGGATCGAGGCGAGCGACTCGCGCGCGAGGCCTCCCGATACGAGCGCGGCCTCGATTTCGGCAAAGCGCTTGCGGCTGGCGACCACGCCGAGGTACGCGGGCGCGACGGCGAGGGCCGCGCGCACCGCCGACTCGTCGCGCTCCCCCATCGTCGCGACGACGACAAAGGGCCGGCTCCCGGGAAACGGCTCCGGCCCCGGACCCTCGGGATCCATCCAAAGCCTCGCCACGATCTCGGGAGGAAACGCGGAACGGTCGGCGGCGGGGTCCGCGACGTCGACGGCGTATCCCATCGCGTGGCCGAGCCGTGCGAGCCCCTGCGCCACGGGCGAGACGCCGAAGATGAGCAGACGCGCCGGCGGAAGAACCGGTTCGATGTAGATGTCCACGCTGCCTCCGCTGTGGCAGGTCATCGGAAACACGAGGATCCCGGGACGCTTCTCGGTCTGGGGATCCGGAGCGAGGGCGATCAGGCGCGGGGCGCCGTCGGCGATGGCCTTGAGCGACTCGCGCACCACCGTCGGCTGCGTGCAGCTTCCGCCGAGCCAGCCGTGGAACGCGCCGTCCGCCGTGATGAGGGCGCCGTCTCCCGCCTGGGCGCTCGAAGCGGGCTGGCGGCGCACCACCGTCGCGAGCGCAAAAGGCTCTTCCTTCGCGACGAGGCCCGCGGCCAGGACGAAGAGCTCAGAGCGCATGCGCCAGATCCGCCGGGACGTCGACGTCGGCGAGACGGTCCGCGGGCCAGGCCACGGCCGAGGCGTCCTCGCGGTGCCGGCGCACGATTTGCCGGCCGCAGCCGTCACCGCTCATCGCGAGGATCTCGGCGAAGAGCGAGCGGTCGTAGAGCGTCGGGGGCGCGTGCACGCCGCCGTAATCCGAGACCACGAGCGGAGCTCGCGTCTCCCGATAGCGCTCGACGAGCGCCGTAACCATGCCGGCCGTGACGCGAGGCATGTCCGCGAGCAACACGACCGCGGCGGGGCTCGCCCCCGGCACGGCCGCAATCCCGGCGCGAAACGAAGTCTGCTGTCCCTCGGCGTGGTCGGCGTTGAAGACCGCGCGGCATGAAAACGGAAGGCCGGAGAGCTCCTGCTCGGCGCGCTCGCGCTCGAATCCGACGACGACGATCAAGGGGTCCAGCCCCGCGGCAGAGGCTCGCGAGACGACCCTGCTCAGAAGTGTCTCCCCTTCGACTCGGAGGAAGAGCTTGTTTTCGCCCATGCGGGTCGAAGAACCCGCGGCGAGCACGACGGCGGCGATCGGTACCGTCCCGGAGGTCTCCGACGGCATCGAGCCGACTATATCTAACGCTTCAAAGCTTTCCGGGCGACCTGGCGACCCCCTGGACCCGAAGCTCGCCGGGGATCAGCGGCCGGCGGAGAGGACCGCGGGGCGCGCGCGCTCCCGTCCCCGATCGAATCCGCGGCGATAGGCGTCCTTCTCGGCGTCGTCCCGAAGCGTTCCCTGCTCGGACGCGACCCCGGAGAGGCCGGCCAGGTAGCCGCGGCGATAGGCGCCTTCGACGGTGTGGAAGGGCGCCGACGCTCCCGCCGACTCGTAGTGGAGCTTCTCCGCATCCCGGAGGCCGACCCAGAAGGACTCGCGCGCCGCGTCCAGCGTCTCGGCGCCGCTCTCCGCGAAGAGCTCCCGGATCGACTCGGCCTCCTGGTCCGTCTCCGGCGTCGCAAAGAGGACCGCCCGGCCGTGCGCCAGCGCGTCTTCGTAGAGGTAGACCTCGTCGCGCGGCAGGCCGCGGTACGTCTTGTCCTCGAGGGCACCGCCGACGGCCGCGCCGGCGACCGCTCCGCCGGCCCCGAGCAAGGCCGCGGCCGCGAGGCCGATGGCCGTCACCGCTCCGATTCCCGGAAGCGTCGCGCTCGCGACCGCGGCCGCGAGCCCGAGTCCCGCCGAGGCTCCCATGGCCCCTCCGGTCACGCCGCCGATGGCCTTTGCGACGCCCGACTGCTCGGCCTCCTCGGTCGGCACGAGCTCTTCGAGTCCCCTCGCGTCGCCGGGAAGCAGGAGCTGCACTCTCTCCGTCGGAATGCCGCGCAGGCGAAGCGCCATCGCAGCCGAAGTGGCCTGGTTCCGGGACCGGAATACACCTACGACAGGTTCCATGCTCCTCGAACGAGCAAAATCCGGGCCACCGAACCTTAAAAACGCGTTTGGCGCCCCGTCGGGCGGATTGTTCCCTATAGACTCCGCCGCGTGCAGATTCGTCTTCTCGTGCGCTCGGCGCTGCTGGTTCTGCTCGCACTCAGTGCATCCGCTCTGATTGCGCAGACGCCGCCTTTCGGACCCGAGGTCCAGGTCAACGCGAG
>Ga0207706_10006556_pt1 | contig 10783 bp, 15 predicted proteins | sample KBSC53metaG_FD_184318 | JGI IMG/M metagenome (GOLD analysis project Ga0207706, IMG submission 184318) | Corn rhizosphere microbial communities from Kellogg Biological Station, Michigan, USA - KBS C5-3 metaG (SPAdes) (version 2) | ecosystem: Host-associated > Plants > Roots > Rhizosphere > Soil ... | reverse complement strand
ACGACAATGTCTCTTCTGTTCAAATTACCGATAGCAATGGACAAACAAGGAAGATCTCTCTCTAAATGCAGAAGCCAATTACTGTGACCGGTGATTGACTGTTAAGCAGTCTCATTAAAAATATAATTTGTCCTGTTTATTTTTTATTTACTTTTGTTAACCATTTGGTTAAATCATATGGTTAATATTAAAAAAGAACAAAATACAGAAGAGAAGATTTTAGCTGCGGCCAAAAAGATCTTTTTGAAAGAAGGTATGGCAGGAGCAAGGATGCAGGACATAGCCGACGAAGCTGGCATCAATAAGGCCATGCTTCATTACTATTTCAGAAGCAAGGAAAAATTGTTTGAAAAAATATTTACTGAGTTATCCCAGCATTTTTTTCCCAGGCTGGTGAAGATATTTGAGTCGGATGAGTCTTTGTTCAGTAAAATAGAATTATTTGTCGCCGAGTATATAGACCAGATGCGACGAACTCCCTATTTACCCATTTTTGTTTTAAATGAAGTGAACCGGCAACCCGAAACCTTTGTAAAAAAAATGATGGGTAACCGGAAACCTCCCGTAAAAAAATTCATTGAGGACGTGCAGGCAGAAGTGAAGAGGGGCATCATTAGACCTGTTAATCCGTTGCAGTTGTTATTAAATATTATTTCGCTGTGTATTTTCCCTTTTGTCGCAAGACCCATGTTTCAACTGGTCACAAACATAGACAAGGCAATGTTTGATAAAATACTGGAGCAACGAAAGGGCGAGGTGTCGAAATTTATTATTGACGCAATCAAAAAATAATTTGACCATGAAAAGATGGCTCTTACCACTGATGGTGTTTTCTAACCTGGTCTCAGCTCAAACTATCGATCGGCTTACGCTTCCGCAGACGTATGACCTGGCTCAAAAGAACTACCCGGTCATAAAACAAAAAGAGCTGGTAAAACAAACGGCGAACATCACAATCGAGAATCTAGGGAAAGGTTATTTGCCCCAGTTTACAATGAACGGGCAGGCGACCTATCAATCAGATGTAACCGGGTTCAATATTTCTCTTGGTGGCATTAATATCCAGGCGCCGGATAAAGATCAGTATAAAGTTTTGGCCGATCTGAATCAACTCATTTATGACGGCGGCATGATCAGGCAACAAAAAGTGGCGGCACAATTGGATGCAGACGTTCAGCAACAGCAAGTAGAAGTGGAACTTTACCAGCTGAAAGACCGTGTCAACCAGGTCTACCTTAGTGTTTTATTTCTTGATGAAGAGATCAAACAGGCAGATCTGACGAAACAGGATATTTTGAGTGGTACTAAAAGAGTGGAAGTACAGGTTAAAAACGGTGTGGCCCTCAAGTCGGGTTTGAATGAACTAAAAGCACAGTTATTGCAAAATGATCAGCGGACCATTGAATTAAAAGAGTCGAGGAAGGGATTGATCCAGACACTTGCCTTGTTTTTAAATCAACCACTGAATGAGGAAACGATTGTTTTTGAAAGACCCGCAGTAACTGTAAACCTGGATTCTGGGATCTCGCGACCTGAATTAAAGCTTTATAACGATCAATCGAACCTTGTACTTCATCAAAATAAATTGATCACAACGAAAAATCTGCCCAAGGTTAGTTTGTTCGCACAAGGAGGTTACGGTAAACCAGGTCTTGACTTTTTAAAAAATGAATCGGTCTGGTTTTATACCGGTGGCTTAAGATTTACCTGGCCATTTGGAGGATTGTATACAATAAAAAAGGAAAAGCAACAAACCGAGATCAATAAAGAAATGGTCGATGTGCAAAAAGAAACTTTTATTCTGAATACGAACACGACATTAAAAAAACAGCGATCAGAGATCGAAAAATATATACAGATCGAAGGCAGGGATGAAGAGATCATAGACCTGAGAGAGCAAGTGAAGAAAGCTTCCCTGGCACAATTGGAAAATGGGATCATTACGGCAGATGATTACCTGCGTGTTGTAAACCTGGAGGACCTGGCAAGACAATCGCTGATCATCCACCAAATACAATTATTACAGGCGCAGATAAATTATCAAACTACATTGGGCAAACAATAAATTTTTTTTATGAAAGCAAGGACTATAACTGCTTTGTCGATCATAGTTTTAATGGCGTGCAATCGTGATAAAAATAAATTTGACGCCAGCGGCACATTTGAAGCAGATGAAGTGATCGTCTCCGCTTCTGCTTCCGGAAAAATTCTTTCCCTGGATATCGATGAAGGGTCAACCATTGCAAAAGACAGCGTAGTAGGTCTTGTCGATCCCACCGATCTTAGTTTACAAAAGCAGCAGGTACAGGCAAGCATAGAAGCGCTAAATCAAAAAACTTCTGACGCTACTCCCCAGATAAAAATGTTAGAGGACCAATTAAAAGTTCAGCAAGCGCAACTCGATAATCTCCTGTACGAACGGGCAAGGATCGAAAATCTTTTAAAAGAAGATGCGGCAACAAAAAAACAACTCGACGATATGAATTTTCAAATTGAATCGGCAAAGAAACAAATGAATGTTACGCAGCAACAAATAAATGTTCAAAGGAATAATGTTGCTACTCAAAACCGGGGCATCCTGAGTGAAGGCAAGCCGCTTCAGAAAAAAGCAGAACAACTGCAGGAACAATTAAACAAAACAAATATCAGAAACCCGATCAATGGAACTGTGATCACAAAATATGCGGAGACAGGGGAGATCACTTCAAACGGAAAACCCTTGTACAAGATCGCAGATCTGTCAACCATGGATTTAAGGGCTTACGTAACCGGCGATCAACTGCCACAAATAAAATTAGGGCAGCAGGTAGCAGTATTCGTTGATAGCGGAGCAAAAAACTACCGGAAACTTCCCGGAACGATTACCTGGGTCTCGGATAAAGCAGAATTCACACCGAAGACAATTCAAACAAAAGATGAAAGAGCAAATCTTGTGTATGCGATTAAAGTAAAAGTGAAGAATGATAGTTACCTGAAAATTGGAATGTATGGTGAAGTAAAATTTGCCCCTATCCCCTAAAGGGGAATGACAAAAAATATTTTCATGATAAGATCTCACAATAAGAACGTGATTCGTAGCTCCCCTTCAGGGGATGGGGGCGTTGTTGCAGACAATCTCGTAAAACTTTATGGAAAGAAAAAGGAGACTGTACAAGCTCTCCAGGGGATCAGTTTCAATGTAACCAAAGGAGAGTTGTTTGGTATCATCGGTCCGGATGGTGCGGGTAAGACCTCCTTGTTTCGCATACTTACTACTTTGTTGCTTGCAGATGGCGGAAGGGCAACCGTTGATGGGTTTGACGTTGTGAAAGATTATAAGGAAATACGAAACAGGGTTGGCTATATGCCGGGAAGATTTTCATTGTACCAGGACCTGTCCGTTGAAGAGAATCTTGAATTCTTTGCGACAATCTTCAAAACCACAATACGGGAGAATTACGATCTCATCAAAGACATCTATTCACAAATAGAACCATTCAAAGATCGGAGAGCGGGAAAGTTATCCGGAGGGATGAAACAAAAACTGGCACTTTGCTGTGCACTGATCCATCGCCCATCGGTCTTGTTCCTGGATGAACCAACCACCGGTGTTGATGCCGTATCAAGAAAAGAGTTTTGGGAAATGCTAAAGCGCCTCAAACAGCAAGACATTACCATTCTTGTTTCCACACCCTACATGGATGAAGCCAGTCTTTGCGATCGGGTAGCGCTGCTGCAATCGGGAGAAATTTTATCCATCAATACACCTAAGGGCATCATTGATGAATTTAAAAAACCGATCATCGCGGCTCGTGCGTCAAATATGCTTCATTTGCTGAACGATCTTAAAAATTTTGATCAAACAGAAGATGCTTATCCTTTTGGGCAATATCATCACGCGGTTATGAAATCAGATTTTAGCGAAGAAACTCTGAAAAATTATTTACAAAAAGCAAACGAAGGACTGGTCATAAAAAAAACAGAACCTGATATCGAAGATTGTTTTATGTCATTGATGAAAAATTAAATTGTAGTCATGTTACCGTCAGAAGTAATTCTAGCTATCATAATAACCACAGAGACGAAAGGACCCAAAGCACCACGGAACCTTTGGGAAACCTGGCGTCCTGGTGTCTTCGTGGCTGGAAGAATAAATAGTAAACTGTACGAATGAATCAAGGCGCCGTTATACAGGCAGATAAATTGACCAAACGCTTTGGTGATTTTACAGCAGTGGATCATATTTCCTTTGAAGTAAGCAGGGGAGAAATATTTGGTTTCCTTGGTGCAAATGGTGCCGGCAAAACCACAGCCATGCGCATGCTTTGCGGATTGGCATTACCGACTTCAGGAAAAGCAAGCGTTGCCGGATTTGATGTGTACAGGGAAAATGAAAAGATCAAAAGAAGTATTGGATACATGAGCCAAAAGTTCTCGTTGTATGAGGACCTGACGGTAAAAGAAAATATCCGGTTTTATGCAGGCATTTATGGTAAGACGGATAAATTCATAAAAGAAAAAACGAGTAATATTCTCGGCCAGCTTCACATGGAGAGTGAAGGAAATAAACTGGTAAAGGAATTACCGCTGGGCTGGCGACAGAAACTCGCTTTTTCTGTTGCTATTTTTCATGAACCGCAAATCGTTTTTTTAGACGAACCGACAGGAGGTGTTGATCCGGTAACAAGGAGAGAATTCTGGACAATGATCTACCAGGCAGCCGCAGCAGGGATTACTGTTTTTGTAACTACCCACTACATGGATGAAGCCGAGTATTGTGATCGCGTCTCGATCATGGTAGATGGGAGGATCGATGCACTGGATACTCCGGCACAATTGAAGGCAACATACGAAGCACGATCAATGGATGAAGTGTTTTTGAAACTGGCGAGGAAAGCGACGAGAGGTGAAGTGTGAGAAGTGAAAGTTGAAAATTGAAAGTTGAAAATTGTTCAAGATGAAGGAAAATATTACTGCTGCTAAGTCAGTAGACTTTGCAATTAAAATCATTCAATTGTATAAGGTCCTTGTCGAAGAGAAGCGGGAATATGTAATGTCAAAACAGTTGCTCCGGAGTGGAACGGCTATCGGCGCTCTCGTTAAAGAGGCTGAACACGCTGAATCAAAGGGTGATTTTCTACACAAGATGAACATTGCACTAAAAGAAGCAAATGAAACTTCCTACTGGCTTTTTCTTTTGTTCAAAGGCGATTATATACCAGAGACTGTTTTTAATGAGCATAATGGCAGCTGCCTTGAACTAATCAGGTTATTAGCGAGTATTGTAAAAACAACAAAAGCAAATTTGGACAAATGAAAAAGAACTTTTCATTTTCAATTTTCAATTTTCAATTTTTTGCCTTTGTAAAAAAAGAATTCCATCACATATTTCGTGACAAGCGAACGATGTTCATTTTGCTGGGCATGCCGGTGGTGCAGATCATCATTTTTGGTTTTGCATTGACAAATGAAGTAAAAAACTCCGGCATTGCCGTCCTGGATCAGTCAAAGGATGCTGCTACTGCTTCTTTAATAACGCAGATAAATGCAAGTAGTTATTTTGATGTTCACCAAAACCTTGTCTCATACCAGGAGGTTGAAAAGGCTTTCAAACAAGGAAAGGTCAAACTAGCAGTTGTTTTACCTCCCCATTTTAATGAGGACCTGCAACATCTTAACAAGGTGCAGATACAATTAATCGCAGATGCGTCTGATCCAAATGTGGCAAACACACTGACCAATTATGCAACTGCCATTATCATGGATTATCAGAAAAGGATCACAAATGACCGGAAGCTTCCTTACACCATTGATACAGAAACAAAAATGCTGTATAACCCGGAATTAAAAGGGGCCTACAATTTTGTTCCGGGTGTAATGGCTATGGTCCTTTTACTGGTTTGTACCATGATGACCGCGATAACTATTGTCAAAGAAAAGGAAATGGGCACCATGGAAGTAATGCTTGTTTCGCCTATGAAGCCGCTGATGGTTGTTATTGCAAAAGCAATTCCATACCTGATGCTTTCTGCAATTAATATTGCAAGCATTTTATTATTAAGCGTATTCGTATTGGGCGTTCCTGTTAATGGAAGTCTTGCATTGCTCGCTGGCGAAAGCATTTTGTTCACCCTTGTTTCTTTATCGCTGGGTTTGCTGATCTCGTCAGGTGCTGACTCACAACAAACGGCTATGTTCATTTCGCTGGTGGCTCTTTTTCTTCCCACTGTTATGTTAAGCGGGTTTATGTTTCCTGTTGAAAATATGCCGCTGCCATTACGAATCGTGTCAAATGTAGTTCCGGCAAAATGGTATTATATAATTGTAAAATCAGTGATGATAAAAGGAACAGGCCTTCAGACGATCTGGAAAGAAACATTGATCCTTACCGGCATGATGCTTTTCTTTTTAAGTCTCGCGATCAAAAATTTTAAAATTCGTTTAGCATGAAGAACATTTGTATGATACCTGCGTCCGGTTCCCTGATGGAGTGTCCCTTGCGACGCTCCATTCAACTGCAGAATTCCTATGAAGCGACCAAACGTTTGCTATCCATATGAGCAAACCTTATTTCGACAATTATGAACCATACAAGACATACAAGGTATTTAAGAATGAGATGAATGGCCCTCTTGTATGTCTTATGTGCCTTGTATGGTTAAATTAAACTGGCGGTTGATGTATGCGGACGTTAATTAAGCATTTAATAAAATACTTTCTCCCCTTTGCGCCAACGCTGAAGCTTCAGCGCAAGCGTTAGGGATGAGGGCAAATCTGGCTTGCATGAGAACGCTAAAATTTTTATTGCAAAAAGAATTCAGGCAAATATTTCGTGACAAAGGAATTCTTGCTGTGATTTTCATAATGCCAACCATTCAATTACTCATTTTACCCTGGGCGGCAGACTATGAAGTAAAAAACATCAAACTCGCGATTGTTGATCATGACCATTCTGATTATTCAAGAAAGCTTGTCGACAAGATCACGGCGTCAGGCTATTTTATTTTAACTGATTACACCAATTCTTACGACAACGCGATGAAGCAAATAGAACATGACAAAGCTGATCTTATCCTGGAAATACCTGCCGCGTTTGAGAAAGACCTTGTGAAAGAGGACGAGGCAAAACTTTTTTTAGCTGTCAATGCGATCAACGGCGTAAAAGCCGGTTTAGGCAGTGCCTATCTGCGCAGCATCATCCAGGATTACAATAGTGAAGTGAGACTGCAATGGATACAGTTCCCCAGGTTTAGTCCTGAAACAGCTATTGAGGTGGTTCCTTCTAACTGGTTCAATCCATTGATGAATTACAAGTTCTTTATGGTGCCGGGCATCCTGGTGTTATTGCTCACAATGGTCGGGGCAAATCTTACCGCCGTTAATATTGTAAAGGAGAAAGAGATCGGGACCATTGAGCAGATCAATGTAACACCTATAAAAAAATATCATTTTATCCTTGGTAAATTAATTCCTTTTTGGTGCCTGGGACTGTTGGTTTTTTCGATCGGCGGCATGATAGCCTGGCTCGTTTACGGCATTGTTCCTGCCGGAAGTTTCCTGACGATCTATTTTTTTGCTGCTATTTATTTGCTGGCGGTACTTGGCCTGGGTTTGCTGATATCAACCTATGCCAACAACCAGCAGCAGTCTATGCTGATTTCATTTTTTATCATGATGATCTTTGTTTTGCTGGGTGGTTTATATACTTCTATTGATAGCATGCCCGGCTGGGCGCAGGTTCTTACCAAATTCAACCCTGTGTCCTATTTTATTGAAGTGATCCGGATGGTTGTTTTAAAAGGAAGCAGCCTGGCTGATATTAAATACCAGCTTTTGACAATTTTAGGTTTTGCCATAGTTCTAAATGGTTGGGCTGTTATTAATTATAGAAAACGTTCCGGATAAATTTCATTTGTCATTTTTTAAAGTTTCGTAAATTGAATTATTAAAACCGATTGCCATGCTAAAACTTGGAGAATTAAAAGCGGGAGACATTGTCAAGGTCAATGACGACGGAGTGGAAAGGGAAGGGGCTGTGGTAGAGATTAGCCATGAAGAACACCAGGCGTTAGTGGACAATGGGGTACAGGAATTTTGGTACAGTCCTGAGGACATGTCCCCGATCCTGGTTGATGAGGAGCAGCTTCTGAAACTTGGCTTCCAGAAACAGGATCTGAATGGGGAGGGGACAAAATATATGAAGGGCGCTTTCCGCATCGTGACTCCGAAGATCGGGGACTTCTCAAACATCGAGATGTGGTACAGAGAAGACCGCCGTCATTTCAGCCACCCAATTGGAGTACACCAACTACAGAATCTGCACCTGGATATGACAAAAGTGCCTCTCGACAAGCTCGCCTAACCACCGATCTCTGAAAATCAACTCATTTTTACTTGATAAAAAGTAAAAATCCGACTCGTTTTTTCTTTTTTACGCTATATACACTTATCTTTGCGCCTCCAAAAATCGTATGTCGAAACAACCCCTGATCAAACAAGATGGAGTTATTGTAGAAGCATTATCAAATGCTATGTTCAGGGTGAAGCTGGAAAACGGGCACGAAATATTGGCAACTATCTCGGGGAAGATGAGAATGAATTATATCAGGATCCTGCCGGGTGATAAAGTGGGAGTGGAGATGAGTCCATACGATTTAAGCAGAGGAAGAATAATTTTCAGGTATAAATAACACAGCTATTAGCTTTAAGCTGCAAGTAAAATAAAAACGTTATGAAAGTCAGAGCATCCATAAAGAAACGAAGTGCCGACTGCAAGATAGTTCGCAGAAAAGGCAGGCTGTACGTTATCAACAAAAAAAATCCTCGCTTCAAGCAGAGACAAGGATAATTGTTAAGTACCAAAAATCAAATGACAAGAACCAATTGGAACTTGTGATTTGGCTCTTGGAATTTTTATGTAAGAAGTAATAAACAAAACTAGAAATCACAAACTATGGCTCGTATTGCCGGTGTAGACTTACCAAAAAATAAAAGAGGTGAAATAGGCCTTACTTATATTTTCGGAATTGGTCCATCTACTGCCCGTTATATTCTTGACAAGAATAACATCAGCAGGGATAAAAAAGTGAATGATTGGAACGATGACGATCTGAACGCTATTCGTAACACGATCACCGAGGAATTTAAGGTAGAAGGTCAGTTGCGTTCTGAAGTGCAGATGAGCATAAAGCGTTTACTGGATATTGCCTGCTATCGCGGCATGCGTCATCGTAAAGGTTTGCCTGTTCGCGGCCAACGCACCAGGACAAATAGTCGTACCAGGAAAGGTAAGCGTAAAACGGTTGCCGGTAAAAAGAAAGCGCCGAAGAAGTAGAAACGGCTATGAGCAATTAGCTATTAGCTGCGAGCCTAACGCTCGATGCTCTTAGCTCAAAGCTCGAAGCTTAGTATATGCACCAATTATGAATCAATTGCGGATACCCGGTGCAGGTGGAGGGTTGATTCAGTCCTGACATGTCGGGATAATTTTAAAAAAGGAGAGATTACCTCAGAAAAAAAATTATGGCAAAAACACAAGAAAAGCAACAACAGCACCAACCCGTAAGTGCAAAGGCTGCCGCTAAAAAAAGAGTAGTGAAGGTTGATTCCTATGGTGATGCCCACGTTACCGCAAGTTTCAACAATCTTATTGTGAGTTTAACGAACAAGGCCGGCCAGGTTATCTCCTGGAGCAGCGCCGGTAAAATGGGTTTTAAAGGCTCCAAGAAAAATACACCTTATGCTGCTCAGACAGCTGCCGGCGATGCTGCAAAAAAAGCATTTGATGCCGGTCTGAAAAGAGTGGATGTATTTGTGAAAGGCCCTGGCGCAGGTCGTGAAAGTGCTATCCGCGCGATCGCACAGTCAGGTATTGACGTAGTGATGATCAAAGACGTAACACCGTTACCACATAATGGTTGCCGTCCGCCGAAGAAAAGAAGAGTTTAGTCAGCTGCGAGCTGCCAGCCACGAGCTTTGAGCTCATGGCTCATAGCTAAAAGCTCAAAGCTAAATACATAGTTGAATCGCCAGATTGATTCATTTAAAAAAGGGTGACTGATTTATTTTTTACAGTTTTTTACTGATCAGCTCACCGGTTTCTAAAAAAACTGAAATGAAAAAAAATTATGGCACGTTACACTGGTCCAAAGACCAAGATTTCCCGCATTTTTGGTGAGCCCATTTTGGGCAACGGTAAGTGGCTGGGTAAAAACAGTAATCCTCCCGGTCAGCATGGAGCTACACGTAAGCGTAAAAGCTTAGGTGAGTATGCACTTCAGCTTCGTGAAAAGCAAAAAGCAAAATACACTTACGGAGTGTTAGAGAAACAATTCCGTAAAACATTTGTAGAAGCTGCACGACGTAAAGGTGCTACCGGCGACAACCTGATCAAATTACTGGAAGCCCGCTTAGATAATACTGTTTTCAGGATGGGCATGGCTGCAAGCCGGCCTGCTGCAAGACAGTTAGTAAGCCACAAACATGTTACTGTAAATGGTGAGGTGGTAAATGTTCCTTCTTTTCAATTAAAGCCAGGTGATGTTGTTGGCTTGAAAGAAAAAAGTATGGGCAATACTTCTGTTACCAGCCAAATTCGGGGAAAGAATCAAAAGTTTAGCTGGCTGGATTGGAATGAGACCGGAATGCACGGAACCTTCATTACCTATCCTGAAAGAGAAAGTGTGCCTGAAAATATTAAGGAACAGCTGATCGTGGAATTGTACAGCAAGTAATGAGTGATGAATGATGAGTAATGAGTTACTCATCACTGATTACTGATCACTCATTTGCTGAATAGAATTAC
>Ga0207706_10006551_pt1 | contig 10787 bp, 12 predicted proteins | sample KBSC53metaG_FD_184318 | JGI IMG/M metagenome (GOLD analysis project Ga0207706, IMG submission 184318) | Corn rhizosphere microbial communities from Kellogg Biological Station, Michigan, USA - KBS C5-3 metaG (SPAdes) (version 2) | ecosystem: Host-associated > Plants > Roots > Rhizosphere > Soil ... | reverse complement strand
AAAAAATTTACTTATGAAAAAAGAATATTACCACAATGCGTTAAAAATGCTGAACCTGCAACTGCAGAAAGAAGAAAAGAACTTTGAACTGGCGCTAAACGGCAATAAAAAGTTTGCAGAAATAAAAGAAATAAAACAAAGGATCACCGCGCTGAAAAACTTGCTGTTCACCATTAATAAATGGCTGCAATCTTTTCAATAACTCTGTCATAAAAAAAAATTATACTGCTATTTGTTTCTTGTTGAGTGCTTCTTCAGCCCTTCTTGTTCCTTTTATGCGTGAAGCTATTTTTGAAAACGCTGTATCTCTTGAGGTGGAAGTATCGTCGGCGAAAGGAGGGAAGCCACAATCATCTGTTGTGCCAAGTTGTTCAACCGGAATAATTTCTGCTGCTTCAAGGATAGTGTCTCTTATTTCTTCAGGTGTTTCAATTCCCGGATTCAACACATTGGTAACGCCGATAAAAACATGTTGATCGGGTCTTAGATTTTCTTTGATTGACAGAAGCACTGATCGGTTATCCTTTTCTCCTGCGTATTCGAGATAAAAATTTCCTGCATTCAATTTAAACAACAACGGTAAAAGATTTGCATAACTTATGTCTGCACTATGTGTAGAATCATGATCGCCGCCTGGACAAGAATGCACGCCAATCCTTTTTCTTTCTTCTTCTGAAAATCTTGAAAGTACTTTGTTATTAAGATCAATAAACGCTTTTAATAAATTACCGCTTGGATCTAATTTCAAAGAAAACCTTGCTTCTTTAAAATCAATTTGAACATTGTAGGCGCCGCTGTTCAAACTTCTCCTGATGTCTGCTTCTGCTTCATTCAAAAGATCATTAATGAATTGCTCTGCGAATAATTTTCTATTCCTTCCTGCGGATATAATAAGCTTAAAGCAGACGCAGAGATCACCGCTTGTTTAACAGGCATGTTTGTAAACTGCTTTGCTTTTTCAAGATATGAATTGGCATAAGTCTGATAGCGAAAAGGTCCTGCGGTGATCTTAGGCAATTGTCTTGTATGATTATCTGCAAAAGGAATTATCACACCGTTCGGATCAAGTTGCTTCATTCCCATGATTGGGTATGTTGCAAAGCTTGGCTTTGTTGCTCACCATCAGTTATAACGGGTGAACCTGTTTCTTCAAAACGGTGAATTGTATCTTTCAACGCTTCGTCATACAATTTTGATAATTCAGCTTTATCGATTTTGCTGTTGAGAAAATGCATTCAATGCATCTACTAAAAATTTCGGTCGCGGAATACTTCCGATCGGTTCGGTTTGAATTTTCATAAAAATGTTTTTTAGTTATGAAATAGTGAGAAGAGTTATTTGTACAAGTCAAAATCAATATATCCTTCCGCCGCACGTGTTGGTGCACGGTTTACATAAAATTGAATATCATTTGGCGCCCATGTTCCTAATCCGTCCACATAGCGATTGAACATACAAAACGCAGCAGCGATCAAAACTGCATCATGAATTTCTTTGTCCGTTGCGCCAACATTTTTTGCATGTTCAATTTGTTCCGGTGTAACGTGCTTGCCACTTTTTTGCACGTTCGCTGCTATCGAAAGCAATGCTTTCATTTTATCAGAAAGCTCACTCGATGTAAAATCTTTTTTTATTGCTTGCACATCCTGAATATCGCACTGAAGGTAATGTCCTGCCATTGCACCATGCACACTTTGACAAAACCAACAATCATTCAAATAAGAAACATAAGCACCGATCATTTCACGTTCGCCACGCGATAAACTATTTTTGTCATCGCGCAATAAAATTTCGGCAAGTTCATTCAAAGGCTTTGCAGTTTCGGGTCTGTACGCCATTAATCCGCGAATGCCCGGCAATTCATTTTGCAAATCGATGTATGCCATAAAATTTGTTTTCTCGTTATGTGCAAATCGTGAACGATGAATCGTCAAACGTCAAACATCAATAACAACAATTCACCATTCACCATTGAATAATTTATTTCATTTTAATGTTCTTCTGTTTGCGGTATTGGCATCGCCGTCCATACCTGGTCGCCACTTCTATCGATGGGAAGTTCACCAAGCTTATCATATCTGCGCATATCAACCCATCTGTGACCTTCATAGAACAATGAATATCTTCTCTGGTAAAGCATTTCATTGATCAACGCATCTTTTGTAACTGCACCGTTGTAGTTTGCAACACCATGACCACTTCTTATAATATTGATCGCTTTTTCACCTTCAGAAAGATTTCCCTTTTGTATGTTGGCTTCTGCATAGATCAATATCAACTCTTCATTGCGAATGATTGGAATTGGTGCAGTGCTGCTGGTGTACACCCATACATCTCTGTCGCTTGTTAGTCCTGAATTAGATGCGGGTGTAGTGCGCAATGTTGCTTTATTAATTCTGTTATCACCTGCCACGATATTTTTTGCATAAGCAGGATGCGCAAGACGGACTTCACCATTTTGGTTTTGCGGAAAGAAAGCAGGATTCAATTGATCGCCTGTTCCTGTTCCAAACACTTCATATACGCCGATGTAAAAATTAGCAGCATTCAAACTTAAAAACGATGCGCTAAGATCTGTTAGCGCTTCTTGCCACTGCTTCCGATAAACAGCAACTCTCGCTGCAAGCGCACGATTTAATTTTATAAGTCCTGCTGCATCTTCAAACCCTGTGAAACCACTTGTAAAAGGGAATACAACAGTGGCACCTGTTAGATCAGTTTGTCCTTCATCAAGCAGGGACGCGATATCACCAATGGCTTCGTCATAACCAATTATCGGTCCTAAATTATTCGGATCAGCAACATCAACACGAATACCGTTTGTATAAGTAAGGTTTAGATTTAATAAAAGCTCGAAAGCTTTTAAAGTTTTCGCAAAACCTGTATAACCCTTTTTCTCTTCATCAGAAAGAAGCGTTGTATTGTTGGCTGCATTAATAAGCACATTACAGTTCTTCACAGTGCGATAGCGCGCTGCCCATGGATTGGTAAGATAAAAATCTGTATTGTTGAGAGGCGCTGAACCTAACAAGTTACTGGTATAACGTGGATCAGCACTTGAGAAGCGATACATTTCACGACCAATTACACCAACTGCATCAAGATAAATTCCATCTTCATTTCTCATGCCTGATAGTGCGCCAACAACAAGACTGTTTAACTGGTCTTTAGATGCGTTGCTTGAAAACTCTTCGATCGTCGGACTGTTTAAATTGCCATATTCTTTTTTGCATGAGGGCAGTGATGCGACAATAAATATTAGCAGTGCAATATGATAATTTATAATCTTTTTCATTATAATAATTTTACTTTTTAGAAATTGATTGTTACGTTAAACATTGCGCGTTTTGATGCGGGGAATGGATCCACATCAACGCCTGTTGAAAAGCCTGTTCCGAAGTTGGAAACTTCTGGATCGTAACCACTGTAGTTTGTAAATGTGATATAATTGTTCAATGAAACACCAACACGCAAACCTTGTATTATATTTTGTCCGCGAATTTTATCGAATGTATAATACAAGCCAATTTCCCTAAAACGAATGTAACCGGCATTCTGTACAAACCCTCTTGCACTGCCGCCAAGAAATTGTTGTATGCGGTCTACTCCATCAGGAATGTGATTGCCATTTGCATCAGCATCATAATCTGCACTTGTGCTTCCGAAATCATTGAGGAGATTTGTAAGATTAATGTTGTCGCCTTTATATTTCCAGTGAATCAAAAAACGCAAACTAAGTTTGTTCCAGAATGTAACTTCATTGAAAGTATTCATTTGAAATCTTGGCTCCTGGTCACCTAAAACTACCAAGCCATCGTGGGCAGGTGCGTCTGTTCCTACAATCTGTGTGGCAGATTTCCCTTCTTCGATGTAGAATGATCCGAGGCTAGTTCCGAATGAACCCAACACAACAGGTGGAATAATCAGCCTTGTAACTTTTGAACGGTTAAGCCAAAAATTTACTGTAGTATTCCATTTGATATTTTTTGTTGAGATCGGTTGAGCATTCATTCCTATTTCAACACCCTGGTTACGCAAGTCTCCGGCATTAATATACTTCTGGGAGAAGCCGGTAGAAGGCGGAACGGTGGCTAACAAAAGAAAGTCGAAGATTTTTTTGTTGTAGAATGTTACTTCAAAATTTAATTTGCTGTTGAGCACACTAAAATCAACACCTGCTTCAAATTCTGTTTGTCTTTCCGGTTTGATGTTTGGATCACCGCCTTGCACATTTACCAGTGAACCTTGCAATCCTTCTATGTTTGCTGCAACAAGTGTTGTGAACTTACTTCCGTACACAGGAAAGTTTGCAGATTGTCCGTAAGCAGCGCGAACTTTCAGGTTATTGAAAGTTTGATCCATTACACCGAGGTGCGTAAGGTTTATTGATACACCTGCTTTAGGATATGTATAAAATTTACTTGCATCCCCGTTGTTTGTTGACCTGTCAAACCTTACACCGCCTGTTAATGTAATAGCATCTTTTATCAATGCTTCTTCCTGTATAAAAATTCCATCATTCTGAAATTTATTTCTGAATTGCGTTGCAGTTAATGCACCGCCCTGATCAACATTTGTTTGCCCCGGCGCAACATGTGTTGCAACATTCAACAAGTTGTTGTAATCTCCTGTTTCTTGTGTGATACCTGCAGATGTAGTGAATCCTAAATTATCTGAAGCATTATATGTATTCACCAATGAGAGAATATAGTTTGTATTGAGATTTTTTGTGAAACCTTGAATAGAAGTTCCCTGGTTCACACTTTGAAATTGCAATTCTCTCGGAAACTGTGCGTTTGTAACGAGATTATAAAAATCGATTCCGCCACGTCCGATGAATTTAGTGGTTGATTTACTTCCTTTAAACAAAGTTGCATCTAATCCCAAACCTGTTGTAAACCGGTTCACACTTTCGTTGTTTGTCATCAATGCAATTGTTTGTAAAACATTTGATGCACCAAATGGATTGTTTGGATAATTCCCGTATTGATCGGGATGCAGCTCTGCAAAATCCGGAGTGCCTGAAAGTGAGATGCTGTAAGAAACACCGGCATTGTCATTGCCTGTTAAACCCCTGTCGGCAGATGAGTTTACATAGTTTGTGCTTACACTAAATTTTATGTTGTCATTTATTTTGTGATCGATGTTCAACCGCAAACTGCTGTTGCGGTATCCTGTTCTTTGCACAATGCCTTCTTCATCTTTTTGTGAAGCAGAAAAATAAAATGTTGTTTTTTCTCCGCCACCGGTAAGACTCAAAACACTGTTGCGCAAAAATCCTGTATTGTCATAAACTTCTTTTTCATAATCATATATTTTACCTGCAGATTGCGCATCAAGAAAGTCTTGCCTTAAAGCGGCGCTTGTTGCAGAATCAGTAGATAAGCTTGCTGCAGTTTCGGCGGTAAACTGACGCACACCTAAAAGATGACGGACTTTAGCAAAGCCAAGGTCCTGCGAAAAACTAAGTCTTGTTTTTCCCTGCACACCTTTTTTTGTCGTGATGATAACAACACCCGCTGCAGCTCTTGAACCATAAATTGCAGCGGCAGATGCGCCTTTCAAAATCTCTATGTTCTCAATATCTTCAGGGCGAAGGTCTGCGATACGACTGCTTGGATTATCCTGGTTAGATGCATTGCCCCCTGCTGCAGCAGAAGTAACGGCATTCAAACCTCCCGAGGTCGCCGTGTTGTCCATGTACACACCATCTACAACATAAAGCGGTTGCGTGTTTCCGAAGATGGATGTTACACCTCTCAGCTTTACTGACAAACCCCCACCGGGTGCGCCACTGTTTGAGTTAATATACGCACCGGGAATTTTTCCGTTCAATGCACCATCAAAAGTTTGTGCAGGCGCAACACCGTTTAGTTGTTTTGAATTCACCGTTGCTACGGAATTCGCAAGGTTTCTTCTTTTCACTGTCGTCGTTAAACCTGTTACTACAACTTCTTCAAGTTTTGCCACATCTTCTTCAAGTTTTACACTTAGATCGCCGCTGATATCGCTCACTTTGAAAGTTTGCGATTTATATCCGATTGCGCTCACAACAATAAATGCGTTTTCAGGAACAGTGATCTTAAATTTACCTTCTGCATCCGTAGAAGTTCCTTGTGTTGAATGCGTAATAAGCACACTTGCGCTTGCCAAGGGATTGCTTTTGGTATCTGTTACTTGTCCGCTGATGTTTTTTATTTGAGCGTACAGCGAGACGGGTAGAAGAATAACACACATCAATCCCGCCAACAGCAATTTCAATTTTCTCATAACTGTTTCATTTTGGTTTCACGATTAATTAGTATTGATTTTTTTAGAGACAGGGTAGTGTTTTACAAGTTAGTTATAGGTGTGATAGTGGTCATATTGACCATTCACTACATTGTTGGTTGTTGCGCTGCATAAATATGACTGCCATACCCGTTCTCCGCAACTTGTTTTGCACGCAGTGGATAAGTGCTGAGATCAATTGGCGTGTTCGATGCAAGTCCGTCAACATAACGATTAAACATGCAAAACGCAGCAGCTATTAAAACTGTGTCATGAATATCTTTGTCTGTTGCACCATGATCACGTGCATTGTCAATATCATCAGGTGTTACAGCTTTTCCACTTTGCTGCACTTTTCCTGCGATCTGCAACAAAGCTTTCAACTTATCAGATATTGGAGCAGCAGAATAATTTTCGCGAACCTGGTTAACAAGATCACGATCGCCCGCTAAATAATAACATGCAATTTCTCCATGCGAATTATGACAATAAAAACAATCATTGAGATACGATACATACGTTGCGATCAATTCTCTTTCTGCACGGGACAAACCTGTTGTATCGCGTAATAAAACTTCGGCAAGCTCATTCAATGGCTTTGCAGTTTCAGGACGAAAAGCCATTAGGCTGCGAATGCCGGGCAAATCATTTTGAACATCGATGTGTGGCATAAAAAAAATTTCAGTTTTACATTTTCAGTTGTTTTTGAATTTTATTTTTTACGACGGCATTACATAACCTTTCGCCATTCTCTTACCCATTTCTTCATATTCTTTTTCATTTGTTGGAGTGAAACTTGCAAGTCCGTCAACATATCGGTTGAACATAGAAAAAGTTGCAGCAACTAAAACTGTATCATGAATTTCCCTGTCATTTGCGCCAAGTGCTCTTGCTGCTGCAATGTCTTCTTCAGTTACTTCTTTGCCAAGTATCTGAACTTTACCTGCAATGTTGAGCAACGCTTTCATCTTATCGCTCACATGCGCTTGCTGCAAATCTTTGAGCACTTCATCAACAATATGCACTTCATCGCCGTACAAACACCTTGTTGCCGCTGCATGACTCTTCATGCAAAACATACAATCGTTACGATAGGAAACGTACGTTGCGATCAATTCTCTTTCCGCTTCTGTTAATGGTGATTCTCCGCGTAATAAAACCTGCGCTAATTCATACAAATATTTTCCTGTCTCTGGTCGAAACATCACAAGGCTTCTTATGCCTGGGACTCCTTCCTGAACATTGATATAAGCCATAATTTTTGTAGGTTAATTTTTAAAGTTTAGATGCCTCCTTCCTCGGCATGACAAGCTGCAGTTTTTAATTAAGCTAAGAATTTGCTTTCCAGCTTTTCATTGTTCTTCAGCTTGTCATTCCGACTCAGGAGGAATCTATTGTTTCATTATTAATGTTCTTGAAACCTTTTATGAAATATCTTATTCTTTCTGTGGCTTTTGTTTTTCCTTTTCAAATAAAGTTGCGATAAATCCTGTGATAAATACAAACGAAAAAATAAAAATGGAGTTGCCATAACCACCCAATATTGTTACGAGTGCACCAATAAAAAACACAACAGTTGCGGTGAACAATCTTCCTGTGTTGAAACAAAAACCTGTTGCCGATCCGCAAATGGCAGTAGGAAATAAATTAGGAATATATACCGATAAAATTCCCTGGCTTATTCCAAAGAAAAATGCAAGTGCAGTCATTTCAACAAAGGTGAATACGGAAACCGATGTGTTTAATTTGAACACAACAAACGTCATGATAAAGCACATGGCGAAACATAGCAACAAAGTTTTACGTAACCCAATTGCATTAGCTATCCAACCTGAACAAAAGCAACCAAGCAAACCACCGCCTGCAAGAATCATCATCGCTAAACCGCGCTGCTGTTGTACTTCAGGACTTGTTGAAATACTTTGAATCCACGTTGGCGTCCATGCAAAAATTGCCCACAAACCAACCAGCATTGTTCCAAATATCAATGAACCTAATAACAGATTTCGTCTGTGTTCCTTCGCAAAAAGTTCTTTACTGAAATTTTTCTTCTTTGAAGACCCAAATTTGTTTGCGTTCCATTTTTCTGATTCCGGTAATACAAATATGGAAATAACGGAAAGCAAAACAGGAACTACACCAATCAAAAACGCTTCCCTCCAATCAGCAATAAAATTGTTGATAGCTCCCGCAATAAAGAATCCAACAGGAATTCCAATGCTTACAATGCCGAGCATTATGGTGCGCTTTTTATCTTCATAAATTTCTGATACAAGAATTGTTGTTGTTACAAGTACGCCGCCAATTCCAAAGCCTGATAAAAATCTGCAAACACAAACAAGCAACCATGATGATGAAACAATAGTTAATAAAGTGAATACTCCATAACATGCGGTAGAAAGTATTACGGATTTTGCTCTTCCCGTTTTATCGCAGATGATTCCCCAAATGACGCCGCCAAACATCCAGCCGTAAAGAAACACAGCGTTAATAACAGCACTTACATCGTTCATCTTTTCATCTGTTACATTACTTAACAAATCTTTTACAGTAACAGGTAAATAAACAGACATTAACATGGAAGCAATTCCGGCAAATGTTGTGCTGATAAAACAAATGGCAAAGATCACCGCGATGCTGCCTTTCTGTTTTGCAGATGATACAGAAATCGATGCAGTTATTACATCAGGAGTATTTACTGTTTCTGTTTTCATTAATGAACAGGATTATTTTTTTTCAAATGATCGTACCCTTTCGGCAACCGCCTGTATCCGTATTCTTTCAGTCTTATTCCAAGAACATGATAAAATCCGGGATCAGTTGGCGTTACAGTAGCGAGTCCATCCACATAACGATTGTACAAACAAAATAAAGCTGCGATCAAAACGGTGTCATGGATTTCAATGTCGGTAGCACCTTCTGCTTTTGCTTTTTCAATCGCTTCAGGCGTTACACTTTTTCCGCTCTCTCTCACCATCGATGCAATGGTGAGAAGCGCTTTCATTTTTTCACTTACCGGGGCAGTGGAAATATTTTCCTTTACTTTTTTTGCTGTTTCGGTTTCTCCAAAAAGAAGGTCAGCAGCGGCCGTGTGTGCAGTGGTGCAAAATCTGCATTCGTTTCCATTTGATACAACTGTTGCAATCAATTCGCGTTCGCCTTCTGTTAATGTAGAAGGTCCTCTTAAAAGAAACTGTGTTAATTCACGAATCGGTTGTGCGGTATCTTTTCGATATTCAAGTAAACCGGTGATTCCCGGCAAATGTTCTTCAAGAAGTATATATGGCATAGAAATTCTATTAACGATTAAGAGATGTTTGAGCGGTAAAAAATTATTCAGGTGAATGATTGAGTATTGTATTAATTCTCCGATGATTCACATTCTTCTGTACAAGTGTGCCGCAACGGAAGCTTAATAACGATATACACCCGGCTCAAAAAAATAATTAATAAAATAGTTTAGCAAAAAACCTCCGGAGGTTGATCGTTTGTTTGTGTGGGGCGGGTTAATAAAGCCGTTGAGAAAAATAATTTGTCTTGTTTTAAAACGATTGGATTGTAAGTGAATACGTTTTGGGATGGAAAATTATATTCGTCTGTAATGTTGAATTTTTTTGCGTTTGACTCGTTGTCTTTTTTATTAGAAGGGACATCTGTTACCAATCTTTGAAAATTATTTTTTGCTTCACAGAGGTGCATCTTTTGGCTATTACGAATGCACATCAGATAAAGCGTATCATCATAAACTTTTCGTTTCACATAATTATAATGTACGCCGTTCATATCTATCGAACCATCGTAACGTTCGTAACCTTTTGTATTTGTGATATAGGGAGAATTAAGCGGCACTTTTACTTCAACAAGATCTTTATCGCTGTAATTATTTTTATCCAGTTGCTGAACCAATTTGACATCTGATCGTGCAATCAAATACTGAAACATACAATAATAACCTGCAAGATTAAACAGGTGTATGACCAGTAGTAATATTGTAAAAGATTTTCTCAATTGTTAGTTATGGCAGATAAATGTAGCAGTTTTCTTTCAAAAAAAATATTTCTGAAAAATGTTTGCTATTATGTGGAATAAAAATATTTACATTCAGAAAAATATTTTCCGTGTATGCAAAAACCAATTCTGCTTTTTTTCATTTTGATCACAGCAAGTTGCGGCTCTTCAAAAAAGACGGCCAGTAATTCAGTCAAAGAATTTCCTGATGAACTTGTTCATTTTGTTCCGTATAAAAATAATCCTGTTTTTTCTGCACCGATTGTCCTGTAATAATTTGCCAAAGGGCCGGGTTTCATTACAGGTAAAGCCATAGGTATAAACGGAATCCCTATTAACAATGGAATTATAACAAAAGCATATCGCCAAACTTTTGATCGCTTTAGTGAGAACTGTTCCAAATGATAAGCACCGAAGGCAAGCAATACAGGATACACGCCAAGTGAGTAATAATTTTTTCCGCTGAATATCAGTAACAATAGAATAACAAAAACATACGCCCCCGCAAA
>Ga0207706_10006546_pt1 | contig 10792 bp, 9 predicted proteins | sample KBSC53metaG_FD_184318 | JGI IMG/M metagenome (GOLD analysis project Ga0207706, IMG submission 184318) | Corn rhizosphere microbial communities from Kellogg Biological Station, Michigan, USA - KBS C5-3 metaG (SPAdes) (version 2) | ecosystem: Host-associated > Plants > Roots > Rhizosphere > Soil ... | reverse complement strand
GATTCCCTCCCCGCGCAGCCAGGTATCGAGCAGCGTCTCATCGACCAGCGGTGCGTCCGGCAGCCAGCGTTGCCAACGAATTGCGCGACCGTGCTGGCATCCGATCGACGCGAGCTCGCGCTCGTCAGCGAACAACTCGAGGACCGGCCCGCCCAGGCAGGGACAGTGACGATTGTCCTCCGGTATCTCCTGGATCTGCAGCGCAGTTGCGAGCTCCCTCAACGACCTTTGATCGCTGGTGTCGACGACCACCTCGGCGCCAATCGCGCGGCCGCGCGACTGGCCGGTCGCCTTTACAACAACGCGATTCGCGACGGCGAACAACTCGTCGAGATGCGCCTGGCGCGGCCGCTCACCTGTGGCGAGGCCGAACCAGTGGTCATATGCATCGCGCGTGGAAATGTGGTCCATCTTGGCCTGCACAAACGCAACAAAGTGTCCGCTCGGATCGAGTGGTCGATAACCAGGAGGCTCGATGCGGCTCGACACAGTCAGCGCAGTCTTAGCGCTAAGAGCCAATTCATCTCGCGGAGGCGCCGGAGGCGCCGCAGCCGCGACGTTGGAAGTAGTTGGGCGAGGCGTGGCGAGGGAAACCTCCCAATCTCCATCAACGCCGACGCTTTCGATCGTCGGGCCGCGCATTCCGACGGCTCGGAGCGCTGGATTCGTTGGCGCATACGTCGGATCGATCGGACCTGACTCGTTCCACGCACCTTGGTCCCTTCGGCGTTTCTCAAAACGGCGAGCCGCGATGAAAATCACAACCCACGGCAAGAGCACTGGGAGGATAATCCAGGAATCCTTGATCAAAGTGGAGATGACTTCCGTTAGGTCCACGGCGTAGGCGCGCACGGGTTGGGTACCGGGAGAAGGTTCTCCGCAGCGATGCTACCGAGGGCTTCATCTAGAATGGACGGCCGAGCCTAACGGGATTCGCTTCCAACCCACGATTTCCACCCGGATTCGTGCGGAAATCTTCGTAAGGGACTCCCAGGTCATTCCCGGGAGACCGGCACGGGGCCGGCGGTCGCCATTGTGGGCGCGTGAAACCCCGCCCTGCCACTCGGCGCTCCCGGCTTTCGATACGACTGGCGACCGCGCTGCTATGCGCGGTGCCCGGCTGGTCGTGCGTTGGGTCGACCGACATCGGTGGGCCCGACGGGATGTGGTCCCTGGTGGCGGTCGACGGCGTTGGCGTGCCCGCCACCATCGGTCCGGACCTCACGATCGTCGACGGCGACCTGCAGATCCTCGTCGGTGATCGCCGACGTTTTTCTTGCGGGAGTCGCAGCTTCGCGACGGCGGGAACAAGCGACGGGCTACGTTAGGCGGTTCCTGTCGAAACGTAAGGTTGGCACCACGACTTGCGAACGAGTAGGAACGAACCTCACTCCGCCCAACCGGGTGCCGGCAATAAATTCGCTTCCCTTCGATCTCACGAAGCCCGAAGGGATCCGCAGTAAGGCGCGCGACGCCACTGTCTTTGTTTAACGGATGGCGACGACGTGTACGTTGCGGGCGCAGACGCCCTCTCGGACGCTGACGTCGCTGCGCCTTCCCCTGGGCAAGGGCGTCGCGGCGCTTGCTACAACACCGCCGCCCCGATCATGCACGCGAGGGCGACGATGAGCAGCACCGCAAGCCAGCCCGGCGCGGTCATGGGGGCAGCCCGTTTGGCCGCCTTACGGCGTGGAGAGGTCACAGCGGCACGCACGGTGAATGTGGCATGATGAACCATAGCCCGCCGGCGAGACGAAAGGGCACGTAGGTGGCTTTATTCCTTCGCGCGAGCCATGCCGGGCTCAAGGACGCGCCGCTCGCCTCTCGAGTCCACGGTCGAGAGCCTGCCGTGCCCGATTCTCCGGGCGCCTAACGAGGTGAACTCGCCAGCTCCCGCCGTCGGATGCCGCCGGCGGCGCCGCCACCGGCCCGAGCCGGTACGGCTCCGGACCGTCGACGACGTGCTGACGCTGCTCTAGCGCGCGGTGACCGACACACTGGTCCACGCGAAAGCGCGCAGCGGTCACGGACGCTGGGCTATCTCGTGCAGGTGGCGCCGTCGGCGATGGCGCGGGTCGACTGGATCTGGAGCGGCTGGACCGGACGGCCGCAGACCCTCGCGCCCGAGTTCCTTCGAGCCGCGCACGTTCGCCGCGTAGGACCGCGCGTCGTTAGGCGACCTGCAGCGCACGATCGAGCGGCGGCGGAAGGAGCTCGCAGGCTGAAACGAAAACCCCTGCTTAGCTGGCGGACGTGCGAGCACTCGAGGGCTGAAGTAGTCACCGCGTAGTGCCGCGCCGGCCGGGATCAGAAGGAGAGCCCCGCGAGCAACAGGATCGTCCGCGGTTTCGAGCTGAGCTGGTCGGAGATCTCGTTAAAGGTCCAGTTGTAGCGCAGATCGCCCGTGACCCTCTTGCCGATGAGCACGCCCAGCCCCAGCACCCCACCCCAACGGACGGACTGGGTGTCCAGACAGTCTTCGCCGGCGCTCTTGCAGTTGAGCTCGAACTCGGCCTGCGGTCCGGCGTACAGGTATGGGCTGAGCTTCTCGAACCGAAGGTTGAACTGAGCAAGGAGCGGAACGTCCAGCTCGTCGATCTTGAGGCTCTCGCTGGCGCCGAGGTCGCCACCCTTCTGGACGTAGAGGAGCTCGGGATGCAGGGCGAACGCGCCGCTCCCGAGCTTGAACCCGAAGCCGATGCCGGCCGCGAACCCCGTTTTGTTACTGACGTCGGGTGTGAAGTCCGATTCCGTCGTGGAGGCGAAGGAGGCGCCGACTTTGATCGTGAACTGCGCGTCCGCACTCAACGGGAGGAGGGCGACGGCGGCAGCAAGCAGTACTGGGGCGGCAATGCGCGACATGGGTGCGACCTCGTGCGTGGGGTTACCTAACGACTACGACACACATGCTGCATGGACATCGAAACCTGATGTGTGCTGTTGTGGGATTCGCGGCGGTTACATCCAACCAGGAGCACAACAGGACCGACCGAGGATTGGTCAGTCGGCGCGCCGACGATGCGAAGAGTTGCGTTAATCGCGTCGTCCGCTCGCGACGCCTAACGCCGTCACGATCGAAGCGCTGGCGGCGGGGCACCAGCAATGCGATCGCCGCGCGGCGAGCCCTTCGGCGATGCGCCCGTGCCCATCGCGGCGACGAGGTTGCTCGAGCCTGCCCCCCAGCGGGATATCGTGCTGACCGCCTGCGTGAAGGGAATATCCAGGATATGCACCCGCTCCCGGTCGATGATGTAGACCGCGCCGGCCAGGGGCGTGGGTACTGAGGGAACGAATACGGTCACGCGCCCGTCCTCGAGCTCCTCGATCAAGAATCCCGGAACGAGTGCGTCCTCGATCTCGACCAGCGCAGGCTTCCATACCTTCTCCTGGCCCTGCCCGGTGAGCTGCTGTGTGAGGCTTTGAAGAAGCGCGAATCCGGGGAGCCTGGAGAAGAGCGATCTCTCGAGGCGCTCCCGCGCAGCTCTCCCAGCGGCGGTGCGGACGGCGACACCGACGACGAAGCAGGTGACGAGGAGCAGGAGCAGCGCGAGAATGTTTGTCGCGGGAAGCCAGTCCGGCAGAAGCTTGGCCATCGGGCTGACAAGACCCAACACCGAGCCCATCGCTTTGAGAAGCAGCAGCACAGCGAGGTAGACGGGAACGACGATGATGAGGCCGCTGACGAGGGCATTCACCACGAAGGGACGGGCCTGTTTCATACGCGTAGCCTCTCGGCAGCGAGAGCCGACGCAGCACGCTCGGAAGCAGCGACATCGGCATCACGCGACGACGGTCAGGTAGCGGCACAGTATGTCGCTTTGTGCAAAGCGCGGCATTGGACCTTCGGACCCCGGACGGAGAGCGAGCGATGACGCGGCGAACGACACGGCTGAGGAGCAGGCGCGCCTGGCGCAGTCTCGGCGTTAGGCACGCGGGCCTTCACCCATGAGGCGCGGCCGTGCGGAAAATCCACGATCGACGTCGTTACCTCGCTCCAGGTGCCTATCGCGTACCGATCTCGTGGGAACGACGAATCGACGTGGGAGTATTCTCGAACAGGCCACGCATGTCGCGCCGAGTCTCGAGCGCCTCGACGAAACGTCGTTCCGCCGGATTCGGTCTCGCCTAACGTGGCGGTGCCGCGGTTTTCGCCCGCTCGATGAACGGGTGAAACCACCGCTCGGCGATGAGTTGATCCGGCGTCGCACTGCTGAACTCCCGGAACTCCGCGATCATGTGCGATTGGTCGGCATAGCCGAGTTGGACGGCGGCCTGCGCCCACTCGACGTGACACCCCGGCACCACGTAGCGCAGACCCGCCTGGAATCGCGCCAGTCTGCAATACAACTTCGGAGACAGGCCGCCTTGCTCACGGAACACCCGCGTTAGGTGTTGCCGTGAGACTCCTGCCGCGTCGGCCAGCGTCTCCACCGACACTCGACCACGCAACCGGAGAACGTGCCACGCCAGGTGTGGGACATTCACGGATGTCGCCCGATCCCGCCAGTTCCTGATTCTGTGCAACAACGCAACCTCGAAGCGATCGATGCGGGAGGCATGATCGAGGTCGCCGATCTCCGAGAGGAATTCGGAGCACCCGGTCGCCCACAGGTCTTCGAGAGAAACGACGCGATCGGTCAGCTCGCAGGCTGGCACGTGCATGACGGATGAAAGGCGGGCCGGGCTGAAATAGACGCCGATCATCGCGGGTCGGTACGCACCGGGATTCTCGCCGACACCAGTCATTCCGCCCATCACTGCGGCGTGAAGATCGCAATCGCGGTACTGCCACACCCCGTTCACCCCACAGGTCATCCCAAGGTCGATGACGAGGGACCCATTGCCATCGGCAATCACTGGCGAGCAGAACGGGTCGCCCGCCTTGAACAGGATTTCCCGCGTCACCAAGCGGCCAGCGGGACCTTGCTCTTGCGCGGGGCCGAACGTGAACAGCGCCCTAACGTGGTCGCGCAGCTCCTTCCGCGGCGCGAGCTCACGATAGCAGGCAACGAATCGGTCGGGTTCCATTCTTCCTATCCCGCAGCCGGGCTTCATGACAATACTGCGATCGCTGACCAATCGTGATGGCCACCGTCAAGAGGGAGAACGGTCATGCCCGAAAAAGCTCTAGCGCTCCTTCTGGTTGCATTGAACGTCGCCTCGTTCGCCGCACATGCCCTCAGCGCGACTCAGTCTGACACCATCGTCGCGATGGAACGCACGGCTCTCGATCGTTGGGGAAAAGGCGATCCCCAAGGGTACCTCGACATCTACGGCCCGGACGTGACGTACTTCGATCCAATGCAGTCGAAGCGCGTCGACGGTCTCGAGGCGATGAGAGCCCTGCTGGTTCCGCTGACGGGGAAGATCAAGATCGATCGGTACGAGATGCTCGAGCCGAAGGTCCAGCAACATGGCGACGTGTCGATCCTCACGTTCAATCTGGTGAGCCATGGTCGAACGCCGGCAGGAGAAGCCATGGTCGTCCGCTGGAATGCCACAGCCGTTTACGCGCGTCGGTCTGGCAAGTGGCAACTCATTCACCACCACTGGTCTTTCACCAAGCCAGGTGCGTAGCCCGGTCCGGCGCGCTTTGGCGCACTGTGGGTGAAGCTCGTTGCTACAATGCGCCCCGACGAGCTCGAGGACTTCGAGGCGCGGACATTCAAGCAATGGGACCGCGCGAGTCTGACTGCCCTGCGGATCGCAATCGATCGGCGACGAAAGGAGCTGGACCGATGACGGTACAGTGGTACCGCGTCAGAAAGACGTATGAGAAGCCGCACGGTGGGTTCCTGGCGATCGGGCCGCGCTATCCTGGCGTGCTCTCCGATGACGGCCTCACGGTGCTGTTCACGCATCCGGGCGACGCGCAGTGGACGTAGGTGGTTCCGGTCGAGCATCTCGAGGAGGCGAAGCCACGTCGACGTGGGAAGTAGTTAGGCGAGACGCGGCGAGATGGCGCGACGACCCACCATGCTAAGCTCCCGTCGAGGCCGAGGCTATGGCGCCGGCCGCCGTCCAACCGGGCGCGCGCCTCCCGCGCGCCCGATCGGCATCTTCGCGTCAGGGCACCCGCCGCCTGTGCGCGGTTCCATTTTGATCAAATTCCAAGGCTAGTCCGTCGTGCGTCTGGCGGCAGATCGAATTCAACAGGAGATTCTTATCCGCGGCTTCGCGCGGCAAGAATCCGTACTGCGTTAGGCGGCATTATCGGGCTCCCATGACCGGTGCGGTGATTACCTTCACGTCGAGCCCCACGCGCCGAATCAGCGCGGCGAATCGGTGGCTTCGCCGCACGCCATCGTACAGTGGATCGATCAGCGGAACCCAATTCGGCCAGATCTCGCGCGCGTCGGTTGCGCGCTCAAGGGCATCGAGTGCGCGCGCCGTATCGCCGATGCCGAGCCAAGCGTACGCGACGGTCTGCTCCGCGGACCAGGGAAGCGGGCGACGCGCCTCGACCGCTCGCACGATCTCCCTGGCCGTCTCGCGATCGCCGGCGACGGCGTGCACATAGGCCCGGAGTCCCACCCACGGCAGCACGCTCGGCAATCGATTAGCGGTAGCAACAGCAACGCGTGTTTGTCCCGCGGCGAGAAGCACCCGCGACGCCACGTTCAGAATGGGCGGGTTGAGCGAGTCCAACTCCAGCCCTCTCTCAGTGGCCGCGACTGCCTCATCCATTCTTCCTGCCAGTTGGTTCGCTGCCATTATCCAGGAGGCTGTGACAGGCGAGAACGGGTCGAGTGACTCAGCGCGCCGGATCTCGGCAGTCGCACTATCCAGGCGGCCGACAGCGAAGAGGAAGCGGGCATACTGTTGGTGTGCTGCGGCATCGCCGGGATCGATTGTCACCGCCCGCTGATGCTCGCGCTCCGCTTCGGTCCACTGATTGGCGTGCTGATAAGCTAGCGCCATCGACGTGTGCGCCTCGGCCAGCGTACTGTCGAGTGATAGCGCGCGCCGGGCGGCCGCAATTGCGCGGTCGCGCACAGTGTCGGCCGGGACGCCGCCGAAGTAGGGCAGCATTTCCAGCGCCGCGCTGAGGCCGGAGTACGCACGCGCGTATCGACTGTCCAGCGCGATAGCGCGTTGAAAGTAGTTTACCGCGGCAGGCACAGTCCGCCGGCGCAAATTGAACTGTCCGCGCAGGTAGAAGTCGTACGCATCGAGATTCGACGTCCCGCGACTGGCGCCAAGCGCACCCGTCGACCCTAACGGTGCGCCAGTCTCGAATGTCAGCCGCCCGCGGATCGCACCCAGAATCGCGTCGGTAATCTCGTTCTGCACGGTGAAGACGTCCCTCACTTCCCGCCTGTACTGTTCGCTCCACAGGAGCGACTCGTCGCTCACCTGGATCAAGCGTGCCGTCAGTTGCATTTGGCTACCGACGCGGCGGACCGTGCCGGCAAGTAGGGCATCCACACCGAGCGCCTTCCCGGCCTCGCGTTCGTCCACCCGCTGACCACCCGACCGGAACGCCGAGTGGCGGGCCACCACTCGCAGCCCACGCACTTTCGAGAGCGCCGTCGCCAGTTCCTCGGCGATTCCATCCGCGAAGTATGCATCCGCGGTATCACCGCCGACGTTGGCGAACGGCATGACCGCGATCGAGCGAAGCGTCGCCGACTCGGTGCCGGAGTCATCGTCACGCCCGTCGCGTTGTTGAACCAGGATAAAGGCCGCCGCACCAATCGCGAGAGCACCAGCGAGGACCATTGCCGGCGTGGCGCGCTTCATTGGGCGCGCGGTCATGGCGGTAGTGGTGCCGGCCCGCTCACCCGACGCCGTGGTCAACGTTTCGAGGCGCTGCAGTGCCTCGACCGCCGTCGCGATGCGATGGTCGGGATTCTTCTCCAGGCACTGCATAACGAGTATGGCCAGACCGCCGGGACAGTCCGCGCGGCGGGTCGCGACGTCGGCCGGTCGCTCCGAAATGTGGGCGGCGAGCTGCTTGTGGACCGGGAGCCCGTGGAACGGCGTCTCGCCAGTGAGCAGCTCGTACGCGAGACAACCGAACGAGTAAATGTCCGCGCGGTAATCCGTCGCCGGATCGCCCGTGGCCTGCTCCGGTGACATGTACGCGGGCGTGCCGACGCTCGTTCCGACCCGCGTAATCGTGGCGTCGCTCAGGTCGGTCCGCGCAGCGGCGATCGCCTTCGCGATTCCAAAGTCCGTCACCACGGCAGCACCGCTCGCCAGAAGCACATTCTCGGGCTTGATATCGCGGTGCACGACGCCGCGCTCATGCGCATAGGCAAGGGCGCGGGCAACGTCACGCAACACGCTCATCGTCTCGCCGACGGAGAGCGGTCCCCTGGCCAGGCGGGCGCGCAGCGATTCTCCCTGCACGTAGGGCATGGTGTAGTAGGGAAGCCCGTTGGCGTCGCCGGCGGTGAGCACCGGAACGACGCTCGGGTGGGCGAGCTGCGCCGCGACCATGATCTCGCGCTCGAATCGACCGCCAGAGACGCCTGCCGCCAATTCGGGCGTCAGCACTTTCACGACGACATTTCGCCGAAGGCGCACCTCTTCGGCCAGGAAGACGCGGGACATCCCGCCTCCACCGAGCTCCCGATCGATCGTGTAGGCAGTGCCTAACGCCGATTGCAGGTCGTCACGAAGGGTCTGGCTCATGACTGGATAAAGTACCGCGGTCGGCGCATCCGGCCAGCCCGTCCACCAGTTTTGGCCGGACCGGCGAGGAGATGGTCGTCTTCGACGGGCCGTCGCCGGATCGGCTGTGGCGGTGCGCGTTCGCGGGCGACGACTTCCGCGGCCTCGCGTTCGATCGGCACCAGCGCGGCGACATCGCGGCCTGCTGCCTAACGCCACTAACGACTGTTGGCGCAAGGGGCGAATTGTAACTCGGGCGGTCGACCGTTGATCGGCGACGTTGAACCGTCGTGTCGTCCTTCCTGCTTCGCAGTCGCCAGCCGGGGTCTCGATCGCAGGGGTCGTCCGCGATGGCGGCCCCACACCCTACGAACTCGGGCTAACGCGTCGACTCAGATCTACATCGCGCACCCGTCGGTGCCCGAGTCGGCGCCTAACGCGTAAAGTCACTCGCTCCGCCGGTGTAATGGAGCCGTTCGTAGGCGCGGGAGCGTGAGAGTTCTCGATCAGCGGCTGAATCGAGCCGAGGATCGCTCAGCGTCGTTCGCCCAACAATGCCACGAACGCCGAGTCGCTTTGTAGCGACGCGAGGAACGGGTCCGCATGCAAAGAAACCCAGCCCGCGGTGCCCCAACCGGCGAACGCCAAGTTCGTACTGCCCATCCCGTTGGCCACGCCCTCGCGCAGGATCGCGATCGCGCGTGGCTTCTCGCCGGCAGCGGCGGCCACCACCGCGCGCCAGTAGTACCGTTCCCCGGGAAAGTACTCGGACGTCGCGCGCTCGAGCTCTGAAACAAAGCGGTGTGCCCGGGCGGAGCCTTTGGATTCCAAGTACCGCCGACCCGCATTCGGTCAGCGGGTGTCAGAGGCCCGTTTGGAGTTCAGGGGGCGACAAGCCCGCGCGTTCCATCGGTCAGACGGAACTGCGGGAGGCGCTCGGGGTCGAGCGCGTGCGACCCGGCTCGCGGGAGGCTTCCCCGCTGGACTTATGACGAGAAACAGGGCGATGGCGGGCGCCAGCGCCTAACGCCGTGTTCAGCTGGTCGCCCGTCAGACGGAACAGCACGTTAGCCGGCAGATCGGTCGCCGACCCTCCGTCCCAAGCGCGAGGACGCCGCCGGCCGGCGGCCAATGCGACGGCGTTTCCGGCGCGGTCCGCAAATCGGCGCGACGCTCATCATGACACGTGATACACCGGCTCCATTCCGTAGACCGGCGTGGGGATGCCCTCCATGCGCGCCTTCAACTGCAGCGCCAGGAACTGCGAGTAGTGGCGCGACTGGTGGAGGTTGCCGCCGTGGAACCACAGCGCCTCCTGATGGGTGGGCTTCCACATGTTGCGCAGCTCGCCCTCCCACGGCCCCGGGTCATTGCACGTGCCGGAGCCGAGGCCCCAACACTTTCCGACCTTGTCGGCGACTTCCTTGCCGATGAGCTGCTTGGCCCAGCCGTTCATCGAGCCATAGCCCGTGGCGAAGACGATCAGGTCGGCCGGCAACTCGCTGCCGTCGGTGAAGACGACCGAGCGCTCCGTGATGCGGTCGACCTCGACCCCGGTCTTGAGCTTGATCTTGCCATCGGCCACGAGCTCGCTCGCGCCCACGTCGATGTAGTAACCCGACCCGCGGCGCAGGTACTTGAGGAACAGGCCCGAGTCATCCTCACCGAAGTCGAGCCTGAAGCCGACCTTCTCGAGTCGCCCGTAAAACTCGGCGTCGCGCTTTTTCATCTCCGCGAACGCCGGCGCGTGCAGCGAAGGCAGCACCTTGTAGGGCACTGAGGCGAAGATCAGATCGGCCTTGTCGGTGGTGACGCCAGCCTTTACGGCGGCTTCGGAGTACAGGCCGGCGAGGAGCAACTCCATCAGGGTGTCGCTGCGCGCGACATGCGTCGAGCTGCGCTGCACCATGGTCACGTCGGCACCCGCTTCCCATAACGCGGCACAGATGTCGTGTCCGGAGTTGTTGGATCCGATCACGACCGCCTTCTTGCCCGTGTAGTTGTCGGGCCCGGGGTGCTTGCTGCTATGGTGGAGATCACCCGTGAACGTCTCCATGCCCGGCACTGATGGCATGTTCGGCACGCCCGACATGCCGGTGGCGAGCACCACCTGCCGCGGTCGCAGTGTCATCCGACGGCCGTTACGAACGACCTCGACCGTCCACTCCGCATT
>Ga0207706_10006542_pt1 | contig 10799 bp, 8 predicted proteins | sample KBSC53metaG_FD_184318 | JGI IMG/M metagenome (GOLD analysis project Ga0207706, IMG submission 184318) | Corn rhizosphere microbial communities from Kellogg Biological Station, Michigan, USA - KBS C5-3 metaG (SPAdes) (version 2) | ecosystem: Host-associated > Plants > Roots > Rhizosphere > Soil ... | reverse complement strand
GCCCGCGGTTGCCAGGTAGACGTCCGGGTCGAGCTGGGTGACCCGGCGGAGCGAGAACGGCCCAGGCTCCGGGCTCGGGCCCGCGACGTTCTCCCCGTGCGCCTCGGTGATTAGGTCGCCGAGCAGGCTCCGGCTCGGAACCGTGGAGAAGTCGCCCGTGTCGACGAAGACCGATACGGACGGCTTTCCTGCAAGCCTCGCGGCGACGGCACGCCTGGTCCTCTGAATCGCGGCCGTGACGCGTCGCGCGGCGACGGGGTGGTTGGTCAGCAACCCGACGTCGCCGGTCGCTTCGACGACGTCATCCAGCGAGTTGTCCGGCTCGACGTAGATCGCCGCATGGGTTGCCGTGCGCGCGCGTGCGAGGTCGAGCGGGTCGGTGTCGCTCGAGGCGACGATCAGATCTGGATGGGCACGGCGGATCTCGCCGACGAGCGGAAGCCCGACTAGCGTGTCGTTCACGGTCACCATCCGGCGCTGGAGCCCGAGTGCCTTCAGGAGCCGCCGAGGGCCGGCGCCGAGCGGGACGATGCGTCTCGGCACGGCCTTCGCCACCGTTGACTGGTCTCCGGCTCCCTGAACGGTGACGGGGTAGACCGGGACGAGGGAGCCGGTCGGCTCCGCCCGCTCGCCGCAGGCGCTTCCGCCAACGAGCAGCAGCAGGCCCGCGAGGACGAGCGTGAGCCTCATGCCACCCATTGCCACAGGGCCCATTGCACCACCGAGACGCCGAGCAGGAGCGAGCTGACCGCGACGATCGCCGTGTGCGCCCGCGGCCGGCCGCCGAGCGAGGCGAGCGCCAGGAAGAGGGGAAAGATCGTCAGGCCGAAGCGCGGCATGGACAGCAGGGGCCAGCGCTCGCTCGGCACGCTCAGCGGGATCGCGAGGCTGAGCGCCGCGAAGAGCCCGTACGGCGCGCCGAAGCGCCGCCAGGCGATCACTGTCAAGACGGCGAAGAGAACGAGAAAGGCGAGGCACTCCAGGTTAAGCGTGGCAGCCCGGATCGGGTCGGTGTCCTGGACCGCGGTCCAGTAGATGTGCGTGTGCGACCCGGAGGCCAGCTGCTCGATCCCGGCCCACCCCGCCCGGAGCCCGTCCCAGATCCCGCCGAGCGGGCCGGCGGGCGAGAGGTGCCGGCTCCACAGTCGCTGTGCGCGCACGAACGCCCACGGGTCGCCGTCGGCTCGCCAGAGGTAGAGCGGGTAGGCGGCGAAGAGCAGCGGCGCGAGCCCGAGCCACGCCAGCGCCCGGACGCGCTCCCGCTCCCGCCACGCGAGCAGCGCCAGCGCCGGCAGCAGCGCGATGCCCGTCGGCCTGGTCAGGAGCGCGAGCCCGGCGGCGGCCCCGGCTTCCGGGAATCGGCGCCGCTCGGCGAACAGGAATGCGGCCAGCGTCAGCAGGAGGTACAGCGACTCGCTGTAGACGGCCTGGAGAAAGAGGGCGAACGGGAAGAGGGCGAGATAGAGAACGGCACGCCGCGCGCCGTCTGCGCCGAGCCGCTCTTCGGCGATCCGGTGTAGGAGGAAGAAGGCGCCCAGTGCCGCCGCGAGTGAGACGAGGATTCCCGCGAGCACGTAGTGGCCGAAGAACATCCGGCCGAGCAGGCCGACCGTGGCCGGATAGAGCGGGTAGAAGGCCGAGGCTCCGCCCGAGGCGGCCTCGTACCCGTGCTCCGCGATGCGGAGGAACCAGACGCTGTCCCAGCGCGCCCACACGTCGGTGACGGCGCCAAGGTCGTGAGTGAGCGAGGGGTCGTCCCAGCGTGCGGCGCGCGGGTGCCTGTTGGGCACGAAGACGAACAGCGAGAAGAGCGCCGCCGCCCAGATCGCGGTCCGCGTCCAGAGGAAGATCTCGGGCACGGGATTCGAGGCTCGGGGCAGACGCAGCTCGCGGCGCGCCGTCCGCGGCTCTCGAACTCGTTGACCGGCGGACACGGCGCGCGATGATACTCGGATGACGCCGCGCTACTTCACCCCCGACGAGGCCAACGCGCTGCTGCCCGAGGTGCGGGAGGCGGCCGAGACGCTCGTCGGGCACCGGCGCGCCATGATCGAGGCGACCGCCAAGCGGGCGCACCTCGCCTCGCAGATCGCCGGAAACGGCGGCGACTTCGATCCACAGGAACCGCGCGAGCTGGAGGAAGAGCTCGAGCGTGAGGCGGAGGCGGTCGGGCGCGCGATCGAGCGCCTCGAGGGCTTAGGGCTGCTCGTCAAGGATCTCGACCGGGGTCTCGTCGACTTTCCCGCCCTGCGCCAGAACGGCGAGGAGGTGCTGCTCTGCTGGCAGGTCGGCGAAGACGCGATCGCGTTCTGGCACGGCGTCGAGGAGGGCTTCGCAGGCAGGAAACCCCTGCCGTTCGACTAACAGGGTTCGAGTGAGCGCTCTCGTCTCGACTGGTCGTTTCAGACGGGCGCACGCGCATAGTGCGCGCGCCCTGACGACGGCACCGCAAGCGGCGCCTTAGGACGGCCCCATGCCGCTCTGGGAGCGCATGAGCGTGTTCGGCGGCGTGCTGATCGCGACCCTGGTGGTCGCGCGTCTCGTCGACCGCTGGTTCGCGCGCCGCGACCTGCCCGCGGAGACGATTACGCGCTATCGCGTCCTGCGTCGCGGCGCGATCACGCTGATCATCTTCATCGGCGTCTTGTCCGCGCTGCTCGTGATCCCGCAGGTGCGTGCTGTCGCTGCCGGGATCCTGGCCTCCTCGGCCGTGATCGGGATCGTGGTCGGCTTGGCGGCACAGCGAACGATCGGGAACTTCATCGCCGGCCTCCTGATCGCGATCTCCCAGCCGATCCGGCTCTGCGACCACGTCGAGACCGAGGGGCTGACCGGCGTCGTCGAGGAGATCGGCCTCACCTACACCTTCATCAGGACTCCCGACAACGACCGGCTCGTGATTCCGAACGAGAAGATCGCCTCGGATACGATTCGAAATTCCTCCATCCGCAGCCGAAGGAAGCTCGCCCAGGTGACCGTTCCCGTCCCTCTCGATCGTGATCTCGACACCGTCATCGGTCTTCTGCGCGAAGCCGCGGGCGCCGACGAGGCGAGGGTGCAGCTGTCCGCCATCGACGATCGAGCCCACCTCACGCTCAGCGTGTGGGCCTCGGACGAGCCTGCCGCCGAGAAGCTCGCGGGCGAGCTGCGCCTGAAGGCACACGCCCGGCTGCGCGATGCCGGGGTGTTCGCGTGAGCCCGCCGCCGCCGCGAGGACGACGCCGCGGCGACGACAACGAGCTCGACAACATCCTGCGCCGAACCCGGAGGCGACGGAAGGGCGGCAAGGCCAAGCGCAAGCACCGGACGACGCTGATCCTCGCGGTCGCGCTGATCGTCGTGCTCGCGCTGATCGCATCGGGTGTCGGCGCCGTGGCGGCGTTTCGGTCGAGCTGCAACCTCGACACCCTGCGGCCGGTCGAGATCGGCCAGAACTCCTTCGTCTTCGCCGCGAACGGCTCGCTGCTCGGCTCGATTCCCGCCGAGCGGAACCGCACGCCGGTCAGGCTCTGGCGGGTCAGTCCGTGGACGAGGAAGGCGACCGTCGCGATCGAGGACCACCGCTTCTACAACCACGGCGGCGTCGACTACGAGGGGATCGCACGCGCCGCGTGGAAGGACATCAGCGCCGGCGAGGTCGTGCAGGGTGGCTCGACGATCACGCAGCAGCTCGTGCGCAACCTCTACATCTCGAAGGAGCGGACCTTCAAGCGAAAGCTCAAGGAGGCCTGTCTTGCGATCAAGCTGAGCCGCCGCTGGTCGAAGGACAGAATCCTCAGCGAGTACATGAACCAGGTCTATTACGGCAACCACGCCTACGGGATCGAGGCGGCTGCGCAGACGTACTTCTCGAAGCACGCGCGGAACCTGAGCCTCGATCAGTCGGCTCTGCTCGCCGGCTTGCCGCAGGCGCCGTCCCTGTACGACCCATTGCACCGGCCCGCTGCCGCGCTCGCCCGTCGCGACGCCGTGCTGCGCGCGATGTACGACTACGGGTACATCACGGCCGAGCAGTACCGCGGGGCGGCGGCCGACCGCACGCTCGGGCTCCGGCCAGGAAAGCTCTACACGCGCATCCGCGAGCCGTACTTCTTCAGCTACGTACGCGACCAGCTGATCGCCGAGTACGGGTCGAACACCGTCCGCTCGGGTGGGCTGCGCGTCTACACGACGATCAATCCTCGGCTTCAGGTCGCGGCTGCGCGGGCGATCAGAGACACGCTCTACCTCCGCAACGACCCGGCGGCCGCCATCGTCTCGATCAATCCCGCGACCGGCGCGATCCGCGCGATGACCGCGGTCACGCCCGGGCGCACCGGCAACCAGTTCAACCTCGTCGCCCAGGCGCGCCGCCAACCGGGTTCCACCTTCAAGACCTTCGTCCTGACCGCAGCGATCGAGCAGGGCATGAACCCGGACTCGACCTACTACACGTCGTCGCCGTTCCACTACCAGCCCGACCCGTACACGCCCGCGTGGGACGTCTCGACCTACGACCACTCGTACTCGGGCACGATCTCGGTCACGAGCGCCACGCTGGCCTCCGACAACACGGTCTACGCGCAGCTGACGCTCGACGTCGGCCCCGAGGCCGTTGCAGAGATGGCTCACCGGTTGGGAGTCCAGTCCGCGCTGGACGTCGTGCCGGCGATGGGCCTCGGCGCGGATGCGATCTCGCCGCTCGAGGAAGCCTCCGCCTACGCGACGCTCGCGGCGGGCGGCGTGTACTCGAAGCCGATGGCCATCCGCAAGGTCGTGCTCGCGAACGGGAAGGTGGACACCGACGCCGGCTGGGGCCAGCCACAACGCCGGCGGGCGATCTCCGACGGCGTCGCCTACGAGGTGACGCAGATCCTCCAGGACAACGTTCTCGAGGGCACCGGGGTCGGCGCCTACTTCGGTCGCCCGGCGGCCGGCAAGACGGGCACGACCGACAACCACGCCGATGCGTGGTTCTCGGGCTACGTTCCTCAGCTCGAGACGACGGTCTGGGTCGGGTATCCGCAGGGCGAGATCCCGATGGAGAACGTCCATGGAATCTCTGTCGCCGGCGGTACGTTCCCGGCCACGATCTGGAAGCTGTTCATGGAGTCCGCGCTCCAGAACGCGCCTTCGCTCGACTGGCGACAGCCCTTGGATCCCGTCGTCTGGCGGCCCTTCACGCAGGGTCAATACGCGTCGAGCCTCTCGCCCCCGCCGCCCCCGTACTACGCACCGTCGACGACGACCACGGGAACGACGACCAAGACGCCTCCGCCCACGCACGCGACTCCGCCGCCGGCCCAGCGCCCCGCGACTCCGGAGCCACCGCCCCCGCCGCCGCCCGTGGCTCCGCCCCCGCCGCCGACGAATCCGCCTCCCCCGCCTCCGCCGGAGTAGCGGCGTGCGGGTGGCGCTGCGCGCCGCAGTCGTCGCGATCCCGGTGTTCCTGGGGGCTTGCGCCGTCCCCGACGGCGGCCTCTTCCGGGCGGCGAGGTTCCGGGACCTGCACATCTACCAGGGCTATGCCGAGAAGCTCCTGGACGGGTCGCTGCCCTATCGGGACGTGTTCGTCGAGTATCCGCCGGGCGCCTTCGCGGTCTTCCTGCCGCCGACGGCCTTCGGCGCCGGCCATTACAACGCGGCGTTCAAGACCCTGATGGCGCTCTGCGGCGTCGCGACGATCGTGCTCGTCGCGCTGGTCCTGGCCGAGCTCGGGGCTTCGCGGCGGCGCCTCTACGCCGCCGTTGGACTCCTTGCGCTCTCGCCGCTCGCGCTCGGGCCTATCTCCCTCAATACCTACGACGCTTGGCCGGCGCTTCTGACCGTGCTCGCCCTGTGGCTCTTCCTGCGCGAGCGCGACGTTCTAGGATTTGGGGTGCTCGGGCTGGCCATCAGCGCCAAGGTCTACCCGCTGGTGCTCGTGCCGTTGGCGTGCATCTTCGTGTGGCGCCGTGCGGGCCCGCGCCGCGTGGGGATCGGGCTCGCCGCGCTGGTCTTGGTCGCGGCTGTTGTCGTCGCGCCCTTCGCCGCCTACGCACCGCACGGCGTCTTCGAGAGCTTCCGTTCGCAAGCCGAGCGCGGCCTGCAAGTCGAGAGCCTTGGAGCTTCGTTCCTGCTCCTGCTCGACCGGCTCGGGCTGTACGACGCGCAGGTCGTGCGCACGACGGGCGTGGCCGGCCGCAACCTGACCGGCGGCGCAGCCGACTCGGTGGCAGCGGTCAGCCTCGTGCTGGAGGCGCTCGCGGTCGCCACCGTCTGGATCCTGTACGCGCGCGTGCGGGACCCGCGGGCGCGCCTGCCGCTCGCCTTCGCCGCTGCGGTCGCGGGGTTCATCGCGTTCACGAAGGTCTTCTCGCCTCAGTACCTCGCCTGGCTCGTGCCCCTCGTGGTGCTCGTCGGCGGGACGGCGGGTATCGCCGCGGTCTCGTTGACGGCAGCGGCCCTCGTGCTCGCGCAGGTGTGGTTCTTCCACTACGGCGCACTCTTCCGGCTGGAGTGGCCGGTCTGGCTCCTGCTCGTGCGCGACCTGTTGCTGGTGGCGCTCTACGCGGTGCTCGCCGGCGCGCTGAGTCGGTGGAAGATCAGGATCCCATCGCGCTCGAAGACCAGTCGCCACTCCGGGTTGCGCCGTAGCCAGGAGAGCTGGACGGCCGTCGGCAAAGGCGCGAGCCGGTCGGCGTAGCCGGGCGCGGTCTCGTCCGCCGCGATCCACTGCGCGTCCTGGAGAAACGGGAAGCTGAGCACGCGGCGCCTTGCGGAGAGATGCGCGCCGAGTGAGTTGGTCGCGCTGACGACGGCTCTCGGCGGAATGAGCTTCAGCGCGCGAGCGGCGATCCGGTCGTGCTCGCTCACCTGCGCCGCGTAGGCCTGGTGCTGCTCCCCGCCCGGGAAGTAGCGCCAGAGCGGGATCGGGCCGAGGAGGTAGTTCGAGACGAGCCCGAGCGCGACTGCTGCTGAGGCGATCGGCATCACCGCTCCCGGTCGGCGGCGCACGAGGCGCGCGGCGCCGAGCACGGTCGCGACGATCAGGATCGGCACCAGCCCGGCGGTGTAGTGAAAGCGGATCGACGTCTGCGTGGTGGCCGCGGAGAGGAGGTTGATGCCGAGCTCCGGGAGCGCCGCGATCAGCACCAGCGGCGCGAGGACGACCAGCAGGCCGAGCGGGAGGACGAGGCGGGCGAGGTACCCGAGGCCGCGGCCGGTGACTGCGGTGGTGATGATCTTCCACGGATCGGTGATCGCCGTGTGGACGATCCCGCCCGGGGTGCTCCCCACCTCGCTGTAGCGCGTGAAGAAGCTCGAGGTTCCCGCGCGGTTGAAGTGCGGGATCACGATCTCGATCGCCACCAGCGCGACCGCGGTGCCCACGACGAAGATCGCCGCGCCCTGAAGCCGGCGCCGGTGGGAGAAGGCGTACCAGATGCCGAGTCCGGCGACGACGAAGGCGACCTCCTCCTTGGTTGTGGCCGCCACGAGCCCGAAGGCCGCAAACGGCAGGAGCCGGTCCTCGTCGAGGTACCAGAAGGCGAAGAGCAGCAACGGGCATGCGAGCGCGACCGGATGGAACTCGTTCAGCGTCAGCCACTGCGTCGGCGGGTAGAGGAGGTAGGCGAGCGCAAAGCCGAGCGCCGCCCGGTTCGAGCCGAGGTGCTTGTCCGCGAGCCAGTACACCGGAAGCGCTCCGAGGGCGACCGCCGCGGCCTGGACGACGAGCAGCATGTCCGGACTTGGCCAGACGAGCCAGAGCGGAGCGAAGGCAGCGAGGATCGGGTCGAAGTGAGCTCCCAGACGAGAGATCTGGTCGCCGCGGAGTCCGGTGATCTGGAGCGGATGCCCGTGGGCGGTGGACCACACCGCCTGCACCATGTTGCCGAGGTCGAAGCGTCCGGTCGAAAAGGCCCGGTGGCGAAGGATCGAGAGCGCGGAGAGCCCGGCTGCGTAGGCGGCGATCGCCGCCCAGAGTAGGACGCGTGTCCTTGAAGCTGCTCGGAGCATGCGCATGGAGGTGCGGATGCTAGAGCGCTAGCGCAGTGCTGTTCGCAGCCGGCGGACGTGGGTGCCGTCAGGGCTCATCAAGTAGATCCCCGAGCCCTGCCTCGCGAACGCGATTCGGCTACCGTTGGGAGACCAGGCGAGGTCCTGAAGGCGGCCCTTTCCAGTGTGGATCACTCTCGGCTCGCCTCCGCCAGCGTCGACGATCGCGATGGTCGACTCTGGTGCGTAGACGGTTACGAAGGCGATTCTCTTGGAGTCGGGTGACCAAGCCGGATCCCTGGAGAACGAGCAACCCCCTGGGTCGAAGCAGACCAAGGGTCTCTGAACTACGACTTGCCGATTACTGCCGTCGGGCTCGATCGTCGAGATATTCGGGCCTTCTGCGAATGCAATGCGGGTGCCGTCCGGCGACCAGGACGGATCGCGGCCGGTCGGGACCACCTGACGCCAGATCCCTTCGAGCTTGCCTCCACTCACCGAAGCAACCCAGATTCCATTGCCTCCGATGGCAAACGCCAGCTTGTGCCCGTCTGGTGACCAGCTGAGCCGCGTGTATTGGCCTTCACCTCGTGCAAGTGACGTCGGTTTGGGCCGAGAGGGAGAAATCGCGTAGAGCCGTCCCTGTGCATAGCTGATTTTCAGCACGCGCACATAGGCCAGCTTTCTCCCGTTCGGCGACCAGGCCGGGTCGAAGCTCCATGCATCCGTGCCCGTCACCAGTCGCCGATGCGAGCCGTTGGATGTCGCAACCGCGATACGTGCGCTATGGAAGCCGTCGTAGATGTTGGCGCGCTGGCCGCGCACATAGGCGATCTGCTTGCCGTCTGGTGACCAAGTGGGAGCGAACTCCTCGAACGGAAGGCTTGCTCTTTGGCTGGTCGTACTTGCGCTCGCGACCGACGCTCCAATGAAGCAAACCCCGATGAGCCCGAGAACCCGAGCTTGCCTGCGCATGTCGCCGTTTAAGACGCGGCGGTCGGCTATGAGGTTAGAGAAGGCGTGCGATCAGATCGCGCCAATGTAGGCCGAGGATCTCTTCGCTAGCCCGCTCGCGGTAGGTTGCAAGTCCGCCCTTACCGAGTTCAGAGGCGAGCCCAGTTTCGCTGGAGATCCGACGAAGCGCATCGGCAAGAGCCGCTGGATTCTCGGGAGGAACAAGGAGGGCATCTCGTTCGTGTGCGAGCAGCTCTCGTGCCGCAGGTGTGTCCGCCGTTACCAGCGGCGCTCCGCATGCCAGTGCTTGGAACGCCTTGTTCGGGATCACGCGCCGTGCCTTGTCGGAACCGCCGAATATTCCGAGCGCGCAGCCGGCCCGGCGTAGCTCCTTGGGCAGTCGCTCGTAAGCGACCCAAGGAATCCACTCCACGTTGTCCGGCTTCCTCTGGAGCAGTGATTCGAGCTGGCCGCTGCCGACGATCCGCATTCGCAGCTCCGGGGTCGCCCTCGCGGCGGCGAGGATCGTTTCCACGCCGTGAAGGGGGATCAGCTTGCCGACGAAGAGCGCCGTGAACGGTTCCTCGGCCGCCCAGCCCGGCGTGAAGATCCGCTCCTCGGCGCCGACGAACGCGACCTTCACGCGGCTCGGCTCCAGGTCGGCCAGCTCGGCGAGGTGATTCGCGTTCGCGCGCGTGTCCGCAACCACGAGGTCGGCCTCCCTGAGCGCATGGCGATCGACCGCTTCCAGCGCTCGAGCCGGCAATGAGCGGTCGCGGAAGCGCCCGCGGTCGGCCACGAACGTGTCGGAGAGCGAGACGAGCGGGTTGAAGACGACCGGTCGGCCGCGAGAGGCGCGGCGGGCGGCGGTGAGGTCGAAGTGGCCCGGGTAGCCGACGACGAGAGCGTCGAAATCTCCGGGTGGTCGCCTGAGGAGCCGGAGCTCGGCGAGTGAGAGCCGCGCAATCGCCCGGATCCCGGCGCGCCAGTTCTGGCGGTTCCCCTCCCAGACGCCGACGTGGTGCTCCACCACCTCGACGCCGGCCCGCCGGAGGCACGAGATCACCTGCGCGTTGCGCGGATAATCGCGCTCGTAGGTGCCGAAGTAGAGGACGCGCATCAGGCGAGAGGCCCAGCTACCCGTAGTTCAGGCGCGCCCGGCCTCCTCCCCGCCGAGAGCGTATCGAGCCCAAACGCACGTGTCTGTGCCGACTTCCTGTCGAAATGACGACGGCTCAGGAGAGGATCTCGTCCACGTGCAGTTCCATCCGCTCCCGCGTGTCCGCGCGCTCTTCGTGCTGGCTCGTGATCAGCTCGCTGATCAGCCCGAGCGAGAAGAACTGCAGGCCGACCACGACAAGCAGCACACCGAGGATCAGGAGCGGTCGCTGCCCGATCGCGTGGCCGTCCAGCTTCAGGATCGTCAGGTAGACGAGCACCGCGAAGCCGATGGCGCCGAGCAGGAGCCCGAGGCCACCGAAGAGGTGCAGGGGCCGGTAGCGGTAGCGCCCGATGAACGAGACGGTCAGTAGGTCGAGGAAGCCGCGTACGTAGCGCTCGACGCCGTACCGCGAACGGCCGTGCTCACGCGGACGGTGGTTGACCGGCAGCTCGGCGATCCGATGGCCACGATAGTGCGCGAGGACCGGGATGAACCGGTGCAGCTCGCCATAGAGCCGCAGCCCGCGGACGACCTCGGCGCGGTACGCCTTGAGCCCGCAGTTCAGATCGTGGAGCCGGAGCCCGGAAACCCGGCCGGTGACCCAGTTGAAGATCTTCGAGGGGATGCGCCGGCTGAGCGGGTCGCGGCGGTGGGTCTTCCAGCCGGTGACGAGGTCGAAGCCCTCGTCGAGCTTGGCGAGGAGCCGTGGGATCTCGGTCGGGTCGTC
>Ga0207706_10006541_pt1 | contig 10799 bp, 7 predicted proteins | sample KBSC53metaG_FD_184318 | JGI IMG/M metagenome (GOLD analysis project Ga0207706, IMG submission 184318) | Corn rhizosphere microbial communities from Kellogg Biological Station, Michigan, USA - KBS C5-3 metaG (SPAdes) (version 2) | ecosystem: Host-associated > Plants > Roots > Rhizosphere > Soil ... | reverse complement strand
CCTTGGCGAGGGTCTCGAACCATTCGGCGATCTCGTCGAAGCCTTCCTCACGCGCCATCTTCGCCATTCCCGGGTACATGTCGGTGTATTCGTGGGTTTCGCCGGCGACCGCGGCCTTCAGGTTGTCGCGCGTCGGGCCGATCGGCAACCCCGTCGCCGGGTCGCCGACCTGCTCGAGGAACTCGAGGTGGCCGTGCGCGTGCCCGGTCTCGCCTTCGGCGGTCGAGCGAAAGAGCGCGGCGACATCGTTCTGGCCTTCGATGTCGGCCTTGTTCGCGAAGTAGAGGTAGCGGCGATTCGCCTGCGATTCGCCGGCGAACGCGTCGCGCAGGTTCTGCTCGGTCTTCGATCCCTTGAGTGCCATGTCGAGTCTCCCGTGGACGATCACCGACGCTAGCGCGTTCGCGAGCGCGCGGCAATCACTTGCCTCAATCCGGCGAATTGCGCGTGGCTATGCACGGCCCGTGCTGCGTCGTCGCACGCTCCCCTTTGCTAGACTTGCGGCTGCAGTGGGGGGGTAGCTCAGCTGGGAGAGCGTCGCGTTCGCAATGCGAAGGTCGGGAGTTCGATCCTCCTCCTCTCCACCATCCGGACAATCCAGCAAGATCCCGAACAGTACCGGGAAGTCCCAAAAGCCCTAGAGAATCAACGCTCTAGGGCTTTTTTCTTGTCCTGCGAGGTCCGCAAAGAACCCCCCTCTTCCGAGATCACATTGCAGGAACTTCTGCAGGAACTCCAGAATTTGCAGTACAGCGCCCTCGGAGTTCCTGCATGGCCAAGCATCTCATCCCGTCGAACGCGACGATCAAGTCGATCAAGACCGGCGATCCCCGGCAGCATCTGAACGACGGCGAGGGTCTGTACCTGAAGCTGTTCGTCAACGGTGGCTCGCACGGCTGGCGCTTCGACTACAGCCTCGACGGCCGACGCAACACGTTGAGCCTCGGCACCTATCCAGCCACGACACTCAGGGACGCCCGCAAGCAAGCCGAAGACGCACGGCGCCTCATCAGGAGCGGACGCGATCCGAGCGATCTTCGCAAGGCTGCGCGCGAGAAGGTCGCCGCCCGGCGCGAGGCAGCAAGCCGCGCGGCGGCTGGTCTGCCTCCGCTGGACTCCTTCGAAGCGATCGCACGCGAGTGGTACGCGAAGCACGCCCCGAGCTGGGCCGACACGCACGCGGAAAAGATCCTGCGGCGCCTCGAGCGCGACGTGTTTCCGTGGATCGGCAGCAAGCCGATCAGGTCGATCCGACCGGCCGACCTGCTGAGCCTCTTCAAGCGCGTGGAGGAACGCGGCGCCCTCGAGACAACGCATCGTGTCCAGCAGAACTGCGGGCAGGTCTTCCGGTATGCCGTGGCTACCGCCCGCGCCGACAGTGATCCGAGCAGGGATCTGCGTGGCGCCCTTCCGCCGTGGAAGCCCCAGCACTATCCAACCATCACGGATCCTCGCGCGGTCGGCCGGCTGCTGCGCGACATTGACCATAGATGAGAACTTTCGCGGCTGCCGGCGCAGCCTGCGCCGCTCGGAGGGCCACCAACCGCGCGTGAGCGATCCTGAGGCACTCGGCGCTTCAGGGCTGGCATGCGGCAAGCCCGTAAGCCGTCGCTCGCCATGTTCCGTGATCGGCCAGTTGCGGGACGTAGGCGACCGGCAGCTATCGGGCTCTTAGCGCTTCCGTGAAGCGCAACTGCAAGCCTGTTTCGTGAGGGATGTCCCGCTGCGCCTTGCGCCGAAACTCGTGGAAGTGTCGCTCAGAAGTGATATTCGGCGCGCACCATCGGCGTCTTCGCCGTCGCCCCCGGTCCGGCGCCCTGACCGGGCGGGGTCGTCGGGTTGCCGAACTTGTTGCGCCAGTACTCGTAGCCGATGCCGACCTTGAATGTGTTCTTGCCGATGCCGGTCACGGCACCCACGTCGGCCATCAGCTTCATGTCGAGGTGGGTCTCGGGCGCCGTTGGCCCGCCGAATTCGTTGGCACCCTTGGACGCGATGTGCAGTGCGTAGCCTTCGAACGCCAGCGGCACGGCCGGGACGGGCAGGGGCGTGCTCCAGTCCGCCTCGAACGCCGCGTGGGTCTTGTACGTGTAGCGGTCCACGCCCCTCGGCGCATTGCTCTCGAACAGCGCGAGGAGGCTGAGATTGAGGAAGCCGGGCACGTCGAGCATCAGCGTCGGGCCGAGCACGAGCATGCGCTTCTTCGAGCCGTAGGCGTCGTTCTTGCTGTTCAGGTCGAAGCCGCCGGTCACCCCCCAGCCGCGCACGACGCCGGCCTTGAAGTCGCGCCCGGCGACCTTTCCCGCATCGACGGTGTTGCGATAGAGGACGTAGATCTCCTGCGCGCCGGCCGTGGTGTCGAACCCGGGGTCGCGGCTGTCAGACAGCAACACGTCGGCGTTGAAGAAGTTGCTCCCGTACTTGTAGCCGCTCGCGTGCGTGAGGGAGAGGATGTTCTTGTGGATGTCGGTGGCGCCGAACGGCTCCGCGAACTTGGTGCCGTAGCGCCAGCCGAGAAAGGTGTCGCTCCATTCGGCCGCGTGCGACACAGCCAGTGGCAGCGCGGCAAGCGAGAGCAGGAGCAGGCGATGGACTCGTGGAGTCCACTCGCTCGGTGCCCGCCGTCGCCCCGCGTGCGCTTCGCCGAGGTCGCCGATCGACCTCACCCTGAGGCCAGCAATCGGCGCAGGCGCAGCACGTTGGCGCCGACGCCGCTCGCGCGCTCGGCGTCGACGGGAAGGCCGAGCTCGCGCGCCCTCCGGACCGTCAACCCCGCGCGCTCGAGTTCGAGCGGCGAGTAGCCCTTGGCGAGCGTCGGCGAGGCCTTGCGACCGACGAGGTCGATCGGCCCGAGCGCCAGCATTGCGTGCGTGTCCTTGGTTCTCATGCGCTCAGCTCCTGCAGCGCCTCGGTCACGAGCTTCTGCACCAGCCCGACCTTGTACGCGTTCAGCTCGAGCGGCTCGGCGCCGTGAACTGCCGCGCGCCCGGCTTCGTGGATCACGTCGTCGGTGAGCAGGTTGCCCGCGACCACCTGCTCGGCATCGCGCGCACGGTGCGGCGTCGCCGCCACGGCGCCGAGCGCGATCCGGCAGCGATGCACGCGACGGCCGTCGCGGTCGAGAAACACGCACACGCTCGCGAGCGCGAAGTCGAACGAGTTGCGCATCGCGTACTTGACGAAGACCGACGGGAAGCGCTCCTCGACCGGCAAGGGCGCGACGCTGCCGCGCACGCCGAGGCCGGCCTCGATCGGCTTTCGCTGCTGCTGCGGCTGGCGGACGCGGAACTCGATCGCCGTCAGCACCTCGCCGTCGTCGAGCGTGTGCATGCGCGTGAGGTTCTGGCTCGCCGGGACGAAGAGCTCTTCGGCGTCCATCGTTCGCGGCCCCTTCGGCCCGTGCACGTGCACGATCGCGTTGCCGGCGACGATGACCGGGGCGAGGTCGGACGGCGAGACGACGTAGCAGCGGTCGCCCGAGAAGATCGCGTGCTCTCGGTTGAAGCCATGGCGCGCGTAGCAGTGCATGCCGCCGTGGCGGTAGCAGTGCCACGGACCGCGGTAGTACGGGCAGCGGTTTTCCTGCAGCAGGTTGCCGCCGAGCGTGCCGACGTTGCGGATCTGCGGCGTCGCGACGCGCGAGGCCGCGGCGGCGAGCGCGGGCAGGTAGCGCCGCACGTTCTGGTCCTCGGCGAGCTCGCGCAGCGTCGTCAGGGCGCCGAGCGTCACGCTCGGCTGCGGCGCGTCGATCTTGGCGGTGACGCCGCGCAGGGCCGGGATGCGCTTGAGGTCGAGGACGACGGCAGGTTCGGCGAGATGGCGCTTGACGACGTCGACCAGGTCGCCGCCGCCGGCGAGGTACATCGCCTTGCCGGGGTGGTCGTGCCAGAGCTTGACGGCGTCCTCGACGCTCGCCGGCGAGATCAGCTTGAAGGGTTGCGGCTCGTCGATCTGCAGCTTCATGTCCGCAACTCCCCGACCGCGAGCTTGCCCGCGGCCTTCAGCGCACCGTGGATGCGGTCCCAGGTGAACGGCAGCTCGGAGACGAGCACGCCGGTCGCGTTCAGGATCGCGTTGCCGATCGCCGGCGCGGGTCCCATGACCGGGCTCTCGCCCAGGCCCTTGGCACCGAACGGCCCGCTCTTGGCCGGCGCCTCGATCAGGATCGGAACCATCTCCGGATAGTCGAGCGCGGTCGGCGGCCGGTACTCGTAGTAGCTGGCGTTGACGGGGACCCTCGACTCCTTGTCGAGCACGAGGTCTTCGGTCATCGCGAAGCCGAGCCCCTGCATGGCGCCGCCGTGGATCTGCGCCTCGGCGCCGGCGGGATAGAGCACGCGCCCGATCTCGTGCGCGACGACAAGGCGCAGCACGTCGACCTGCCCGGTCCGCATGTCGACCTCGACCTCGGCGAAGCACGAGCCCCACGCGTTGGTGCCGAGGTCGAAGACGTAGCGTCCGAGGCCGACGATGCCGCCGCCTTCGGCAAGCAGCTTCTTCGCCAGCGCCGCGGTCGATTCGTTGACCTCCATCGGCGGCTTCGGATCCATCTTGCCGGTCGCCTGGTCGAGCGCCGGGTTGCGGTCCTGCGGCTCCCAGAACGGATGGAAGTCGGTGCGCGGCGTCGCCGTGCGGGCGAGCGTCCTGAAGTCGACGCCGCCGCCCTCGCCGCGACGGCCGACGACGCCGTCGCGGACCTCGAGCTGCGACTCGCTCGCCCCGAGCTGTCGTGCGCCGAGCGCGACGAGCTGTCGCACGCAGTCCTTGGCCGCGTTGTAGACCGCCTTGCCGTCGCAATGGCACGAGCGCGAGGCGTCGGTGACGAACGTCCAGGCGTCGCGGTCGGTGTTCGCCCACGTCACGTCGAGCTGGTCGACCGGAATGCCGAGGACCTCCGAGACGATGACCGCCATCCCGGTGTGCGCCAGGTTGCCGAGATTGCCCGTGCCGAGACGGACGTGGACGGTGCCGTTGCGATCGATCCAGACGAGCCCGTCGCTCGGATCGCGGCCACTCGGCATCGGCCCCTGCATCATGCCGAGGCCGCGCCGCACGAGCCCCGTCTTCGCTGCCGGCGGCTGCCAGCGATCCCAGCCGATTCGCTCGGCCGCCTTGCGCACGGTCGCGTCGACGTCGGCGGGACCGTACGGATGGTCGTTGTTGATCAGGTCACCGGGCCGCTTCGTGTTCTTCAACCGGAAGTCGAGCGGGTTGATGCCGAGCTGCTGCGCGACCTTGTCGGCGTGCAGCTCCTGCGCGAAGGTCGCCTGCAGCCCCCCGAAGCCGCGGAACTCGCCGCCGACCTGATTGTTGGTGTAGACGCCGTACGCCTCGACCGTGTAGTTGGGCGTCCTGTACGTGCCCACGAGCCGCTGGCACGCGATCAGGACGACTGCGGGCCCGGACGATGCGTAGGCGCCGGTGTCTGCGATCACCTTCCAGTACTGCGCGGTGATCGTCCCGTCCCACTTGACGCCCCATTTCGTCTCGAAGATGAACGGGTGGCGACTGTCGCCGGCGCCGATCTCCTCGTTCAGCGTGTACTCGTAGCGGACCGGCTGGCCGGTCTGCTTGGCGAGCATCGCCGCGTAGAGCTGGTAGAGATCCTCGTCGGGGTAGTCGAGGCACTTGCCGCCGAAGCCGCCGCCGACGTAGTCGGCGTACACGTGGACCTTCTCCTGCGGCATCTTCAGCGTGTCGGCGAGGATCGTCCGGGCGGCGAAGACGCTTTGCTGCGAATCCCAGAGGTGGAGGTCGTCGCCCTTCCACGTCGCGACGCAGACGTGCGTCTCGATCGGCAGCGTGACCTGCCGGCTCGTCACGTAGCGTCCCTCGACGATCAGGTCGGCCTCGGCGAACCCGGCGTCGAGCTTGCCGACGCGCGCCTCCCAGGTCGGCACGTCGGCCGGCTGCGGCCCGCCGAACCCGCACACGCTGCCTGCGGCGTGGACCTCGCGGTTGTCGCGCCGCAGGTTTTCTTCGACGTCGGGATAGATCGGGCGCACGTCCCACTGGACGTCGATCAGTTCGAGCGCCTGCTGGGCGATGTCCTGGGTGTCGGCGGCGACGACGGCCACGGTCTCGCCGACGAAGCGGCAGCGTCCCGAGATGAACGTCCGGTCGGCGCGCTTGGCCGCCTCGACGTCGCGCGCGGTGACGATGCCGCGCACGCCGGGCAGCGCACGGGCCCTGCGGTCGTCGATGCGGACGACGCTGGCGTGCGCGTGCGGGCAGCGCACCGCCTTCGCAAAGAGGGGCTTTTTCACCGGGTCGTCGGGATGAAAGCCGATGTCGCCGGCGTAGCGTGCGCGCCCGGTCGCCTTCGGGTAGGCGTCGATCGGGCGCGTCGGGCGCTGCAACGCGGCGAGCGTCTGGCTGGACGCATCGCGGTGGATCTCGGCCGCAGGATCGGGCTCGCCTCGGGGATAGGGCTTGTTGCGTCCCGGCGCGAGGGGAAGCGCGACGACGCCGCCAAGCGCCGCGTTGACGCCCGCACCGCCGCCACCCGCTTTGGCCGCGGCGAGGATCGCCTCGACCTCGTGGGGGTAGTTGCCGCAGCGGCAGATGACGCCCGAGATCGCCATCCGCACCTGTTCCGGCGTCGGGTTCGGGTTCTCGTTGAGGAGCGCGGCGCCGCTCATGATCATTCCCGGCGAGCAGAAGCCGCACTGGCTGCCGACGCGATCCATGAACGCCTGCTGCACCGGATGCAGGCGACCGTCCTTCTCGAGGCCCTCGATCGTCGTGATCTGCTTGCCCATCGCGTCCTTGGCGAGCTTCAGGCAGGCGTAGATCGGATGGCCGTCCTCGAGCACCGTGCACGCGCCGCACTCGCCGAGGTTGCAGCCTTTCTTGGTTCCCGTGAGGCCCAGGTCTTCGCGCAGGACCAGGAGCAGGGAGCGATGATCCGGAACGGAGACGTTGATGCTCTTGCCGTTGACCTGCAGCGTGAACTCCGACAGCGAGTTCGCTTCAGGCGCGACCAGATCGTCCGCCGTCGGCTCCTTGCCCATCCCGCGGATGGCGACACCCGCACCTACAAGGCCGACTGCCGTGACGCCGGCACCGGTGACACCCGTCAGGAACGATCGCCGAGAGGGAGACTGCGGCTCGGCGGGGTTCGTCGCGTCGTCATTGTCCATGGTCGACCTTCCCTGCAACGGAGGTGCGCGAGACAACGTGCGGCTTCCAGCGATCCCAATCGTGATTCGAGCTGAACGTGTCGGCCCCGATCGTGCCGGTGACCATCGCCTTCAGCTGAGGAATCTTTTTCAGGAGCTGCCAGAACACATGCGCGACGACGAGGGCCAGAAAACCATACGTTCCAAAGTCATGCAGCAGACGCTGTTGGCGATGAAAGTTCTGATCGATCGTCGCCCACCCGAGCGTGTCCAGGCTCAGGGCGATTCCCGAAATGACCATGGTCAGCGCGCAGAGGATGAGCGCGACGTGGAACAGCTTGCTCGTCACCCCGTACTTGCCGAGCTTCGGAAGCTCGTACGGCTGGCCGAGGTAGTACCGCACGTTGGCAGCCAGCTCCTGCCCGTCGTGCTTTTCGAACAACATCGATCGCAGGTCGACGATGCCGGCCTTGATGGCATGCACCACGATGCCGAGCATGAACATGACGGCGAACGCGAGATGCAGGAGCAGCCAGGACACCCCGAGCAGGGGCACCGGGCTACGGACGATCCCGGGTGAGTAGAACGCCGCGCCGGAAATCCAGAGCGCCAGGATCAGCCCGAACACGCCGAAGTGCCACAACCGTGCCCCGATCTCGTAGCGCTCGACAACGGTGACGCCCGGGGGAGGGGGAGACCCTCTCGAGCTGCGGCGCGGCTTGCCGAACGCCTGGCGGATCAGGACCACTCCCGCCATCACCAGGACGAGCGACAGCAGGAAGACGGCAACCCACCATGTCACCTGCTGCGGGAGATAGTCGTCGCTGAAGGCGCTCTTGGCGTAGTGGAATGGATTCATCCCGAACCTCCAATCACCGTCGCCAGCGAGCTTTCCCCTGAGGGGCAGCTCCCGCAATTGGACTAAAGGGCCGTCACCGGAGGAATGCGCGCCACTTCAGGGCAGGCATCGAGCACCTATAGGGCGATGCGGCCACATATGCATGGCGACTCATACCTTTGCCGTCTCGTTTCGGACTGGTACGGCCAGCTCCGATCGCGTTTCCGAGCGACGGCGATTTATCCAGTGGCAGTGCCCAACAGCGGCGGCTGAGGGGCTGGTGCGGCCGGCGCTACGCTGGGCGCCACGCTCCCCGGAACGGGGGCAGCCGTAGAAACCGCCATCGGCACCTGCGCGGCTTGGAGGCGCTCGAGAATGGTGAAAAGCAGTTCGCTGCGTACCCCGGCCGCCATGCGCGGGCCGGACACGTATGCGATCGCCTGGAAAATCAACAGGCCGTTCTCGATGCCGTCGAGCGTCACGCCTGGCGCGGGTTCCGGCAGCACCGCCTCGTGTTCGTGGAGAACGCCCAGCATGATTTCGCGCACTTGCCGCGCGTCGGTAGTGAGCGGCATCGGCAGCCGGATCAGCGCCCGGCCCTCCGCATTGCGCAGGGTCATGTTGCGTACGGTCTTGGTGATGAATTCCGGAGTTGGGCACGATCAGGGTGGATCGGTCGCCCAGCTGGATCTCGGTTGCACGCACGTTGATGCGTTGGATGTCGCCCTCGGCGGCGCCGAGCACCACCCAGTCGCCCACTTTCACCGGTCGCTCGGCCAGAAGAATCAGGCCCGAGATGAAGTTCTGCACGATGGCCTGCAGCCCGAAGCCGATGCCCACCGAGAGCGCGCTTGCGATCCACGCGATGCGGTTCACGCTGAGGCCCAGAGCCGAGAGCGCGATGCTGATCACCACGATGCCGCCCACGTAGCCGAGCAATGTGGTGAGCGAGCGTCCCATCCCGGTCTCGAGGTTCGTGTGGGGCAGGTAGCTGTTCTTCAGCCAGCGTTTGAAGAGCCGCAGCACGATGAAGCCCACCGTCAGCACCACGAGGAACCTGAAGATCGCGCCCGGCATCAGATCGAACTCACCAACCTTCAGGCCCGAGCCGTACTTGCCGCCCCGCTGGAGCAACTGCTGTGGGCTGCTACCCAGCGGCGCGACAAAGGCGATGACCATGTAGAAGAAGATCAGGACTCGGCTGAGGGCCGACAGCAGCACGGCTCCTTGCTCCAATACTCGTGGCGCCACGCCCAGGCCCTTGTGCACCCGCTGGCCAAAACGGCCGCGCGAGGAGAGCAGCGCCATCCACACGTCGTCCGCGAACTTGAAGAGAAGGTACGCCGAAGCCAGGACGATGCCGGCCCAGGTGGCCTGCCCGGCGATCACGCGCGCCAGTGCCAGGTAGCCCACGGCCACCAGCACCAGCAGGCTCACGACCAGCGTCACCGTCAGGCCCATCAACAGCGCGAGCCTCGACGATCGCTTGAAGGCGAGGTCCGGCCGTTTGGGCGCATCCTGCGAAGGGACTTCACTGTGCGCCTCCGGTCGTGGATGCCGAAGGAGGTACAAACCGATGACGCACGCGATGGCAAAGGCGGCGGTGGGCGCCAGGTTGGTGATCACGCCGTTGAGCGGAGTCTCGAGCACGCCGTTGAGCGTGAGCGGCAACCACGCCACCAGGGCTACAGAAGCAAAGAGCCAGGGCAGCGGCGCCAACTGCAGCGCCAAGTCGTCGCCGATCGGCGGCAGCCGCCAAGAGCTGCGGCCGTTGGCGAGCAGCGATCGCCCCAAACCCAGCACGAAGGCCAGGAACATGCCGAAGCTCACCGCCGACTCGGCAAGACGCGTGCTTTGCGTGCCCCACCGGCCGGCATCCTCCAGCCAGTCCCAGACGAGAGAGAACACCAGCCCGGCGATCAGCATGTAGGCCAGCACCGTCAAGAGTGCCAGCAGCGAGCGCCGCAGCCGTCCGACCGGAACGGTGCGTGCCACCAGGCGGGCCAGGCCGCTTTCGGCAAGCCTGACGCCGACCGCCACGATGGCCAGCACGCTCACGGCGCCGACCAGAAGCTTGGCGGGAGCCGCGTCGCGCAGAGCCGTTGTCGCCCCCACCTCGAACTCACCGGCCAACGTGCGCAAGACGGCTTGGTCGGTCTTCCATTGCGCGCTGGCCTTGTTCCAGAACGCGGCGCGCAGAGGCAAAACAGAGCGCTCGAGAAGCTGTGCCTCGAACACCGTCCGCCGCTGTGCCAGCACCTCGGCGCGGCGCTGCTGCGCATTCACCGAAATCAGGCGGGCCAGCCGGATGTCGGCGTCGAGTGCGTTGCGTTCCAGCTCCAAGGCAGCCCGCTGCCGCGTGACATCCGGGTTTTCGGCGTTGCCGCCAGCGCTCGGTGCTGGCCCGAGCTCACCCAAGCGTGCGTTGAAGTCAACCAATTGAGCGGTTCGCGCAGCGACGAAGCGTTCGGCTTGCGCCACGATCTCATTGGTGAGACTGTCGATCGCCCGCAGCTCATCCTCGCTGTCGGCCGACTTGGGCATCCGCTCCGACAGTGCGCGGAGGCTCTTCAGCGTGACTTCCGGCGCTGCCGCCTGCGGCCCTGCCGTCTGCGCGCGTGCAACGCAGCCAAGCACCATCACGACGAGGAAGGTCGCGATGCAACGGATCACTGAATTCATCGCGCGCATCTTAGGCAAGCGCGCCATTCGCCGGGCAGCTCGCGTCAAACGAGATCCGGGTCGCGCCTGACCGTTCTCACCGCATCGCGGCGGCAGCGTCTCGAGGGTGCGGCGCTAGGCGAGGCTCACGGTGGCAACCCGATGGCCGTAGTGCGTCA
>Ga0207706_10006539_pt1 | contig 10801 bp, 6 predicted proteins | sample KBSC53metaG_FD_184318 | JGI IMG/M metagenome (GOLD analysis project Ga0207706, IMG submission 184318) | Corn rhizosphere microbial communities from Kellogg Biological Station, Michigan, USA - KBS C5-3 metaG (SPAdes) (version 2) | ecosystem: Host-associated > Plants > Roots > Rhizosphere > Soil ... | reverse complement strand
CAGCTGAGCATACGCGCCCACATCGACGCCGTGATCGAGATGCTCATCGACAAGGTCGATACGACACCCACGGTGACCATCAACCAGGGCGCGCTGATGATCAAGTAGGCGGCGGGCCCCCTCGCCCCGCCGCGCGGCACCGTCCGTTCCACCGTCCGTCCAACCCCCGACCCGAAGCCGACGCCATGCCGGGACCGATCCTCCACCTGGGCGCCACCGTGCTCTGCTCGCACGCGGGGCAGGCCACCCCCACCGCGCCCAGCCCGCGGGTGTTCGTGAGCGGGCAGGCGATCGTCACCCTTCCCGGCCCCTACGCGGTGGCGGGGTGCGCGCTGGCCAGCGTCCCCAGCCCGCCCTGCGCCACCGCCACCTGGACGGTGGGCGCCACGCGGGTGTTCTCCAACGCCATGCCGGTGGTGATCGCCACGGGCCAGTCCACCTGCGTGCCCACGGGAACGCCGCTGGTCCCCATCGCCATGCAGACGCGGGTGATCGCCACCTGAGACCCCGCCCCGCGCCGCGGCGGCTCTCCCGGCCGCCCGCGCCGCGCGCCACCCCGACCGCATTCCTGGCTGCGCCGATGAACTTCGCGTTTCCGCTGCACCTGGACGCGCAGGGCCGCACCGCCACCGCCGGCGACGACGACCACGTGCGCGAGATGATCGAGCAGCTGCTGCTGACCTCGCCCGGCGAGCGCGTCAACCGGCCGGACTTCGGCAGCGGGCTGCTGGCCCTGGTGTTCGCGCCCTCGGGAGCCGAGCTGGCCGCGGCGCTGGAGTTCACCATCCGCGCGGCGCTGCAGCGCTGGCTGGGCGACGTGATCGAGGTGCAGTCGCTGGAGGTGGCGAGCGACGACGGCACGCTGCGCATCACCGTGACCTACACCGTGCGCCGGACCGGCGAGCGCCGCACCGACACCTTCACCCGCGAGGCGCCATGAGCCCCGCCGCCGGGTGCCGCGACGACGCGCGCCGCGCGCGGGTGCGCGGCGCCGACCTGAACGGGCTGGACTTCCTGGAGGTCTCGGACGACCAGCGCCGCCTGACCGTGCACTTCCTGGGGAAGGCGCCGGCGCGGGTGGAGCGGGGGAACGTGGTGGTCGAGGGCGGGCGCCGCATCCGCGGCCTGCGCGTGGTGGAAGTGGAGGTGATCCGCGAGCGCGACCCCGAGCTGGACGACCGCTTGCTGGTGCACGTGGACCGCCCGGGCGACTTCTCCACCTACACGCTGCGGATGGTGGAGGCCGACGCCCGGGGGAACCCCACCCGCACCCCGCTGCGCGGCTTCGACGCGCGCTACGCCGCGCTCGGCTTCACCTTCAAGGCGGGGTGCCCCTCGCCGCTGGACTGCGCGCCCGCGCCCTGCCCGGCCGAGCCGCCCGCTCCGCCGGCGGTGATCGACTACCTGGCCAGGGACTACCCCAGCTTCCGCCAGCTGATGCTGGACCGCATGTCCATCCTGGTGCCGGGGTGGACCGAGCGGCACGTCCCCGACCTGGGGATCGCGCTGGTGGAGCTGCTGGCGTACGCGGGCGACGAGCTGAGCTACTACCAGGACGCGGTGGCCACCGAGGCGTACCTGGGCACCGCGCGGCGCCGCACCTCGGTGCGCCGCCACGCCCGGCTGGTGGACTACGCGCTGCACGAGGGGTGCAACGCCCGCGCCTTCGTGCACGTGGGGGTGGACGGCGACGCCGACGTGCCGCGCCGCGGCCTGGCCTTCCTCACCGCCTGGAAGGGGATGCCCGCGCCCGGCATCCCGCTCTCGCCCGAGGCGCTGGCCCAGGTGCCGCGCTCGGCGTACGAGGTGTTCGAGCCGGTGGCCGCGCAGGGGCGCACGCTCCGTTTCCGCCTCGCGCACAACGAGATCCGGCTCTACACCTGGGGCCAGCGCGAATGCTGCCTTCCCCGCGGCGCCACCTCGGCCACCCTGCGGGACGCCTGGGCCCCTGCCCCCGCCCCGGAGCCGGGGACGGAGCCCGGAGCGGAAGAACCGTCCACGCAGCAGGCGCCCGGCGCACGGACGCCCGTCCAGGACCCGGCCGCCCCCCACCCGGCGCCCGCGCCGTCCCTCCGCCGCGCGCGTCCGGTGGCCGACCTTCAGCGCGACGAACCGGACCGCGCGGAGGAGGACGACCGCCCCCGCCGCCGCCCTCGCCACCGCCGGCACCACCCCGACGGCCATCGGCATCACGGGCGCGATCGTCACGATCACGATCACCACGATCACGATCGCCACGATCACGATCACCACGATCACGATCACCACGATCATCACCATCACCCCCGCGGCCACCACCACGCGCCGGGGGAGCGGCCGCGGCTGCTGTCGCTGCAGGCGGGCGACCTGCTGCTGCTGGAGGAGGTGATCGGGCCGCGCACCGGGCTGCCGGCCGACGCCGACCCGCGGCACCGCCACGTGGTGCGGCTCACCCGCGTCACCCCCGCGGTCGACGAACTGGACGGCACGCCGGTGCTGGAGGTGGAGTGGGGGCCCGGTGACGCGCTCCCCTTCCCGCTGTGCGTCTCGGCCGTCGGGCGCCCGCCGCGGTGCGTGTACCTGGAGCCGGTGAGCGTGGCCCGCGGCAACGTGGTGCTGGTGGACCACGGCGAATCGGCCGACGAGGTGGTGGGGTGCGTGGAGCCGGCGCACTTCGAAGTGGACTGCGGCGACTGCGGCTGCCCCCCCGAGGTGGAAGAGGCCTCGGCCCCGTTCCGCCCCGCGCTCTCGAGGCTCCCGCTCACCTTCCGCCACCGGCTCCCGCGCGGCTGGTCGGCCGCCTCGGCCGCCGCCCCGCGCGACCCCGCCGAGGCCGTGCCGCACGCCTCCGCGCGCTTCGTCCCCACCCCTCCGCCCGGCGGCGGCGCGGAGCAGCGCAAGCCCGCGGACGACTCGCAGGCGGGAGAGGCCGGCGCCGCGGCCGCGCCCGCTCCGCCGCTTCCGGTCTGGCGCCCGCGCGCCGACCTGCTGGGGAGCTGGCCGCTGGACCGCCACTTCGTGGTGGAGGTGGAAGACGACGGCGCCACCCTGCGTTTCGGCGACGGCGAGATGGGGATGGCGCCCGACGCCGGCACCTGCTGCCACCTGCGCTACCGCGTGGGGAACGGCGCCGCGGGGAACGTGGGCGCCGGGGCGATCGCGCTGGCGCTGCGGCGCGACCTGCGCGGCGGGATCGCGATGCTGCCGCGCAACCCGCTGGCCGCCGGCGGGGGCGTGGACCCGCAGCCGCTGGACGACGCGCGCCTGCTGGCGCCGTTCGCCTCGCGCGGGACGCTGCAGCGCGCGGTGGCGGCCGAGGACTATGCGCGCATCGCCGAGCGCCACCCCCGCGTGCAGCGCGCCGCCGCCTTCCTGGGGTGGACGGGGAGCTGGGAAGAGGTGACCGTGGCCATCGACACCCTCGGAAGCGAGGACCCGCCCCCGCAACTGCTGGCCGAGGTGGCCGCGCTGCTGGAGCCCTTCCGCCGCATCGGCCACGACGTGCGGGTGGTGCCCGCCGCCTACGTCCCGCTCGAGGTGGGCCTGAAGGTGGTGGCCGGGCCGGGCTACCTGCGCGGCCACGTGCTGGGTGCCGTGCGCGCCGTGCTGGTGGGCGGCGCGCTCCCGGACGGCACCCTCCCGCTCTTCCACCCCGACCGGCTGAGCTTTGGCGGCGGCGTGTGGCTGAGCGCGCTGGTGGGCGCGGTGCAGGGGGTGGAAGGGGTGGACCGCGTGGAGGTCACCGCCTTCAACCGGCTCTTCGCCTTCCCCAACCACGAGCTCGAGAACGGGGTGCTCCCGCTGGCGCCCACCGAGATCGCGCGGCTGGACGCCGACCCCGGCGCTGCCGAGAACGGCACTCTCACCATCCAGATGGCAGGTGGCCGGTGAGCACACCCTGCGGCTGCTGCGGCGCCGGCGCGCCGCCGCCTCCCCCCGTCTACAACCGCCCCGGCCTGCCGAGGCTGCGCTGGCGCGTGGGCACGCACGCCACCTTCCTGGCCACCCTCCTCGACCGCCTGTCCGCGGTCGAGGTCCCCGGCGGCGACGGCGAGGGGCCGGACGCGATCCGCCCGCTCGCGGGGCTGACCGTGCGCTCCGGCGACGATCCGCTGGTGGCGCTGCTCGACGCCTGGGCGGCGGTGGGCGACGTGCTGACCTTCTACCAGGAGCGCATCGCCAACGAGGGGTACCTGCGCACCGCCGCCGAGCGCCGCTCGCTGGTGGAGCTGGCCCGGCTGGCGGGGTACGCGCCCCGCCCCGGGGTGGCGGCCAGCGTGCACCTGGCCTTCGACCTGGAAGACGGCTACCGGCTCGCCCTTCCCGTGGGGATCCGCGCGCAGAGCATCCCCGCCCCGGGCGAGACCATGCAGACCTTCGAGACCGCCGAGGCGCTGGACGCGCGGGCGCGCTGGAACCGGCTGGGGGTGCGGATGACCGAGCCGTACGTGCTGCGCGCGGGGGCGGACCCCTGCGAGCTGCACCTGCAGGGGATCACCACCGGCGTGGCCACCGGCGACCTGCTGCTGGCCGACACCGGCGACCCGCCCGCGATCCGCCGCGTGCTGGCGGTGGAGACCGACCTGGCGGCGAGCCGCACCCGGGTGAGGCTGGACTGCCCGCCGGTGCAGGAGGCCCCGGCCGTGGACGCGGACGACGTGGTGCACCTGCTGGCGGCGGCCGCCGCGGTGTTCCAGGCCAGCAGGGCGAAGGGGAGCAGCCAGGCCGTCCGCGAGCTCAAGCTGGAGGCCGCGAAGGTCGCCGCGGTGGCCGACGCGCTCTCCGCCGCCGACGTGCAGGGCGCCCACGACGCGGTGGCGCTCCAGGCGCAGCAGGTGCCGCTCGGCGGCGCCGCCGAGCAGCGCGTGCGGCGCGTCCAGGAGGAGCTGGCCGCGCTGGCCGCGCGCTTCTCCACCCCCGACGACGACGACGAAGCGCCCGACCCCACCGACCTGGAGACGCTCCTCGGCACCGGCGCGCTGGAACGGGAGCCCTCGCGCCCGCCGGCCAGCGCGCGGCAGCTGCGGCGCGACCCGGCGCAGGTGTTCGGCGGGGCGAGCGGGGCCGCGCCCGAACTGCTCACCGCCATGAACCCGGCGCTGGGCCGCACGCTGTACACGGCGTGGTCCGCCGGGCGCGTGCCGCTGGGCCGGGTGCCGCGCGAGGTGTACGGCTTCCGGGTGCGCGCCACACCCTTCGGCGCGGTGTCGCCGCCGCCCCCCGTGTCGCCCCCACCGCCGTCGATCGAGGGCTCCGTGACCCTCGCCAGCACCAGCGCCACCTTCTGGGACGACGACCCCGTGCTGGAGGGGCCCGACGTGCCCGACGGGAGCGGGCGGTACTTCTCCCTGTCGCTCGACGCCCGCTACGACCGCATCGTGGCCGGGAGCCGGGTGGTGCTGGAGCGCGCCGGCGCCACGCCCGAGGCGTTCCGGGTGGCGCGGGTGGACACCTTCTCGCGCCGCGCGTACGGGATGGTGGGGCAGTCCACCCGCCTCACCTTCGACCGGGCGTGGGCGCAGGCCGAGAACACCGGCGGCAACGAGTTCGTCTTCCTGCGGGTGAGCGACCTGCGCGGCATCATCGTGCACGCGCAGAGCGAGGCGCTCCCGCTGGCCGACCGCCCGCTCAGCGACCCCGTCGAGGGCGCCGAGATCCACCTGGACGGGGTGTACGACGGGCTGCAGGCGGGGCGCTGGATCGTCGTGGCGGGCGACCGCGTGGACCTGCCGGTTCCCGGCGCCGAGCTGGCCATGGTGGCCGGGGTGCGGCACGAGCGCGCCACCGCCGCCGGGCCCGACGGCCAGGCGCCGCTCCCCGGCGACCGGGTGCACACCGTGCTCGAGCTGGCGAACGACGGGCTGTCGTTCCGCTACCGCCGCGCCACGGTGCAGCTGTACGGCAACGTCGCGCGCGCCACCCACGGCGAGACCCGCGCGCAGGTGCTGGGGAGCGGCGACGGGAGCGTGCCGCGGCAGCGCTTCACCCTGCAGCAGGGCCCGCTCACCTGGGTCGCCGCGGCCACCCCGTCCGGGACCGCGCCCACCCTGGAGGTGCGGGTGGACGGCGTGCGCTGGGAGCTGGCGCCCCACGCCGCCGCGCTCGGCCCCCGCTCGCGCGCCTGCCTGGTGCAGGAGGACGACGACGGGAAGGCCACCCTCACCTTCGGCGACGGCGTGCGCGGGGCGCGGCTCCCCACCGGGCAGGAGAACGTGACCGCCACCTTCCGCACCGGGATCGGCCTTCCCGGCAACGTGGGCGCGGGGCAGATCTCGCTCCTGGCCACGCGCCCGCAGGGGCTGCGCGGGGTGGCGAACCCGCTCCCCGCCACCGGCGGCGCCGACCGCGACTCGGCCGAGCAGATCCGCCGCAACGCGCCGCTGGGGCTGCAGGCGCTGGAGCGCGTGGTCTCGGTGCACGACTACGAGGACTTCGCCCGCGCCTTCGCGGGGATCGGCAAGGCCAGGGCGGCGTTCCTGGCCGACGGCCGGCGGCGGGTGGTGCACCTGACCATCGCCGGCGCCGACGACGCGCCGATCGACCCCGTCTCGGACCTGTACCACGCCCTGGTGGGCGCGCTGCGGCGCTACGGCGACCCCGGCCGCTACCTGGTGGTGGACGAGCGCGACCTGCGCCTGCTGGTGGTCGCCGCCAGCGTGCGGGTGCGCGACGACGTGCTGTGGGAAGACGTGGAGCCGCGCGTCCGCCGGGCGCTGCTGGCGCGCTTCGCCTTCGGCCGGCGCGAGCTGGCGCAGCCGGCCTCGGCCAGCGAGGCGGTCGCCGCCGTGCAGGCGGTCGCCGGGGTCGAGGCGGTGGACCTGGACGTGTTCTGCGCCCTGGGCGAGACCGAGGTGCGGCGGAACCCGCGCGAGGTGGGCACGCTGCTGGAGCTGAACGCGTGCGTCCCGGCGCGCCCGGCGCGGCTCGACCCCACGCGGCGCAGCCGGATCGCGCCGGCCGAGCTGCTCTTCCTTTCGCCGCGCCTTCCCGACACCCTCCTGCTCAGGGAGTGGCAGCGATGAGCGACCCGCGCGACCGCCTCTTCGACCTCCTCCCCGCCGTCTACCGCCAGCGCGACGCCGGCCAGGGGTGGCCGCTGCGCGCGCTGCTGCGGCTGGCGGGCGAGCAGGCCGCGCTGCTGCACGCCGACGTGGCGCGGCTGTACGACAACTGGTTCATCGAGACCTGCGACGAGTGGGCCGTCCCCTACCTGGGCGAGCTGATCGGCTACCTCCCCGCCGGGGGCGCGGGCGAGGACGAGCCCCGGGCGCGGCGCTTCATCGTCCCCCGCCGCGAGGTGGCCAACACGCTGCGCGCCCGCCGCCGCCGCGGCACCCTGGCGATCCTGGAGCGGCTGGCGATGGACACGGCGCAGTGGCCCGCCCGCGCGGTGGAGCTGCGGCGCCGGGTGTGGGCCACCGCCAACCTGCGCGGCGCCCCCGCCGCCGCGGCGCGCACGGTCTCGGTGCGCGACCCCGGTCCGCTGGCGCACGAGGGCGGCGCCTTCGACGCCGTGGCCCGCCTCCCGGACGTGCGGCAGGCCGGCGCCACCCGGCGCGCGGGGTGGCCCAACCTTCCCGGGCTGGGGGTGTTCGCCTGGCGCCTGCACACGCACCCGGTCACCCGCTCGCCCGCCTACTGCGCCGAAGAGGCGGGGCCGCACGGCTTCACCTTCTCGCCGCTCGGCAACGACGCGCCGCTCTTCTCGCCCGCCCGCCCGGGCGCGTCCGTCCCCGCCGGCGGCCCGGCGCCGGGGCCCATCACCCGCCGCGAGCTGGCGCGCGACCTGGCGGCCCATTACGGGCCGGGGCGCGCCTTCGCCATCTACACCGGACGGCACCGCCGCCTGGTCCCCGCCGAACGGCTGGTGGTGGCGGACCTTTCCGGCTGGCGCTACCGGCCGCGCCGCGGGACGGTGGCGGTGGACCCCGAGCGCGGGCGCATCGCCTTCCCGGTCCGCCACGCCCCGCGCGGGGGGGTGTGGACCACCTTCCACCAGGGGCTGGCGGCGGACCTCGGCGGGGGCGAGTACCCGGTGCGGCGCCGCGCCTTCGCCACCGCCCAGGGCGATCCCCCCGTCTCGCGCTACCGCGTGGGGCACGACGAGCGCTACCGCCGGCTGGGCGAGGCGCTGGCGGCGTGGCGGCGCGAAAAGCCGCGCCCGGCCCGCGCCATCGTCGAGATCACCGACAGCGGCGTCTACAGCGAACCGGTGGCGATCCGCCTGGCCGAGGGGCAGGCGCTGCAGATCCGCGCCGCGCGGGGCGCCCGCCCGCTGGTGCGGCTGCTGGACCGCCGCGGCAACCGCCCCGACGCGCTGCGCGTTTCGGGCGGCGAGGGGAGCGCGCTGGTGCTGGACGGGCTGCTGATCAGCGGCCGCCCGGTGCACGCCGACGGCGCGCTGGCGTGCCTTACGCTGCGCCACTGCACCCTGGTGCCCGGGTGGGGGCTGCGGCACGACTGCCAGCCGCTGCGCCCCGCCGAACCCAGCCTGGAGGTGTTCGCGCCGAAGGTGTGCGTCACCATCGAACACAGCATCGTGGGCTCCCTCCAGGTCACGCTCGACGAGGTGAGGGACGACCCCGTGCGCCTGCGCGTGCGCGACAGCGTGATCGACGCCACGGGGGTGGAGCGCGAGGCGGTGGGTTCGCCGGGGTGCCCGGTGGCGCACGCGCTCCTCGACGCGCGCCGCACCACCGTGTTCGGGAAGGTGCAGGTGCACGCCATCGAGCTGGCCGAGGACTGCGTGTTCGCGGGCGAGGTGCGGGTGGCGCGCCGCCAGGTGGGGTGCATGCGCTTCTGCTACGCGCCCCCGGGCTCGCGCACCCCGCGCCGCTACGCCTGCCAGCCCGACGGGGTGGACCAGAAGGCCGCCGAGGCCGCCGCCCCCGGCACCCCGGCCGGCGCGCAGCTGCGCGCGCGCGAGCGGACGCGGGTGCGCCCGCGCTTCGACAGCGTGCGCTACGGATCGCCGCGGTACGCGCGGCTGGCCGCCGGGTGCGCGCCCGAGATCACCGCGGGCGCCTCGGACCAGTCGGAGATGGGTGTGTTCCACGACCTGTACCAGCCCCAGCGGGCGGCGGCGCTGCGCGCCCGGCTGGACGACTACACGCCGGCCGGCCTCGACGCCGGCATCTTCTACATGAGCTAGGAGCCGCCGTCATGCACGCCGACCTTTCGCGCGACACCTTCGACCCCGCCCGCCACTTCGCCCGCGTGGTGATGCAGCAGGGCCGGCCGCCGCTGGACGCGGACTGGAACGAGCAGTCCGCCATCCACCACCACTACCTGCGGCGCCTGGCCGCGGACCTGATCGGCCCGCACGGCGGCCCGCGCGGCGACTTGGGGTTCGGGGTCACCCTGAGCGACACCACCCGCACCCTCACCATCGGCCCGGGGCGCTACTACGTGGACGGTGTGCTGGTGGAGAACCCGCGCCCGCTGGAGATCTCGCCGAGCACCCCGCTGGGGCGGCGGCTGATGGAGCGCTACGGCGACCTCGAGCCCCCGTTCGCGGTGTACCTGGAGGTGTGGGAGCGCCACGTGACCGCGCTGCAGGACCCACGAATCCGCGAGGTGGCGCTGGGCGGGCCCGACACCGCCACCCGCGTGCAGGTGGCGTGGACGGTGGGGGTGCGGCCGCTGAAGGGCATGGAGAACACCGGCGACTGCGACGCCGTGTGGGACAGGCTCACCGAGGCCGAGCGCAACCGCGCGGTGGGCGGGCTCACCGCCATGGCCGGCGTGTCGGGAAGCGACACGCTCGACCCCTGCCTCGTGCCGCCCGACGCCGCCTACCGGGGGCTGGGGAACCAGCTCTACCGGGTGGAGATCCACCGCGGCGGGCGCACCGAGGGCCCGCGCCTCGTGCAGGGCGGCGTGCACGGGTTCCAGCAGCGCGTTCCCGGGCAGGGCACCGAGACCGTCGCGATCGAGATCGCCCTGAAGCGTCCCACCTTCAAGTGGTCGCGCGAGAACGGCTCGGTGTTCTTCGCGGTGCGCTCGCTCGAGGGGCAGGTGGCGGTGGTGGAGACGCTGGGGCCCGACCCGCGGCTGGACCTGTCGCCCGGCGACTGGGTGGAGATCACCGACGACGAGCGGGCCGCGCCGGGCGGAACCGGGATCCTGGTGCAGGTGACCGACGTGGACCGCGACCAGCTCACCGTGATCCTGGACGACCGCGGCGAAGAGCTTCCCGTCTACGGCGACGACGACGCCGGGCTGCACCCGCTGCTGCGGCGGTGGGACCAGTCGCAGCCGGTCTCGGTGCGCCGCGACGGGCACGCGTCGCCCAGCCCCAGCGAGCTGGACGACGGCGCCGTGGTGATCGAGCCGGGGTGGATCGAGCTGGAGGACGGCATTCGCGTGCGCTTCGACGAGAACGCCGCCTACCAGCCGGGCGAGTACTGGCTGATCCCCGCGCGCACCGCCACCGGCGACATCGAATGGCCGCGGGACGGCGCCGGCCACCCGGAGGCGGTCCCGCCGCGCGGGATGGGGCTGCGCCGCGCCCCGCTGGCCCTCGTGCTCGACAAGGGCGAGGTCGGCGACTGCCGCAGGTGCTTCGACGGGATCGCCGTCCCGTGCCGGATGATCAAGTAATACGGAAGAGAGAACCTTCGTGCCGTCTTCCGGACTCGATCCCGCAACGCCTCATACCGAATCCGCAAGTACAGTGATTGGATCCTGATACCGCTGAAAGGTCTCACGGAGGAACGGAGGGACGGAGGGACGGAAACTGCAATGAAGTTTCCGTCCCTCCGTCCTTCCGTGAGACCCCATCAGCAGAGCCGGTACGACCACTGAATTACCGGATTGGATT
>Ga0207706_10006536_pt1 | contig 10803 bp, 10 predicted proteins | sample KBSC53metaG_FD_184318 | JGI IMG/M metagenome (GOLD analysis project Ga0207706, IMG submission 184318) | Corn rhizosphere microbial communities from Kellogg Biological Station, Michigan, USA - KBS C5-3 metaG (SPAdes) (version 2) | ecosystem: Host-associated > Plants > Roots > Rhizosphere > Soil ... | reverse complement strand
ACTACTACCCCGGCAAGGGCCTGGAAGGCCTGCAGCGCGAGATGACCAGCTACCTGGAGCGCGGCTACTCGGTGGTGAAGATGAAGATCGGCGGCGCCACGCTGGCCGAAGATTGCGAGCGCATCGAGTCGGTGCTGAAGATCCTCGGCCCCGGCCAGCAGCTCGCGGTGGACGCCAACGGCCGCTTCGATTTGCAGACGGCCGTCGACTACGGCCGCGCGCTGTCGCAGTACCCGCTGTTCTGGTACGAGGAGGCCGGCGACCCGCTCGACTACGAACTGCAGGCCAAGCTCGGCGAGGTGTACGCCGGCCCCATGGCCACGGGCGAGAACCTGTTCTCCATGCAGGACGCGCGCAACCTCATCCGCCACGGCGGCATGCGGCCCGACCGCGACTGGCTGCAGTTCGACTGCGCGCTGAGCTACGGGCTGGTGGAGTACCTGCGCACGCTCGAGATGCTGAAGGCACACGGCTGGTCGCCCTCGCGCTGCATTCCCCACGGCGGCCACCAGATGTCGCTGGCCATCGCGGCCGGCCTCGGGCTCGGCGGCAACGAGAGCTACCCCGACCTGTTCCAGCCCTACGGCGGATTCCCCGACGGCGTGAAGGTACAGAACGGCTACGTCACGCTGCCGCCGCTGCCGGGCATCGGCTTCGAGGGCAAGGCCGACCTGATCACCGAGATGCGCGCACTAGCAGCCTGAAAGCAAGCACGGCCGGTCTGTTCGTGGGGCACCGCGGAACCAGCTTTGCCGGGCCGCAGGTGTCGCCCCCGGCGAGGGGGTAGGCGAAGCGACACGAAGTGCGCGAAGCCTGGGGGAGTATCAAGGATGAAAGCCGGAGCGGCGCACGACCGGCTCCCATTGCTGGCGATAGTTCTTGAGCATCTGCGCGGTCTCGGCCGCGTTGCTGACCACGGACGTGATGTAGAGCGCGTCGGCCGCCTTCTGCAGTCCCGGGTCTTTCATGACGTCGCGAATCGCGTTGGACAGCACTTGCACCTTGGCGGGCGCCATCGTGCTGGGCGCGAAGAAGGTGTTCCAGCCGTCGGCATCGATCTTCATGCCGGCTTCGCGGAAGGTGGGGACGTTGGGCGCGAAGCTCGCGCGCTTCTTGCCTGACGTGGCCAGGATGCGGATCTTGCCGGCCACGTGCTGCGGATAGAGCGAGTCGAGCGTGTCGATCGCGATCGGCAGGCTGCCGCCGCTCAGGTCGGCCGACAGCGGCGCCGAGCCGCCATAGCCCTTGATCTCCGGCTGCACGCTCAGTGCATCGCCCACCATCAGGCCGAAGAAGTGGGGCAGGCTGCCCGTGGCCGGCACGCCGAAGACCGCTTCTTCAGGGTGCGCCCAGAGCCGGCCCACGAGGAACATCGCGCGGTCGAGCTGGAGCTTGTTGCCGACCGCCAGCGCAAAGTCGTAGCTGCTGACTTGCGAGACGGGCACGAAGTCCTTGTCGGGATCGTAGCCCGCGTCCTTGAACACCAGCGGCGCGACCACCATCACGGCGGGGTTGCCGAGCATCAGCACGTTCTGCCCCGCGGGGGCGCGCTTCACTTCCCTGGCCGCGAGCCGGCCGCCCTCGCCCGGACGGTTTTCCACGCTCACCTGGATGCCGAGCTTCGGCGTCAGCCGCTCGGCGATCAGTCGCGCGATGCGGTCGGTGCTGCCGCCCGCGGCGTAGCCGACCACGAGCGTGAGCGGTCCGCCCTCGAGCGCGGCGGGCGCCTGGGCATGGACCAAGGGGGCGCAAGCGGCCAGGGCGACGCCCCACGCCATGAGCTTGCGCCTGGAAAGAAATACGGGCATCGGTTCTCCTGCGGGCAGTTGTCGTGAACGGGGGCACGCACGGCTTTCACGGCGAAAATTGCGTGCCCGGACTGTTTCCATTCGTTCAAATTTGTTACCGGTTTATACGCATACACAAACAGTTGATCTAATTCACTATCCGTCCGCCGAGGCGGGCGAACCACATTTCCTGCCCCTTCTCCCTTCCGTCATTCCTATGCAACAAGCTTTTCCCGATGCAGCAGCGTTGCGCTCGCCCCGCTCCCTGGACGATCTGCTGCTGTACCGGCTGTCGCGTGCCGTGCGCGCAGGCAGCGGCATGGCGACCCGCCTGGTCGAAGGGGGCTTCGGCATCACGCGCCGCGAGTGGGGCATGGTCGCCACGCTCGCGCAGGAGGGCGAGATGACCTCGTCGACGCTCGCCACGCACCTGCACCTGGACCGGGTGCGCACCTCGCGCGGACTGCGCAGCCTGGTCGAGAAGAAGCTGGTGGAGCGGCGGCAGGACTCGCAGGACCGGCGCGAGGTGCATGTGCAGCTGAGCGCTTCGGGCCGGCCACTGTTCGACCGGCTGTTTCCGCGGATCGCAGAGCTGAACACGGAACTGCTGGAAGGCATCGAGCCTGCGCACCTCGACATCTTCCTGCGGTGCCTGCGGCATCTGGAACAGCGTGGAGTGCAGTTGCTTGCACAAGGGGTGGTCGCGGAGAAGGCGGACCGCCGTTCGGGGGGGACGCGGCATCGGTGGCCAGAGCGCGGGGGCTGACGGCGCCCTTGCATGGCCGCAATCGCGAACTAGACTGAAGCATGAGGGCACCCGCGGTGCCGGGGGCCAAGGAGCGTGCCATGTACAAGCGTGTTCTTGTCCCGACCGACGGCTCCGCGCTCTCGGAGCAAGCGGTCAACACCGCCATCGAGCTGGCCTTGCTGACCAATGCGGAACTGGTGGGCGTCACCGTCGCGCACATCGAGCCCGTCGGCTACTTCGAAGGCTCGATGATGCTGAGCCAGCGGGACATCCAGGCCTCTCAGGCGCAGACGGACCAGGCCGCGCAGCACCTGGTCGACAGGGTCGCAGCCCTCGCGCTCGGCAAGGGGGTTCGCAACGCGCAGGCCATCGTCATGAAGTCGAACCAGGTCGCCGAAGCCATCATCGCGACCGCGAAGAACCAGCAGTGCGACCTGATCGTGATGGCCTCGCACGGGCGACGCAGCCTGGCGCGCCTGCTGATGGGCAGCGAGACGCTGCATGTGCTGACGCACTCGCACGTTCCGGTGCTGGTGCTGCGATAGGCAGCTCGCCGCTGGCGGCGCCCGTTCAGGCCAGGCTCGGTTCGCCGCCTGCCTGGGGCTGCTGAGCCTCCTGATCCAGCCATTGCAATTCACTCAGGAGGTACGGCCTGGAAAGAGTCATTCCGTCCAGCCGGACGCGCACGGCCAGGCCATACACCTTGGTGATCGTTCCCGGCTTCCCCTGAAACTCCACCCGCGCCCCTCTTCGGACGGGGGCCCTGAACTGGGCGTAGATTTCCTTGATATTCATCGCAGGGGTTCCTGTGAGCAGTTGGCCGGAGAACCGCGGTGATGGTTGTGTAGTCTGGTCATTTCGTAGGGGGCAAGCAGCCGGAGGCTGCATCGCGGATGCGTCATCCCGGATTGGGTTCCGCAGACGATGGGTCGCGGGGAGGACTCGAGCATGAATACGTTTGAGGCTGAGCCACCGGCTCCTCATGCTCGGCAGCGCATTCCGCGTGTCCGACCGCGCATTCACGCCCGCCATCGGCCATGACCGCGCTCGGCGCCATGCCGAAACGAGCTCGAAAACGCCTTGAGAAATGCGCAGCCGATACAAAGCCGCAGCGGGCGCAGATCTCGCCGATCGTGGCGCTGCCGCGCCGGGCTCCTCGCAACAGGCCATGGGCCCGCTCCAGCCTGTGCGCCATCAGCTCGGCGCCGAAAGTCATTCCGTCCTGGGCCATCCGCGCATGCAGGCTGCGCACCGAGATGCCCAGCTTCTCGGCGACGACCTGGGGATTCAGGGCGGGATCGGCATACATCTGTTCGACGACCTGCCGCACCTTGCGCCTGAAGAAGCTGCGCTCCCTGCGAACCGTCGTCAGCTCCCCTTCCCTTGCGCCAAGAAGAACAGCGTGCACGGCTCCAACGAGCAGGTCGGACAGCCTCTCGGATTCGGCCTTTTCGAACGCATGCGGCCACGCGCTGAGCATGCGCATCTGGCCGGCCAGAAGGTGGAGTGCGGCGTTTTGTGGCTGGGGGCGCGCAATCAGGCTTTCAACGGCACTCGCGTGAGGACCCAGCGCCGCAAAGGGTATGGCCAATGCGAGCATGCTGACCGACTGCCGATGGTCGAGCCGGTATTCACGCCTGCCGTCGATCAGGAATGGCTGCCCGGGCGCCGCCTGCATGCCTCGTTCGAGTTGCAGGACGTCGCATTTCCCCGAGGTATAGAGATCGATGAAGAGAAACGGCCGTTCGAGGCGTGCCAGGTCCGAGGCCGTGCACTCGACGTCATGCGGCGAGCAGACCTGCACATGGTTGAGCGCCAGCTCCTCGAAGCCGCGCGTCGTGAGCGTGGCTTCGAAATCGTCGGGCCACGGCACGTTCGGGGTCACCGGCGTCTTCGCCTTCTGGCCCGCCTCGCGCCAGAATTCCGCTCGGCGCTTCGGCTCGATGTGCAGCGTCGACCATCGGTTGAAAATCATCGCGCAGCAGGGCGATCGAGGTCCGCGATCTGTTTTCGATCCGGCATCGGAATCACGGCCATTGCAGGGTGTGCCCGATATTTCCTCTTTCGCCCCGCCCTCCCTTCACTCGGTTTTCGGGCGAGAGAATAATCACAAAATCGATTTTTCCGCGATGGACTTGTCTATAAGCGCAGGAAAAATTGACTCCTGGCGCAGTTCACCCTCCAGCCCGGCTCGCCCATCGCGTAGCCGGCAGCGTCTCGATGTCGTGTACGCGGCGCCCTGCGGCGCAGGGTCGGCCTGCTTCACGATGCCCTCGGGCGATGTGCCAGTGACCGCATGGAACCGGACCGGAATGCCATGGCGGAAAAAGGTCTCGGGATTGCCGATGTCGCCCGTCGGCCGCGAAAAGCGCGTGTCGAGCATCAGCACGCCGAGGAAGGCGCCGGCATTTTGGGTCCTGTCCGTGGGGCTGGCCATTCATTCATTCCACCGTGCTGCGGCGGTCGATCTTGCGGCTCAGCACGATGGAGGTGTGCGTCTGGTTGATGCCGTCGATCTGCCCCATCTGGTCGAGGAGCTTGTCGAGCTGTTCGGGAGTGCCGCAGCGCAGCAGGACCATGTAGTCGAACTGGCCGCTCACGGCCCATACCTCCTCCACCTCGGGCAGCCGCTCGAGCGCCTTGATGGTCGCGGGGGCGCCCTTCGCATTGACGCTGAGGCCGCAGAAGGCTCGCACCGCGGCCTGTTCGAGCCGCTGGCCAAGGCGCACGCCGTATCCCGAGACGATGCCCTCGCGCTCCAGCCGGGCAATGCGTGCGACCACGGTGGTCCGTGCGATCTTGAGCTTGCGCGCGAGGTTGGCGGCAGGCTCGCGGGCGTTGGCTTGGAGCAGCGTCAACAGATGGCGGTCCAGGTCGTCGAGTCGTAGGTCCATGGCGGCCCCTGCAGCGGAAATGAGTGGATTGTGACCCGCGCGAAGCGAATGCCCGGGCGCCGGTGTCCGGAGCATCACCATCGTCAACGCAGCGGTCGATGGACAGCGAGAAGCCGGAACAATTTCATGTCAAACTGGAATCAACGCGGGCCGTCATCTGCCACGCTTTATTAGAGAATGACGCCAGCGATCTTACGTTTTAGTCATCATGTTCAGACGCGAATTTCTTCCCCCCATGGGCCAGCTGCTGGCCTTCGAAAGCGCGGCGCGCCACGCCAGCATCTCGCGAGCCGCGCAGGAACTCCACCTGACGCAGAGCGCCATTTCGCGGCAGATCAAGCTGCTGGAAGAGCAACTGGGCACGGCGCTTTTTCATCGCGTACGGCAGCGCGTGGTGCTCACCGAAGCCGGCCGCGTGTATGCGGCCGAGCTTCGCGGCGGCCTGGACAGCGTGTCCAACGCCACCCAGCGCGTGGTGACCATGGGCGGGATGGGAGAGGTGCTCAACCTCGCGGTGCTCCCGACATTCGCAACGCGATGGCTGATCCCGCGCATGAAGCGTTTTGCCGCGCTGCATCCGGGCGTGACGGTCAACTTCGCAGCGCGGACCGAGCCCTTCGATTTCGCGCGCGAGCCCTTCGACGCGGCGATTCACTTCGGCGCCGATTTCTGGCCGGGCGCTTCTTGCGACTATCTGCTCGGGGAAAGCGTGGTCCCGGTGTGCAGCCCCGAGTTCAAGCGCCGCAGTGGCATCCACACGCGCGAGGACCTTGCGGGCCAGTGCCTTCTTCATCAGTCGTCGCGCCCCATGCAGTGGTCGGAGTGGTTCGAGCAGGTCAAGGTGAGCGCCGCGCATGCGATGCGCGGCCCGCGCTTCGAGCACTTCGCCATGCTCGCGCAAGCGGCGGCGAATGGCCTCGGCGTTGCGCTGGTGCCGAAGTTCCTCATCGAAGAAGAGCTGGCCTCCGACCGGCTGGTGGTGCTGTTCCGCGAGGCGCTGCTGACGCAGCGGGCCTACTACGTGGTGGTGCCGGAAGTCGCCGCCGAAAATCGCCTGGTGCTGGCGTTTCGCGATTGGCTGGTGGCCGAGGCGGCCGCGTCGCGGCCGTCGGGTGCCTCGTCGAAATCGACTCCGCCTGCGGCCGCCGGACGTTGAATCGCCTCGAGCAGCGGCTGGGCAAGCAGGATCACAAGGAGCACTCATTCGAGATCGAGATTGGAAGCGCCCAACCTGACGAACCGCGTCGTCGAAACGACGAAGCGTTCAGCCCTTTCGCCGATCTGCTCTCTACCATCCGTCAAGACTCGCTTCTACAGTTCTTTTCACAGGGCAACGGTGCCCCGCAGGAGAAATGAAATGACGAAAGTGAAGATCGAAAATGTGCTGGTCCTGGGCGCCGGCAAGGTCGGCAGCACCGTGGCCGACATGATCGCGGAGTACCACCGCCTGCCCGTGACGCTGGCCGACGTGAGACCGGGCCGCAATGATGAAAACGACCCGCTGGTGCGGCGCATTGCGCTCGACGTCGAAAACAACGAAGACCTGCGCACCGCGCTGCGCGCGCACTCGGTGGTGATCAACTGCCTGCCGTTCTTCCTCGCGCAGCGCGTGGCCACCGAAGCGGCGGCATGCGGCGTCCACTACTTCGACCTCACCGAGGACGTGGCGGCAACGAAAGCCATCCGCGACATATCGAAGACGGCCACCTCGGTCCTCATGCCCCAGAGCGGCCTGGCGCCCGGCGTGATCGGCATGCTCGGCGGCTATCTTGCCAGCCGCTTCGACGAACTCTACGACCTGCGCCTGCGCGTGGGCGCCCTCACGCGCAATGCCACCAACAGCCTGCGCTACAACTTCACCTGGAGCATCGACGGCGTCATCAACGAGTACTGCAACCCGTGCGACGCCATCGTGAACGGCCAGCTGGTGTCGGTGCAGCCGATGGAAGGACACGAGACCTTCACGCTCGATGCCGAAGCCTTCGAGGCCTTCAACACCTCAGGCGGCCTGGGCACGCTGTGCGAGACGCTCGAAGGCAAGGTCCGCAATCTCGACTACAAGACCATCCGCTATCCCGGCCATCGCGACGCGATGAACTTCCTGCTGCACGACCTGCGCCTGATCGAGCGGCGCGACCTGCTGCGCCAGGTGCTCGAGCATGCAGTGCCGCACAGCCGCGAAGACGTGGTGATCCTGTTTGCATCGGCCTCGGGCATGCGCAATGGCCGCTTCGAGCAGGAGACGCGCGTCGGGCGCGTGTTCGGAGCGCCGCTGCGCGGCAAGGACCGCACCGCCATCGAGCTGACCACGGCCGCCGGCGTCGTCGGTGTGTTCGAACTGCTGCGGCAGGGCCAGCTTCCCGCGCACGGTTTCGTCGGGCAGGAGCAGGCGCCGCTCGGGCAGTTCCTTGCCACCAAGGTCGGCCACTACTACCAGGGCCTGGGCGTGGCGTCGTTCGCTCCCGCGCCAAGGCCCAAGGGCGAGCCTGCGCACGCCTGATTGATTCGTCCATCTCGCAGCCCGAGTGCGTTACGCACCTGGCTTGGCCCTCGCCGCCGACGAAAATCGAGGGAATGAACAAGAACACTGTTGCCATTCTGGGCGCCGGCATCGTCGGCGTGTCGTGTGCCCTGGAGCTCCAACGCAGAGGGCATGAGGTCACGCTGTTCGACCGCACTGCCCCGGGCCGCGAGACCTCGTATGGCAACGCCGGGGTGATCGCACGCAGCTCGCTGATGCCGTTCAATCATCCCGGGCTGTGGTCGGTACTGCCGAAGCTGTTGAAGAACACCGCGGCGAGCTTTCGCTACGACCCCGCGTTCCTTGCGAAGAATCTTTCGTGGGCCGTGCGCTTTCTCGCCAGCGCGCGCGCCAGCGTGTTCCAGGAGACCACTACCGCGCTGGATGCGCTGATCCGGCTCTCGACGTCGGAACACCGGCGCCTGCTCGTCGAAGCAGGGGCGGCGCATCGCCTGCGCACCAACGGGTGGCTGTTTCTCTACCGCAGCGAAGAAGGCTTTGCCGGCAGCCGTCTTTCGCGCGAGACCTTCGATCGCTTCGGCGTCGCCACGCGCGTGCTGGATGCGAAAGAGCTCTCGGACCTCGAGCCTCATCTGAAGCCTCTCTTTCCGCGCGCGCTGTGGATCCAGGACACCGATTCGGTGGACAGCCCGGGCCGCGTCGTGGAGGCGTACGCCAGGCTTTTCGTCTCGCGCGGAGGGCAGATCAGGCAGGCGTCGATCAGCGGGATCGGCTACTCCGATTCAGCCGATGCCTGGCAGCTCCGCGAGGAGGGCGGCGCGGTGCACGAGGCGTCGAAGGTCGTGCTCGCACTGGGGCCGTGGACCCGGGAGTTCGCGAAGAAGTCGCTCGGCATTTCCGTGCCGATGGCGTTCGAGCGCGGCTATCACATGCACTACAGCGCGGTGGGCAACGCCTCGCTCGGACGACCCGTGTACGACACCGGCGGCGCCTATGTGCTGTCGCCCATGGAGCAGGGCCTGCGGCTTTCCACCGGCGTGCAGCTCGCGCAGCGCGATGCGCCGAAGAACCTCGTTCAACTCGAACTTGCGGAACGCGCGGCACGCGAAGCTTTCCCGCTGGACAGCCGCCTCGAACCGGAGGCCTGGATGGGAAGCCGGCCCACATTGCCGGACAGCCGGCCGATCGTCGGCGAATGCCCACAGCGTCCCGGCCTGTGGCTTGCATTCGGCCATCAGCACATCGGCTTCAACACCGGTCCGGGAACGGCCCGCCTGCTGGCATCGCTGATGCACGGCGAGCCTTGCGACATCGATCCACTGCCGTTCGCGCCCGGCCGCCTTCTTCGATAGCCGACATTTCTGGCGCCGTCGCAAGCCGCCTGTGACATCAATGTCATGGGATTGCGCGATTCGCCAACGCAATCCAGGCCGAATGCATTCATCCGTGCTACCAATGGCACGCGTTTGCACGGCGCAAAGCGAATGGCATGCATGTTGCTGAATTAAATTTTTACAAAAATTCGGCAGATGGCAAATTCGTTGGACGACAAGAACGGCTTCTCCCTGGACCGCCGCGTATTTTTTCTTGGCACGGCAAGCGCCCTCGCATTGGGAACAACGGCTTGCGGCGGTGGGGGAGGCGGTGGTTTCTCGATGGCGGCGGGCTCTGGCGCCGCACAGCAGGGAACGGCCGCGGCGGCGTCGGCCGATGCAGTGGCCGTTGCCGATGTCGTTGTCCCCGAATCGACGACTCCATCCGTGGAAGCGCGCAAGTTCGTCCACCCCGGCCTGCTGCACACCGAAGCCGACTTCGAGCGCATGCGCCAGAAGGTCAATGACAAGGCGCAACCCTGGCTCGACGGCTGGAACGCATTGACGGGCAATGGCCGCGCGCAGCTTGGTGCGAAGCCGCGCCCGCTGGCCACCGTGATCCGCGGCGGCGACGACTCCAATTTCGCGCAGATGTACATCGACATCGCGCGCGCCTATCAACTGGCGCTGCGCTGGAAGGTCTCGCAGGACACGCGCTATGCCGATCTGGCCGTGGTCTTCCTGAACGAATGGTCGTCCACGCTGACCACGCTCACCGGCAATGCGGACCGCTTCCTGGCCGCCGGCATCTACGGCTACCAGTTCGCCAATGCGGCCGAGATCATGCGCACCTACGAGGGCTGGGCGGCCGCCGATTTCGCGCGTTTCCAGAACATGATGCTCACCGTGTTCTATCCGCTGAACCACAGCTTCCTGACCAACCACAACGGCGCCCAGATCACCAACTACTGGGCCAACTGGGACCAGTGCACCCTGGCCGCGATGCTGTCCATCGGCGTGCTGTGCGACCGGCAGGACATCTACGACGAGGCGATGAGCTACTACAAGACAGGCCAGGGCAACGGGGCCGGCCTGCAGGCGGTCTACCAAGTGCATCCGGGCTACCTCGACCAGTGGCAGGAGAGCGGGCGCGACCAGGGGCACTGCACCCTGGGCATCGGCCTTGCGGGCGCGTTCCACGAAATGGCATGGAACCAGGGAGACGACACGTACGGCTACGAGAACAACCGCTTTCTCGCAGGCGCCGAGTACGTGGCGAAGTCCAACCTGCGCGACAGCAACGGCGACTTCTACACCGTGCCCTTCTTCACCAACATCAACAAGCAGGGCACGCAGTCGGTGCTGTCGACTGCCGGCCAGGGGCACCGGCGCGGCATATGGGAAAGCGTGCACAACCACTACGCGAATCGCCTGGGCATCGCGACGCCCTACACCGCCCTGCAGGTCGCGCAGATGTACCCTGAGGGGGACGGTGGCAACGGCGACCAACTGGGCTTCGGAACGCTGACCTTCACGCGCGATCCGCTCGCGGCACCGGGAAAGCCGAGCGGGCTCACGG